>PPYE01234948.1_pt1 | contig 14245 bp, 10 predicted proteins | sample 1559881 | NCBI WGS metagenome assembly PPYE01 (sample SAMN08240022, study PRJNA423297) | Human gut metagenome, whole genome shotgun sequencing project.
GGCTTACATAGGCATCAATCTGTTCTGAAAGGGTTTCTGCTGTGGCTTCCCACGGACGGATATTAGATGTATCGAGTTTAAACACACGAAAACCGACATCACCATTCCAGTCAGGATTGTCTTCACGAACTTTTTTACCTGCACGACGCAGGCGCTCTTTGGTCAGTTCGGCTATTGTTTTAGGTTTTAGTATCGAATCGCAAAAATCAGCAGCTACTTTCTGATCTCTATTTTCTTCAGATAAAATCTCAGGAAGTTGTACTAAAATAAATTTACGATTTCCATTATCTTCCGTGTTTTTCTCAATTACCGCGTGTCCAGTAGTTCCTGAACCTGAAAAAAAATCTAGAACTATATCATTGGATTCATTGTTGGTTGCTATTGATAGCATTTTATTAATTAATTTTTTAGGTTTTGGTGTGTCAAAAACAACCTTATCAAAAAGTGCTTTTATTTCACTGCCTCCCTCATCAGTAGTTCCGGCATCTTTATAACTCCATAAATCAATCGGCACTAAACCATCTGTCTGTTCAGATAAAAATAATTTCAATCTTGGGTACTGTGCAGTACCATCTTTACCCCACCACAACCTTTTCTCATCAACATGTTTCAAATGTTCATTTATACTATACTTCCAAGCATGAGTTGGATGCGTGACTTGTTCGCCATTTAATGGTCTGGTTATTTCATAGGCTAAATTTGGACGCTGTTCCTTGGTTGCGGGGTTTATGTATGAAGATGTTGTCCAGTCCCCTCTGATGTCATTGTCTGGATTGCTATAATTAGAGTCTGATTTTTCATTTCTTGCTTCTTTAACATACTCTAATGCATCAGATTTCCTATAGCATAAGATTGAATCTTTTAATGAATAAAATCTTTTGGCATTATTACTACGAGTATATCTTTTTTCCCATGCGATACATGCAAGGAAGTTTTCCTCGCCAAATATCTCATCGCATATTTTTTTCAAATTTGCTTGTTCACTATCATCTATTGATATGAAAATAACCCCATCTTCTTTCAACAAGTTTCTAGCAAGCTTTAATCGTGGGTAAATCATATTTAACCAGTCTGTATGATAACGCCCACTGGTTTCTGTATTTGTGCTTAAACGTGCTCCGTCTTCTGTCTGTCCAGTAATTTCAAGATAATTTTTCATATTATCTTGGAAGTTGTCAGGATAGACAAAATCTTTACCGGTATTGTAAGGCGGATCGATGTAAATAAGCTTCACTTTTCCGGCATAACTTTTTTGAAGAAGCTTTAACACTTCAAGGTTATCACCCTCGATCATGAGGTTCTTGGTGTTATCCCAATCAACGCTTTCATCTTTACATGGGCGTAAGGTGCCACGGGAAGGGGTAAGAGCAAGCTGACGAGCCTGACGCTTACCATGCCAGTTCAGGCCATAGCGTTCTTCTTTTTCGTCTACATTTTCACCCAAAAGCTGTTTTAAAACGTCAAAATCAATGCCGTTTTCATTAAAGGCTTCAGGAAACAATGATTTAAGCTTGGTGATGTTATCGGCAGTGATATTCATTGATTGCAGTTCGGGCATTTCAGGCGAAAGTTTGTTCATTGACCATTCCACGTATCTGTATCAGGTTACTGTGTGATGGGGGATATTTTACGGTAAATAGTGCATTTCATCAATGAACAGTGTGCTACAGATTTCTTTTTAAATCATTATGTTAATGCATTTATTGAATGTCCTGTCCTTGTGTTAGTACAATTAGCTTTTATGCGTCTACCAAACATTATCAGGATGTGATGATGGCTAAACTGAACAAGAAACAACTTGCTTTACTCAAGGAAATGCCTGCCGATCAACTCATGCAAATAATTTGTGATATTGCAGAGAGTAATGGTCAGGCAAAATCCTTTATTATTAATAAATATCTGTTAACTCCAGAAGAATCACTGAAAAAGGCTGAGGCTGAATACAAAAGGGTAATTAAAACAAAACGCTTTTATGATTATTATGAAGCAGCGGTTTTTTTTGAGGGGCTATACAGGAATGTCATATTTCCACTTGAAAAGACGGTATCAACGCTGCCTGAAAAAACCGAGGCGTTTTGCCATGATTTACTGCTCTCATTTGATAAAATCAGCGAAATTGCTGATACATCAGATGGATCATGGATGGACTATTATAATGGTGCTGTCGAAACATGGTTAAAATCCCTGTCCCTACAAAAAGACAAAAGCATTGATGTTATAGCGGATAAAATACTTTCCGTGCTTAAAGGTGATGTATATTTTAACTTTGATATTTTTGATAAGTATAAAAAAGAGCTGGGATACAATGTTATTCGTGCTTTAAGGGAAAGTCTTCTTAAGACAGGTGATGTTAATTATGCTGTTGAGTTAAGTCTGTATATCAGGGATGTTGATTTCATCAGGCAATGCTTTGAGAAAAGAAAACTGAACCAGCCAGAATACATCATTAAGTTTGCTGAGTTGCTGGTTGATGAACTGTGTACTGAGGAAGCCATTCAGGTTCTCAATAAAATCAAAGAAGATAAATCAGTTGATCAGGCAGGGCTTCGTGATAAATGGACTGAGGTGTTGGCTCTGGCGTTGATTGAAGAAGATGAGATTCAGCAGGCAAAAACAATTTGTATAGACGGATTTAAGAACAGGTGTGATGTTATTTTTTATAATATCTATAATCGGGTGGAGAAAAATAATGACTCACTGGATTTGTTCTCTGGCATAGCAAAGAAAAAAGGCTTTCCGTTTGTTATTCTTTTCTTGTCCGGGACAGATAGTTATGGAAAACTTGATTCTGAAGTCATTAATGCGAGTGAAAATGAAATCGCAGAGATGATGTCTTTATTACGCGGTTCTTTTGTTCGTACCTTATCGAGTGAACTTTACAGGCATGGTTATGCATGTTCTGCAACTCTGCTCCGTAGAGTGCTGGCAGAGGACAGTATCAGTCGTTCTCAGAGTAAATACTACACCTATGCAGCATCTGATATGAAAAAAAGCATTGATTACAGTAAAGATATTACATGGACTGAAAAAATCCCTTCTACAGAAGAGTATTTAAAATCCCTGTTTATTGAGCACAAAAGAAAATACGCACTCTGGGAAATAATGCTGGAAAAAATCGCTGGTTTAGTGATAGAGAAAGATTCAGTATCATATTCAGCATAGAGTGTAATTAAGCATGAAGTTGAAAGGCCGTGAACGGCCTTTCCCTTTATTTATTTGAAGCAAACTCAAACGGCCTGACCATATGATTGCTGTTAGCATCAAGGAAATCGGCCCACCACTGAAGCATCAGACGGCGTTGATCAAGGTGTTTAGCCTTGTGGGTATAAGCTGCCCGGACACTATTGCTTTCCTTATGGCTCATCTGAAGCTCTACAGCGTCTTCTGACCATAGCCCGGACTCAATTAAGGCACTACAGGCCAGAGTGCGGAAACCGTGTCCACAGATGTCCTGCTTCGTGTTATATCCCATATTGCGAAGAGCTTTGTTGATGGTGTTTTCACTCATGGGCTTAAACGAGTCATAACAGCCAGTGAAGATTAATCCATCATCATGGCCTTCTTCATAAGTCAGTTGTCGGATCTCTTTTAGTATCCTCATAGCTTGCTTACAAAGGGGAACGAAGTGCTTACGCTTCATTTTGGCACCACGAGTCGAATGTTTGACGTTTTCAATTGCTTCACGCTGTTCGGGTATCACCCATAACTTACTTTTGAAATCAATTTCAGACCAGCGAGCGAAACGAAGCTCACTGGAACGAATGAAAATCATCAGATTGAGCTGTATTGCCAGTATGGTTAACCTGCGGCCTTTGTATTCGGCAATTTTGTTCAGTAGCTGGGGTATTTCTTCCAGCTCAAGTGCAGGGCGGTGTTCAGTTTGTGGTTTCTGAACTGCATCTTCCATATCATAGGCTGGGTTATGGCGTATCAGCTTTTGCTGGACGGCATGACGCAGGATTGCCGTAATGTATTGTTGAATGCGCATGGCAACTTCAAGATAACCAAGAGCCTCAACTTTTTTCACCGGAACCAGCAGATCACCCGTATCCAGTTCGGCAACATCTTTGTCACCGATTACCGGGAAGACATAAGTTTCAAGGCGCTTCCATACGGCATCACCATAATCATCAGACCATTTTGTTTTCGTGGCGAACCACGCTTTGGCTACTGTTCTGAAGGAGCGTGTATTATCACGTTTGGCTTTAAGCTCTTTAGCCTCTGCCTGTTTCTTTGCATTAGGGTCAATACCCTGAGCCAGAAGCCTTCTGGCCTCGTCACGGCGTTGTCTTGCGTCAGAAAGAGAAACAGCAGGGTAAACACCGATAGAGAAAAGTTTTTGCTTTCCTTCGAAACGGTAGGCCATTTGCCAGTATTTCGAACCTTTAGGGGTAACACGAAGGAACATACCAAAGCCATCAGTCAGCTTATATTCCTTCTCAAGGGGTTTTGCATTTTTTGCTTTAATATCAGTCAGTGACATGAAAACGCCCCCTCGTTTGTTGGTAAAAGGGAAATCGAACCAGCATTACCAGCATTTTTACCATCAAAATGATATGGCTTCGAGTGGTTTTTAATGAACGAGGGTGAACGACTGAGAGGGGATAACCAATTGATAGAAATGCAGAAAGCAGACGTCAGTGAACGTCTGCTTCCCTTAAATTGGCTCCTCTGACTGGACTCGAACCAGTGACATACGGATTAACAGTCCGCCGTTCTACCGACTGAACTACAGAGGAAGCATGATTCACAGCACATAACCGACTACAACCCGACAACCCCACATGCTCAACATCGAAACCCACATGGCGTAACGGGCATCACGAGCACCTTTAAATCCAGCGGGTAGCACCCATGAGGCGGACCAAATAGGCATAAATAAAGCATTTAGCCAAATCAGAATCACAACGACATGTTTAACCTGTGGATCCTGGGTGTAAAACGATGCCATAACCCCGGCAAAGGGAGCCGTTAGCCAGGCGATGGCCGTTAATCCAAGAGTGGAAAGCCAGAACACATGCCGCAACTGAATCTCTGCTTGCGCTATCTGCCCTACCCCCAACCTTCGGCCTGTAATGATCGTAGAAGCAGAGCCGAGCGCACTTCCGGGTAAGTTGATAAGAGCCGCAATTGAAAACGCGATAAAATTTCCGGCAATAACACTGGTCCCCATCCCGGCAACGAACATTTGGGTTAATAACCGACCACTGGTAAATAACACTGATTCGACACTCGCGGGAATACCAATCCCCATGACTTCCCAGATAATGCTAAAATTCAGCGGTTTAAAATAGCTCTTTAACGAAATCCTTAGCGCAGGATTAAAACCAATCGCCAGCACCCACAAAATTGCAACTGCGCCAATATAACGAGAAATGGTTAAACCCAGCCCTGCCCCGACAAATCCCAGTCCCGGCCAGGAGAAAAGGCCGTAAATCAATATGCCGCTAATAATAATATTAAGAATATTCAGGCTACCGTTAATCAATAGCGGTATTTTCGTATTCCCTGCACCACGAAGTGCCCCGCTACCAATAAGAGTGATGGCAGCTGCTGGATAACTGAGTACCGTCAGCTCCAGATAAGTCAACGCCAGTGCTTTAACTTCTGTCGTGGCATCACCCGCGACGAAATCAATAATTTGTTCGCCAAAATGATGAATAAGCGTTGCCAACAGTACGGCAAACAACGTCATGATCACCAATGACTGCCGCGTCGCCACCCTCGCTCGTCGTCGATCCCGCTTACCGAGACTAAATGCCACAACGACAGTAGTACCAAGATCGATAGCAGCAAAAAAAGCCATAATGACCATATTGAAGCTGTCCGCCAATCCCACGCCGGCCATCGCATCTTTTCCCAGCCAGCTGACCAGAAAAGTGCTCAGAACCCCCATCAACAGGACACAGGCATTCTCCATGAAGATAGGAACAGCAAGCGGGGTTATCTCGCGCCAGAACAACACTTTGTAGCTCTTGCGTTTAGCGTGCCAGCGAGTGCCGTGAACAACCTGGCGTAAAGCAGAGGAGATATTCAAAGCCGACCTTAATTGCAGAAAGTGAAACCACATTTCAAATAATGAGGGAGAATCAGCAAAGCTGCAAAGATTTTCGCCAACAAATTGTCTGCAAATGCAACAAACTGTTGATAGAAACGGCAAACAGTTGGGGAATTTAAAAATCGGGTTTGACAAAAGATTTTTCGCCGTTAAGATGTGCCTCAACAGCGATTCCTCTGTAGTTCAGTCGGTAGAACGGCGGACTGTTAATCCGTATGTCACTGGTTCGAGTCCAGTCAGAGGAGCCCAACTAATCCGATCCCAAGCCCAAGAGCAACATAGGTTTTAATGACATCAGAATCCTGCGCACTTAATACAATATCTGCCAGCAAACCTTTGCGGGCAAATGCGTCATCAATACGTGAGCGCCCCGTAATCCCCTGTCGGTAAGTGATTAACGGCCACTTCGCTATTGATTCCAGCGTCAATGGTGAAATTTGCGTCAAGGGATGATCGTGTGGAACAAGCAAACTATGGTGCCAACGAAACCACGGGAAGGCGACGAGCTGCGGGTCATTACTCAAACGCTCGCTGGCGATACCAATATCAGCTTCGCCATTTTGCAACAATGTCGCAATTTCCTGTGGCGTCCCCTGGATTAGCTCGAGCCGAACCTCCGGGAAAAGTTCGCGAAAAGCTTTAATGACCTCTGGCAAGCTATAACGTGCCTGAGTATGCGTCGTTGCAATAGTGAGAACGCCAGACGTATCGTTGGTAAACAGGTCTGCAAGCCGACGAACATTACTGGCTTCATTCAGAATACGTTCTGCAATGACCAGTAATGCTTTGCCCGGTTCAGTCATGCCCAGCAGTCGCTTACCTCGTCGAACAAATATTTCGATGCCAAGTTCATCCTCCAGTTCCCGAATATGACGGCTGACGCCTGACTGTGAGGTAAAAAGCATATTCGCAACCTCTGTCAGGTTGTAATCCTGACGTGCAGCCTCGCGGATTATCTTTAGTTGTTGGAAATTCACGGTAAACTCCGGGCAGTTCAGATTTCCCGTTATTGTTAAAGTCTAATGCCCGGCATAACAAATAATAAAAACCCGCATCTTATTCCATCCCGATATAACACTTAGCTCACCAATTGCCACTGCCTTTTTTCCATCACTGGAGAACTAATCACTGACATTAACAACTCTTTCACTGCCTGTGCCTGTGGCGATAAGTTCGCTCTGGCGGGTAAATTTAATGACAAAGAGAGACTCATGGAAGGAGTGGTAATGCGTGACATCCACCCATTTACTGCGCCACATAACGAACGCGCGGCCGATTCGGGTAATACTGCAACGCCCATGCCGCTGGCAATCGCTGCGGTAAGCGTGGCAATAGACTCAATTTCACCAATAACTTTTGCCGTGAGTCGCCGTAGGGAAAAAGCCTCATCAACACGAAGTCTAATAGCACTGTAATCACTGGGGAGAAAGAGGTTCATTTGCGCAATAGCATTCACATCAACGCTTTGCCCCGGGCAATCTTGAGTTCCTACCAGAAAAAGATCTTCTTTCAGCAAAGCCTGACTGGATACACCAGCCACAGGGGAATGCTCATAAATCACCGCCATATCGAGTTGGTGATTTATCAATTTTTCGTTAAGCACTGCACCACTATTTTCATGAAGATAGATAACGATCTCCGGAAATTCAGCGCGAACCGCCTGTAATAAGGGCATGGTGATGGATGACGCAGCGGTTCCTGGTGCAAAGCCAATCGAGACTTGCCCCGATAATGCCTGACCAACGTTATGCACCGCCAGTTGGGCCTGTTCACACTGACGTAAAATGGCCCGCGCATGGGTATAGAGAATTTTTCCGGCGTCTGTTGGTGTAACGCCCCGCTTTGTACGGATCAAAAGTTGTTGATTTAACTCACCTTCCAGTGTGGCAACCTGCTGGCTGAGCGCTGGTTGTGCGATATGCAATACTTCAGCAGCCTGGGTCAGGCTACCAATATCTACAATTTTTACGAAGTATTTCAGGCGTCTGAAGTTCATGTTGCCTCCGGTTTTTAAGAATCGGCCCAAGTGCCGCCATTACTTACAACCAGATTGCAAGATGCTTGCCAGTTTTATTTTGGTGTTGATGTACAAGCTAACCAACTGTCAAATAAGAGATTATGATAGATTCGTCATTTGCTCCTTTAATCAGCTGTCGCGTTCCCCTGCCCTATAAAAGGAGGGTATGCACCACGATGGTTCATTACCCAATAAGATTGAAAGCTCACCACTTTGTTGAAATTGACAGCAAACAAACAAAAAAATGCATTTCACCCTTTGACATCACCATGCACTGCCATTAATATGCGCCCCGTTCACACGATTCCTCTGTAGTTCAGTCGGTAGAACGGCGGACTGTTAATCCGTATGTCACTGGTTTCTGCACGATTGCGCGACAACGGCTCATGAACTTCCAGCCAGTTGGAGCCATCTGGTTCAGTGGTGTATTTTACTGGCTGGTCGATAATTTGCACACGCGTCCCAACAGGAACATTATCAAACAGATATTTGATATCGTCATTGCGCAGACGAATACAGCCCTGACTTACCCGGAGCCCAATACCAAAATTGGCATTGGTACCATGGATGGCATACAACCTGCCAATATAAATCGCGTACAGCCCCATGGGATTATCGGAACCCGCAGGAACAAATGCGGGCAAACTCTCCCCTCGTTTCGCATATTCGCGCCGAGTGTTCGGCGTTGGCGTCCAGGTTGGAGCTTCTTGTTTACGTTCAACGGTAGTCACCCAGTTACGCGGGGTTTCTCGCCCAGCCTGGCCGATACCAATAGGAAAGACTTCCACAGTATTACTGTCTGGTGGGTAGTAATAAAGACGCATCTCAGCGACGTTAACAACAATCCCTTTACGAACAGTGGCGGGCAAAATCAGTTGCTGCGGAATGGTGAGTTGCGAGCCAGACTTCGGCAAAAAAACATCAGCGCCCGGGTTCGCTTCCAGCATGTTACTTAACCCTTGCCCGTATTGTGCGGCAAAAGTCTCCAGCGGCTGGGTATTGTGATCAGGAACAGTTACAGTAAACGACTGCCCCACTAAACGGCTACCCTCTGGAGGTAATGGATAAGTTACCGCCAGGCTAGTATGGCTGGCAAAAAGCAGAGCAAATGAGCAAAGAATATTTACACGACGCATCATGTCCCTTTCCTATGTCGCGAAAGCTATCCGTTAAGTATAGCTTTTATCAGACTTTTCGTTTTTAACTGTTCAAATCAGAAGTCGTATTCCCCGGTAGAACAATATTACTGGCAGCAAGTTCGCCCATGTTGTTGTATATCGCACAGGCGGCTTCGATGATGGGCATCGCCAGAGCTGCACCACTCCCCTCACCTAAACGCATATCCATATTGAGATAAGGCTCCAGCCCCAAATGCGAGAGCGCTATACGCGCGCCTTTTTCTACCGACAAGTGAGAAGGAATGAGATACGGTTTGATTGCAGGAGACATCTGGCAGGCTGCGAGCGCAGCAGCATAAGAAAGAAATCCATCCAGCAACACGGGTAAACCGCAGGAAGCAGCACCTAACATCACTCCAGCTATTCCGACCAAATCAAATCCACCCACTTTTGCCAGGACATCAATACCATCCTGAGGATTTGGTTGATTCAACGTAATCGCCCGACGCACAACATCAATTTTATTAGCCAGTTTATCTGTCGGCAGGTTTGCGCCAATCCCAACCACTTCTTCAGGATCCCGGCCAGTGATTGTGCTGACTATTGCTGCTGCCGGTGTCGTGTTTGCCATCCCCAGTTCACCTACACCAAACAGCGTGACACCGTTTTTTGCCAGCTCCTGCGTATAACATATGACGTCCAAAAGCAACTTTTCAGCCTGACGGCGACTCATTGCCGGAGCTGAAGCAATATTGCCGCTACCTCGTGCGACACGCATGTTGATAAGCCCGGGGATAGGCTCAGCAGTATCAATACCAACATCAATTACGTGGACGTTAGCGCCCGCTTGTTCTGCCAGCACACACACGCCGGTTGTTCCACGGGTCATATTTTCAGCCTGTATGGCTGTCACTTCTTTTGGAGAAATAGCGACCCCTTCCTCCCAGACGCCGTGATCGGCACACATAACCAGTACCGCTTTTTTGCCCACATGCGGTATGCCATTCAACCCCGGCATTCCTGCCAGTTGTATGGCAAGCGCCTCCAGCTTTCCCAGGCTACCAACAGGTTTGAGTAACCCGTCAATATGCCGTTGTGCACGCGACATAGCGGCAGAATCGATGGCTGGGATCGTATTCAGTAAATCGGCAAGTATTTGCATGTCACGTCTCTTTATAGCAGTGCCAGCAGGAAGACCAGTTCACCAAGCTCTATGGCTGCTCCCAGCGTATCGCCCGTTTGCCCGCCCAGCGTACGTTTGAGAAGCTGACCGAGGATGAAAATCGCCACCATCGTCACCACCATAGCAGCCACACCATGCATACCCGGCAATAATACGGCAGCAAAAATAGCGGCTAAGCCGAGTGTGACGCAGGTTTGTCGCCCATCAATTTTGCCAATGAACACATTGCCAAGCCCTTCTTCCCGCGCATAACGATGACGATACATCAATAATGCGGCAGTCCCGCGGCTGACCGCACATGCTGCCGCCAGCGATGCAAGGATCGATTCGCCACGCAGAGCCAACTCGCTTAACACCAGAATCTTTGCCAGTACCACAAAAATCAATGCCAGACCGCCGTGGGTGCCTAAACGGCTATCACGCATGATTTCCAACATGCGATCGCGGCTACGTGCAGAAAATACGCCATCACAGGTATCAGCGAGGCCGTCCAGATGGAATCCCCCGGTCATCAGCACCAGCACAAGTACGCTAAACAGTGCCGCCAGTGGTGCGCCACACCATGCCTGCAGCACCATGAAGACCAGCCCGCTAATCGCGCCAAGCAATAATCCAATCAAAGGAAAAGTAATAATACCGCGAGAATAATGCTCGAAATCCAGTCTCTGGGACCAGCGACGTGGTACAGGCAGACGCGTAATAAATGAGAGCATCGCCCAAAATAATTTACTCATTTGATTTTTACTCCAATACCCGAAACCACCAGCCATACTTCATTTGCCGCAGCGGCCAACTGCTGATTTACCCGCCCGGCAATATCACGAAAATGTCGTGCCAGACGACTCTCCGGCACAATCCCCATTCCCACTTCGTTAGTCACTAATACAACCTTTGCGGGGCAACGTTGGCAGGCAGCAATCAACGACTGAATCTCAGCATTAATCGCCTGTTCCATCGCCTGATAATCCCATTCATCAGGGTCTTTATCGCCGCCATAATCAAACAACAGATTAGTCACCATTGTGGTAACGCATTCAAGCAACACAACCTCATTCGGGTTAATGTCTGCATGAATTAATTCATCAAGATGTTGCCAGCGCTCCACTGTGCGCCAGTGCTCCGGGCGGCCTTGCCGATGATGTTCTATCCGTGCAGCCATCTCATCATCAAGGATTTGCGAGGTAGCGATATACAGAACCTGTGAAGAGTCCCCAATAAGCGCCTCTGCGTGGCGACTCTTCCCGCTCCGTGCGCCCCCCGTCACCAAAATCATCATACCGACTCCTGATTCAAATGTATGATGGTATTCATTGAACAGAACAATGGATCCCCCACCGTTGCTGACCGCAAAACATTTACGCGATTAATACTGCGCGTAATATAATTAAAAATCCAGCAGTCTCAATCCATTACGAAATAAGATGGCATTACGGAATAGCCAGACTTTCTCGTGTTAACGTCCGACAAAATGCGTCATTGACAGCGGTTTCTGTGGATTGACACATTTCATTCAGATAATGAATTAATGCTACTGCCGGAACAACCAGCAAACGGGCATTGTGTTCTGAAATCCAGGCTATTGATTCAACGTCAGCGACAGATCTGCGCTGTAAAAGAACTTGTAAAACAACGTAATAGAATTATCCGGAATGGTGGCGACTATGCACTAGAACACCACAATTTCGCTCTCTCGGTAAGGCACTGTCACAGCATTCAACAGAATGTGACTTGCCAGATTTATTAGCGCCACCAGATGTTTAACCGGGTAACCACGACCCAGTCGGGGATATATTCCATCTTCTCGCTGACATCATCAAGAATAAAAAGGTTTATCACACTCAGAGCAACGTTCTTCAGCAGGCGGGATAATTCTTCAACATTTAGAAGATGTGTTATTAAAGGCATACAAACTGGACGTATTGTATTTTCTTTTGGTGGTTGACCTAAGGTAGCAGTTTATCCTGATGCGCTGAGATTTCTGTAATATCTACGTCAACATTCTCCTCGAATAGAAAATGCAGCCCCGGCAAGTGATTCACATTTTTTAACAAAACGTTGTTAGCGTGCCATTTTCAGAAGCTCTCCAAGAAAGCGAATTCTTTTCTCAAATTCTGCATTCTCAGACACAGCTTTCTACTCCATGGCAATGGCCCAAATACGAAGTTGCTCAGGATCATTAGTGGTGCTGAGAAGTTAAATAACCATGCGGAGTACCACTCGTCATCACGTATTTATATATCATGAAGCTATTGTTGTGTTTTGTACATCAGTAGATATATTCTGATATACTCCTTTTGCTAGACATAACCTTTCACCTGCTTGCAAAGCTTCTGTGTTCTGACATTGCCAAATTGTTGCAATTCTGTATCCAGCCTTCTTTCAGTCATAGCTTCGGGCCGCGATAAGACTCACTGATCTGACCCTGATTCCTCTTGCAGACTTTATAGACCAATTAAAATGCAGTTTCTGCAGGTCAACGTCTGACCATCATTGTCATCACTCTGGCCATTAGAGTAACCTTCTGCATTCATCCTTTTGTAAAAAGTTTATAGACTGGCCCCCTGAATCTCCAGACAACCAATATCACTTAAATAAGTGATAGTCCTGATACAAGTTTTTAGAGTAGTCATTAGTGAACAGATAATTGTTAACTTAGAACCAGTAAAATGCAAACGACGCACCACGCTGGGAAAATCGCTGCTATTCAGCAGAGTTTTGTACCGAGAATTGTGGCCAGCCACTTATTGCTCTCGCGTAAGCAGGTATCCCCATCGTTTACCAGTCCAGCACATCTTGTGGTCAGGCAGAAGAAGAGCAAACTGTTACTGGACTCACTGCATGCATGGTGGAGAAAAATGCCACGCTATCCAAAAATCCAGACTGGGAGAATGGTTCAGCTGTGTACTGAATCAGTGGGGCGCACTCTGTTATTACAGTGTTGACGGTCAGGCGGAGGCAGACATAATGCCGCGGAAAAAGCCCTTTGTGCCATCTGTCTCGGAAATAAAAACTTTATGTTCTTCGGCGGCGAGCGCAGTGCACTGTTGTATGGGCTTATCGGCACTTGCCTTCTGAACGACATTGATCCGGAAGCGTATCTGCGCCATATCCTGAGCGTACTGCCGGAATAACCTTCCAACCGTATTGATGAACTCCTGCCATGGAACGTAGTTCTCACCAATAAATAAGCATCAATATGATTCTCCATTAACGCTTACCTTTTCTCAGGCTATTTTTGCTTTTTTTTGCTTTTCCCCGCCACTTTATGGTGATTATCACATCAATATACATCGATAGATATTAACGTAACTGAAGTGAGGTGAAGCATGAAATTTGAACGCCATCATGAAATATTGAAACGACTCAGTAAATTCGGTTCTGTAAAAGTATCCGATCTGTCCAATAGCCTCAATGTAACGAAAGAAACTATTCGTTCAGATCTTAATGAACTTGCCAGGCTTGGCTATCTGACTCGATGTCATGGCGGTGCTTTTATCGTCCTAGACTCGCTTGATACTATTGCGAAAAATGAAATCGCTTATGCGCTTGAAAATTATGATACAGCCCAGGGAATAAAAAAAGGCCACTCAACTATGAAAAGTCAAGTATGCGTTATTGGTTCGTTTAATGTTGATATCATCAGTTATTTGCCGAGGCTTCCCACTATCGGAGAATCGCTTCTGGCAAGTAATTTTATATTTTCACCGGGGGGAAAAGGCTGTAACCAGGCGCTGGCAGCAAGCTTTGCCGATACTGATGTTTATTTCATAACAAAAGTAGGTACAGATCACTGGTGATGCTGCCAACTTACTGATTTAGTGTATGATGGTGTTTTTGAGGTGCTCCAGTGGCTTCTGTTTCTATCAGCT
>PPYE01598026.1_pt1 | contig 14245 bp, 10 predicted proteins | sample 1559881 | NCBI WGS metagenome assembly PPYE01 (sample SAMN08240022, study PRJNA423297) | Human gut metagenome, whole genome shotgun sequencing project.
TCGGCTGTTTCCTTGACAACGACACGGCAGGACGGAACACTTGCAAGAAGCTGAAAGAGAAGTTTGGGGAACGGCTGCTTGACAAGTCAATGTACTATCGTGAGTATAAGGACTTGAACGACTACCTGTGCGGTAAGCCCTTGTCCCAATCGGCAGAGCCGATAAAGGAGAAGAAGCAAGTCCAATCCGCAAGGCGGATGATGCAGCCACCGAAAAAGAAAGGGGGATTTCATCTGTAATGTGCTCGTCTGCTTTCCGAAAGGTATTTAGACAGAAATACCATAGCTCAATAGGGCGTTTTCTTCACGCATTACTCCGTAACGCTAAAAACACCCTATCGAGCCAAAGGGAAATCCCTTTGGAAACCCTGTGCAAACGAGAGCAGAAGCCAAACTCGTTTGGATTATGCCGAGTGCAGCAAGGGTTCATTTGCATAATAAACCCTGTGAGCCGATGCCACAGGCAGAGAGAAGAAACATAACGATAACCGCAAAATAGAAATAAAATGGGATATTTTTCATTGGACATTAAGAAAGCAAAGGGTACATCGGACACCACTCAGTCCGACCATATAGAGAGAAAGATAATACCTAAAAACGCAGACCCGACAAGGACACATCTGAACAGGGTGCTTGTCGAATACCCCGATGGCGTTCACGGCAGGGATGAAGCGATTGCCCACAGACTGAACACGGCAGGCATCAGACGGAAAATCACACACGACCAAGTCCGTGTCGTTCGGGTGGTTTTGTCGGGTACGCACGAGGACATGATGAACATACAGGAAAAAGGAGAACTCGATGAATGGTGCAACGACAGCATCCAATGGCTGCAAGCCACATTCGGCAAAGACAATGTGGTTGCCGCACATCTGCACATGGACGAGAAGACTCCGCACATCCACGCAGCCGTTGTTCCCATCGTGACGGGTGAAAGGCGCAAAGCCAAGAAAGAGCAAACGGACGGTAAGCGCAAGTACCGCAAGAAAACAAATTCCGTCCGCTTGTGTGCCGATGACCTGTTCAACCGCCAGACCTTGGTCGCCTACCACGACAATTACGCAAGGGTGATGGCGAAATACGGATTGCAGCGTGGGGTACGGGGTTCGGAAGCACGGCACACCACCACCATGCAGTATTATAGGGACTTGAAAAAGAAGAATGAAGTCCTCGAAACTGAAACCAGACTGTTGCAGGAGAAGAAAGCCGAGGCGCAGGAGGAACTGAAGCAGGTGAAAGCGGAAATCCGTACCGACAAGCTCAAAAACGCAGCCACCGATACGGCAACCGCCCTTGCAAGCAGTGTGGGCTCTCTTTTCGGAAGTGGAAAGATGAAATCGTTGGAGCGCAGGAACGAGGATTTGCAAGACCGCATCCTTGAACTTGAAAACGAAGCCCGACAACGGGAACGGCAACAAGCCAAGCAGATACAGGAGATAAGAAACGCTTACGAGCAACAGCACCGCAAGCTGTCGGAGTTTGCGGATTTTGTCAGACGCTACTTTCCATATGTGGAGAAGCTGATGCCTATAATAAACTTCCTGCGTGACCGATTGAAGTTCAATGACGGAATAATCAGAAGACTGTGCGAGTTCAAGGAGGTCGGGATAAAAGGCGAACTCTATTCTTCCGAATTTAACCGAAGTTTTGATACCCGACACTCCGTCTGCTCTATCAAACAGGATGAAAACGGTAAATTCGATTTCAAGATAGACGGGGTTTCTCACGTGAACTGGTTCAGAAAGAAGATGAATGAGTTTAGAGAAGCCATCGGAATACCGAAGCCAAGACAGAATAGAAGTATGAAACTGTAAATCAAAAAAATCCGTGATAGTAGAATGGTATATCACGGATTTTTCATACTTTTGTATTGGATTGAGGCTACTCTTTCCAAAACATATTAGAATTAAGAAGAAGCGTTATGCTTATCTTGTACTTGAAAACGTAGGAAATTTTCAATTAGATGCAAGGATAGCATAGTGGTTCTCACGCATATAGCGTGGGCTACTATTGTTACATCTGCATCTATGGTTTCCTACGACCTTCAAGTAAGAGTGTGGCTTTGTAGTTCACGCTTTTTCGTAGGTTGGACTAAAATGTTTATTAAATATAATACAACAAATTATGAAGAAGTTGATTGTATCATTCGCATTTGTTTTAATTGCTTTGACATCGTATGCTCAAAGTAGTTCCGAACACCTTACCTTTAAGGGAATTCCCATTGAGGGAAGTATGACTGAATTTTGTCAGAAGTTAAAAGCTAAAGGATTCACTTCTATTGGCAGTGAAAACAATCTTGCATTGTTTATGGGAGACTTTACAGGTCGTAATGCAACTATAGGTGTAACAGCTACAGATGATGGGAAAAGTGTATTTGCCGTAGCTGTGTTGTTTGACCCAAGTGGTGAATGGAATACGCTTGTTAATACTTATAACTATTATAAAGATTTATACACCCGAAAATATGGCAATCCGACTATTTCAAAAGAGAAGAACCCTGCCCATTCGGATTCCAATACAGCTTTAATGGCAGAAGTTCATCAAGGAACTGTTGTTTGGGGTAGTGCTTGGGAGGTAACAGGAGGAAACATTGAATTATCGATAGAAAAAACTTCTGGTATTTATGAGGGTATGGTAATGATTCGTTATCGTGATTCTCAAAATGTAGAAACTAAAATTCAAAAAGATTTAGAGGATATTTAGTATCCAATGTATGCGACTTATTCAAAATGTATCTGGTACATGAATAAGAAATACAATCCGTTAATTGTCAAATAATAACATAACAGAATTATGAAAAAGCTTTTCGTATTATTCGCTTTAATGGTTATAGCTTTTACATCATATGCTCAAGTCTATAAAATGTATAAGACTCGGAACTATCATAATCAACTTCGCTTAAATACAATGACAGGCGAAGTACAACAAATTCAAGATGATGGTCAGTCTTGGGAAATTTGTAGTGCGAGAGAAATTTTAGGAGATAAAGAAGGACGATTTCGCCTTTATGAAACACAGAATATGTGGACATTCATAATGCTTGATACATATACAGGTAAGAATTGGCAAGTCCAGTTTAGTGTCAAGGGTGAGGATTACATGTTTGCTGCACCAATCAACATATTTTCTCTTGCATATCCTGAGAAGTCGTCAAATTGGACTAATAGATTTCAGATGTTTGCCACTGACAACATGTGGACATTTATATTGTTGGACTCATATAATGGACGACTATGGCAAGTTCAATATAGTACACAAGATTTAGACAACCTATTTTGTATTCCTATAAATAAATACGAATTAGTAGAAAATAACGAAAGGTGTATATTCTCTATTCAGCCACTGACAAGTATGTATCAATACTATCTTATAAACGATAATACAGGTGATATGTGGAAATTTCAGTGGAGTACTAAGGGGGATGATTATAGATGGATTGAAAGATTCAGATAAATATTACTTCCAATATGCAGCCATTGTTCATTTGGGTAATTTGTATAATTGCTATTTCGGTTATTGTAATAGCGATGGTACGAACACGCCTAAAAAACAAATCCAAAGAGCTTGCAGAAAAGCTAAACCATATATCTGCATATAGCGAGAAATCAAATTATGAGCAAGCAAAAGAGAGATTATCGGCTCTTAAGGAGGGGGCGTTTATAGATATTCCCTCAGACTTAAATAATGGCTTTTATGGCAGGGTAATCTCCGCAACGCAAGAAAAAGATTTCATCAATCATTATAAGGTACATTTCCAAGAGGCATATTCACTTCTGAAGAAACTTAAAGCCTTTAACATCACTCCATCAGAAACCATATCCAAATTCATTAACGACTTTGGAAGAATCAACAAACTTGTAAAACAACATAATGATGGTGTTATAACCTTTCTACTTGACACCAAAACGACAGGTACAAAACCATCTATTTGCGACAATACAGATTCATTGTTTGTAGATATATATCACAAATTGTTAGATAAATCGTCTTTCAAGAAAAGTATAGTGGAATACTTTATTGATTACCAAACGAATGAAGCTGATTGGGAACAACGCAAGAATGAAAGACGGGAGCAATTATCAGGACTAAAGAATGTGCAGCTAAAGGCGATGTTCCCCGATATGGACGGCAGAGCCATATATGTGAGAAGTGAACAAGAACAAAAAATATGTTTTGCTTTGTCCTCGCTGGGAGTGAAATTCAGATATGAAGAACCATACGAACATCAATTAGCAGATGAGATGCACTCACAATATCGTCCCGACTTCTCAATATATTTTAAGCAAGGAGGAGTAACCAAACGCATCTATCTTGAACATTTCGGAGTTGATGAACACGGGCTTGTTCCTGCTTGGTTCGCAAAAGATAAGGGTATAACCTACGAAGAAGCCAATCAGAAATACAATGATGGTATAACTTGGAAGAAAACTGCTCACGAGAAATTTGGCACACAACTTTTAGTAACATCAAGTGCAGATTTCCATTATTCTGATATTAGGGATAAACTCCGTAAACTATTAGCTGAAGCAGGTGTACCAATTCAAGAAAAGACCGATGAGGAGTTATACGATTTAGTACTACCCAAAGGCAGCAAGCAGGAAAAGGCGTTTATACGACTTGTTGTTACTTTCGTTACATTGGTAAAATCAAGTTGTAAATCAGTTAAAGAGGTTTTAAAACAAGCCAAAAATGCAGATGATGAACGAAGTGTGTTTATCATCAAGAATATATTTCAACCTGTATATGAACGCTACATAAATGCGTTAAGCGATAGTAACCAAATTGATTTTACCGATGCTATTCTTCAATAAAGCCCAAATACAAAAGAATATCCATTCGTTCAGCTCAGAAATGAGAACCGAGTTGGAATTCTATGCTTATGATAGACGAGATTACTGCAATACGATAGGGCAACTTGTGGCTTCTATTCCATCGGATAAATCAATATTCCTATTGGGGCGTTACTCTTTTGATGATTACTACCTCTCTTTTATGTACCAATCAATTAAAGAGGGTAATAGATTCTACTATGTGATAGGAGGACGAAAAATAGAGTTTTTAACCGTACATAAGTCAAAAGGTCTTGAAGCGAATTATGTAATACTCTTACAATGCAATAAAGATACATACGGTTTCCCATCACAGGTGAGTGACGACCCTGTGCTTAACTATGTGCTCACTAAGAGCGACCAATTCCCATACGGAGAAGAAAGAAGATTATTCTATGTTGCAATAACAAGGGCTAAGATAAAAACGCTTGTATTATACGATAAGCGTTTCATCGGACTATTCTATTATTTTTGTACACAGAAACGAGTTACTTGAAAGCAATTCAAGGTAGAACGCAGCAGATTGTACCGTTGCCAAGTCATTACCTCAAAAACGGGTAATTATCCCAAAGTCCTTTGTATAAGGTACTAACAGAAGTTTTCCAGAATTACGAAAAAAGTTTCTTTTTTACTGATTTATATTCCAAAATGTTCTAATTTTGCAATCTGAACCTGCTCGCTTGGCAGGTAAACAGATTAAGTATTACTAATTTATAAAATAAAAAAGCAAAATGAAAGTAGCAATTGTTGGTGCGAGCGGAGCTGTAGGACAAGAGTTCCTGCGTGTGCTCGATGAAAGAAACTTCCCGTTGGATGAGTTGATGTTGTTCGGTTCTTCACGCAGTGCAGGACGAAAATACACTTTCCGCGGTAAAGAGATAGAAGTAAAACTCCTTCAGCACAACGATGACTTTAAAGGTGTTGACATCGCTTTCACATCGGCAGGTGCCGGAACCACAAAAGAATTTTGTGAAACCATCACCAAACATGGCGCCGTATTAATCGACAATTCCAGCGCATACCGTATGGATGAAGATGTACCCTTGGTTGTGCCAGAAGTGAACCCGGAAGACGCATTAAACCGTCCACGCAATGTGATAGCCAATCCCAATTGTACAACAATCCAAATGGTAGTCGCCCTGAAAGCCATCGAAAACCTTTCACACATTAAGCGTGTGCATGTAGCTACTTATCAGGCTGCCAGCGGCGCAGGTGCAGCAGCCATGGACGAATTGTACGAACAATATCGCCAGGTATTGGCTAATGAACCCGTCACTGTAGATAAATTTGCTTATCAGTTGGCATTCAATCTGATTCCCCAAATTGATGTATTTACCGACAACGGTTATACCAAGGAAGAAATGAAGATGTTTAACGAGACACGTAAAATTATGCACTCTGACATTCAGGTAAGTGCCATGTGTGTACGTGTTCCTGCTCTCCGCTCTCACTCTGAAAGCATCTGGGTAGAAACAGAACGTCCCATCTCTCCCGAAGAAGCCCGCGAAGCATTTGCCAAAGGAGAAGGTTTGGTATTGATGGATAATCCAGAGAAGAAAGAATATCCCATGCCATTGTTCCTGGCAGGTAAAGATCCTGTTTACGTTGGCCGCATTCGCAAGGACTTGGCCAATGAGAACGGACTGACTTTCTGGATTGTAGGCGATCAAATCAAGAAAGGCGCAGCACTGAATGCCGTACAGATTGCAGAATACCTGATTAAAGTAGGAAATGTGAAATAATCCGCTGCTCACACAAGCTTTAATTCTTTAATATTATAATCTTTATCTTTGCGTCAATCTCCTTTCTAAGGGGTAGACCAAGATAAAGATTATTTTTTTAGAACCAAGCCTCTTCTTGCCCAAAGCTAAGCACTTTCATACCTCAGATTAACCCTTTTTATACGGAGAACCAGTACGTCCTACAACGGTGGGACGTACGTCCTGCTACAGTGGGACGTATATCCTGCTATAGTGGGACGTATATCCTGCTATAGTGGGACGTACGTTCTGTTGCAGTGGGACGTACTAACCGGACGTAGAAAAAAGCTTGGCCATATACAGAAAAAGGGTTAGCCTTGGGGCACGCAAGGCTTAGCCCGACAAACGGATAGCCAAACATGAAACAGCCTTTGCTGAACATATTCCATAAAAAAAGAGTATCACAGAAGAACTGCAATACTCTTTCAAATCTCTTATGATAACCGCTTATTCAGTATCCAAAGCCGATTCTGCACTTTTACCATTCGATGCCAAAGGAATAAGTTTCACCAAATCCACATCAAAAAACAAAGTAGAATAGCCCGGTATCGAACCGCTTCCGGCTTCTTCATAAGCAAGTTCGGAAGGAATATAAAGTTCCCATCTGGAGCCTACGGTCATATTCATAAGAGCTGTTGTCCACCCGACAATCACATCGCTTACCGGAAATTCGACCGGAACAGCAATGCTCGGATTCCATTCTCCTTTATAGCTTTGGTCAAAAACAGTTCCGTTTATTAACTTACCCCGATAATTAACCGCCACAGTATCCGTAAACAGAGGTCTTTCTCCTTCTCCGTTGTTTATTATCTTACAATAAACATACTCGTTCACCTTTCCCTGCTCATTCAAGCCCAAAGGAGGAAGTTTATAGGAACGGACAACTTTCCATTCACCCGGATTCGCCTTTGCCTCAGCCGCAATGGAATCCAAATATTTCTGATTACGCTCCTGCCAGTTTGCATAAGGATTTTCTTCTCCATCCGATTCACTACATGAAACAATTGCAAATGAAGCGACAAACAACAGGCTAATCAGCCAAAGAATACTTTTATTCATACACTATTAATTATTGCAAAGTCTTCAACAGACTTGTTATACTTACTTTATCGGCAATGATATTGTTCAATTCCGAAATAGCGACACGCTCCTGCTGCATGGTATCGCGGTTGCGCAATGTCACACAATTATCTTCGAGTGTCTGATGGTCCACAGTGATGCAATAAGGAGTACCGATGGCATCCTGACGGCGATAACGCTTACCGATGCTGTCCTTTTCATCATATTGGCAATGGAAGTGGAACTTCAGATTATCCATGATTTCACGCGCTTTTTCAGGCAAACCGTCCTTCTTGACCAAAGGCATGACAGCCAGTTTTACGGGAGCCAATGCTGCGGGCAATTTCAGAACGACACGAGTTTCACCGTTGTCCAACTTTTCTTCCGTATAAGCAGCACTCATGATGCTCAGGAACATACGGTCTACACCGATGGATGTTTCAATAACATACGGAGTATAACTTTCGTTCAATTCCGGGTCGAAATATTTAATACTCTTGCCTGAGAATTTCTCGTGCTGACTTAAGTCAAAGTTAGTACGGCTATGAATACCTTCTACTTCCTTGAATCCGAAAGGCATCAAGAACTCGATATCCGTTGCAGCATTCGCATAATGTGCCAATTTATCATGGTCATGATAACGATAATGGTCATCGCCAAATCCTAATGCTTTATGCCATTTCAAACGGGTTTCCTTCCAGGTTTTAAACCAATCAAGCTCGGTACCCGGTTTAACAAAGAACTGCATCTCCATTTGTTCAAACTCACGCATACGGAAGATAAACTGACGGGCAACGATTTCGTTACGGAACGCCTTACCAATCTGAGCAATACCGAAAGGTATTTTCATACGACCGGTCTTCTGCACATTCAGGTAATTCACGAAAATACCCTGTGCCGTCTCTGGACGGAGATAAATCTTCATAGAACCGTCGGCAGTAGAGCCCATTTCGGTAGTAAACATCAGGTTGAACTGACGCACTTCCGTCCAGTTCTTCGTACCCGAAATAGGACAGACGATTTCCTCATCCAAGATAATCTGACGAAGTTCATTCAAATCATTATCATTCAATGCTTTTGCAAAACGTTCGTGAAGCGCATCGCGTTTAGCCTGATGCTCCAACACACGTGCATTGGTGCTGCGGAACTGTGCTTCATCAAAAGCTTCTCCAAACTTTTTGGCGGCTTTGGCAACTTCCTTGTTGATTTTATCATCGTATTTAGCCAATTGGTCCTCAATCAAAACATCGGCACGATAGCGTTTCTTAGAGTCGCGGTTGTCAATCAAGGGGTCATTGAAAGCGTCAACGTGTCCCGATGCCTTCCAGATAGTAGGGTGCATAAAAATTGCCGAATCGATACCCACGATATTTTCGTGCAACAGCACCATGCTCTGCCACCAATATTGTTTGATGTTATTCTTCAACTCCACTCCCATCTGACCGTAATCATAGACAGCACCCAATCCGTCATAAATATCACTTGACGGAAATACAAAACCATACTCTTTACAGTGAGAAACTAATTTCTTAAAAACATCTTCTTGTGCCATTTTCCTTTTATGTTTATTCTTACACTTTTGTTGTTTTTCCTGTTGTCATCCCTTAATTAGGACGAAATAATGTGCAAAGTAAATGATTTTTTTCAATAAAAATCGTATTTTTGCGTGCATATCAGCAGAACATTAAGGAATTTAAATATATATGAGCGAAGATATTATCGATAAAGAAGAACAGAACGATGAAAATACTCCCGTAGCGGAAAACCAACATTCAGACTATAAGCCCGCAGATACCAAAAATGAATCTGTCAAGCATCAATTAAGCGGTATGTACCAAAACTGGTTTCTGGATTATGCCTCTTATGTTATTTTGGAACGTGCCGTTCCGCACATCAATGACGGACTTAAGCCGGTTCAAAGGCGTATTCTTCACAGTATGAAGCGATTGGATGACGGACGATATAATAAAGTGGCCAACATTGTAGGTCATACCATGCAATTCCATCCTCACGGTGATGCTTCTATCGGTGACGCACTGGTACAATTAGGACAAAAAGACTTGTTGATAGACTGTCAGGGAAACTGGGGTAACATTCTGACCGGCGACGGTGCGGCAGCTCCCCGTTACATTGAAGCCCGGCTTTCGAAGTTTGCCCTCGACGTGGTCTTTAATCCCAAAACCACCGAATGGCAATCTTCATACGACGGACGAAACAAAGAACCCATAACACTACCGGTCAAGTTTCCGCTTCTTCTCGCTCAGGGAGTGGAAGGCATCGCCGTAGGACTTTCTTCAAAGATTCTTCCGCATAACTTTAATGATTTATGCAACGCATCTATTGCCTATCTGCGCAAAGAAGAGTTCAAATTATACCCTGATTTCCAAACCGGAGGGTCTATCGATGTATCCCGTTATAATGACGGAGAGCGCGGCGGTGTGGTAAAAGTACGCGCCAAAATAAACAAGCTGGATAACAAGACGCTGGCCATCACCGAAATTCCTTATGGAAAGACAACCTCGTCACTGATAGAATCCATTTTGAAAGCAGTTGAAAAAGGGAAGATAAAAGTCCGTAAGGTAGATGATAACACAGCAGAGAAAGTAGAGATATTGGTGCATCTCGCTCCCGGAGTATCTTCCGACAAAACACTGGATGCCTTATATGCATTTACAGACTGTGAGGTGAGCATATCACCTAACTGCTGTGTGATTGATGCACGCAAGCCACACTTTCTCACTGTCAGTGACGTATTGAAAAAATCTGTAAACAATACATTGTCCCTGCTTCGTCAGGAATTGGAAATACGCAAAGGAGAGCTTTTGGAGAATCTTCATTTTGCCTCTCTTGAAAAGATATTCATCGAAGAACGCATTTATAAAGACGTAAGATTCGAACAATCTGAAAATATGGATGCGGCCTGTGCACACATCGACGAACGTTTGACCCCATTCTATCCGCAATTTATCAGGGAAGTAACGAAAGAAGATATCCTGAAATTGATGGAAATCAAAATGGCACGTATTCTGAAATTCAATAAAGATAAAGCAGACGAAAACATCGCCCGCATCAAAGAAGAAATAGAAGACATTAATGATAAACTGGCGCATATCATCGATTATACCATAAACTGGTATGAGATGCTGAAGGAAAAATATGGCAAGAATTATCCGAGACGCACCGAGCTGCGCAATTTCGATACCATAGAAGCAGCAAAGGTAGTCGAAGCTAACGAGAAGCTTTATATCAACCGCGAAGAAGGTTTTATCGGCACAAGCCTGAAGAAAGACGAGTTTGTGGCCAATTGCTCGGACATTGATGATGTGATTATTTTCTATAAAGACGGAAAATACAAAGTGGTTCGTGTAACCGACAAGATGTTTGTCGGCAAAAACGTACTGTATGTAAACGTTTTCAAAAAGAACGACAAACGTACCATTTACAATGTGGTGTATCGCGACGGAAAAGAAGGATTTCATTATATAAAGCGATTCAATATCACTTCGATTACCCGTGACCGCGAATACGATGTCACTCAGGGAACTCCCGGTTCGCGTATCGTCTATTTCACGGCTAACCCCAACGGTGAGGCAGAAGTCATCAAGATAACACTAAAACCGAACCCGCGTATCAAAAAGATAATCTATGAAAAAGATTTCAGTGATATCAATATCAAAGGACGCCAGTCCATGGGAAATATCCTGAGCAAATATGAAGTGCATAAGATTGCCCTGAAGCAACGCGGAGGCTCTACTTTGGGAGGACGCAAAGTATGGTTTGACCATGATGTTCTACGACTGAATTATGACGAACGCGGCCAGTACCTTGGAGAATTCCAAAGCGATGACCTTATCCTGATAGTTCAAGAAAACGGAGAGTTCTATACCACCAACTTTGACTTGAATAATCATTATGACCCGGGAATTTGTGTGATTGAAAAATTCAATGCCAACAAAGTATGGTCGGCAGCACTCTATGACGCTGACCAACAGGGATATCCTTATTTAAAGCGATTCACCTTTGAAGCAACTTCCAAAAAGCTCAATTATCTAGGTGAGAATAAGGACAGCCGTCCTATTCTGCTGACCAGCATCGTCTATCCGCGGGTACAAGTTATCTTTGGCGGTCACGACAGCTTCCGCGAGGCCTTGGAAATTGATGTCGATGAGTTTATCGGTGTGAAAAGCTATAAAGCAAAAGGAAAACGAATAACCACGTATGCTGTGGAATCTATCAACGAGCTACCCCCTGTCCGTTTTCCCGACGAATCCTCTTCGGCAGAAGAAGATAACGAAAAAGAGAATGATGATGACAATGAAAAAGAGGCAATGATAGAAGATCCTGACCATGGCAAGAGTGAGACAGATATCATAGATGAGATAACCGGGCAAATGAAACTGTTTTAATCCATGAAGAAAATATTCTTACTATTATTGTTGCTGCCCTTTGTCCTTGGGGGTAAAGCACAAGAAGACAGCCTGCAGACAAACCGATACGTCATGCGGGCTACCCTTTATGGAGCAGGCTATACCAATATTCTTGACACTTATCTGTCTCCGATGGAATATACCGGTCCCGAAATCCGTATTCTCAGAGAGAGTATGAGAATGACCAAATTGCTGAACGGCAACGTATCTGCGCAAAGTCTGTTTCAGACAAACCTGTCACTGACAGACAATAAAGCCGAGACAGGCAGTGAACTGGCTGGATTAATCAATTGGAATTATGCTTGGCACTATCAGTTCAGGCTGGCAGAGAACTTGAAAATCCTTGCCGGACCCATGATTGACTTAAACGGAGGATTTGTATACAACACAAGAAATTCCAATAATCCTGCGCAAGCCAAAGCGTATGTAAATATTGCAGGGTCCGGTATGGTCATCTACCGTTTCCGTATCGGAAACTATCCCCTGATAGCACGCTATCAGGCCAACCTACCTTTAATGGGAGTTATGTTTTCACCCGAATACGGGCAATCTTATTATGAGATTTTCAGTTTGAAACATGGAGGAAAAAATATCCTTTTCACCTCTTTACACAATCAGCCGGCGCTTCGTCAACTGCTCACACTCGACTTTCCTGTAGGCAATATGAATGTGCGGGCAGGATATATTTGTGATATCCAGCAGGCTAAAGTCAACCACTTAAAAAGTCACACGTGGTCTCACGTATTCATGCTGGGCTTTGTGAAAAACTTCTATCTGATAAAAAACAAAAAGAAAGTAGGAATGTCCCCAAAGGTCAGTCCATATTAAATCGTATATGATAAAGAAAATATTCAAAAAAACAGCCATCTTCCTTTTGATGATTCTCTCAGGCACTTCCTGCATCACCGAAGATACTTTCAATGATTCTCCCGATGGAAACTTCGAAGCTTTATGGAAAATCATCGATGAACACTATTGTTTCCTAGAATATAAGAATCAGGAATACGGATTAGATTGGAATAAAATCCATGCTGATTATAAGAAGCGGTTAACTTCCGGTATGAGTAATGAACAACTCTTCGATGTCTTATCGGAAATGCTGAACGAACTGCGGGACGGACATGTCAATTTGGTTTCAAAAGATCGTACTTCCCAATACCGAGAGTGGTACGACAATTATCCGCGCAATTTTGATGACAGCATACAAAGCCGCTATTTGGGAAAGGATTATAATACCGCTTCAGGACTTAAATATCAGATTTTAGAAGATAATATAGCCTATGTATATTGTGGAAGCTTCCAGTCGGGTATCGGTTCCGGCAACCTAGATCAGATTCTCAGCAAATTGGCCATTTGCAACGGATTAATTCTTGATGTCCGCAATAACGGAGGCGGCAACCTCACTACTGCCGAGAAACTGGCGGAACGCTTCACTAACGAGAAAAAGCTGATTGGCTACATGTCCTACAAAACCGGTCCCGGCCATAATGAGTTTTCCACTCCCGAAGCTGTTTATCTTGAGCCACCCATGGATCGTGTACGCTGGCAGAAACATACCGTAGTATTAACAAACCGCCGGTCTTATAGTGCCACCAACGATTTTGTGAACCGAATGAAACAATTAGACAGAGTTACCGTTATCGGCGACAAAACCGGTGGCGGTTCAGGGCTCCCCTTCTCTTCCGAACTCCCCAATGGTTGGTCTGTCCGCTTTTCTGCAAGCCCGATGTATGATCCTGATATGAAACATCTGGAATTCGGTATCGAACCGGATAAAAAAGTAGATATCACTTCCGAAGATTACAACAAAGGCATTGATACTATTATTGAAGCGGCACGTGAATATTTACATAATCACAAACAATAAAGGATTATATGCATTTTATAATGAAATAATTTGGTTATTTCAGAAGTAAGCATTACCTTTGCAACCGCTTACCGAAAGGATTGCCGCGCCTGTGGCGTAATTGGTAGCCGCGCCAGACTTAGGATCTGGTGTCGTGAGACGTGTAGGTTCGAGTCCTATCAGGCGCACACAACATTACATGTTGAAAAAACAAAGAGGCTATTTCAAAATATACTTTGAGATAGCCTTTTTTAGGGATATTCAGTAAATGTCTCTAAAAAATAAGATGGCATATGAAGATGATAGGGCATGACCACTTCATATG
>PPYE01560207.1_pt1 | contig 14243 bp, 12 predicted proteins | sample 1559881 | NCBI WGS metagenome assembly PPYE01 (sample SAMN08240022, study PRJNA423297) | Human gut metagenome, whole genome shotgun sequencing project.
ACTTCGGACGGATAGGTCATACCCCACTGCGTCTCCACCGGTGATGCAAGCAACCGGAAGGCTGCGGGGACCTGGCAAAGCTTCACCTCTTTCAGGGCATAACCCGCGTTTTTCAGCGCAGCATCTATTTCCCAGTTCACCGTCAGCCGTGTTGCCAGCCGCCTGAGCAGCAGACGGGCGTCATAGCTCCCGTCCGGACTTTGAAGTTTACCATCGCTCGTCACGTTCACGCACGGCAGATGGAGCATATAAGGCATCTTGTTGATATCATCCTGCGTAAAACCTTCGGCGGGAATCGTCTTTTTGAAAAGATCGGCGTCCATCACCTGTTGTTGCACATTGGCGAGGCTGCCGCCGATACTCGGGGTCGTATTTCCTTTCCCGCAGACAATCACCACCAACTGGCAGTTCGTGGCCGGTGTCAATGTCACCAGGGTAGAGAAATCCGTTCCCGCAGTGATCTGCTCTTTGGATTGCACACTGCCCATCAGCGTCCCGTCAGCCGTATATTGCATCAAATAGAACTGGTACAGCGCATCCGGATGACCCGGTTCCGTTGCACGGGTCCGCACGGCAGGCACCGGCCGGGCAGTGAACGCACCGTCCTGCCCGGAATCACTCCCCCGTGTGTCGGCAGAGGCAGAAAGGTTATACCCGTCCTCTTCATCGGCAAAGCCGAAACACAGGGATACCTCCACGGGCTTCGTGTCCGCATCGACCGGCACGACATCCGCCCGCTCTTCACAAGCCGCCATGCCCAATAGGCAGACAAGCACCGGTAGCTTCCACAGATTTTTAGAAGTATGTTTCATATTGGTATGTTTGTTTTAAGTTCACCACAGATTACACGGATTTTCACTGATTAATTATTTATATTCCGATTAATTATTTATATTTCACTGATAATCAAGTTTAATCGAATCAAAGATTCGGTGTTGATCTGTGAAGATCCAGTATTAATCTGTGAAAATCGGTGTAATCTGTGGTGAATCAAGTTCATTCCTGTCTTTTATTTGAAAACTACATTGTTCACCGGAAGCACCTCCACAGCATCAAACATCACTACGTTGCCGTCCGTGATCGTCACACGCACATCGGCGCTGTTGGCGCCACTGATATTGACGGTGAGGTTATAAAGGTAATCTCTGCGGATGTTGTAGTCAGTCATCAGGTTGCCGCCCAAATGCAGGAGATAGTTCACGCCGATAGGCGCCGATGCTCCTGCATACTTATATTCACCCGACAGCTTGATGTACGTACAATAGTCCAATTTTCCGTCCGGCCCTTTAGCCGAAATGCTCTTTTCCATAAACGAGGCGGCTGTCCCCATTCCCCGTAAGTTTTCCGGCATATAGAATTCGCAAGGAGAAGACGGACTCAAATCAGTAGTGATCTGAGTTCCGTCTGTGGATGTGATAGCCGTAGAACCATCCTTATCCGCAGGATACTTATCTTTAATACTTCCGCCTCCCCGCGTATAGAGCGCCATATTCGCGGGTACATTGTAGAGGGAGACGGACTTGACGACAAGGCTACTCAAATTATTGGCTGCCAGGTCTCCCTTTTTATTCCAGGACAAGGAAATCGTGGCGTAAGCCCGCCGCAAGGGAACCACCAGCGGTATTACACCCTGTTTATTAAGATCGGGCGTATATTCCAGCGGCCCCGATGTCAACAGGGACGGCTTGTTCCTATAACCGGAAAAGGGCACCGTTTTCGCCTTCAGTTCCGCTTCGGTTCCGGTGAAGCCGCTCAGGAACGACTGTTCCACATTGGCAATGACATAGAAGCGACTCTTCGTTTGGGTGAAAGTAGTTTCGCCGGTTGTAATCTCAATCGTCGGAGGAGGATTCTTCCCAGCCTGATCATCCGGAACCGTAAAAAAAGCTTTGTTCTTCAGCGTTGACGTTCCGCTCTCGGTGACGTATTGCAGCACCCAGATCCGGTTAACAGGGATCTGGTTAATCGTTCCGCGGGTATCCACCGTCAGCGCCGGAGGCAGTTTCAGAACTAATCGAAACTCCTCGGAAGTCTCTACGGATTCCTCGCTGCATCCCGCCAGCAAACCGGAAACCGTCCATAGGCCGGAAACCGCCAGCAGGCAACCGAGTGCCCATTTGCCCGTCCATCGTCGTATGTATTGTCTTTTTGCCATTCTGTTTTGATCTGATTCTAAATATGATAATTGTATATGAATATGCCGGTTATTTTCCCATTTCATCCGAATCGAGCGTTACGGTCGATTCATATTCGCCTATCGCCAACGTCAAGTCGGCGGGGTCGAGTATGCCGTAGAAAGTCAGTGTAAAGGCGAACATATAGGTCATGCCCGGCAGCAACACCTTCTGGATCTCCGCCGGATAAGTATTGGTCGTTTTTCTACTTACACCGTTATCATTATAGCCTACCGTCAGGTTCACTTTAAAAGAAATCATAGCCGAACCGTCTACCGGAAGCACCACAACCGGTGTACTTTCTCGTGAAGTCTTTATATCATGGGATGCTGTATTATTCGTGAATCCGGTGAAGGACTGAGTAGTGGCAAACGTTTCATTCGCCACCGCCCCCCAGGTAGTATCCCCCAACGTGTAAGGTAACGACGCCCGGAGTCCTCCCATCTCGAAGGAGTTCACCACCAGACTGGTAGGAGTAACCGGCTGAAAGTCACCTGCCTTCACACTCACTTTGATCTGTGCTCCCAAGCGTTTAAAGGGAGCCGGCAGCACTACGTCCATCGTGTTTTCTCCCGTTTGGTTGGGTTGCACCACGATCCCTTTCAGGCTGGTGTACATAAAGTCTTTTCCGTTCGACACCTGAATCGTACCGTCCGTTTTCAGTTCGGGCACTTCCGTCGAAGAGTTGTACGATACCAGATAAAGGTCGTACGTTCCGCGATACAGATAGAGTTCGCCCGTAGCCACTCCACCCTTTACCGTATATACTTTATGATCCAGCGGTTCCGTCGTCGTGGTAGACGCACCTGCGGGGAAAGCATAGATACAGAAAGTCTTTCCATCCTCCATATCCGTTGCCGCGTCGGCACGGGTCGAAGCCTCGTCCGCCTCCGCCCGGTAAAGAGAGAAGCGGAGCGATACCGGATCTCCCTCCTCCGTGCCGGGTTCCCCGGGAGCCTGTTCCGAACATCCTGTCAGTCCCGGCGCTCCCAGCAAGCAAAGGCAACACCCTATCCAAAGTTTCAGTCTTTTATTCATCGTTTCTTGTTTTAGTTCACCACAGAGTACACAGAGTAACACGGAGTGGATCGTTTTCACCTAAATCCCGATACTCGTGTTCTGGTTCGCATCGTTTTTCCAGTCCTCTATCTGTACCGAGCTCAGCTTACCTCCCATTTTGTCCACCGTAATCAGATAGACATAATGCTTTCCCGCCTCCCACTGCGCTGTCACCGATTGGGTTTCAAACGCATGCGCTTTCGCGGCAGCTTCTCCATCCACACATACCTTGAGCCGGAACGAGAGCACCGTTTCTTCTTTCGCCATCGGCGCCACGAGGCAGGTCACGTTCGGTCCTTTCTGGTTTTCTTTCAGCTTCAACTCCACGCCACTCGCCTGCGCCAGTGTCAGTGTCGAAATATCCGACAGACTGTTCAGCAATCCGCTTTTCAGGTTCATCGTCCCGATGCCTGTCCGCAGACGGTTGGTTCCGCTCAGCACATCCACCTGTATCAGCTTTAGCGCTTCGGTGGCCGAAGCCGACTTCACGATACGGAAACTGACTTTGGCCAACGCATGCTTCATCTTGAAGCTGACGGTTCTCGAGGAAAGTGTTGCCGTGACGGGGGCTTTCCCCGTATCCGTACCCACACCGTAGAGATAATCGGCCTGCCCGGTAGCGAGAAAATCAGTCAATGACGATGGAAGGTTCACCGCCGTCGTATGTTCACCGTCACCGGACGCTTGGATGGCTGCGGGAGGATAATAGGCGTACAGCAAGGCATCACCCGAAGTGCTGTTCATGATCGTCTGCTTGTCCGGAGTCCAGACTCCTTCTTTCAAGGAGAATGTCATCAGTGGATTGTCTCCATACACCTTGTGTGCGGTATTGGTGGCATACACGTCCACCTCGGTGATAGCGGTTGCTTCCGCACGGGTGACGCTCTCCTCTCCCTCCACTTCGATCCGCTGCAATTCCAGCGCGCCTTCATCGGCGGCGAATCCGTCGTCCGAGGCGCATGAAGCCGTCAGGCATATCCCCGCTCCGAGGGCAAGCGCCATGTAGAGGCGATTCGCCGGCTTCTTCATTCGATTGTATTTTTGTAGGTTCATATCTGTTTTCGTATCTGTTCTTCATTAAGTGGCGTTTCCCGCGTCTGTCTCCGTTGTCTCTACGAATCGTTCTACGGTGATACCGTTCAGGATCAATTCATTGGTGGACGTAAAGTTATACTGGTAGTTGTATCCGGCTTTCAAGGTATGGGCCGCCTTCTCGGTGTAGCTCTTCTCCGTTTCACCGCTGTTGCCGGCCTTCACCTTGATCACAAACGTTCGGGAGCCGGGCCTGACAATGGCTACATACGTATGCTGCAGAGCGGAAGTTCCCGCTGCCGAGGCGCTATAGGCATTGATCGTCTGCGATTCAGAGGCACCGGTGGCAATCCCCGTACCCTCCAGGCTTGCCGTGCCGGGAAGCTTCTTGTCACTATCACTATTTCCATACTTCACCACCAGGGTCACCTTCGCCGCTGCCGGAGCGAACGAGAACGTAGCCTTATTGCCATCGAGTACTCCTGTAGCCGTCAGCTGGTTGCTTTTCCAGAATTTGGTGGCTGTGCGCTGATCGGCTAGAATCCGGATGAACGCCGTAGGATACGAAGCCGTAAACGTTTCACTACCGGTGGTGGTAAGCGCTGTTTGCCCGCTTACGGGTTGCCAGGTGCCGGTTGTGCCGGTGACCACCCGTTGGTAGTCGGCAGTTTTCGTGCCGTCCGTAATCCGGATGGTATCATTCGCTACAAATTCTCTTTTATCATAATCATCGGCATGCGAGTCTGCCGCCGCACGGGTAGCGGGATTCCCCACCTCCGCCGATACTTCCAACGGACGGGGCAAAGCATCCTCTTGCGAGCAGGCGGCCAGCAGAACCGGGAAGAACAGGCAGAGAGCCGCCCCGGATACCGATAGGATTCTATTCTTTTTCTTTTTCATGGGGTTACATCAAACTAATATTACATCAAACTAAGTTACATCAACTTAAGGTTCCTGTATGCGAATCCCCGCTTTGCCACTCTTTGATCTCCTGACCGGTGGGAACCAACACATTATTTTTCAGGGTGAGCGTATAGGTGTAGTGGCTGTTCGCCGCCCTTGCGCAAGTGAGGGTGACGTCATAGACCACTCCGTTAGCATCCGTCACCGATACCTGTATCGACTTCTGGGAATCAAGCGGGGCGATAATGCCATGCCAGGTATATTTCGCATCGCCTGTACCGCCGGGGTGATACAGGTAGACAGTTTCATCCTTGTTTGCTCCTCCGGAGTAAAGCCCCTTCCCGGTTACGGTCATACTCGTAAAATCCTTGGACAGTGTGTTCTTTCCCGAAAACTTCAGGGTCAGCTTCACGCCTTTGTGCACAAAGGCGCTTTCGCCTGTAAAGGAGAGTGTTCCGTCACGGCCGATCGTCACCTTCTCAGGGGTCTCCAGCAGATTGCTCAGGCGGTAGTCCTCACCGTCCGCCTTTCGCTGGTCGGCACGGATACCCGAGTATTCGATAGGGTAACTCGCCTGGTAGGTGGCTCCGGACTCAACGAGCAGCTCCGTACCCGTCACCGAAGGTTTCCACTCGCCCGTACTGTTGCCGGAAGAAACGGAGTTCAAGGTATAGTCCACCGGAGTGGATGACGAGCCGTTCCGCGAGCGGATGATACGGATTTTGTCACCTGCGGCAAAGGTGCTTCGGTCGTAACCGTTGTCGGCTGCCACGGCACGGGTCCCGGCTGCCACGGCCGCCCGGGTCTCAGACTCCCGGCCTTCACCGGAAGCGCAGATCGCGGCGGACACCGTAAGCGGAGTCCCTTCGGGTAACGAAGGGGTCAGCGCATTGTCCGAACAGCCTGCGGTAAGCAGCAGGCAGCCTAAAACCGTTTGGTATAATCTATCTGTTTTCATACTGAATCATTCATTCTGAATCATTTGTCATTTGTCATTCTGAATCATTTGTCATTCTGAACCATTTATTGTTCTGAATCATTTGTCATTCTGAATCATTTGTTTCATTGCCAGCCGGGATCTACGTCACTGCTCTCCTCGGAAACTTCCGTCCACCCTTTTATATCGACAGGTTGCAGGCTGATTCCCCGTTCGCCGAGCGTCAAGGTATAGACATAGCGGTATCCTTTCTGCCATGCCGGGTTGAAGGCATCGGTCGAGAGGGTAAGATCCCGTTCGGTAGCGTCCGAGCTTTGTTCACCCAGTGTCAGCGTCAACGTCACCTGCGTGCCCGAAGCTGCCCCAGCCTTCGGAGCCACCAACCCGTAGGCCACTGTAACGGGGCCCGAGGTGCCGACCTGTTGCGGACGGGCCGATGGGGTAAAAGAGATTTCACCCACCGCGGCCAGTCCGGACAAAGCGCCATCCGTCAGGGACATCGTGCCGGCCGATCCGGCTCCGGAAGCAGTCGTGCAGAAGAAAGGAGTAGCGCTGCCCGCTGCCGTAAGCTTAATCTGCCTTACATAATCGTATGTCGGATCCGGGGTGCGGTCGTTCGCGTTCTGAATGCGGAACACTACTTGCGACAAGGCGTGTTGCAGATAGAGGGTCGGCGAAGTAGACAGGCTGTTGGCGGTAACCGCCGTAGTCGAACCTACGGTAGCGCTGCCGGAACCGTAAAGGTAATCGGCGGTAGAACAGTCGTAGGTATTTCCTCCGTCGAAGGTTTGCCCGGCAGGTACGCTGACGGAGAGAGCAGGCAAGACAGTACTGCTGCTGCCACCGCTACCGCTGCCACTGCCGCTACCACTGCCGCCATCGCTCTTCAAGGCTGTCGCGGCGGGTGCCCAGGCATAGACCGTCGCTTGCGCGAGGCTGACGTAGGTAGAAGGATTGCTCGTCCACTTCGTACCGGAGGCCGCTTTCGTGAAGGTCGCTCCCCCGGCGTTGCTGCCCGGATAGAGACTGCCGTCCGCAGCGGCGAGGTAGATGCCAATGGTGCTGATCCGGTCTGCACCCGTACCAACATCGTTGATCATGCTACGGGTGGAGGCGAGCGTGGCACCGGCATGAACACCGGGCTGCAAGAGGACGGCATCGCCGTCGGTGAGAACGGAGTTCTCACCGGAACAGGCTATGCAAAACAGGGATGCGGTCCCAAGGAGCAAAAGAATGAATACGTTCTTCATCTATTATCTTGTTGAGTTTTTCTTCTATCACTTTATATTCAGATCCGTGCTTGACGCAACCGTTGTCCATTGTGTCACGGTCACACTCGAAATGACGAGTTCGGAACCACTGAGCTTGACGGTGTACAGGTAATTCTTTCCGGCCTCCCATGCACTGCCGCTACCAGGCAGGGCGACTTTATAATCCTGGTTGTCAATCGTCAGCGTAGCTTCCACGGTCGACTTATCGGCCGTGCTTTCAGGCAGGACGAGGATACTGGCTTTCTTGGCGTTATTTTTAGCGGTGGCTCTGGCCTGATCCGTGTCAGCCGTTGCTTTGGACAACGCATAGTTTGCTATATCACGTGTATAGGTCACTGCCGCCGGAGAGCTACCTAGAGTGATCGTACCATCCTTAATTTTCATGGCAGGGGTGGTACCCCCATTATTTAGTACATTTTTAGTATCTCCACTTTTATTGGCTAATACCAGTTTGGAAAATGCACCGGTATTTTTATAGGTATGATCCGCATATACCCGGAAGCTGACCATCGCAAGGGCATGCTTCATGGCGAGCGTCACCTGTCCGGTTTTATTCGTATCACCGTTTTTATAGCTGGCTTTCACTCCGGTACTTCCCTGATCGGCATACATATAGTCCACCTCTCCGGAGGCTGCGAGAATCTTATCTTTTGTACTGGTTTGACTGTCCGAATTGTCAGTGGATTGAAAGTCGATCTTGGCGTTAACACTTCCGGTAGACCCCGGAAATACAGAGATATTGATCGTGGAACTTTCCGTGTATTCACCACTTGAATTGGTAGCCTTCAGCGCAGTGTTATTGCTACTACCCGGTTGATACGCCGGATAATGCGCATAGATCGTAGCCTCTTCCGCCGAAAGATAGATTTTATCGGTCGCGCTATTGCCCCATGCCGAAGAGTTGTAAGTGTACAACCCATAGTTATTCGTTGTCTTATTCGTCGTTTTGCTGTTGGCATACACCGCGATGCTTCCTAATGCATTCCCTACAGCCGATGCATCCGAGCCGGCATCTATCGCGCCGCGTGTCAACACCACCTGTGGCGACACCTGCAATTCCGCCACCCCGGTATCCTGTCCTTCGGGCAAGATGCTTTCACTGCATCCGACAGCCAACAGCAATGCCGGAAGGGCCATAAGCCAATGATATTTCGTTTGGTTAATCATCATGTTCGTTTTATCTTTTTTTAAATTCATGTATCTAATCCGCATCCAGAGTGCCGTCAACAGTCACCGGAGCCCACGCCTGCACCGTTACCGAAGTGATTCCCAGTTCATGGTCGCCGATGTTCAGCGTCACTACATGTGACATGCCCGCCTGCAACGGATTTTTCCCGCTTGCGTTGGAATCACCGAACGTAAGCGACACATTATCGAATGTACCTATTGATGTTTCTACTTTCAGCGTATACGTGTTGCTTCCACCTCCATTGCCGTTGCTTCCGCCGGCTTCCAACGGAGGGAGTAAAAGTTGCCCCACAGATACCGGAGTCTGGCCGGTCACTTCCGTTCCTTGCCCGGCTCCGTTGGTTCCGTTCTGCGTAAGATCCACCGTCAGTCCCTGGGGATGTTCGGTTGTGGTGGAGAATGTCACCTCTCCCGTAGCCAGCTTCAACGAAGCAAGCGGTTTCGCCTCCTTCACCGTGATACTCTTCACCCATACCGACACCCCGTTTTGAAGCGTCTTCTTCGCTTGAAAAGAGAGTTGCGTCAATTGATGGTCGAACACCAGTGAAAGAAAGTGCCCGTCCGCCCAGCGGTTTCCCTGTATCTGAGAAGCGTAAAGCAGATCGGTCTGCCCTGTGAGTACAAAGGAAACCGTACCGGCATAAGTGCCCGTTCCACTGCCCGAAGCGGCCTTATCCGGCTCGGCGTAGGGGGCGTAGCTTACCAGATAGAGCCAAGCTCCCCAACGGGGATAAATGGGCGCTGCCTTACCGGCATTGCCCCAACTGACTTCACCGTTGGTCCCGACAGTTCCTTTCCAGACACCCTCTTCGGCGGCAACCACCGGAGTGGTGTAGTCTCCCCCGGTTCGGGAAAATACCATGGCGGCCTCAAACTCCGCCTGAGGCTTGCTGCCTGCCGAGACCGCCGCCCTCGACGATACATCGCCCTCCAGAGCGGAAAGCTCCACCGGAACCTCCTCCTCACCCATCAGCGAGGAACGGTCCGCGTCGGAGCAACCTGCCAGGAAAACTCCCGGCAGGCAGAAAAAGACAAAAAGCGAAATATGGCGTTTCATGATCATGGCAGACATTTTATGTGAATCAGTTCAGATCGGCTTTGCCGGCATCACCCGCTACCCAGTCGGTTACAGTGGCGGTTACGGTCATCTTCGTAGCATCCGACGGAGTCAGAGGCTCGGTCACGTTCAGGGTGATCAGGTGTGACTTACCGGCCTCGGTAGACAGTTTTGTTGTATTATCCTGCTTTTTGATTGTCACATTACTGAAAGTGATATCAGTGCCTCCCACAGAGATCACCGCATCGATCACGACTTGGCCCGAAGCCTGGATCATCAACGGATTACCTACCCGCACAGCATCTGCACCCAGCGCCACACTGGAAATACCACCCACATTCATCACAGCGGCATCCGTCCACTTGCTCACACCGGCCTTACCCGAAGCCGGAGCTACGTTGACCTCTGCAGGCACCTGTGCGTCCTGCACGCTGATTTTCTTTAAGCTGACGGTCTGTCCGTCCCATTCACCACCACCTGCCTGAGAGGTGAGCTTCATCTCAAAGTTGAGCTGGGTGGTCAGGTGCTTGAACGTAAGTTCAGGGGCACTTGTAGAAGTGCTGCTACCGGCCGCCGTCGAGTTGGCAAGCATCACGTCCTGCTCCCCGTCTGTTTGGGGAATCGTCACCGTTGTACCGTTAACCGTTCCCGCAGGAGCCACAGCCGCCAGCCAAGACTTCGTGCTGGTATTCGTATGGTAATAAAGAATCGGGTTGAGTGACACCTCTGCCTTAGCACCCGCCTTGAAAGAGGCGGTGGAAACCGTGGCACGGGCTGTCAGTTTGTTCTGTCCGCCGTCTTCCGTCACTTCATTGGCAAGCACCGGAGAAAAATTAGCCCAATCAGCGGCGTCAGCATTGTTACTGCTACCGTCAGCCACCAGCACCGTAGCCGTCACATCACTGCCTATGCCCACCGCCGCGCGGGTCTTCACCATGCCCTGCACGCTTTGCGACACTTGGATAGGAGTCGCGTTCACCGGATTCTCGGGCAAAAGGTCATTGTCATTGCTTGAGCAGCTTGCCAGCAAAAGGGCCATAGCCGCCACACTTAGTTTCGTTTTCATTGTTTTCTAAAAGTTTTATAGTTAATAAATATGTCTATTGTTCTGTTTCGGCAGACCGATTGTCCACCAGTTCCCCACTGCCGGAGTCACCCTCCTGCCACCGTCCGACCGTAGCGACAGCTACAATCTCCACCGGATCGGGAATGACGGGATCGGGAAGTTCCACCCGGACGGTATAAGCCGTTCCGCCTTCCCCCTCCCCGCCTTCGAACCGTACGGGAAGGGCACGGTATTCGCGGTCGTGTGTCCGGTCATCGTCTACCGAAAGCACCAGGTCGATGGTCAGCGTAGCGGAAGGCTGCACCAGCACATAGCCCGGCAGCGTCAGCTTGTTGCCGTCAAACGGAAGGCCCTCCGCCTCTTCGCCCGCTTCATAAACGGGCACGCTCACCGTGCGCTCACCCGGCAAGAGCGACTCTTCGGCCAGGGAGAGGGTCACCTCGTCCGTCAGTCCGTTCAGATGGAGCGACCGCACGCGGAGCGCCCCGGTATCTTCGGCCTCTACCGTGAGTGTAAAGATCAGTTGCGTCAGCAAGTGCCGATACAGGAGCGATTGGCTGTCGGACTCCCCGAAAGGAGCGGAAAGCGATCCGTTCTGTTCGCCCGTCAACATCAGGTCTTCTTCTCCCGTCAGGCGGTAAGTCAGCCGCCCGTCAGCCGTCAGCGGTGCCGGAGGATAGTATCCCCGCAGATAGAGCGCCGAGCCGTCCGACGGATAGTAGCGTTCGGGCATCAGGCGGATCTCGTTGTCCGTGGCAATGCCGTCCCAGCTCCCGTCGTACTGTCCCGTACGTACACCGTAAGCGACACACACCGGGGTATCGCCGAAAACGTCCACCGTCGCACGGGTACGGATACCCGTAAAGAGACGGATGGGAACCGGCTCCGGTTCCGGACGCGGTTCGAGCGAGCGCTCCGTACACGAGAAGAGAAGCTGGGAAAGAAAGGCAGCTTTCAGTATGTATTTCAGTTTGAGTATCATATTCCCATTGTATTTCTAAAACCTATATCCCAGCCCCAGGTTGATCCCCGTCAGGCCCCAACGGACGAAGGAGGCCGGATGGTGATAGTATGCATGGGGAGGTTCGTTATCATAAGCCTTGGCGGACGAATGGAGGTATCCCCCGCGCACTCCCGCCTCGATGCCCCAATGACGGGACAGGGGGACATACACGCCTGCGGAGAGTCCCGCATGCCGGTAACGTCCGGTGCGGCTTCTGCCTGTGGCGTCCGTATCGCCTGCGGGCGAGGGACGGTAATCGAAATCGCCCGACTGACCGTAGACACCCAGATAGAACCAACGGTAACGCCCGTCACCTTTCAGCCACAAACGGGGCTCGAGGCTGTAGCTGGAAACGCCCCAGAAACGGTGATCGCGCCCGCCTTTCCAGTCTGAATACGCCGCAGAGGCCATCACAGACCAACGGCGGGCAAAGTGAAGCTCCAGCGCCAGGTTGGGCCTGAAAGCTCCCAGGCGGCCTTCCGCCGTCAGCCCCGACCAGTCGGCAAGGTTCGTCTTCAGGGAGAAGACCATCCGACGCGGATTTTCTGCTCCCGCCCCCGCAACCGTACCGGGATGACCGGCCGGACCGACCGGTACAAAAAGAATGGGGGGCGGGTACGGGCGGTTGTCCGGAGCAGATGGGACCGCAGGAGGCAAAAGCGGATATCGGGAGGCATACATGCCATAGTTGCGGCGGGCGGCGGATAAAGTATCCGCACCCGCAGGCTCGCGCAGGCAGACAATCACCACGTCGCGCTCTTCGCCGGGATAGCAAACGGCATGGTTGTGAGTCACGAAATACTCCTCTTTCATGCCCTTGCGGGTGATCAGTTCGGACTTCACACGGCTGCTACGCACATAGGCCAGCCAAAGATTGTCGTGTACGCTCCCGCCCGAAGTGCAATGACCGTCTACATAGATACGCATCTTCCCGTCGGCGATAGGGCCACGGAAAGAAGAGACGGCGGCAAACAGGCGTTTCAGCTCGTGATTGTTGCCTTGGTAGTCGGCATACAGAACGTCACGCCCCTGTACAAAACGGAACGTGTGCAACGAATCGCAGTCCGAAACCGCACGTGTGCCGACACCCCGACCGCAGACCGGTGCGGAGAGCAAAAGGATATATCCGAGCAGCAGTAAAATTCTGTTCATGGCGGCAATCTCTAAAAAACGGTTTACAAACAAAGTTCTGTCAAATGGATTTCGCTGAATATGCTGCGCATCATCTGGTTGACAACCCCCATACGGGAGGCCACCGACCCATAACGACCATAGACACGCTGCTCGTCTACATCCGGAGAAACCGGACACACCCCCTCGTGCAGGATCAGCAACAAGGACAGCAGGTCGATGGTGCCCAAAGGCTTGCACAGTTCATAAGAAACGGGGCTATCGGGAGATTCCGGGCATATACAGCGAATCAGCCCTCCGCGCTCCAACAGGGGAAGGAGGACAGAAACATTCCGGAAAGCGCAATCGGAAGAAACAGGAGGAGAAGATATGCCGGCATCACGGTAATAGATGTAACGAAGCACCCTGATAGCCTCCTGGGTTAAAATTGTAAGCATAACTTTTTGTTTTGTTTGTGAAGACCGTTACTTTGTAGGTAACGGCATTTAACAAATATCTGAAACAGACAGCGTTCTAAACCGAATAATTAGATTTAAACAATAAAAGGCATCCGATGATGGCAATAAAATGTTCATCCACGTTAAATTACACCAACGTGGACAACCCTTCTTATTGCTTTTTTAAGAGAAAATAGGGAAAACTAATGCTAAGCATGCATCTTTTTTAAAATTAATTATCTTTTTATTGAAAAACTTGCCTTTTTATTTGTTTGTGTGAAAAATAATGTCCAATTTTGCAGCAATAAAGCGATGCCGTTACCTACAAAGTAACAGACCACCTACCCTACTGATTATAAGCGTAATACCTTCAATACATTCTACCTTCAAACCGCACTCAGCACATAGTTGAGTATCTTCCTGTTTGTCCGGTCTACTTCCTTATCACCGAAAGGTTTCAGGTAAGTTTCCGTAACTTTCACCGAAGAGTGTCCCAGCCCACGGCTGATCACTCCCACGGGCGTCTCCTGATGAAAGGCAATCGTGGCCCACGTGTGACGCGCGGTGTATGAACTGAGCCTGCCGCCCAATCTCAAATCCACCGACACCCGTTCCAGCCGGCGGTTCAGGTTGCGCAGTTCACATTGATATTCCTGATAAGGAGTCAGCACCTTCTCCTGCCGACGTTTCCCGGTACGGGGTTGTCCCAGGATGGGCAGCAGGTAGCTCGGATGATCGTTCTCCGCCATCCTCCGGTTGATGATGTCCATCGCCTCACGGGGCACGGTAATGCTGACCTCCTGCCCCGTCTTATGCCGGCAGTAGGTCAGCACCCCCTTGTCAAGATTGCTCCTGCGCAGGTGTGCCAGATCGACAAACGGGATGCCCCGCAGCATAAACATCAGCACAAACCAGTCCACAGCCTTCGCCGAGGCCGATTCATCCGGACACCCCGACATGCGGATCATACGCCCCACCGTGCGGG
>PPYE01585671.1_pt1 | contig 14241 bp, 9 predicted proteins | sample 1559881 | NCBI WGS metagenome assembly PPYE01 (sample SAMN08240022, study PRJNA423297) | Human gut metagenome, whole genome shotgun sequencing project.
GTCTTTAGACGCAAGCTGGAAATAGCGGCTTATAGCCGCAGAGCAAGCCACCGGCTAAGCCGGTGGTCATGACTATATGTTGCTGCTCCTTCCGTATCCGGAAGCGCATTTCGCCATGTTTCCTTCTGATGAAGCAGATTTTCTTTCCATTTCGTATGACGCATGATATGATAAATAAAAGTAACGGTTCCGTATACCGGATAAAAATGGGAGGTTATAAATGGAATACTATTGCGGAATAGACCTGGGCACTTCCAGTGTAAAAGTCATGCTTCTGGGCGCCGACGGTACTGTGGCGGGCACAGAGTCGGCAGGATATGACATCAGGAAACACTCACCCTGTGAGGCAGAGCAGGATATGGAATATCTCTGGCAGCGGACAAGGCAGAGCATAGCGGCACTGCTTGGAAAATATCCGGAGGCCGCGGCTCATATCCGGGGTATCAGCTTTTCCGGGCAGATGCACGGCATGGTGGCAGTGGATAAGAACGGAAAGCCGGTGCGGGACGCCATTATCTGGGCAGACCAGCGCTCCGGGGATGCCATAGGGCATATCTGGGATACCATATCTGAGAAGGAGTGGAAGAGGACTACCTTAAACACACCCTGTACAGGATTTCTCATCGCATCCCTGCTCTGGATGAGGGAGAATGAGCCGCAGCGGTATGCGGAAACCGCCAGGGTCATGCTGCCAAAGGACTATATCCGGTTCCGCATGTGCGGTGAGATCGCCACGGATGTGACGGATGCCTCCTCCACAGGCATATTTGATGTGGAAAAAAGACAGTGGGCCTGGGAGCTGATCGACAAACTGGGCCTGAGGCGGGAAATGTTCCCCTTCTGCGGAGAATCTTATGAGCAGGCAGGCCGCGTCAGCGGTTCCTGTTCCCGGGAGACGGGGCTTGCAGAGGGAACCCCTTTATTTTTAGGCGGCGGCGATTCCATGATGCAGCTCGCCGGAAACGGGATCATCAGGCCGGGGATACTCTCCTGCAACATCGGGACCGCCAGCCAGGTGGCCTGTGCCCTGGACAGACCCATACATGACACAGAATTCCGGACCAATACTTTCTGCCATACAGGCAGCAGACTGTGGGAGATACAGGGTTCCTCCCTGACCGGCGGCGTGGCGCTGAAATGGCTTCGTGACAATATACTGCATATGTCAGACTTTGAGGAGATGACAGACCTTGTCGGGACAGCACCTGCGGGAAGTGACGGGCTTCTTTTTCTTCCTTATCTCAGCGGGGAGCGCTGCCCTTATAATGATCCAAATGCGCGGGGAATCTATTTCGGCATGAGTCTGTATCACAGCCGGGAGCATCTGATACGGAGCACCATGGAGGGTGTGATCTTCGGGCTGAAGGAATCCCTGGAGATATTCAAAGGCATGGGCATCCGGTTTGACAGGGTGACAGCATCCGGAGGCGGTGCCAGGGGACGGCTTTTCAGAGAAATCCAGGCAGATGTATTTGAGGCGGAGATCCACACGGCAGGGGAGGCCGGGAATGTTTTGCACGTTTTCAGGAGCTGTATCAGAAGAATGAAGCGCTGTTTTCTTGACAAATCCCCTTCCTATTGATAAGGTGTTATAGTACCGGCCGGTAAACGGTTCAATTGGCTGAACAGCTGCCGGGTTTGGATCAAGGAACGTAACAGTTCAGCTTGTCTGAATTATTACCAAGGAAAAAAGGAGAAAGACATGGATATCATTTTAGCATTGACAGAAGAACTGAAAGTGGAGAAGTGGCAGGTGGAAGCTGCCGTTAAACTGATAGATGAGGGAAACACCATACCGTTTATTTCCCGTTACCGTAAGGAGGCCACCGGCGCGCTGAATGACGAGGTGCTGAGAAATCTGTACGAACGCCTGAATTACCTGCGCAACCTGGAGGACAAGAAGACCCAGGTGCTCGCCAGCATTGAGGAGCAGGGCAAACTGACAGAGGAGCTGAGGAAGCAGATCCTGGCAGCCCAGACCCTGGTGGTCGTGGAGGACCTGTACCGCCCGTACCGTCCGAAGCGCCGCACAAGAGCCACCATTGCCAAGGAAAAAGGCCTGGAACCCCTGGCAAATATCATCCTGCTGCAGATGACAGACAAGTCCCTGGAAGAGGAAGCAAAGGCATTCTTATCCGAGGAAAAAGAGGTCAAAACCCCCCAGGATGCCATTGCAGGGGCAAAAGACATAGTGGCAGAGAGCATTTCCGATGAGGCGGACTACCGAATCCGCATCAGGGATATGACGGTGAAGAAGGGAAGGGTGGTTTCTGCTGCCAAGAACCCGAAGGAACCGTCTGTCTATGAGATGTACTATGAGTATGAGGAGCCCATTGCAAAGGTGGCAGGCCACAGAGTCCTGGCCCTGAACCGCGGGGAGAAGGAAAAGATCCTCACCGTGAAAATTGAAGCTCCCACAGAGGATATCATCCGCTGCCTGGAAAAACAGGTGATCACCCGCAGTAACCCCAACACCACACCTGTTTTAAGGGACGTGGTGGAGGACAGCTACAGCCGTCTGATCGGCCCTGCCATTGAGAGGGAGATCCGCAATGATATGACAGAGAAGGCAGAGGACGGAGCGATCAAGGTGTTCAAGAAGAACCTGGAACAGCTCCTCATGCAGCCTCCTATTGTAGGACAGGTCGTCCTTGGATGGGACCCGGCCTTCCGTACCGGCTGCAAGCTGGCAGTGGTAGACCCAACCGGAAAAGTGCTGGATACGGTAGTGGTCTATCCCACAGCTCCCACAACCCCGGCCAAAATCGCCGCTGCAAAAGAGACCGTGAAAAAACTCATCCGCAAATACAACATCACACTGATCTCCCTGGGCAACGGCACCGCTTCCAGAGAGTCTGAGCAGGTGATCGTGGAAATGCTGAAGGAGATCCCTGAGAACGTGCACTATGTCATCACCAACGAGGCCGGAGCCTCCGTGTACTCCGCCAGCAAACTGGCTACAGAGGAATTCCCCAGCTTCGATGTGGGACAGAGAAGTGCCGCGTCCATTGCCAGACGCCTTCAGGACCCTCTGGCAGAACTGGTGAAGATCGACCCGAAATCCATCGGTGTAGGTCAGTATCAGCATGACATGAACCAGAAGAAGCTGGGCGAAGCCCTGTCCGGCGTTGTGGAGGACTGTGTAAATAAGGTGGGCGTGGATCTGAACACCGCCTCTGTATCGCTTTTGGAATACGTGTCCGGCGTCAGCAAAGCCATCGCGAAAAATATCGTGACCTACAGGGAGGAAAACGGCCGTTTTGAGGACAGAAAACAGCTTTTAAAAGTAGCCAAGCTGGGGCCGAAAGCCTTTGAGCAGTGTGCCGGCTTCCTGCGCATCACAGGCGGGAAGAATCCTCTGGATGCCACCAGTGTCCATCCCGAGAGCTATGAAGCAGCAGAAAAATTCCTGGACAGCATGGGAATGAAGCCTGCGGATATCTTTGGCGGCAATGCGGTATATTATGTGAAAGACTACAAAAAGATGGCGGAAAAGCTGGGCGTGGGTGAGATGACCCTGCGGGACATTGTAAAAGAGCTCACCAAGCCGGGACGTGATCCCCGTGAGGAGATGCCGAAACCTGTGCTGCGCACAGATGTTCTGGATATGAAGGACCTGAAGGAGGGCATGGTCCTCAAAGGAACTGTGAGAAACGTGATCGATTTCGGAGCATTTGTGGATATAGGTGTGCATCAGGACGGTCTGGTGCATATTTCCCAGATGACAGAGCGCTTTATCAAACATCCCCTTGAGGCAGTCAGCGTAGGAGATGTGGTGGATGTGAAAGTGCTCAGTGTGGACTTGAAAAAGAAGAGAATTTCCCTTACCATGAAAGGTATCTGAGAATTATTTTTTACACGTGACTGTGCTGCAGGACATGGAGTGAACAGTAAAATCTGAGGAAAACAGAAAGGAAGCGTCGAGAATGAATGCAAACAGAGTAAGGATTGAAAAGCTGCAGGAAGAAATGGCAGCAGCGGGCATGGACATGTATCTGGTATCCACCGCGGATTTTCACCAGTCTGAGTATGTGGGAGCATACTTTAAAGTGCGGGCCTGGCTGTCAGGATTCACCGGTTCCGCGGGAACCCTGGTGGTGACAAAGGACAGCGCGTATCTCTGGACAGACGGACGGTATTTTATCCAGGCGGGCAAAGAGCTGGAGGGCACCGGAGTGACCCTTATGAAGATGAGGGAGGAGGGCGTTCCCACAGTGGACGAGTTCCTGGAAGAAAATCTTCTGCAGGGCAGCTGCCTGGGATGTGACGGAAGGACCATCAGCGTCAGCCAGGGAAAGGCTTACGCTGAAATGATGGAAAAGAAACAGGGCCGTTTTCTGTGCCAGGATGACCTGGGAGGCAGAATCTGGAATGACAGACCGGAAATGTCAAAAGAGCAGGCATTTCTTGTGGATGTGAAATATGTGGGCAGATCCAGAGAAGAAAAACTGGCAGATGTCCGCAGCATCATGAGAGAAAACGGCGCTGACATCCATCTTCTCTCCAGTCTGGACGATATTGCATGGCTTCTGAACATCAGAGGCAATGATATTGAATGCAATCCCGTGATCCTCTCCTATGTGATCCTCACAGAGAAGGATGTATTCTTCTATGTGCAGGAGGAGGCTGTTTCCGCTGAGATCCGCAGTGAACTGGAGAAAGCGGGAATCACGATCCGTCCGTATTATCAGGTATATGAGGATGTGAAGAAGTTTGCTGAGGAAAATACCGTGCTGCTGGACGAGGCAGTTGTCAACTATACTCTCTTTGTAAACATTCCGTCCGGCGTTAAGACTGTGAACTGCATAAATCCATCCAAGCCCATGAAGGCCATGAAAAATCAGGTGGAGCAGGAAAATGTGCGCAAAGCCCATATCAAGGATGCAAAGGCCATGTGCAGATTCATTTACTGGCTGAAACAGAATGTGGGGAAAGAGGAGATCACAGAATACAGCGCGGCAGAAAAGAGCTGCGAGCTGCGTGCCCAGGACCCTGATTTCCTGGATCTGAGCTTTGGCACCATCTGTGCCTACGGCCCTAATGCAGCCATGTGCCACTATGCGCCGACAAAAGACGCCTGCGCCAAAGTGGAGCCGGAAGGATTCTTCCTCATTGACTCCGGCGGACAGTATTGGCAGGGGACCACAGATATCACAAGGACCATTGCGGTGGGGGCGCTGACACAGGAGCAGAAGGAGCATTTCACACTGGTACTCAAGGGAAATATCCGTCTTGCAGCTGCAAAATTCATGTATGGAATGGGCGGTGCCCATCTGGACTGTCTGGCAAGAGGCCCTCTGTGGGAGAGAGGTCTTGACTTCAACCACGGCACAGGACACGGTGTGGGATTCCTGCTGAACGTACACGAGGGACCCCAGAACATCAACTGGAACAGCGCCATCCGTCCGGGCGGCTATGTACCACTGGAGGAGGGCGTCCTGATTTCCGACGAACCGGGACTGTACCTGGAAGGCAGATACGGCATCCGCTGTGAAAATCTGCTCATGTGCCGCAAGGGTGGGAAGAATGCCTACGGTCAGTTCATGGAATTCGAGGTCGTAACACTGGTTCCCTTTGAGCGGGAAGCCATTCTTCCGGAACTTCTCGGCCAGGAGGAACTGAAATGGCTGAATGCCTACCACAAACACGTGTATGAAACCATAGCGCCGCTTCTGGACAGTGAGGAGGAGCGTGAGTGGCTGAGGGAGGCTACGGCTGAGATTTAAGGGATAGAGGTGAGATCATGGGACCGGTAAAGGATATTGCACTTGGCATACAGGATTACCGCAAGATCAGGGAGTATAATTACTACTATGTAGACAAAACACGTATGATAAGCGAATTTTTAAGGCGTGGGGCAGAGGTCACTCTGATCACACGTCCGCGCAGATTTGGAAAGACGCTGAATATGTCTATGCTGGCAGAATTTTTGGATATTACAAAAAGCTCAGAAGGGATTTTTGAATATACAGAAATTATGCAGACCGGTTTTGCAAAGGAAATGAATCAGTATCCTGTGATTTTCTTATCCTTTAAGGATGCAAAAGGCAATAGAAAATTACTGGTTAAGCAGGTAAAACTTGCACTGCTGGCTGAATACCAGCGGTTTTCCTGTATATTTACCCATCTTCCCCATATTGAACAGGTGATATATGAGAGGACACTTCAGGAACTGCTGGATTATAATACGGGAAGTCTGTCAGGGATAGACAATGCACTGTATTTTTTATCAAAGACCGCCTGTAATTATTATGAGAAACCTGTGATCCTTCTGATTGATGAATACGATACCCCGTTTTTGGAGGCTCATATTAACGGCTTTTATCAGGAGGTGCACAGTGAACTTGCAGTTATGCTGTCTTCTGCACTGAAAGGCAACGAGTACCTGCACCTGGCGCTGCTCACAGGGATCCAGAGAGTGGCAAAAGAAAATATCTTCTCCGGTCTGAACAATCTTCTTGTCTGTACGGTCAAGGATCCTGAATTTGCTGATTGTTTTGGATTTACGGCTGCAGAAACAGAATCTCTTCTGCATTATTACGGTCTGGAACTGGATGATGAAGTGAAGGCAATGTATAACGGATATTCCTTTTCCGGAGTAGATATCTATAATCCCTGGTCTGTTCTCAATTATGCACAGCGCAGGACACTGGAACCTTACTGGGTTAATACGAGCGAGAACAAAATGATCCGAACAGCAATGGAACAATGCGATAAACTGTTTTTCAGGAATTATGATAAGCTGATTGAGACAGGAACGCTGACAGCCTCGGTTCAGCCAGAGAATTCATTCTACGAAATGCCCGGTACATCCTCTTTGTGGGGGCTTTTGCTGAATTCGGGAATGATTACGATTGTAAAACGGCTGGACCCGGGATATTATCAGATACGCATACCGAATAAAGAGGTAAGATCAGCATTTATCGGCCTGACAGAATACGCATTGCAGATACAGGAAGGTTCTTTCAGCAATCTATTCGGTGCACTGCGCCAAAATGATGTGGAAAGTTTTATAGAACAATACCGTTCTATAATAGAGACACTTCCGTCGTACCACGACCTGAAGGATGAGAATAGTTATCATATGATGATGCTTGGTATCTGTATAGTGCTTTCAGGAGACTATGATATCAACAGCAACCGGGAATGGGGGGAGGGACGAAGTGACATATTGCTTCGTTCCAGAAAAGAGGCGTACCCTCATGTGATCATGGAATTCAAGTACACAAAGGATGAAACCTGTGATCTGAAATGCCTGGCAGCGAAAGCTCTGGAGCAGATTGACCGGAGGCACTATATCTTTGGACTGAAGGGCAGTGTGCTGTGCATCGGGCTTGCACACCGGGGAAAAAGTGTGGAAGCGGTATGGGAAATGAAGTAAAGCATAAAACGCTTATATCTGTATTTGGTTATGGATATAGGCGTTTTTTAAGAACCCTGTACCGCCGCCCAACCACCAAAACGGTACAGGTATGTGTCACCACCTGGAGGAAAAGATGAAAATACGAGAGATACTTTTGATCACCCTGTCAGCAGGCCTTATCCTGCTTTCCGGTTGCGGCGCAGAGCAGAATCCTACAGTTACAGAAGAGGGAGAAGATTCCTATGCCAGAGCCTCCCTGTTCTGTGATGTGAATTTTTGGGAACCTCCTTCCTGGAGCACAGAGGAGGGTACCATCACCGGGGATATTACCGAAAAGACGGGCCTTGCTCTGGACATTACCGTACCACCCCAGAACGCGGATGCCCAGCTCAGCCTGATGCTTCTCAACGATGAACTGCCGGATATCATCTCCCTTACAAATGAGACCACGATCAGCCAGCTCATCACATCAGGGAAAGTCTGGGATCTGGAAGAGTTTTTAAAGCGTTACTGCCCGGAGTCCCATCTTCTGAAATCATTTCCGGAGGATATTAAGAGAGAGCTGATCAAACGGGACGGGGGCTGGTATGCCTATCCATCCCATATGAATTCCCAGGATTCCAGAAAGATCTGGAAGCCAAGTTCAAAGTTTTACGAGGACTGGACCAATTATAATGACAATAACGCAATCATCTGGAACAGGGAGCTTTTGGAGAAAGCAGGACTCTCCGTGGAGGAGGTACAGACAGAGGAGCAGGTCCTGGCAGCCTGGGATAAAATGAAAAATATGCATCTGGATGTGGGCCAAGAGGCAGTGATTCCTCTTCTGGTAGATGGAAAAGGCTACATTGACCCCACAGTGAAATTCCTGGAATATACCTTTGGCGCCGAACGGGTGGATGAAAATGGAAACTACCGGGATATCCTGCTGCAGCCTCAGGCAGAGCATGCACTGCTGTTTTTAAATGAAGCCATACGGAACGGCTATGCAGCCCCGGAACAGCTTACCTATGAAAATACCAAGATAAAGAGCCTGATGGCTGGCGGAAACGTGTTCTGTTTCATAGGAAATGTAGCCAACAGCGGGATTGATTTTACAAAATGGGTTTCCTCAGGCCCTGTCTTATCCTCCGGGGGGGAGACGCCGGTGCTGGGAAAAAATCTGAGAGCACCTACAGGCTGGCTGGGCACATTTGTGTCAAAAGACTGCAGAAACCCGGAACAGGTAGCGGCATGGATCGATTATATGACCAGCGATGAGGGACTGCTGTTCTGGAGCTTTGGATACGAAGGCTGCGATTACTGGCTGGATGATGACGGCTATGTGGTACAGAGTGAAAAAGGGGAGGCCGCGTCTCTTGATTACGGACAGACCGGGCAGGGGGCCTGGTGGATGTTCGATAATTTTTCCTGGGAGAGAAGCATACTGCCCGAACCGGAGGAGGAGAGCAGTACAGCAGCGGAAAAAGAGGTATATACAGCCTTTGGCAGTCATGACAGGACCGTGTCCTATGATGAATCCCTGCTCCCTTTAACCGCAGAGGATATTCCTCCGGAGAGTGAAGAAGGGATACTGGATGCAAAGATCAGAGCCTATGAAAAAGAACAGATACCGCGCATTATCCTGGCAGAGAACCGGGAGGAGGCAGCGGCCCGGTACAGCCAGATGACAGAGACCCTGAAGCGTATGGGGATTGAGACATTGGACGCCTATAAGAATGAGATATATCAGAAAAACTGCCGGGAATACGGCGGTAGAATAGAGAAAGTAAACGTGGAATGAGGGAGAGAACAGCAATGAGGAAGAGATTAAAGGACAGTCTGTGGCTTCAGCTTATCGCGTTCACTGCTCTTATCATGTTCTTTTTACTGGCAGCCTACGCGGTTACCGACAGCTATTCCGGCAAGATACTGCGGGACCGGACCATAGACCTGAACGATAAGATACTGCTCCAGGTAGAAGGGAAAATGGAGGATTTCCATGATACACTGAACCATGTGGCAACATCCATGGCCTATGCGCCCACAACATACGATTATTTTACCATGGACCCGGTGGCAAGGGTTATGGTCTCAGAGGATCTGTCAGAGATATTTTCCAACACGGTTTTACTGGAAAGTGACATAGCTGGGATCTATCTCTATGATACTTCTTTGAATCAGATCGCTGCCATGGGAAAGGCGGCAGATAATCCGGATTTCGTCCAATCGCTGAAGAAACAGATGGAATTTGGGGATATATTCTATCTGAATCAGGCGGGAGTTCCCTTTTATACGGTTTATTTTCCCGTCTATGATCTGAACAACAGGCAGTACGGCATTCAGACCGGAATGAGCGTTATGATGATGCGGACAGATAATCTGTCCGGTCTTTTGGAGGATTCTCAGGCCACGGAGAATACACAGGTGTTTCTGCTTGACGGAAACAACCAGATCATAACGTCCAGAGGGAACAACGGCCTGGAGGAGCTGGACAGAAGTATGATGAGGAGTACGGACGAATTCTATGTAAAAGTGCGCAGTGTGCGCATGGACGGGTGGAAAGTGGTCAGCCGCATACCGGAAAGTGAAATGAACAGCAGCACGGATGGCGGCAAAAAATTCGTGACCACAGCCTATGTGCTGGCATTTGCCCTGCTGATACTGCTGGTGTGGTTCTGCTATAAGCGGTTTGTAGGACCTCTTCACCAGGTGGATCTGTTTATTCAGAGAATAGTAGACAGGCCGGAGGAGAGAATGGAGATAAGCAGGGAGGACGAGATCGGTACGGTGGTGCAAAGCCTGAACCATATGCTGGATGCCAGGCAGAAAATGAATCAGGAGATCCAGGAGTCCCAGAGGAGAATGTACGAGGCGGAGATCGCCAAAAAGCAGCTTCAGGTTCTGGCTTACCGCAATCAGATTAATCCTCATTTTCTGTATAATACCTTTGAATGCATCTGCTCTATGGCGATGTACTATGAGGTGGATGACATTGCGGAGATCACCATGGCGCTGTCTAAGGTTTTCCGCTTTGCCGTAAAAGGAGAGAACATTGTCAGTGTGGAGGAGGAAGTCAGCTATATACGGGAATATGCCAAGATCATAGACTACCGTTTCATGGGAAAGATTGATGTGGACATTGAGATGGAGGATGCTGTGAAGGAAAAACGGGTGATCAAGCTCATGCTTCAGCCTCTTGTGGAAAATGCGGTGTTCCACGGCCTGGAACAGAAGCTGGAGGATGGAGAGGTGAATGTATCCATACACATGCATGGAGAGGACCATATTATGTTTGTGGTGGAGGACAACGGCTGTGGGATTGAACCGGCAAGGCTTGTGTGGATGCGTGACAACCTGGACAGCAGACCCACGGGACAGAAGGGAATCGGGGTGGCCAATATTTATCAGAGGCTGAAACTGTTTTACGGGGATGATGTGGTCTTTCAAATCGAGAGCAGACTGGGAGAAGGAACCAGGATCACAATTATAATACCGGATGAGCTTGAGTCTGTTTGAAGAAAGGAGAAGGGTAAATGTACAGGATTTATCTGGCAGATGATGAAACATGGGTAGTGATCGGTCTGAAAAAGCTGATTGAGAAATCAGGGCTGCCGTTTCAGGTGATCGGTGAGGCGAACAATGGGGTGGCGGCCATGGAGGAGATTTTGGAGAAAAAGCCTGACATTCTGATAACAGATATCCGCATGCCGGGACTGAACGGCCTGCAGTTACTGGAAAAGCTCAGGGAAAAAGGAATCACTGTGAAGGTGATCTTCATCAGCGGCTATGCGGAGTTTGAGTACGCTCAGTCTGCGCTTAGAATGGGCACTTTTGACTACCTTTTGAAGCCGGTGGAACAGGAAAAATTAGACCAGGTTCTGGTAAGGCTGCTTGCCGCCTTCAGGCGGGAGCGGGGAGAGGAGGAGGAGACTGCCCCGGAGGAACCCATCAACTCCTCAATGATGAAACAGATAATCCGAGAGATACAGGAGAGATATACGGAAAACATCACGCTCTCCGGTCTGGCGGAAGCACACGGAATCAGTACAGGCTATCTGAGCAGCCAGTTAAAGGCGGAGCTGGGACTCTCCTTCTCAAAATATGTAACCTCAAAACGTATCCAGAAGGCAAAGAAACTTCTGGCTGATGAAAATCTTTCTGTAGAGTCCATTGCAGAGCAAACCGGATACAAGGATTACTTCTATTTTATAAAAGTTTTTAAGGAAAATACAGGGATATCCCCCAGCAAATACAGGAAGAATCTGTAGGAATGGACAAATTATAACAATATTTTTACCGGGAACTAAAAAAAGTACCAAAATAAAAAAATAATTACATGTGCATATTGTAATTCAAACTTTATAATATAGATAAATCGATTGGTGAATATGACAAAGCAGGAAGCGAAAAGATTTGTCTTGTAGAAAACGGTTTCATATATTATACTGAACATAATATGCCATGGCCCGAAAAGGTATCCGGCAGTTACCTATTAATAATATATGAACAGGTGAGACAATGGGAAAAGAAAGAGTAAGTATTTATCATATCGCAAAGGAAGCAGGAGTATCCCCGGCGACCGTTTCCAGGGTTCTGACAGGCAATGCCAATGTCAGCACAGAGAAGCGGATCAAGGTGGAGGCCCTGATTAAGAAGTATGATTTTCGGCCGAATGCCATGGCGCGCAGTCTGAGCAGTACAAAGACGAAGCTCATGGGTTTCCTGATTCCGGATATCAGAAACCCCTTTTATGCAACACTTGCCGTGGCCTGTGAGAGGGCTGCCAACGAGAGAGGATACAGTCTGATGCTCAGCAACTATCTGAATGATATGGATCTTCAGGAGCAGAATCTGCAGAAGATGATCGAGATGCGGGTGGACGCACTGATCATGATCGGAGGCAAAGTGGACGAGATGGTATCAGACGAGGAATATGTGGAGAAGATCAACCAGATCACAGACACGATCCCCGTGGTGATCACAGGTAAACTGGACGGCAGTGACTGCTATCAGGTTAATATAGATCAGAAGAAGGCAATGGAGACCGCAGTGGATCATCTGATCTCATTGGGTCATGAGAAGATTGCCCTCATCGGAGGCCGCAGAGATGTAAATTCCACTTATACAAAACGGGTCACTTACAGAAGCTGTCTGAGAAAGCATGGAATCGAATTTTTACAAGATGATATTGTGGAGACATCGGAGTATTCCGTAGAGTGCGGACTGCAGGTGATGGATGGGATTTTTGACAGCAGGAAGCTGCTTCCCACCGCAGTTATCGCGATCAACGATTTTATGGCAATGGGCATCATGCAGTCGGTCCGCCGCCATGGGCTTTTAATACCGGAAGATATCTCTATTCTAAGCTTTGACGATACGTTTATTGCAAAGGCCGAGACACCGCGTCTGACAAGTGTGGGATATAATTATGACAGATTCGCAAACACTCTGGTGGATACTGCCATTATGGCCATAGAGGGAAAGAAGCCGCCGAAAATGCAGCTCATACCGCCTAAGCTGATGATTAGGGAGTCCACAGCAGAGAGATAACAGATTAAGAGACAGCATAAGATACTCACCGGATACAGTCGTAAAATAATAGCTTTATTGAAATGGGTTTCAATATGAGGGTATGAGGTTCGTTGAGTTACATAAAAACATCTGCCGCAAAGGAGCAGTTGTAATAAAAGATAACAAGAACAGGAGGAAATATACGTGCGTTCAACCTAGAAAAAGCAGTAAATCAGCCATTTGTTGAAATCGATTTCAAAAAGAGGAGGAGAATGATGTGAAAGCAACGAAAAATAAAACAGGAACAGCAGTTATGGCGGGCAGGAAAAAGCCTTTCTGGAAAAAGGTAAAAGATAACAGGACCCTGCTGCTGATGTGCCTTCCTGCCGTGGTGTTTTTTATAGTCTTTAATTACTGCCCCCTGCCGGGTGTATACATAGCATTTACAAACTATAATTTCCGTGATGGGATTTTCGGAAGTCCTTTTGTGGGGCTGAAGAACTTTGAATTTCTGATCCAGTCCGGAGAGCTGTGGAAACTGACCAGGAATACCCTGCTTTATAATGTGGTCTTTATTGTTCTGGGAAATGTGGTGCAGATTACACTGGCTGTTATGCTGAATGAAGTGCGCAATAAATATTTTAAGAAAGTATCCCAGACGATCATGTTCCTGCCGTACTTTATCTCCGTAGTATTGATCGGAGCCATTGCGTTTAACATCCTGAATTATGACACAGGTGCGCTGAACACCCTGCTCCGCGAGACGGGCGGCGATCCGGTCAAGATTTACAGTATGGCCGGTATATGGCCTTTCATCATTATCTTCTGCCAGATGTGGCAGCAGACAGGATACGGTTCCGTCGTCTATTTTGCAGCCATCTGCGGAATTGATTCCGGTATGATGGAAGCTGCCGAGGTGGATGGGGCAACAAGCTGGCAGAGAATCCGCTATATCATCCTGCCAAGCCTGAAACCTACCTTTATCATTCTTCTGCTCTTTGCCCTGGGCGGTATCATGAAGGGAAACTTCGGATTATTCTGGAACCTGGTGGGCAATAACTCACAGCTCTTCCAGTCAACGGATATTATCGAGACATTCGTTTACAGGACCATGACGACGCAGAACAACTTCTCAACATCATCTGCGGTGGGGCTGTACCAGTCCATTTTCGGATTTGCCCTTGTTATGTTCAGCAACTGGCTGGTAAAACGGATCGATCCGGATTACGCATTATTCTAGGAGGTGGGTTAAGTGCAGAATCAAAATAAGACAAAGATAAAACAGGACACTAGTACCCTGGTTGTGAAAATAATTCCAGCTGTGCGGTTTGGATTATGAGCCCTTGCTTTAAAAGCAGGGGTATTATTATGTCATAATAGGTACA
>PPYE01233595.1_pt1 | contig 14236 bp, 10 predicted proteins | sample 1559881 | NCBI WGS metagenome assembly PPYE01 (sample SAMN08240022, study PRJNA423297) | Human gut metagenome, whole genome shotgun sequencing project.
ACTGCATAAAGGCGCGGAATGGCGCAATACCGGTGCCTGGGCCAATCATAATCACCGGCGTTTCGGGGTTCGCCGGCAGGCGGAAGTTGTCGTTGTGCTCGATAAAGACGCGAACTTCACCCTCTTCTTCCACGCGGTCTGCCAGGAAGCCTGACGCCCCACCCGCGCGCGCGCGGCCTTCGATGTCGTAACGCACCACGCCAACGGTGATGTGGACTTCGTTTTCCACTTCCGCCTGCGAGGAGGCGATGGAGTACAGGCGCGGGGTCAGCGGACGCAGCAGGCCGACCAGCGCGTCAGCATCCAGCTGTGCCGGAGAGAAACGCACCATATCGACAATCGGCGTTGTCGCCGCGTATTGCTGTAACTTCGCCTTGTCCCCGACCAGCGGAAGGAGCGATTCGCTGCGGGTTAAGGTGGCGTAGTTTTCAACGATGTTGGCGGTGTTGACCGTCAGTTCGAAATGCCACTGGAGCGCCTCGGAGATCGAGAGCGTTTTGCCATCCACGGTAACCGGTTCATCGCCTTTCAGCCACAGCAGTTCGACCAGCTCTTTCACCAGCGCCGGATCGTTCTGATACCAGACGCCCAGCGCATCGCCAGGCTGGTAACGCAGGCCAGAGTCACCGAGATCGATTTCGATATGGCGCACGTCTTTTTCTGAATCACGGCCCGTGATTTTCTGGTTTACCGACAGGCTCGCCGTCAGCGGCGCCTCTTTCGTGTAAGGGCTGGTGTGGATTTCGTTAACGGTGCCGGCTACGGTAACGGCGGCCTGCGCTGGCGTCTCTTTCGGGACGCGGGCCTTCAGCACCTCAACGATGCGCGCCCGCCATTCGGCGGCGGCAGCCTGGTATTCCACGTCAGCGTCTACGCGATCCAGCAGGCGCTCTGCGCCCAGCTCCGCCAGCTTGCTGTCGAAATCTTTACCGGACTGGCAGAAAAATTCATAGGACGTATCACCGAGGCCGAAGACGGCAAAGGCGGTGCCCTCGAGCTTTGGTGCTTTTTTCGAGAACAGGAACTTATGCAGCGCGACGGCTTCTTCAGCAGGCTCACCTTCCCCCTGCGTTGACGCCACCACCACCAGCAGTTTTTCAGACGCGATCTGTTTGAATTTATAATCCCCGGCGTTGACCAGGTTAACGTTCAGCTTCGCGGCGAGCAGGTCATCACGCAGCGCTTCGGCCACACGACGGGCATTACCCGTTTGCGAAGCGGAGATAAGCGTGATGGCAGGAATTTCAACGGCCGTTGGCGGGACGCCTGCCACAGCACCCGGCTGCTGGTTCAGCATTCCCCAGAAATAGCCGGAGACCCAGGCAAGCTGGGTGGGTGAAAAATCGGAAGTCGCGGCCTGGAGGCGCGCCAGTTGCTCCGGGTTAAGGGGAAGCAAATTTGAAGGTGGGGCCTGTGTTGTCATGCGTCGTTATGTTCCAGTAGCAAAGCGGACTTTAAGCGAATAAATCCAAACTGAAGATAAGGTTAACGGCGGGGATAATAACAATTAAAGAAGGGATGGAAATAATTAATAACCAAATGGACTAACCTGTTTTAGTTATCGTTCTTAACGATAAAAGCGATTAAATAACCATATGAAATAAAACAACAAAAGTCGATAAACACCATGAATACGAGGCGGTGACCGTTCAGAGCCGTTTTAGTTAATGATAAAAATTGTGCTTTCCGGTACTATGCGGCGGTTTTTTCCGCATTCCTGAGAGCTATGATGTCCACCACACTGTTTAAAGATTTCACCTTCGAAGCCGCACACCACCTTCCACACGTTCCTGCCGGGCACAAATGTGGCCGCCTGCATGGACACTCGTTTATGGTGCGTCTTGAAATCACCGGTGAAGTCGATCCCCATACGGGTTGGATCATGGACTTTGCCGAACTGAAGGCCGCGTTTAAGCCGACCTACGATCGTCTCGATCACTACTATCTGAATGATATTCCGGGCCTTGAAAACCCGACCAGCGAAGTGCTGGCGAAATGGATTTGGGATCAGATGAAACCGCTTGTGCCGCTGCTGAGCGCGGTGATGATCAAAGAGACCTGCACGGCAGGCTGCGTCTACCGCGGGGAGTGAATCTCCTCCGTTTCGGCCTCAAGAGGCACGAGCGGCGTAAACTCATAGAGCACCAGCGCATTACTCTCCAGTGATTCTGTCAGTTGCCAGCCGTCATCAATGCGTTCATCGTACAGGGAAAGCGTTGGACGCGCTTTGTGCGCTATCCAGCGCCACATCTCTTCGTCAGGGCCGCTTTCGCTGCCTACCCCTTCAAGCAACGGATAGAGCGCGCCGTTATGCTGATCGAAAAGATGGCGTTTAATTCGCCAAATACCGCGCATTCCCTTCAGGTGTAAATGATACTGCTGGCGAAAACGCTGGATGAATGCTTCTTCACTGGAAAGGAGCGGATTAAAAACCACCACATTACGCAGCAGCAACTGGTAACCATTGTGATGGCGCGTGAGCAGAACACGCCCGTCGTTTACCAGCACCTCGCCCCGCAGGCGTTGCCAGAGCCAGAGTACCCAATAAACCGGCCGTGGGAGACCATGGTTGTACTGTAGCGCAAGGCTTGACGTATCGATGGTATTGTTCGCACGAGCTTCACCCTGAAGGCCCGAATTGAGCCAGAATCCCCCTAGCCAGACCTGTTCCGATAGCCCGAGCAGGCTCTGCATCAGCAGCGCCCCACGAAAAAACCAGCCGTTTGTCGCCCGCGTGTTCCCGGTGAGGGTATTCCAGGAGAGAAGCCAGACGGGAAGCGAACATTTGCGCAGACGAAGGGCGGCGATAATCTGGCGGATCTTCTGTACCGGATAATTTTCTGTAGAAGAGAGTTGGGCTGGCTCCCGCTGCGCAGGATCGAGAAGTTCATTGGCATCGGCTGAACAGGCAAGAAAATCGGCCTGCATCAGGATGGCTGAGCTGAACAGGGTATTGTCGCTCACGCCCGCGCTGTCGGGTGAAAATCGATGCCATAAACCAAACTTTGCCTGTGGCAGATAGTTGCGTATGACGTTTTGTTGCGCCAGCCAGACCTGCTCCCGGGTCTCCTCACTCGCCTGTGTTGACCAGTGCATGACAAAGTGCCAGCCCGCGGTAATCTCGGGCGAAAAATGATTGACCGACCGTTGTAAAAAACGGGCAAGTAGATCGCGACGGGTCGTTACGCCGGTGTGCAGCAGCACCGTCCATTGCTTTTTTGCCAGCCAGGTGAAGAGCTGATGCAGATTGTACCAGCAGGCGTAGCCCGCCATCTGGGGGTCATCCCACCCGGTGGCAAACAGACGGCTGCTGAGAAAAGGTTCGGCGATATCAATTCCCTCTATGGGAATGGCCTCATTTATCGCTTCAAGATTCTGACGAACGTCCTCACGCAGTAAATCGTCGAGCTCACGCAGAGTAATGACTACCCGCATACGGCGCAGCGAGGTGGAGAGAGGATTAAGCTGCTCAAGATCCAGTGTCTGCTCCTGCTGCGGGCGATCGATAAGCGGGGAGGCTCCCCAGCCGCGCGCCACCGGTTCATTGAGCAGGCTAAACAGCTTATCCATGGCCACCGGATAGCGCTGCTCACACCTGTCCGTACGAACACGTGTGGCCTCCGGGTGCTGGCGTCGGGACTTACGAAACTCACCCGGGGACATATTGTGAACACGCCGAAACCGATCGGTCATCATACGCGTGCTGGCGAAACCCTGCTCAAGCGCAATCTGATGCAGCGGTCGGTTCGTCAGACGGAGCGCGTCAGCCGCCTTTTCCAGCCGCAGGGTGGTGATGTACTGCATGAAACTGATCCCCACCTCCTTGCGAAAGAGACGAGAGAGCCAGGCTTCAGAGACATATTCACTCGCGGCGATTTCCGCAAGCGTAATACGGCGAGAATAACTGGCATTGATCCGCTCTATCACCCGGGCAATGCGTTTGCTGTGCGCTGGGGAAAGTTCACGGGACAAAAACCGGGCGGGCTGCTGAAAGCGGCTGGTCAGCAACAGCAATATCTCGCTCAGCCAGCGGTACGCCTCCAGCCGGTAGCGGTGTGGGTCGTTGATGAGGGTGACCACAAGAAGCTGGCGCAGCAGATCGCGAAGCGCATCGCATTGGGGCCAGACGCCTCCGGCTTCTGCCGGTATAGCGTAATCATGGACAAAAAAATCATTGCAGAGCTGGACCACCCAGCGCCCGGAAAGGGACACGCGCAGGGTGATATTTGCCGTTTCGCTCGTGAACTGCCAGCACCGATGACGGTTGATGATGGCAAGGGTATTGGCCTCCAGGATGTCACGTCCCACATCGGTATTCAGCTCAGCCCGCCCTTCCAGCACCCAGAGCAACGTTAGCGTATCGCCTTCATCCTCCACGCAGTGGCGAATGTCCTGGATCTCCACCCAAAATTCATCTCCCCGCTGATTCATCTTTCCCCTCATCAAAGACAAATAATGACCGGCTCTTTTTTGTCATAACGGAATTGTATGAAAAACAATCAAAACAAAACCGTCGCTTTACAACAAAAAAATGCATTTTCTGGCAGTGCGATCGTCATAGACTCGAAATTATCACCGTTTGGCATAAAAAGGATAACAAAAATGACACATCCAATTATCGAAGCTCTGCGCGGCAAAGAGGCCCAGTTCACTGAATTACGTCGCTATTTTCATCAGCATCCTGAAATTGGTTTTGAGGAGCACAATACGAGCGATCGCGTTGCGGCGTTGCTTGAGGAATGGGGATATGAGGTTCATCGCGGCCTGGCGAAAACCGGTGTGGTCGGCACGCTGAAGGTGGGTAACGGGCCTAAACGCCTGGGTCTGCGCGCCGACATGGATGCGCTGCCTATGCAGGAAAACAGCGGCAAGGCCTGGAGCAGTACCGTTGAGGGTAAATTCCACGGCTGCGGTCATGACGGCCACACCACAACGCTCCTGTATGCAGCGGAGTACCTGGCACGCACCCGCAATTTTAACGGCACGCTGCACCTTATTTTTCAGCCTGCGGAAGAACTTCTGTATGGCGGACGCGTTATGGTAGAGGACGGTTTGTTTGACCTGTTCCCCTGCGACCACATTTTTGGTCTGCACAATATGCCGTCACAGCCCGTCGGAAAAATTGGTCTGCGCGATGGCGCCATGATGGCCTCATCGGACACCCTTCATATTGAGGTTAACGGCGTGGGGGGTCACGGTGCGGTGCCAGAACATACCGTAGATGCCACCCTGGTTGCCTGTCATATCACTATCGCTTTGCAGTCCATTGTTTCGCGCAATATCACCCCTTTTCAGCCTGCCGTCGTTACCGTAGGCAGCATTCAGGCTGGACATGCCCCCAACATCATCAACGACAAAGTATTGATGAAACTTACCGTGCGCACGCTGGATGAAAGCGTGCGGCAAACCGTGCTACAGCGCATCCATGATATCGCCGTTGCGCAGGCGGAAAGTTTCAATGCCACGGCTACCATTCGACACATTAATGGCAGCCCGGTACTGAAAAACAATCCGCAAGCCAATGAGATGGTGCGCAACGTCGCCACCGATCTGTTCGGTCAGGATTCCGTCGCGGAGGTGAATGCGTTTATGGGCAGCGAGGACTTTGCGTTCATGCTCGAGAAAAATCCCAATGGCTGTTATTTCACCCTTGGCGCTGGCGATGAGCCTGACCGCTGCATGGTGCATAACCCGGGCTACGACTTTAACGACACTATTCTCCTCACCGGCGCGGCGCTGTGGGCCGCACTGACCGAACACTATCTGCGCTGATTCGCACCTTCCCGGGAGGGCTGCATTATGAGTACCGTTTCCCTGACAGACGCATCCGCCTACGCCGGTAACGATCGGCTGCTGGCGGGTATCGTCATGAGCGTTCTGACCTTCTGGCTGTTTGCCCAGTCGGTTATCAACGTGGTTCCGGCCATGCAGAATAGCCTCGACATTGCCCTCGAAACCCTTACGCTGGCCGTCAGCCTGAGCGCGTTGTTTAGCGGCTGTTTTGTCGTAGCCTGCGGTGGGTTTGCCGATAAGTTTGGGCGCATGCGCCTGACCATGACAGGCCTGATTTTGAGCATGATCGGAAGCGGTCTGCTGTTCATTTCATGGGAGCCCGTCCTGTTTCTGTTGGGAAGAGCGATACAGGGGCTATCCGCGGCCTGCATCATGCCCGCCACGCTGGCGCTGATTAAGACCTGGTATGAAGGGAAAGCACGCCAGCGCGCAATCAGCTTCTGGGTTATTGGTTCATGGGGCGGGAGTGGCCTGAGCTCGTTTGTGGGAGGCGCCATCGCCACCACGCTGGGCTGGCGCTGGATTTTTATTTTGTCGATAGTGGTGGCTCTGGTCGCGCTATTGCTTATCCGCGCCACGCCGGAAAGCCGCAGCCCTGATGCGTGTCGACACAAGCTGGATATCAGCGGCCTGGTGAGTTTTGTCCTTATGCTGGTGCTGTTCAATCTGTTTATCAGCAAAGGACACAGCTGGGGCTGGAGCAGCAGTTTATCGCTTCTTGTACTGTGTGGAGCCGTGATTGCACTGATGTGCTTTGTCGTTACCGGGCGGCGGAAGGGCGATGCGGCATTGATCGATTTCGCCCTGTTTAAAAACCGTGCCTATAGCGCCTCGGTATTCTCAAATTTCCTGCTCAACGGCTGCATTGGCACCATGATGATCGCCAGCATCTGGTTGCAGCAAGGCCATCATCTGTCACCGCTACAGACCGGTATGATGACGCTGGGGTATCTGGTTACCGTACTGGCGATGATCCGGGTGGGTGAAAAACTGCTTCAGCGCTATGGCGCCAGGCTGCCGATGATGACCGGCCCGCTGCTGACCGCAACAGGTATTACGCTGATTTCATGCACCTTCTTAAGCAAAGAGGTCTACATTGTCACCGTCTTTCTGAGCAATATTTTATTCGGGCTGGGGCTCGGATGTTACGCCACGCCCTCAACGGACACGGCGGTAATGAATGCCCCTGAAAACAAAGTGGGGGTGGCTTCAGGGATCTATAAGATGGGCAGTTCCCTGGGCGGCGCAATGGGGATCGCGGTCACCGCATCGCTATACGCCCTATGGCTGCCGATGGGAACGGCCAGTGCCGCGCAGTATGCCTTGCTGTTCAACAGTGCGATTTGCCTTGGGTCGGCAGTCGTGACCTGGGCTTTACTGCCAACAACAAAAGCCCCGCGTTAAGCGGGGCCACACAAGTATCAGGCAATGTTCAGATATTTGTGCGTCTGCATCGACAGGCGCCAGTTGCGGGCGATACAGGTTTCAATGCACAGACGGGTTGCATCGTCTTTCTGGCTGATAGGCTGTAGCGCGATCACGCGCTGCTTTTCGTCCGTCAGCGTCGCCAGCAGTTCATCCAGCGCTTCGATGTCACGCACGCGCCCCACCGGATGTTTGATCTCATCCGCACGCTCAAGCGCCTGCGACAGTACGTCATAACCGCCGCGCATATTCACTTTCGGTGAAACCGTTACCCACGTTGAATGGGAGCAGCGCACTTCATGGGTACCGCTGGTTTCGATCTGACAGCTATAGCCATTCTTCTCGAGCAGTTCGGTGAGGGGCATCAAATCGTGAATGCAGGGTTCCCCGCCGGTGATCACCACATGCCGCGCCGTCCAGCCCTGACGACCAATAATGGCAAGCAGATCTTCCGCACTGCCCGCGCCCCATTTATCGCTCTCTTTGGTTTTCGCCAGAATGCTGAACAGCGACACTTCCCGATCTGCGAGCTTATCCCACGTATGTTTGGTATCACACCAGGCGCAGCCAACCGGGCATCCCTGTAAACGAATAAAGATAGCGGGAACGCCGGTAAAGTAACCCTCGCCTTGCAGGGTCTGGAACATCTCGTTAATCGGGTACTGCATAGTCAACTCTGTTAAGGGAATAAACGATAAGTATCGCAGATCCCCGTCAGATGATCATGCTCCATCGGTGCTTTGCGCGCCAATTGCCGCCATAAACCGTTCCGTAATTTGCTGCGGTCGGGTGATCGCCCCGCCGACGACAACCGTATGCGCCCCCAACTCCAGACACCTGGCCGCGCGATCGGGGGTATCCACGTTACCTTCGGCAATCACGGGGATCGTGACGGCAGACAGCACCTCTTTCAAAAACGCGCAGTCATTTTCCGGTAGCGAATGGCCCGCGGTCTCTGCCGTATAACCGTAAAGGGTGGTTCCGACACAATCAAACCCCAGCGCCTGCGCGGTCACGGCCTCCTGCACGGTGGCAATATCCGCCATCAGCAGCAGCGAAGGGTAACGGGTGCGGATCTGCGCGATCAGCATGTCCAGCGATACGCCACCGGGCCGTTTCCGGGCGGTCGCATCCAGCGCAACGATGTCCGGGGCGACCGCCATCAGCTCATCCACTTCTTTGAGCGTCGCGGTGATAAACACCTCGCTATCCGGATAGTCCCGTTTGATGATGCCGATGACCGGCAGTGAGACCAGCCCTTTGATAGCCTTGATATCCACCACGCTATTGGCGCGGATCGCAGCGGCACCGCCCTGGGCTGCCGCCAGCGCCATTCGCGACATAATAAACGGGCTGTGCAGCGGTTCATTTTCCAGCGCCTGGCAGGAGACGACCAGTTTTCCTTTCAGGTTATCCAGTACAGTTTTCATTACGATAAGATCTCTTCCACTTCGTTTTTGATAATGGTGACGTGCGGGCCATAGATGACCTGGACACCGTTGCCGCGGACGATAACGCCGCGCGCGCCGGTCGCTTTCAGTGCTGCTTCATTGACTTTGCTACCGTCTTTCACCGTGACGCGAAGGCGCGTGGCGCAGCAGTCAACGTCATCCAGATTGTCTTTTCCTCCCAGCCCGGCGATCACCGCCGCGGCGCGCTCGCTTTGCGGCAGGGTAGCCTCGTCAGCCAACGCCTCCTTTTCACGGCCCGGCGTGGCAAAATCAAAACGTTTGATCAGATAGCGGAAGGTACAGTAGTAAAGGAAGAACCACGGTACGCCCACCAGCGGGACGAACATCCAGTTAGTTTTCGCTTCACCCTGCAAAATGCCGAACAGCACGAAATCAATAAACCCGCCGGAGAATGTTTGTCCGATGGTGATGTGCAGCATGTGCGCGAGCATGAACGCCAGCCCGTCAAACAGCGCATGAATGACGTACAGCACCGGGGCAATAAACAGGAATGAGAACTCGATGGGCTCGGTAATTCCCGTCAGGAATGAGGTTAACGCCGCAGAGAGCAGCAGCCCGGCAACCCGCTTTGTTGTTCTCCGGCCTCGCCGTGTGGTACATCGCAAGGCAGGCGCCCAGCAGGCCAAACATCATCGTAATAAAGCGCCCGGATATGAAGCGCGACGTGCCCTCATAGAAATGCTGCGTGTTCGGGTCGGCGAGCTGGGCGAAGAAGATCCGCTGCGTGCCCTCAACCAGGTGACCGTTAACAATTTCACTGCCGCCAAGCGCGGTGGTCCAGAACGGCAGATAAAAGATGTGGTGCAGGCCAAACGGGCCAAGCATGCGCAGGATGAAGCCGTACAGCAATGTCCCCAGATAGCCGGTGGCATCCACCAGACCGCCAAGGCCAAAGATCAGCTTCTGAAAATGCGGCCAGACCACGGTCATCAGCGCGCCGACGAGTATCGCCACCAGTGAGCTGATAATGGGTACGAAGCGTGAGCCGCCAAAAAAGCCCAGAAATTGCGGAAGCGCGATTTTATTAAACCGATGATGCAGTGCGCAGGTCACAAGCCCAATAACGACCCCACCAAACACGCCCGTTTCAAGCGTCTGAATACCCAGCGTCATGCCCTGCCCTACGGCGCCCGGGTTCTCATGCGCCAGTTTTCCGGTCAGGATCAGCAGCGCATTGATAGTGGCATTCATCACCAGATAAGCGAGTAATGCCGCCAGCCCTGCCGTACCTTTATCATTTTTTGCCAGCCCAACGGCGACCCCAACAGCAAACAGTACCGACAGGTTTGCGAACACAATCGAGCCTGCACTGCTCATGATGGTAAATATGGCCTGTAGCCAGCCAACGTCTAAAAATGGATACGCGGTAAGCGTATTCGGATTCGATAGCGCCCCGCCGATCCCCAACAACAGACCTGCTGCGGGCAGTATGGCGATAGGTAACATAAAGGATTTGCCAAAGCGCTGCGCTTTTTCAAACCATCCGCCGGAAGACGCTCCGCTGAACATTTGCATCATTTTATTATCCCCCTGGTTGTTGATGAAAATTTTTACCATATATAATTTTAATTGTGAAAATTACCACCAAAAACCAGGACGCCGATCATACTTTTTCGAAATGACTGGCATCTCTCCCCCGCTTTCCGCCACACTAGTTGGCAGAGAAACGCATTAAGGATCTAGCATGTCGGACCATGAAAACCTGCTGCTGAAGCTACGCCAGGAGGCTTCCGGGTACAGCCCAACGCAACAAAAACTGGGGGAGTTTGTTCTCAACGATCCTGCCAGGGTGCTCTACCTGACGATCACCGAGCTGGCGCGTGAAAGCGGCACCAGCGAGGCCAGCGTCACACGCCTTTGCCGCACGCTGGGCTGTAAGGGATATAACGAATTTAAAATGGCGCTTGCGCTGGATATTCAGCAGGGTTTGCCAGAGCGTCAGGCAGGAGATGCGATAGATAACGTGGTGGATGAGTCTGTCCAAGCGCTGCAAGATACCGCAAAACTCCTCGACCGGGCCCAGCTTGAACAGGCGACACTGGCCCTGCATCAGGCGCAATCAGTGCAAATTTACGGGGTGGCAGCCAGCGCGATTCTGGGGGAGTATTTGCATTACAAGCTGCTGCGACTCGGCAAACCTGCACAGCTGTTTAGCGATATGCATCGCGCCGCCATGAATGCGACGACGCTCTCGAAAGAGACGCTGGTGGTGGCCATCTCAAGTTCTGGCTCTACACGGGATCTGCTTCACGTGGTGAAACTCGCCCGCAAGCGTGGCGTTAAGGTACTGGCGCTCAGCAATACGCCCCGCAGCCCGCTGGCCTCCCTGAGCGATTTACAGCTGGTTGCAGCCAAGCCCGAGGGACCGCTGAGCGCAGGTGCGCTCAATGCCAAGGTTGGCGTGATGCTGCTGGTTGAACTGCTTACCACTTCCCTTATCGCAGTAGACAGCCATTACGGTGACGTAAGCCAGCAAACGGCCAGCGCCACGCTGCCGCTTCTGCTATAGAAAACAAAAAACCCGCCGAAGCGGGTTTTTTCATAAGAACGAAAGTTCAGGCTTATGCCTGGCCTTTGATCTCTTTACGACCGTTGTAAGGTGCTTTTTCGCCCAGCGCTTCTTCGATACGAATCAGCTGGTTGTATTTAGCAACACGGTCAGAACGGCTCATAGAACCGGTTTTGATCTGGCCAGCAGCGGTACCCACAGCCAGGTCAGCGATGGTAGCGTCTTCAGTTTCGCCAGAACGGTGAGAGATAACAGCGGTGTAGCCAGCGTCTTTCGCCATTTTGATCGCAGCCAGCGTTTCGGTCAGAGAACCGATCTGGTTGAATTTGATCAGGATGGAGTTAACGATGCCTTTCTCGATGCCTTCTTTCAGGATCTTGGTGTTGGTTACGAACAGATCGTCACCAACCAGCTGGATTTTGTCGCCCAGTACTTTGGTCTGGTATGCGAAACCATCCCAGTCAGACTCGTCCAGACCGTCTTCGATAGAAACGATTGGGTACTGTTTGGTCAGGTCTTCCAGGAAGTGGGTGAACTCTTCGGAGGTGAATGCTTTGTTGCCTTCGCCAGCCAGAACGTATTTACCGTCTTTGTAGAATTCAGATGCTGCACAGTCCATCGCCAGGGTGATGTCTTTGCCCAGCTCGTAACCTGCTGCTTTAACCGCTTCAGCGATAACAGCCAGCGCTTCTGCGTTAGAACCCAGGTTTGGCGCGTAGCCACCTTCGTCACCAACAGCAGTGTTCATACCTTTAGCTTTCAGAACTTTAGCCAGGTTGTGGAACACTTCAGAACCCATACGCACCGCTTCTTTCAGGGATTTCGCGCCAACAGGCTGAATCATGAATTCCTGAATATCAACGTTGTTGTCTGCGTGCTCACCACCGTTGATGATGTTCATCATTGGTACAGGCATGGAGTATTTGCCTGGGGTGCCGTTCAGTTCAGCGATGTGCTCGAACAGTGGCATACCTTTAGCAGCAGCTGCTGCTTTGGCGTTCGCCAGGGAAACTGCCAGGATTGCGTTCGCACCGAAGTTAGATTTGTTTTCAGTACCGTCCAGATCGATCATGATCTTGTCGATGCCAGCCTGATCTTTGGCATCTTTGCCAACGATAGCCTGAGCAATAGGACCGTTAACAGCGCCAACCGCTTTCAGTACGCCTTTGCCCATGAAACGGGATTTGTCGCCATCACGCAGTTCCAGCGCTTCGCGGGAACCTGTAGATGCGCCTGATGGAGCAGCAGCCATACCGACGAAACCACCTTCCAGATGAACTTCGGCTTCAACGGTCGGGTTACCACGGGAGTCGATGATTTCACGACCGATGACTTTAACGATTTTGGACATTAGATTTTCCTCAGTACAAGTTAAACTAAAACTCCAGACAAACAACGCGTACCAGGGGTACGCGTTGCCGTTCTAACTTTTTTTACTTCGCCTGACGCTTCTGGTACTCGCTGGCGGCTTTCACGAAGCCTGCAAACAGCGGATGCCCGTCACGCGGCGTTGAAGTAAATTCCGGGTGGAATTGGCAGGCCACGAACCACGGATGGTTTGGCACTTCGATGATCTCGACTAACTGATCATCCCCGGAACGGCCTGCAACACGCAGACCTGCAGCTTCAATTTGTTTCAACAACATGTTGTTGACTTCATAGCGGTGACGATGGCGCTCGGTAATCACCGGCTCGCCGTACAGCTTGCGAACCACGCTATCGTCTGACAGCTGGCAGGCCTGTGCGCCAAGACGCATGGTGCCACCCAGATCGCTCTTCTCGGTACGGACTTCGACGTTACCGTCTTCGTCGCGCCATTCCGTAATCAGCGCCACGACAGGGTACTTACAGTCTGGCACAAATTCCGTAGAGTTCGCGTTTTCCATTCCCGCTACGTTGCGCGCAAATTCAATCAGCGCAACCTGCATACCCAGGCAGATGCCGAGGTATGGAATATTGTTTTCACGCGCATAGCGTGCAGTGGCGATCTTGCCTTCAACACCACGGTAGCCGAAGCCGCCAGGGATGAGAATCGCATCCAGATCTTTGAGAATTTCAACGCCGCGCGTTTCAACATCCTGCGAATCAATCAGCTTGATGTTGACGGAGACGCGATTCTTCAGACCACCGTGCTTCAGCGCCTCGATAACTGACTTATAGGCATCCGGCAGTTCAATATACTTACCGACCATACCGATAGTCACTTCGCCGCCCGGATTGGCTTCTTCGTAGATCACCTGCTCCCATTCAGACAGGTTAGCTTCCGGACAGTTCAAGCTGAATCGTTTACAAATATAATCGTCCAGACCCTGTGATTTCAACAGGCCCGGGATTTTATAAATGGAATCGACGTCTTTCATTGAAATAACGGCTTTTTCAGGCACGTTACAGAACAATGCAATTTTCGCGCGTTCGTTCGCCGGAATCGCGCGATCGGAACGGCAAACCAGGATATCAGGCTGAATACCGATGGAGAGCAGCTCTTTAACAGAGTGCTGAGTCGGTTTGGTTTTCACTTCACCTGCTGCCGCCATGTAAGGCACCAGCGTCAGGTGCATGAACAGCGCGTTCTCACGACCAATATCTACCGCCAGCTGACGAATCGCTTCGAGGAACGGCAGGGATTCGATATCCCCTACGGTACCGCCGATTTCAACCAGCACAACGTCATGCCCTTCGCCACCGGCAAGGACACGCTCTTTGATGGCGTTAGTGATGTGTGGGATGACCTGCACGGTCGCGCCCAGGTAGTCACCACGGCGCTCTTTACGCAGAACGTCAGAGTAGATACGGCCAGTCGTAAAGTTGTTACGACGGGTCATTTTGGTACGGATGAAACGCTCGTAGTGGCCAAGATCCAGATCGGTTTCAGCGCCGTCTTCAGTAACGAACACTTCCCCGTGTTGGGTTGGGCTCATGGTGCCTGGATCGACGTTGATGTACGGATCCAGTTTCATCATGGTCACATTGAGGCCACGGGCTTCAAGAATGGCTGCGAGGGAGGCTGCGGCAATGCCTTTACCCAGAGAGGATACGA
>PPYE01433354.1_pt1 | contig 14234 bp, 10 predicted proteins | sample 1559881 | NCBI WGS metagenome assembly PPYE01 (sample SAMN08240022, study PRJNA423297) | Human gut metagenome, whole genome shotgun sequencing project.
CCACGGTAATGATAAACTGCGTGGGATCAATTCGGCTCTGTACTTTTAGGAGCTGCACTTTTTCGGCACGGTAGCGATACGTTTTAGGGGAAGTGGCATAGACCACCTCGCACATGCCGTCCTGGAAACGGAAACTGGCGACGGAGTCAGTCTTATCCTGCCCGTTGATCAGGAGCATGTATTTTGGGCTATCCATCGCAGACCTCCTTTCGCCGTTTCGCTGTACGCTCTTCATGATGACCGTATATTGCTATTTTGAAGGCTGGGACGCTATATCCAGTAACTCTCTTACCGCTTCAACCATAGCAATCGGAGAATCCAAATGCAAGGTCTGCACCCTGACCAGGCTCCCGCTGGAAGAAGAATAGCAAAAAGGAATTTTCTGATCTGCTATTGCCTCACAATCCGGATAAAGCAGCACCGTCTGTTTTGCCGCATATTCTTTCTGGTATGCGTACATCTGGTACATATCAGCCTGTGAGATTCCGTAATTGTGCCACTGAGGGGACAGAAGTTTCCACTTGGTGTCTAATACGGTCTTTTCCCCGCTGTTCAAATCTTCAATCACCAAGTCTGGCCGCAGGGCAAACTGTTTTTGAGGCAGTTCAAAGAGATATTTACCTTTTGCCTGCACATAAACACGATATTGCCTGGAGTCCAAATTTTTCCGCAAGACCGCCGCCACATAGCTTTCAAACACGCGCTCCATGGGGAAAAGAAGGGCCAGGGCGGCCTGCCCGCCGGAAAAGGCTGTAAAACTCTTTCCCTGCAAAAACACCCGGCACAGCTCCAGAAGCCGCTGGTAGTCTGCCATAGAACGGGATTGCCCGCAGCGCAGGAAGTCCTGCTCCACATTTTGGGATACCGGGACTTGCTCCATGACAGATAGCACGACCCGAAGATCCCTGCGGTTTTGTAGATCTGTGGTGTGCCGCTGCAGGTAGAGCGCTGTGGACTTCACCAGGCGGTTTTCCGGACAATCCACGCTGAATACATCGTACTCCACGAAGATCCGTTCCCGATGCAGCAGGTTTTTTCGAATATGCTCTGAGAATACGATTTTCCCACGGACACAAGTTTCGTTGTCCTGCTTTGTCGTATAATCCGATTTCAAGCCGCGTTGAATCAGCCGATGGGCCTCGTCCAAAAACATACGCACGAACAGGTCCAGCAAACGCATGCGGGAAGTATTCAAGTGGGCAGTGCGAAATGTCTTGAATGGGGCTTCCTGAACTGTTCGAAGCATGGTGAGAAACACCTTGCGAACAGCTTGGTCACTGTTGTCCCCTGCCAACGTCAGTTTGGGCAGAATTTCAATCTCTGTTCCGTCTTTGGTAGTGATCACTCCCACATAGTTTTTGGCGGTGATCACTTTGCCCACGCCGGGCCTTGCACTCAGACTCATCAACTCCAGCGGCTGGGTACTGGAGCCTTTCTCCCGATTGGATAAAATAAACTGCTCCAGCTGATCGAAAGCGTGTTCCGGCAAAGAGATCATACCTGCCCGCGGCGGGCCATTCCGGGTAAACCCCATGTATTCCCGAATGGTATATTGTTTCAATGGAGTTCACCTCCCAATGGACTGCGCCAGTCAGAGATTCCGGTACACTTCTGCATCAAAGAATGCATCTGGATTGATGCGGTATGTGGGGTTTACCTCAAATTCAAGTTCTGTACCGAACAAGCTCTGCAGATCGGCTGTTTCCACCTTGAAAAATCGCTGACGATCCGGACGCTTTTTATCCCCCAGCACAAGGCAGATTTTCTCATAGTCGTCATAGAAGTACTCCTGAAGAAGCGGAATGACTTTATCCCGGAAGATCTCACCCAGGGTCTGGATGGACGGAGACTGACGCAGAGGGGTAAAGAAGGCATGTCCCAGCGTATGCTCCCGGTCAAACAGCACCTCGATCCGGCGGTTCAGCGTCGTAAGCAGGCCGCTGACGGAAATACCCTCGACTTCTATGCCATTCAGGATGCCGCTGTCCGGCATCATCTCTACAAAGCTGAACCGGCACCGGAGGGCGGTATCCAGCAGAGCGATGGAACGGTCCGCCGTATTCATGGTGCCCAGCAGATAGACATTATCCGGAATCCCGAAAAGTTTTTGAGAATACGGCAGTCTGACTTGTAACTCCTCACTTTGGCCGAGACGTTTGGAGGGTTCAATTAATGTGATCAGTTCTCCAAAAATTTTGGAAATATTTCCACGATTGATCTCGTCAATAATAAATACATAAGGCTTTGTTTCTACCGCAGTTGTCGGTGTAAAGCCATTTTTCTCAAGGACTTTGATGACTTCAGCTGCGGTGGTATCCAGCTGATACACCGTAGATTGAACCAGGGATCGAGATAATTGAAACTCTTCAATATCAATTTTTTTGCCCTTCAAAAGCCAGTTTACTTTTCGGGAACGCTTATAGTGATCTTCATTTGGGAGCCATTCCGGATCACCGGTGATAACGCCGATGGCATCAATGGTTCGGGCAGAATAGCAAGAAAGGACAATATCTCCTAACTGCATCCGGTTCAGAAATGCGTTCAGCACATATTTTCCGCCAACAAAGTAATTCGTTTCGTCTGTGACGGTTTCGCCATACTCATCCCATCCAATGCGAATACAGTTGTTTTGCATGCAGGAGTTACGCAGCGGATGCCCTCCTGTACCACCGAGAGAGACCTTCCATACAGAAGGCGTGTCGGAAAAGCCGTAGGGGGATTGTTTAGCATCTGCGATTGGGATCTGTGCTTTCAAGCAAAATGCTTTAAATACACCCTTCGTAATCTCATATTGGATCTCACCGGCCTCTTCTTCGTTTTCGCCGAAGAACTTGGGACGAATTCCCTCGATAAAATCTTCATACCCAAAAGACTGGTGGAAGGTAGTGAACTCAATCCGCCCATCCTGCCGGTACTGCCGATACCGCTCCAAGACCTTTTCGTGGTTTTCTGCCTGGATATCTTCCAGCGATTTCCCCTCTATGATCGCCACAGCATAGTTGACGGTCTGGTAGGTCTTTCCCGTCCCAGGAGGGCCATAAAGAATTGTGTTCTTTGCAAAAGGCATCGGTTTTTTCACCTCTATCTGCGGCAGACGTTGTAATGCATCTGCTAATTCATCACGAAGTTTCCAGGAGTATGTACCAGGCTGATCCTGGAGCGCTGTACGGCCCACAAACAAAATCGGCCACCATTTCTGATCGTTGTTTTCATTCTGAACCAGGGGGCACCCCGTTTTTTCCTGCACTCTCCGGGCAAGCTGAACCATACTGCCGTTATAATGAGCAGACGTATCCCCTAATCTTAGACTCAGCTGTTTGCAGGTCGCCTCTCCGCCTGCCTGTTGAATGGCTTTCAGAATTTGCAGATTTTCCACCGTGCAGACTGTTCTGTCCGCAAGAAGTCCCAACCACTGTTCCGTGTTGATCTCCGGATCATACTCTGCCAAGGAGGGCCAATAATCGCTTTTATTCAACTGGCTTCCAAAGTAGACGATATCGTCGGCTAACAGATGATGTCCATCGTCCGGATAATATTCACGCCCCAACTCGGCTCGCTTGATCTGGAACATATTCAGCAGTTCGCTGTCCTGTTGGACACAAGCAAGGACCCGGTCAGCCACCTCCTGATAGGTAAGTACATTCTGGGGATCTCCCATTTTGCAGGTGGCCTGTAAATCTGTCTCAGCCAGAAAAGCTTTGAGTTTCCCGTATTGATAGAGGAAATACCGGTCGGGCTGCGCAAAGAACAGATAGGTGCAAATGGTGCGGTCCCCTTGATAATGCTGTTTCATGCTTTCTTTGAACTGATATTTGGCTAACAGGGTGTCTGCACTTTTCTCAAAATTCTGAATTTCTTCCACTATATCTGCTTGAGGGGCCAGAAGTCGCTGAAACATGTCCCGAACCGTATCGGGTTCTTTTTCCGCAAAAAATGTGATCATCTTGCGTGGAAAGGAGTAATTAGTGTCCATCAGATTGCCCGCCTGTGCCAGAGATTCCTTCAGCATTTCAGCAAAATCTGATCTCCCCGGATTCCAATGCTCCTGGAAACACTGGACGGCCCGCCACTTATATGCTTCTTCTGGAAACCATGCGTCAAAGGATTCTTTATATTGGCTGACAACACGGCGGATGGGATCGGCAGACAGCTCCCACGCTGCCATATCCAGAATCCGATAATTCTTGAAAGAGAAATTAGCATCCCGGAAAGTTTTGATTTTCCGGCAGTTATCTATATAACTTTCCAATTTTCCGCGGGATTTCAGCTCAATTCCCAGTGCGGCAAAAATATCCTCACTGCCCACATTGCTGTTGATGACCGGGAAGGTAAGCGGTTTTAGGCAGTGCAGTACCACAGAGGCTGCAGCGGCCTGCATTCCACGAAACGATTTCGTCAGCACCGATACGGCACGCTGGAACATCTCCTCATCGTCCGTCATATCCAGAAGATCTACGCACATCCTGATAAAAGTGCGCACGGATTGGATATCTGTCTTGCCTTGGAATGAGTAGAACCCAGTACCAAACATTCCAATATGGCCTGTGCCGGAGACGGCTTTTTCCTGGTACTTGTACACGCCGGCATCCGCCCGGTTTTTCAGGTCATCAATCAGATGGTCCAACTCTTGTTTACGCACTTCGGACAGATGTGTCGCATGGATAGCCTCATGCTTTTTGTCATAGCTGTGCCGCCATGTTCCAATACACATGAGATAGATGGCATTGAGATCCTGGAAGTCCAAGGCGGCTTCATCCACATCACGATAAGCGGACACAATCGTGCGCACCAGTTCATAGCTGCCATCATGCACGTCAGGTGACAGTTCCGGGGTGCTTTTCAGTTTTTTCAATATCTCTTGATTCATTTGAGGTCACCCTCCGTTTGTGCGATCTGGAATCGGCCATAGTACTGCTCCAGCTTCTCATCACAGATCCGCTCGATTTCCTGCTTTTCTTCTCGGGTCAACTTCTTCCAGACTGACTCATCCACCTGGATCACGCCCAGAGTCTTGGTGTGGTGGAGCATCTGCATATCCTCGAACCGCTTGAAGGGATTGGACAGGATATTCCGCTGGGCCTGGGCGTCGGTATAGCTGCCCTTGGCGTAGATACTGTTGGCCTTTTCCACCACCAGCCCAGCTGCCCGGCGGGCTTCATAGAACTCCCGGAAGTAGGTGACAATGTCGCTGAGCTTCACACGGCCCTTATCATCGGCAAACAGCAGCACCGCCTTGAGCAGTACCGGCTTGTAGGAGTAACTCATGTCCATCTGCCGCACCATATCCAGAAACAGTTCCTTACGATTGGAGTCGTCGATGAGCGTCCAGCCGTACTGCTCCGCATACTTCTGGAGTGTCTCCTCTTTGAAATACTTGAAGGTCCGGTGCTCGCTCATGGGCACTACCAGATCGGGCACCAACAAGCCCTCCCGGACGTACCGCTCGATGGTCTCCGTCTGTACATCCACTCGGCGGACGAACTCCATCTGGGAGATCATCCCTGCGGCCTCCTCCTGCCAGTTGAAGATGTCCACCAGCTCGTAGTCAAGGGCATCCACTGGCCAGTCGATAAGGGCATCCGGGCGCTCGCTCCGGTCGTAGAGGCCCTGTTCGGCGGTTTTCTGTTGTTTTGTGCCCAACACCAGAGCGCCGGGCTTGTACTCCTTCAGACGGAACAGCCGGTGCATAGAGTAGAGCATGTTGTACTGGCTGGCGTTGTCAACGAAGTCAAACACCATCAGGCTCTCCTTGCCGGGGGACAGCCGCATACCACGGCCCAGCTGCTGGGTATAGAGCACCTTGGACATGGTGGGCCGGGCCATAAACAGGACTTCCGTGGCCGGGCAATCCCAGCCCTCATTAAGCAGGTCACAGGCGCACAGCACCTTAATTTCGCCCTTCTCAAACCGGGCCAGCACCTCACGGCGATCGCTGGCTTTAATCTCGCCGGACACAGCCTCAGCGGCCACACCGGCATCGTGGAGCCGACCTGCGATCTCCTGGGCATGCTTGACAGAAGCACAGAAGATGACGGTCCGCTTGTCCTTCACATACTGGAGCCAAGTGTCCACGATGAGCTGGTTGCGCTCCGGCACATAGATTTTGCTCTCCAGGTCACGGATGTTGTACTGGACGCTGTTGAACCGAACTTTGGTCAGGTCGATGTTCGTGTGGATGCGGATACACCGCACCGGCACCAGCTCGCCGATCTCCACGGCAGTCTGGATGTCCAGCTTGTGGGCGGTATTCTTGAAGATGTCCAGGATGTTCTTGTCGTCGGCCCGCTCCGGTGTTGCGGTTAGGCCCAGGGTAAACTCTGGCGTAAAATAGGACAGAACCTTCTGGTATGTATCGGCGGAAGCGTGGTGGGCCTCGTCCACAATGATATAGCCGAAGTCATCCGGCTTAAACCGCTCCAGATTCAGGGCAACGCTCTGGATGCTGCCGCAGACCACAAAGGCGTTGCCCTGCTTCATGCTCTCTACATAGCGGCCCACCGTGGCTCGGGGCCACAGTTCCCGGAAAGTCTTAGTAGCCTGATCCACCAGTTCTACCGTGTGGGCCAGGAACAGCGTGCGCTTACCGAACCGCTTGGCGTCCATAACAGCGGTCACCGTTTTGCCGGTGCCGGTGGCGTGATAGAGCAGCGCGATGGTCTCGAAGTTGCAGCGCATTTCCTCCAGAGCTGCCAGGGCCTGCTTCTGGTGCTCCTTCAGCTCAAGCAGGGAGCCGTCCAGAGACTTGCCCCGCTGGGTGGGGAGGTAGTCCTCGATCTCCTTGAAGTTGGGGTGTTGGCCCAGGAATACCCGCAGCTCGTCCTTGACGGTCTCCGGCTGCTGCTGCATTTGCCGCACCGCCCAGCGGTACACATCCCAGCCCAGGTAGATCATGCTGTTCTGCTTGAGCAGGTCGTCGTAAAATTTGTTTTGGGATACCAGCTTGGGGTTGTGGGACGCCTCATCATCGATCTCAATGGCCACCTTCCGCCCGCCGTTTTCGATCAGAAAGTCAGCAAACCGGCTGTTCTGGTAGATGTCGGAGAAAGGGTACTGGGAATAGAGATAGCCGGCTTTCTCAGCGCCAAAAGTGTCGGAGAATAGTTCGATGAACAAATCCTCAGCACTGCTGCCGGAGGCGGAGCGGTAGGTAGGCATGGAGGTCACCTCACATTATTTGCTTTAGTCGTTCAGATTGCGGGACTCTTGTTTGAAGTTGCCGCAGTTTTGCCAGAGAAATAGGGCGCTGACCATTTTTCTGCATTTTCCCGCAATGCTCCCAGGCCAGTTTGCCGGGCCCGTTGTACTCCTCGGAAAAAGTGCCGTCTTTATGTATCTTCAGCACGAGCAGCCATTCCGGCTCACTGGAAATAGCAATACGATTAATTTGTGTTGCTTTGATCTGAACCAGGCGTCCATCGGAGGCTTGTCCATCATGTGTTTTCTCCGATGCTTCGAATAGCTTTAGCCCATAGCAACAGGCTGCCAAAGCTTCACCAATACTCCCAATCATGTGGCCGTCTGGCGTATAGTGCCTTCCAGGAAACAGGCTTTCCAGTTCCTGAGATATGCTGTAAAGTATTTTTATCTTTTCTGCAACTAAATCCTGTATCGCTGAACCGCTCATCCCTGCACTTCCTTCAGCAAGATTTTCTTCTCAAATCCGCCCCGTTTGGCCGCTTTCTCTACCCGTACCTGCTCCAGTTCTTCCAATGTCCAGCCGCGGGCCTTTACGACAGCCTGCATGACCTCCAGAAGGTCGGCCAGTTCCTCCAGAGATTTGCTCTCCTGATACTCAGCCAGCTCCTCGTTCAGCTTCTGGTCCAGAAGGGAAAGATAGTCCTCGTCGGAAAGTTTTTCACAGACATATTTTTTCCCATCTGCTTCGATAATTTCCGGAATGCGATCCCGCACCAGTTTGTAATAGGCTTTAGTAGGCATCCTTTAGTCTCCTCAAAATCTCCTTATCCGCAGGGCAAAATGCGTACTGATCAATTTCATCCACCGTAATCCAACGGATGTCATTATGCTCCAATTTCTGGGGGGTACCCTCACGGATGGTCGAATGAAACAGCGTCAGGTGAACCGTTAGATCGGGGTATTCGTGAACCACATCCATGAACACCTCGCCCACATCCAGCGTGACTGCCAATTCTTCCTGACATTCCCGAATGAGCGCCTGCTCTTTTGTTTCTCCGGGCTCCACCTTACCCCCTACAAACTCCCACAGCAAACCTCTTGCCTTATGTGCTGGGCGCTGGCATATCATAAACTTGTTTTCATCCCAAATCAGGGCCGCTACTACCTCTGTCATGGTTCAAGCCTCCTGATAATCTTGCTTCCATTTTCTTTTAACCAGTGATATTGTTCTTTGTACCCAGGCAATACGCATTCCACCAGCGACCAAAACGCCGGGGAATGATTCAGCTCTTTCCGGTGACACAGCTCATGCACCACCACATAGTCCCGTACTTCTTCTGGGCAGAGCATCAACAGACAGTTGAAGTTCAAATTGCCCTTGGCAGAGCAGGAGCCCCACCGGCTTCGTTGATTGCGGATGGTGATCCTGCCCACTGTCACACCAACAATAGGAGCATACTTTGCCACACGCTGTGGGAGATCCTTCAAGGCAGCATCAGCCAGGGCGTGAATTTCTTCCACTGTAAACGGAGTTTCTTTTTCTTCGTTACGCTTCTTTACAATTTGCAGATGTTTCTCGATCCATCGTTGCTTTTCCATCACAAACCGCTGAATATCATTGTCCTTCATCTCCAGCGGTACTCGGACAACAATACGCAAATCTTTTTTAACTTCAATCGCAATTGTCCGTCGTTTAGAACGAATAATTTCAAGTTGTTCCATCATTTCGTCAGCCCAAAATCATATTGCAAATAATCCGGCAGACTATGCTCCATTACCACATCAAATAGGTATGTGCCATTCCCGGTTTCTGTTTTACGGCAATTATGTAGCGTCCCTTTTCCTACATAGGTGAATGGTAGAACGATGCCGTTTTCACTGGATACCTTTCGAATAAACAAATGGGCATAGCTGCTGGCCCTTAGCTTTGCTAAATCAGACACGGGAAGATGCGCCATAGATTCCCACTGAAATACGTCTGGTTGCAAAAATTTATCTTTGTAGTTGAGTTTATCTGCTTCCGGCAAATCCTTTTTCAAAGAAGCAAAGATTACTACATAGTCATCGTAGTAGTAGGTCCCAACGGCTGTATAGCCGGGATTTTTCAGCAGCTTCAGCTGCACCTGATCCATACGGTAGTTCTGCCACAGTTTGAAGCCAGTCTCCTCCCCGTTGTCGGCATAATAGCGGGTGATACCATAGGTCAGGAGGTCATCCACATACTCCTGCAACTGATCATCCAATTTGATGCAAAGAGACAGAGTATCGTTGCCGCTGGTGACAACCTTCAAAAACTGCAAAGCGTGTTCCAGCTGCTCTTTTCTGTAACCAGGGATCTTTTCCGACAATTCCTGATCGAGTTCTTCTATCCTGCTGGTACCGTTCATGAGGCAGCGGACGATCTCAAACTCATGGGGGCGCACCAGAGGGAGCAGGCCCGAAAGGTATCCAATGAAAGCCGTCTGTTCTTCGGTAAATACCGGCAGATGTTCTTCTCCGATCCCTGTCAGGAAATTGTAATAACAGCCCGTCTTTTTGCCGCCAATTTTGATACTCATGAAGCGGATCAAATCCGGGGCGCAGTCGTTATTCAGGTAGTCCATGTGCCGCGGGTAAAATTCGGAGCTCATATACTTTTTGAAGTTAAAATAGTCCTGCTTCAGGTACTTGATGGCATTGAAGTTCTCCTGGTCAATAAAGTCCAAAATTTCTTCTTTACTCAGATCATCAATACGTATCTCTACACCGTACTCAGAAAGCCCGAGTGCTACAAAATCATCCCGCACCAGAGAGGCCATCAAGCGCTTCTCCACAACAAAGTTTTCTGCCAAAGAGGACAGTGCAAATGCGATCTGCACACTACGTTTATAGCTGTTTCCGATGAAGTCCAGCACTGTTACATAGGGTTTGTTATCATATTTTCGCAAGCCACGGCCAAGCTGTTGAATAAAAATGGTGGAGGATTCGGTGGGGCGCAAAAAGAGAACCATATTTACGCCGGGAATATCCACACCTTCATTGAGAATGTCCACTGTAAAAAGAATTTCCAGCGAGGCGCTGTCGCTTTGCAGATCATTATAGGCGCGGATTCGTTCACCAATGTCATTTCGCCCTGTCAGGTAGGCAGTATGATATCGTTCCCCCATCACTTCACTCATCATACGGGCATGGGTGACATTGCGGCAAAAGGCAAGTGCCTTCAGCTTACCTTTCGGACGATGGGCTTCAATTTGTTCCGCAATAAATTCACAATGCTCATCATTGGCCATCTGTGCAATTAAGCGCCGCTCTTCTTTGGCAGTCAGGCCATAGTCCACCAGAGAATCACGGATGCCATAGTATTTGAATGGGACCACCAGATCGTTGACAATCGCATCTCGAAGCCGCAGTTCATAGGGTACATTCTTATCAAACAGCTCAAAAACATCCTGGTTGTCCATCCGCTCCGGCGTAGCGGTAAGTCCCAGCAAAAACTCCGGCTCAAAATAAGCAATGATTTTCTTGTAGGTCTCAGCTGTAGCGTGATGACATTCATCAATAATGATGTAGTCAAATTCGTCTTTACGAAAGAGCTCCAGTGTTTTGCACATGGTAATATTCGTAGCAAAGACAAAGTCCGCATCGGATTCCTTACTGGTTCCACTGTATATGCCGTAGGACACGGCGCTGCCAAACACATCCTGGAATGTTTCCAGTGATTTTTTCAGAATAGACCCCTCATGCACTACATAGAGCAGACGTTTGGGATTGAAATTCAGTGCGTCAAAAGCTGCCAGATATGTTTTACCACTGCCTGCCGCCGCAACCACCAGTGCTCGATTTGTACCTACTGCCCGGTAGCGATTCAACTCTTTTAGAGCCTTGCGTTGCATAAAGTTAGGCTTTACAAGCGCAGCTGACAGGTCATAATCCATATCCCACCGCTCAATTGCAAAATTCAGCTTGTTGGCATACAGATTTAGAATTTCTGAATTCAGTAGATGAGTAGCATTCCACTTATCTTCAAATTCCTCCATGGCCTGTCTATATACAGCATCATCCTGCACCACTACATCCCACTCAATATTCTTGAGCAGGGCATACCGGGTAATGTTTGAGGAGCCTACAATGACCTCTTGGTGATCGTTAAACGCGAACAGATATCCCTTGGAATGGTACCCAAGCGTGGCATAACCCGAATCATGAAAACACTCATAATCCAGATGGCACTGGAAATTAGGACAACGCCCCATGAGCGAGAAGAAACTTTTCAGTGACTCAAGATCCGTGAAGTTTTGATAGGTGGAAGTAATGATACGACCTCTACACCCTCGCTCCACAGCAGCCTCTATATCTTTGAATAACAAAACCAGGCCAGCTTTTTTTATAAAGCTGACCGAAAAACAAAAGGAAGTACACCGGCGCAAATTATCCTTGAGTTTTTCTAAAAAAGTGGTTTCCGTATAATTCGTTAGAAATTGATTTGTCATACTGGTGCCCCCAGCTTCTGGTGTGTTCCATGTCCATCAAAACATTTGAAATAGTACATTTTATGAGCAGACCATACGGACAAGCAAAAATGCTCTGCCATGCGGCAGAGCATTTGGTTTATACATTCGTGCCGCCAAGGCTACTTCCAACACCTGACAGCGTTGTGTCTAATAATAGCACATCCAATAGAGATTCGCAAGAAAATCATGTCTTCATATAGTTTTAGTCTCTCCATAACATAGAAGAAGGGCGGTTTCTGCATCTGTTGTGTTTGCAGTTATGTTACTGCACAATCAAAATAATCAGGCTGTAGAACGTACATCTACTGGAGTTCACTGGATTCTAAGTAGATGAGATGAGTTTTTCTCGTATCAAGCTGTATTCTTTTTGCTTTATGGTGTAGAAATTGAAGAATCTTGCCAAATAGAGTCCTTGACATTTTTCGATAAAACGCCTATAATTAAGTCAAACTTTGCAAGGAGGTGCAGCATGCACACAGACATCATTTCCTTTTCTACTGACTTGGTTTCCAAAGTCGTTCGTTGCGTAGAAGATGCCGTTGGCGATGACATTCAAGCTGACATCCAGCGGAATGACCTTCAAACACGAAACAGCGTTCCTTCTCGCATCTGGGATTTCTTGAATACAAATGTTGTCAAGGCTCTGGATATAGAGGATTGCACTATCGCAAAAGCACATCGTGGCCCGTGGGAGATGTTAGTGATTTTTGAAAAATCCACACAGTGCATACTCACCTTTATGCGCGAAAAACGATTTGCGGAATTGCAGAAACGGCAACGGCAGCGCAAACGGATGCACTATATTGACATGATGGCTCGCCAGTTTAATCAAGATCTTCTGGTAGACCAACAGCAGCTCTGTCTAATTCCTCACCAGTTTTCTGATGAAGAAAGGCTTGCGGAGTTAGTGCAAACGCTGTTACGTGATTTAGGAAGCGACGCCGATCTTGTTCGTCACCATGTCCTTGTGTTATTTGATACAACAGGGTATCGTCTTACGCATATCCGTGCGGTTATGGTCACTCCCTCCCTGGATATTGCCCGGGGCAGCGAACAAGACTGGTCTAAGTACATTAACGCAGACGAAAGTATTGTCGTAGAGAAGGTTTCCGATCCTACAGCACCGGAAAACAAGCCGGGACGTGGACTCTCTCTTACAGCGAAAGCCATGGCTCGCAAGAAAGACAGACCTGAGAGAAAGGATACAAAAATTTCTTTCCAAAAGGATGGCTAATAGATTAGCCATATAAGGATCACCAAAGCAACACCCTTATATGGCTTTCTGAAAGTACAGATACTTAGCCAACCAACAATTACTGTTTTGAAGAGGAGCACCCCATATGAAAGCCCAGTTTAATGGTGAGCGCTTGAAAAAGGCACGCATATATAGAGGGTTAACTGTTGCCGAATTAGCAGAGAGAGTCGGTTGTCAGCGCCAAACCCTCTCAATGTATGAGATTTCTAAAAGCCAGCCAACAGGAAAAGAACTCGTTGAACATTTATCACGTGTGCTTAGATTTCCTGTTAAATTCTTTTATGAGCATCCAGTATCCAGTGCAGAGAGTACAGTATATTTTCGGTCACTTCTTACTACCAGCAAGAAATACCGCAGCGAACAGATTGTAAAAATGAGTTTTCTTTCTCAGATATATTCACTGTTACAGGATTACATTTCTTTTCCAGTATATGAACAACCCGCTTTCCCAGAAGGTATTACTCCTGAAGAAGCTGCCTATGCATTAAGAGACGCATGGGGACTTGGTCGTGGTCCAATTGACAACATCATATCTCTTGTGGAACAACACGGTATTTTAGTCACTTCTTTTTCTACAAGCACGGATGATGTTGATGCGTTTAGTCAGCTTGTAGGGACATCTGGCACGCCAACCTATCTTATCGCATATTCCAATAATAAAACATCTGCTGCACGGATTCACTTTGATATTGCTCATGAACTCGGACATATTTGTCTACATGAATGGAGCGAAGATATTGAAGACCTTTCAAAAGAGGAATTTAAGCGCAGAGAACGTGAAGCAAATGATTTTGCGGCAGCTTTCTTGCTTCCAGAAGATACCTTCAGAAAAGATGCAGAAGCTGGCCCACAGACAATCGTTTATTACAAACAGCTCAAGAAGAAATGGAGAGTTTCGATCGCGGCAATGATTCGAAGAGCTGAAAAGCTTGCCGTAATCTCTAAAGAGGACTATCAGTCGTTGATTAGAATCATGCAACGGCGTGGTCAAAGGAAAGAAGAACCGCTGGATGATGTACTTATTACAGCTTCCCCGGCACTGTTGAAAGCATCCGTTATGATGCTGCTTCAGGAAAATGTTTTTACTGCTAAAGAGTTTATGGATGAATTATCCGTAGAATATGGATTGAGCATTGATTCAACAGAAGTCGAGTATTTGCTGGATCTGCCGGCTGGCACGTTATCTGCTTCAAAAATTCTCGATTTTCCGGCAATTCAGATTAAGCGCAACAAATAATAACTGTACTTTACTTTGTAGTAAAACCTGAACGGAGAAGTCTGCAAATAAAAAGTCAATAGGGAAATAAAGAAAAATTGAGGAGAGAAAAAGGCCATGCCAAAAACGGCCAGCA
>PPYE01485696.1_pt1 | contig 14234 bp, 9 predicted proteins | sample 1559881 | NCBI WGS metagenome assembly PPYE01 (sample SAMN08240022, study PRJNA423297) | Human gut metagenome, whole genome shotgun sequencing project.
CATAAGCGTCGTACACATCGAGCATGGCTCCCAGTTCAAGTCCGTGGCAATAATCCCACTTCAGTTTCGGCTGAAAGTCAAGTTGCCAGGATTCCGGGTAACGGATCATTTCCGATTCAGTCAGCCGCACAGACCAGGGAAGCTTGCTGTCTACCTGTTGTGCCGATGCCGGAAGTGACATTGTAACCAGCAGAGTCAATATAAAAAAATTATAAAAAAGAGTTCGTCTCATGGTTTGTTATTTTAAGGATTCAACATAGTCTTTTTTCACGCTACGAAAGTAGTGTTTTTCCTCCAAACCCAGTGGGATTTTTTAGTCAAGTAGGTGCATTTTTTGTTTTTCGTGCACGGAAACGACTAATTTTGTGCACGCAAACGTCAAAAATGTCCATTTTTGATGCAATATCTCATAAATTAAGAGTTTCGTTTTGGAAGAAAGCAAAAAAGGTCTTACTTTTGGCACGGTTTACAACTAATACCCTCTGGGGAAACACAGGTAATTTATCATTAAAACAGAGAAAAAATAGAACAGAATGGAAGAAGTATTTAAGTACATTATCGGTCTTGGAGCGGCAGTAATGATGCCAATCATTTTCACGATTTTAGGAGTATGTATCGGTATTAAACTTCCCAAAGCGCTGAAGAGCGGTTTGTTGGTTGGTGTCGGTTTCGTTGGTTTATCAGTAGTGACAGCATTGCTCACTAGCAGTCTGGGTCCGGCATTAAGTAAAATGGTTGAAATCTACGGATTGGAATTGGGAATTTTCGACATGGGTTGGCCTTCTGCTGCGGCGGTAGCTTACAACACTTCAGTCGGTGCTTTCATTATCCCTGTTTGCTTGGGAGTTAACTTATTAATGTTGCTTACCAAAACAACCCGTACCGTCAATATCGACCTTTGGAACTATTGGCACTTCGCATTTATCGGTGCTATCGTGTACTTTGCTTCCGACAATATCTATTGGGGATTCTTCGCTGCTATCATTTGTTACATCATTACGCTGGTAATGGCTGATATGACTGCTCCTGCTTTCCAGAAGTTCTATGATAAAATGGACGGTATCTCCATTCCTCAACCGTTCTGCCAAAGTTTCGTTCCGTTTGCTATTGTAATCAATAAACTATTGGATAAAATTCCGGGATTCGACAAACTGAATATCGATTCTGAAGGTATGAAAAAGAAATTCGGATTGATGGGTGAACCGCTGTTCTTGGGTATCGTAATCGGTTGCGGTATCGGCGCATTGGGTTGTGCCAGCTGGAAAGAAGTATTGGATAATATTCCGGGCATTTTAGGACTGGGTATCAAGATGGGTGCGGTGATGGAATTGATTCCACGTATCACCAGCCTTTTTATCGAAGGTTTGAAACCGATCTCTGACGCTACCCGCGAACTGATCGCTAAGAAATATAAGAATAACACCGGATTGAGCATCGGTATGAGCCCTGCACTGGTTATCGGTCACCCGACTACCCTGGTGGTATCTCTGCTATTGATCCCTGTCACTATCTTCCTGGCTGTTATCCTTCCGGGCAACCGTTTCTTACCGCTGGCTTCTCTGGCAGGTATGTTCTACCTGTTCCCGATGATTCTGCCTATTACAAAAGGTAACGTAGTGAAATCATTTATTATCGGCCTGGTAGCATTGATTGTAGGTCTGTATTTCGTAACAGGACTGGCAGGCTTCTTTACACTGGCTGCTAAAGATGTATACGAAGCAACAGGCGACCCGACAGTAAATATCCCCGCCGGTTTTGAAGGCGGCGCGCTTGACTTTGCTTCCAGTCTCTTCTGCTGGGGTATCTTCCACCTGACTTACAGTCTGAAGATTATCGGCCCTGCCATCCTCGTGGCACTGGCACTCGGAATGGCTATCTACAACCGTATCCGCATGACTAGAAACGACGCAAAGAACGCATTGAACAGTAATAAGGAATAAGTAGAAAAGCCTTTAACTGATAATAATAAGTGGTATATAATATATAACTCAATAAAAAACTCGAAAGATGAAAAAATTAGCAATTGCAATGATGTTGGGTATCGCAGCAATGTCTGCCTCCGCCCAGGTGAATTACAAGATGCAAGTGGCTTGCAGCCCGCAAGACGTGAAAACGTATGATACTAACCGCTTGCGCAGTAGCTTCCTGATGGAAAAAGTAATGGTTCCGAACGAAATCAACGTTACTTATTCTATGTACGACCGTCTGATCTTCGGTGGCGCAGTACCTGCAACAAAAGAATTGGTACTTGAAACAATCGACCCGTTGAAATCTAAATTCTTCCTCGAACGCCGCGAACTGGGTGTCATCAACATTGGTGGCGAAGGTATCGTAACCGTAGACGGTAAAGAATATACGCTGAAATTCAAAGATGCTCTGTACGTAGGTAGAGGCAAGCAAAAAGTGACTTTCAAGAGCAAAGATTCCAGCAATCCTGCCAAATTTTACATCAACTCGGCTACTGCCCACAAGGAATACAAGACTCAATTGATTACTATCGACGGACGTAAAGGTTCTCTGAAAGCAAACTCATTTGCTGCCGGAAAGCTGGAAGAAAGCAATGACCGCGTTATCAACCAGTTGATTGTTAACAACGTACTTGAGGAAGGTCCTTGCCAATTGCAAATGGGACTGACAGAGTTGAAACCGGGTAGCGTATGGAACACCATGCCGGCACACACTCACTCTCGTCGTGTAGAAGCATACTTCTACTTCAATGTACCGGCAGGGAATGCTATCTGTCACTTCATGGGCGAACCTCAAGAAGAACGCATCGTATGGATGCAGAACGAACAAGCTATCATGTCACCGGAATGGTCTATCCACGCTGCTGCCGGAACAAGCAACTACATGTTTATCTGGGGAATGGCAGGTGAAAACCTCGACTACGGAGACATGGACAAGATCAAATATACAGAAATGCGCTAACCGTTGCGTATTCCTGTTCATGCATATAATCAATGATCCGAAAAACTTCATTCTTTTCTCTTGCGGGAGAAAGGGATGAAGTTTTCCGGATTTTACGTATTCTTCCCCCAGAGAACAAATACTCGTTACCTTATTATATATAGGATGTAACAAAATCCAACTATAATGCAACGAATAATACATGATTTTGACCAATTTTTACAAATAAAATTCAGTCGAAATACCGACCTTTGTCAACGAATCAAAATCTATTTAAATCCATTATCATGAATGCATTTCAAAAAACAGGCGAAAAGATGACAAACTACAGATGGACCATCTGTGCTATGCTATTTTTTGCTACTACAGTTAACTATCTCGACCGTCAGGTTCTCTCATTGACGTGGGATGAATTTATCAAACCGGAATTCCACTGGGACGAATCTCACTACGGTACTATTACTTCTGTTTTCTCCATTGTATACGCTATATGTATGCTGTTTGCCGGTCGTTTTGTCGACTGGATGGGAACTAAAAAAGGTTTTCTATGGGCTATCGGTGTATGGTCGGCAGGTGCTTGTCTTCATGCCGTTTGTGGTATTGTACTTGGCTTTATCTGGATGGGATTCTGGGTGTTTATGTATGATGCCCCGTCGAAAAGCAAACATGTCAATCAGGCAGAGCTTGACTACATCGAGCAAGATAATCGCGAAGCAGGCAGTGCTCCAATGACAGACGAAAAAGATGAAAAGAGAATGAAGTTCTGGCAATGTTTCAGCTACAAACAAACATGGGCCTTTGTCTTCGGTAAGTTCATGACTGACGGCGTATGGTGGTTCTTCCTTTTCTGGACTCCGTCTTATCTGAATACACAATTCGGTATTAAAACCTCCGACCCACTAGGTATGGCGTTGATCTTTACGCTTTATGCAGTGACTATGTTATCTATCTATGGTGGTAAACTACCTACTATCTTCATCAACAGAACAGGTATGAATCCGTATGCAGCCCGTATGAAAGCGATGCTAATCTTCGCCTTCTTCCCGCTGGTTGTACTGTTAGCACAACCGTTAGGTACTGTTTCTCCATGGTTCCCGGTTATCTTAATCGGTATTGGTGGAGCTGCTCATCAATCTTGGTCGGCCAATATATTCTCTACCGTAGGCGATATGTTCCCAAGAACAGCTATTGCAAGTATCACCGGTATAGGTGGTATGGCAGGAGGCGTAGGCTCTATGATTCTTCAGAAAGTGGCAGGTAACTTGTTCGTATATGCTTCCGGAACAACGATGGCTTGGTTGGGTCATCATGAAGGCATTAGTTCCGAAATACAAACCTATCGTATTGGATTAATTCCATTTCAATAGATACTATCAATAAAAACAAAAGAGTAATCCGTCGCCGGATTACTCTTTTGTTTTTAACCAATTATTCAAAAAATGAAAAATAAAAAAGCCTCTTCTCACGAAGAAGGCTTTTTAGGTTTACTTATCCTGCATCATCCTCCTGCAATTTTTTTAAACGTAACACTAAAAAACAGTGTTTTGCATTCCTATAATGAAGTATAGTAAACGTTAAGATGAAAAAAAGGGAAGTCTCACGACTTCCACAATTCTTCTAACCCTCTTCTTCTGTCAGATTGGATAGAAATTTTAATTGATAAGGGTAGTTGACACAGAAGGAATAGATTATTACATCACGCTCGCTTCCCTGGAACCGCTCCACCGTGTCAACCAGAATGCGATTCAAAACCGGAATACCTACTGATTCTATTTCTTTTTTAATCAATGCTATCTGACTCCGGTAAGGAGTAATGATTCCTAAAGTACGGGATTCGTCAAAATCCGACTGATGGTGTTCATAAATGCGAACGGCTAAATCCGCAACGATACGTGCTTCCGAATAGTTGATTTTGGCAGATGCTCCTGCTTTCTCCGGCACAGACGGATAAAAGGCTAAACGGCAGATCGTGTCCGAGTCCTCTATTTGATGAGGTAGTCCGACAGGAATCAGCCGCCCCCCGTAAAAAGCACGATTGGCAAATAAGGCAACTTCCGGATGCATGCGTCCCTGACGACAAAGCATATCATAGGAACGATGAATAGCAGACGATGAACAGGCTGCCGTACAGTTCCGATAAAGACGTTCGAACAAAGAATCTTTCAGATTGTTCAATCCGATAGACAGTAATGATTCATCATAGATTGCCGCCTGTTCCGCGTTTTGCTGCACAACAGCAGGCAGTTGCTTATGATCTCCGATCAATACAAACTTATCTATTGCATCTTTTTCATCTTCTCCACGTGCACAGAGGATTCCTAACAACTGCGGTTCCAGGATTTGGGTAGCCTCATCAATAATAGCTACATCAAAATGTTTCAAGCGAAACAGTTCCGGCTTACCGGAAATAGCCGCTACCGTTCCCACAATAATCCGACAATTCCGAATACGCTCGTAAACTTCCGAACGACGGTTGCAAGAGGATAATTCATTTTCAATCAGATGCCCGCGGTAGGCTTCATCACATGACAATTCACTTCCTACCCGGATAAAGTCAACTGCCGGAGCAATGGAAGCCAACGACTTGCATATCTCATCAACCGCCCGGTTGGTATAGGAAAGCAAAAGAATCTGCGCATCCTTGTCTGCATGGAAAGTCTCTACCATTTTCTTCAAGGCACATGAAGTCTTGCCTGTTCCCGGAGGTCCGATAAGAAGGAAATAATCCTGTGCGGCTTTTGCCTTCAGGGCGACTCGCATAAAATCGTCTTCCGAACAGAAAATCATAGAATCCAAGGATTTATCAAACCTCGGAGGACGTTGTGACAGCAACAAGTCACGACGTTCTTTTCTTGCAGAAAGATAAGCATATAATCCCTGATACATCGAGCGGAATGTCGTATCCATTGTATCATGCTCTATGGCATAAAGGCTTTCGGCCGGAAGTACGGATGGATTCTGCTGGGTAGCACGCAAGCGGATACCTATTTCGTTTTCTGTCAGATACTCGATATTGCCTTTGAAAACCATTTTATTGGTGACATTATCTGTATCACAGTTTCGTTCATAAAGGATAATGGCGTCGCCTTGACGGAAATTAGGAAGGAAAGTTTCAGCATGAAGCATCTCACTTCCAGCGGTAAGAGTAAGTCCGGCTTTATATTCATCGGCGGCATGGTTCTCCTTTATTTTCAGATCATAAATGATTTCTCCAGCCTCACATTTCTCCGCCAATGTAGAGAGCCACAAAGAAGCTGCCCCTGTACGTCCCTCATAATCCACGTCACCGGATTTTGAGGTATAAAGTTCCTTTGTTATAAAGTTGTACACCGCATAGAAGTAATTCTTTTCCAATGCGGAAAGAGCTTTCAGCTTCGATTGAAAGTTATCAATAGAAGGACGCAGGTATGTTTCCCAGAAACGCCCTTTCAATCCTCGTTCATTCAAGGTGGAAGCATTAATTTCTTCCAGTTTTTGTGACGTATACTCCAGGCTGTTTCGTAATTGGATGCCATATTCATCGGCTACAATCCGGTTACGCAAATCAATTACCCGGCGTACCATCGCCCACGAAGGACGGGAAGGGTAAAGAAGCGGATAGCGGGTATAAAGCAAATAAGCTTTCACTTTCCGGTGATCCATTCCCATCGAATATTGCAATACCGCCTGATAAAGCAACATCTGTACTTTATTATTCTCTTTCGGTTCTACCTTGCCCCGGATAGCATACTCGTCCGCTTTACCGGATTTCATTTCGATAAAAGAAGACATATCCCGCTGCATATAGTCAAGACGTCCCTGAAGTCCGAGTGCTTCGCAAATATAAGATGGTTCGAGCACGGCATCTGTCTTGTCAAGCTCATAGCCGGCTGCATGAAAGGTGTCATTTACTGTTTCACGAATATGATCGAAGTGCAATTTGCAGTCTTCAAAGAATTGGCGTTCTTTCTCCTTGTCTCGCAAATCAGAGCAGGCGGCCAGTTCAATAGGATAACGCCGGAAGGCTTTCTGCATACAGGTACGATAGTCTATCTCTTCACTCTTTGCATGAATCCATTCGTCCAGAAAAAGGTTGGCTATATTTCCCAGTAATAAAGGACGAGCATTTTCGATCGGTTGAAGACGGGAAAGAAAATAGTTGGCCGGATGGTGTCCGTAGTCACGGAAACACTCGGCAAGGGAACTGATGTCGAGCAAGTAATCCGGTTCGAGTACGATAAAAGAAGGGGTCAGGATTCCTGCTTCATCGATGGCTACATCCAATAAATTGACTTGCGCATGCCGCCAAAGCAACTTGCACGTTTCTGCAAACTCTTCATTGATTTGAGGAACATTATAACGGACAAGGTATGGTTGCTCCGAAACTTCATCCAAGGGAGTCACATACAGATATTGTTCGTCGGCATACTGGAAGCAGACACGCATCCGCTGTACCCGCTCGCGGGCAGGAGGCGCAACCAAATAGGTGGCATCCGCACGCGGAAATAGTCGATATAGTTCCAGAGGAATATCTTCATCCAAGAGTTTACGGATAAAGAAAGCCAGGGTTTTCGCATCCCGCAAGAGTTGTTCCCGGTTGGGCTCTTGTTGACGGTTCAGGATAGCATTTGAAGTTAACCGGAAAGTATGCAGCCGGTTCTGCTCTGTAACAGAAAGACCCACCTTAGCTGACACAAAACTAATTCGTGCGGAAAGATCGGTCATCTGTAAACTTTCGTTTTGCATTTGCGCACGACAAATGCGTTCCAGCAAGTCGCGCATTTGCTTATATCCTACGGCAAGATAGGCATCTTCTGCCCGGCAAACTGCTAAAAGGATTTCATAAGATTCTATCGCTTCACTCTTCGGACAAGGCAACTTCATCTCCAGCTTCATCTTCTACTTCCTCTTCGGTTTTCTTCTTGTCTTTTATCATCAAAATACTCATCTCGTACAACAGATAAAGTGGAATAGCTACGACACTCAATGTGAAGGGATCGCCTGTCGGAGTAATAATAGCAGCTGCTATCACGATGACAACCACCGCATGACGGCGGTATCTCCGCAAGAAAGACTTGTTCACCACTCCCAGCAAAGAAAGCAGCCATGTAACCAACGGAAGTTCAAAAGCCAATCCCATGCAGAGAACCAGCATCATAAAATTATCTATATAGGAATTAAGCGACAAGATATTCTCCACTTCCGAACTCAACTGATAGGTAGACAGGAAACGGAGAGTCAGCGGATAAACCATAAAGTAACCCAGCAGTACGCCGATGAAAAACATCACCGTTCCGATAGTCAATGCTTTACGCACGCCCTTTCTCTCATTCGGATAAAGAGCGGGATTAATGAAACGCCATATTTCAAAAAAAATATAAGGCATAGCCGTCACCACCGACATCCAAAATGCTGTCGACATGTGAATAAAGAAAGGAGCAGCCAAGTTGATATTGACCAGCTTCACATAAAATTGTTGTGTGAAGAAGTCATCGGTCAAATCAAATGTTTTACCGATATGCCGTAATAAATCGTAGAATATGAAATCATTGTGGCAAGGCGCAAGTATCACATGGTCGAAGAGGTAGGGCATAGCAATAAAATAGCCTATCGCCAATACAAACCAAACTCCAACTACCCGAAAAAGCACCTTACGCAGTTCGTCCAAATGATCCCAAAAGGTCATTTCTGCCATCCGTATGTTGTGCTCTTTTAGTTCTTAGAAGGATCTACAGGTTTGTCCAACTCGTCTTTTGCCTTGTTTATTTCATCTTTCGCTTCGTTCACACCGTCTTTGAAGCTCTTCACGCCTTTGCCTAATCCGCGCATCAGTTCAGGTATTTTCTTTCCACCAAAAAGAAGAAGGATAACCAAAGCGATAATAATCCATTCGGAACCACTAGGCAAAAAGCCTAACAATAATAAGTTTGTCATAAGTTTATTTGATATAAGAGGTTTTTAATAGTTGCTGCAAATATAATCATTTTCACCACAGCTTCCCGACAATCAATATCCGTCACATCGATCATGCAGACGTCCATACAGATATTCCCTACATAAGGAGCTTTCTTTCCGTTCACCAGGCAATAGGCGTTGCCGCGTCCCAAATGGCGGTTCAATCCATCCGCATAGCCGATAGGAATGGCCGCAATGCGTGAAGGACGTGCCAAATGCCCCATCCGGCTATATCCTACCGTATCTTCTTGGGGAACATCCCGTATCTGAAGAATGGTAGTCTTCAACGTACTTACATTATGTATAATCGAATTGTCTATCGGGCTAACTCCATAAAGTCCGATTCCCAAGCGCACCATATCAAATTGTGCATCAGGGAAACGCTCGATTCCTGCCGTATTACAGATATGACGGAGAATCTTATGAGAGAAGGCAGCCTGCAATTCTTGCGAGCCTTTCTCGAACAATTCAATCTGCCTGCGAGTGAAAGCGTCGAACTGCGGCGAATCACTTCCTACAAAATGAGAGAATACCGAACGGGGGATCACCGCACTCTGATTCTTCAGACGACGAATGAGCAATGGTATATCTTCCACTGCAAAGCCCAGACGGTGCATACCTGTATCCAGTTTCACATGAATCGGGAAGTTAGTGATTCCTTCTTTTTCTGCCGCTTTGATGAGCGCATCGAGCAGATGGAAATTATAGACTTCCGGTTCCAGCTTATAATCGAACATGGTTTTGAATGCCGTAAGCTCCGGATCCATAATCATAATAGAGGCGGTAATGCCTGCTTTGCGAAGTTCGGAACCTTCGTCAGCCACGGCCACAGCCAGATAATCGACATGGTGTTCCTGCAAGCTCTTGGCTATTTCGTACGAACCGGCTCCGTAAGCGGATGCTTTCACCATACAGATCACCTTTGTTTCCGGATGGCGAAGCATGGAACGGTAATGGTTCAGATTGGCGACCATCGCTCCCAGGTTTACTTCAAGGATGGTTTCATGCACCTTCAATTCAAGTTCTTCGGATACCAAATCAAAGTTGAACACGCGCGAACCTTTTACCAGAATTACTTCCGAATGAAGTGATTTGAGTATGCCGGATGTAAGAAGTGCTTCTGTGTTAGGAAAGAAGTAGCGTTCGAGATCGTCATCAAAACGAGCGGAACAGGAGGATATTTCCTGCCCTACACCAATCAGTTTATTTATTCCTTTACTCTGCACCAACTGTGCTACACGCCGGTAGAGCGTAGCGGTACTTTGGCCGGTTTCCAGTATATCCGACAGGATCAGTGTCCGCTTCAAGCCTTTCTTTTCCGAACGGCGTACCAGAAAGTCGAGTGCAATATCCAACGATGCCAGGTCTGAATTATAACTATCATTAATCAATACGCAGTTATTCTTTCCTTCTTTCACTTCCAGACGCATGGCAATCGGTTCGAGACGGGCCATCCGTTCGGTGATCTGGTCGGCAGGTGTCATCAGGTAAAGACAAGCTGCCAGGCAATTCAGCACATTTTCAATGGAAGCGTCATCGATGAAAGGAATACAGAATGTATTATCCATTTCCAGATAACGATAGGATATAACGGTATGATCTTCTTTCTTGATTACACGGCTGATATACAACGGACGTTCAATATCCCTACGGCTCCAGGCTATTTCACGTGCAGTCAGCATTGATTTTGCGACACAATTACTGATTAATTCGTTATCGCCGTTGTAAATCACTACATCGCAGTCTTTGAAAAGCGTCAGTTTCTCCATGCATTTCTCTTGCAATGAGAAGAAATTTTCCTGATGGGCACCGCCGATATTGGTCAGAATACCAATGGTAGGCTTTATCATTCGTTTCAAGGCTCCCATCTCTCCCATTTCGGAGATGCCGGCTTCGAAGATGCCCAGTTCTGCTTCTTCTGAAAGTTGCCATACAGAAAGAGGAACTCCGATCTGCGAATTATAGCTACGCGGAGAACGGACGATACAACGATCCGGACTAAGTAACTGGTGCAACCACTCTTTCACAATGGTTTTTCCATTGCTTCCGGTGATACCGATCACAGGGATTTTAAATTTATCACGATGCGCTTCGGCAAGCTTCTGCAAAGCCTTCAGAGGATTGGGAACGATAAGGAAATTGAGAGTTGAGAGTTGAGAATTGAGAATTGGCTGCGCATCATCATCCTGCCCAGATTTCTCCATTTTCAATTCTCCATTCTCAATTAATTTAAAGTCTTCTTCTGTTATTACAAAATTGCGTACGCCCCGGTCGTATAATTCGGGGATATAACGGACTCCGCTATTTCGTTTGGTAGTTAAAGCAAAAAAGAGAGTTTCTTCCGGAAAACTCAAAGAGCGGCTGTCTGTTAACAGCCAATCAATAGTCGCTTTATGTTTGCCCATACGGCGGGCACCGATACTTTTGGCTATGGATTCAATCGCATATGACATAGTTCTGTTTCTTTTTGAAAATCTAAGTACGGGTATTTTCCGATAAGTCGTTCTATTTTTAACACTATTTGTCCTAAAAAGCGTTGATACGCCTCTGACTCGGGAGAAGCGATAATCACGCAATTCGTCTAATATGATTTCATAAGAGGGGAAGTAGAACACTCGTTCCGGGAACAATTGCTGCAACCGGTCGATGGCCAGTAACAACGTAGATTTACTTAATTGATTGGCGTGCATTCCGTCGCGTATATGACGGATCGGGCTGACTGTAAACAGCCATTTTAATTCCGGATTGCAGGCTGCCATTCCGGTGATGAGCGCTGTATAATCTTCTACAATTTCTTCAACAGTAAGCCGGTAACGTAAGAAATGGTTTTCCGGCAGTTGATGGCAGTTGGCTACCACTTGCCCACTCTCTTTTTGTTTATAAACATAAGCGGTGCCCAAAGTTACCATTAGCCAGTTCAACTCCGGTAGTCTTTGATGGGCGTGATGAAGACGGGCATTTATGGTATGCAACGTTTCTTCGGGCGTAAAAGCTGAAAAAGAGCCGTGATGCATCGGACTATGCCATAAGTCTTTGTAGGCAAACAAATCCTGGCTGGTATATTCTTTATGTCCCATAATCTCTCTCAAAGCGGATGAGACGGACAAAGGATTATAAAGGATACCAAAAGGATTCAGATCCAGCTGAAACCCGGCGTCCATTAATTGTCTCCCGATATTTTCTGCAAAACAGGAACCCATCAAAAGAATACGATCTGCATGACTGACAGGTGGCATCCCGGCAGGCAATTCTACAGATGTTTGAAAGTTCATACGATTTTCCATCATTTCATTACGTTTCATATGCAAAAGTAATCAAAAAACAATTTCCTACCTCTTTTTCCTCACGATTCAATAATCTTAGGGAGTATGGAAAAACAGATACGTCCCTATGCCGAATAAGATTTTATAAAAAAAAGGGGGGCGAATATACTTTCTTTTCGTATTTTTGCACTAAATTTCCTCGAATCATGAAGAATGAACCGATATATAACTTGCTAAACACTATCAATTATCCTGACGACCTGCGAAGACTAGACGTAGAGCAACTGCCGGAGGTATGTAGTGAATTAAGGCAAGACATTATTAAAGAACTCTGCTGCAACCCGGGGCATTTTGCTGCCAGTCTGGGAACAGTGGAGCTGACCGTAGCTTTACACTACGTCTACAATACACCTTATGACCGTATTGTATGGGACGTGGGACATCAGGCATACGGCCACAAAATACTGACAGGACGCCGTGAAGCCTTTTCTACGAACAGGAAACTCGGAGGAATCCGCCCTTTCCCGTCTCCGGAAGAAAGCGAATATGATACTTTCACGTGCGGACATGCTTCCAATTCTATTTCTGCAGCTCTCGGTATGGCTGTCGCAGCCGCCAGAAAAGGAGATGTCAAACGCCATGTAGTAGCCATCATCGGCGACGGTTCCATGAGTGGCGGACTGGCTTTTGAAGGGCTGAACAATGCATCTGCCACGTCGAACAACCTGCTCATTATCCTGAATGACAATGATATGGCCATTGACCGTAGTGTAGGAGGCATGAAGCAATATCTCTTCAACCTGACAACTTCCAACCGCTATAATCAGTTACGTTTCAAGCTCTCGCGCATGTTATTCAAGCTCGGCATCCTAAACGAAGAACGTCGCAAAGCGCTCATACGTTTCGGGAACAGCCTGAAATCAATGGCTGCACAGCAACAGAATATTTTCGAAGGGATGAATATCCGTTACTTCGGTCCGATAGACGGACACGACGTAAAGAACCTGGCAAGAGTATTACGTGATATCAAAGATATGCAAGGACCTAAAATCCTGCATCTACATACTATCAAAGGAAAAGGATTCGGTCCGGCGGAGAAACACGCTACCGAATGGCATGCTCCCGGCAAATTCGATCCGGTCACCGGCGAACGTTTCATAGCCAACACTGAAGGAATGCCTCCGCTTTTCCAGGATGTATTCGGAAATACATTGGTAGAGCTTGCCGAAGCCAATCCGAAGATTGTCGGTGTCACTCCCGCCATGCCTAGCGGTTGTTCGATGAATATACTGATGGAGAAAATGCCCAAACGTGCGTTTGATGTAGGCATCGCCGAAGGACATGCGGTTACTTTCTCCGGTGGGATGGCAAAAGACGGACTGCAACCATTCTGCAATATCTATTCTTCTTTTATGCAACGGGCGCATGATAATATCATCCACGACGTAGCGATTCAGAATCTCCCTGTTGTTTTGTGCCTCGACCGCGCCGGATTGGTTGGCGAAGACGGTCCTACTCATCACGGAGCTTTTGATATGGCATGTTTACGCCCGATCCCTAATTTGACTATCAGTTCCCCGATGGACGAACATGAATTACGTCGCCTGATGTATACGGCACAATTGCCGGACAAGGGACCGTTCGTGATCCGTTACCCCCGTGGACGCGGCGTACTGGTGGACTGGAAATGTCCGCTAGAAGAGATCCCGGTAGGAAAAGGACGGAAACTGAAAGAGGGTAGCGACCTTGCAGTGATTACTATCGGACCGATAGGAAACGTAGCCGCCCGTGCCATCACCCGGGCAGAAGCTGATTTCGGTCTGTCGATCGCCCATTACGATTTGCGTTTCCTGAAACCGCTGGACGAAGAGCTATTACATGAGGTAGGACGCAAATTCCAACGTGTCCTGACTATCGAAGACGGGATTATCAAAGGCGGTATGGGTAGTGCTATCCTTGAATTTATGGCAGACAACGAATACAAACCAACCGTGAAGCGTATCGGTATCCCTAATATATTTGTAGAACATGGGGCAGTTGCCGAACTGTACCAACTGTGCGGCATGGATGAAGAAGGGATTCTGACTAAAATAAAAGAATTTATCAATTGACATGAAGATTATTATTGCC
>PPYE01627416.1_pt1 | contig 14232 bp, 12 predicted proteins | sample 1559881 | NCBI WGS metagenome assembly PPYE01 (sample SAMN08240022, study PRJNA423297) | Human gut metagenome, whole genome shotgun sequencing project.
TGTTATGCTATCATTACATTAGTTTAACATTTTTAACAATTTTACTTTTAGGAGTACTTTATGAAAAACGTCGTGATCGTTGGCGGTGGCGCCGGCGGCATAGAGTTAGCGACATTTTTAGGCGATAAATTAGGTCGCAAAAAACAGGCTAAAGTGACGCTTGTGGATCGCAATGCGACCCACTTGTGGAAACCCTTATTACATGAAATTGCTACAGGTGTGATGGATGATGGCACCGATTCTCTGAGTTATCGTGCACACGGTAAAAACCACCATTTTAGCTTTGAGCAAGGTTCAATCACACGTATTAATCGTGAGCAAAAATATGTTGAACTTGCTCCTGTTTATGGGCAAGAAGGTGACATGCTCGTGGTTGCACGTCGTATTCCTTATGATTACTTAGTAATTGCGATCGGTAGTAAATCGAACGATTTCAATACAAAAGGCGTGGCTGATAACTGTATTTTCTTAGACAGCTCAGATCAAGCACTTCGCTTCCAACAAAGAATGTTGGAATTATTCCTTAAATTTTCAGAAAACCGTGCATTAGACGATATTGGTGAAGAAGAATTTAAACAGAAATTAGTGGATGAGAGCAAAGTTAATATTGCGATTGTTGGCGGTGGTGCTACTGGTGTGGAATTAACCGCAGAGCTTTATCATGCGACTGAAGACTTATCTTCTTATGGTTATGGTAAAATCGATAATTCTTGCTTGCAAGTCACCTTAGTTGAAGCGGGCCCGCGCTTACTTCCAGCGTTACCTGAAAATTTATCTGCTGCGGTATTAGATGAATTGCAAGAAATGGGGGCAAACGTAAAATTAAATACGATGATCACGGAAGCCCAACCAAATACACTTATCACCAAAGATGGCGAAGAAATCAAAGCTGATCTTATTGTTTGGGCGGCAGGTGTTCGTACCTCAACGGTGACACAGCAATTCGATGGATTAGAGCTTAATCGCATCAATCAATTAGTGGTAAAAGATACTCTTCAAACCACGGTTGATGACAGTATTTTTGCCATTGGTGACTGTGCGGCATTAATGCAACCAAACGGTAAATTAGTCCCGCCAAGAGCGCAAGCGGCACACCAAATGGCAAAAGCTTGTGCAAAAAATATCTTTGCACTTTTTGAGCAAAAACCATTAAAAGCATTCAAATACAATGATAAAGGGACCTTGGTTTCTCTTTCAAGCTTTACCGCATTGGGTAGCATTTCAAATAAATTTGGGAAAAATCCACTGACTGTTCAAGGTAAATTTGCACAGTTTGCGTATTTATCCTTATATCGTATGCACCAACATGCTTTGCATGGATGTATTAAGATCGGCTTGATTATTTTAGTGGATAAACTTAACCACTATTTAAAACCAAGATTGAAATTACATTAAGAGAACACTAAGTTTACATATGAGCAGTTTCTAGAAACTGATATATTGAGTTAAGGCCTGACAACAATATTATATCGTTGTCAGGCCTTTTAATTTTAGTTAAAACGTATAATTGACATTTAAACGAATGTCTCGACCTGGCTCAGGTAATGTTGATACCCCTGCACGTTGGCTATGGCTTCGATAATACTTGTTAAACGCATTATCTAGAGCAAGATTCACATTAATATTTTCAACCGGTTTCCATGTAATATAGAAATCACTTACCCCATATCCAGGGCGTTTAGTGGTTGTTGCACCACCGCCACGATTATTCGTCGTTGAGTCATAACTGGTATGTTGTACAAAGCGACCTTTCCAGCCAATTTCAATATCAGGTTGAGTAAAGCGATAAGATACGCCTGTTGTCCAAGTACGTCCAATCGGAATAGCTGTCACGGTACTATCTACTGTTCTGCCATCTAATTCAGGTTTACTATAAGCTACACCTGCACGTAATGTTAAACCTTCATATTTGTAAGCTGCACCGACTTCATATCCGTGGTTTCTTAGCTTGCCTGCATTTTGGATTTCGTAAAAACCAGGACGAATAAGTGTAAATGCGTGAGTATCTTTTACCGTTTGCCAGAAATAGCTTCCATTTAACGAGAAATTATCGGCTAGTTTGTAATTGAAACCCACTTCTGCATTACGGGATTTCTCTGGTTTGATATTCGATGCAATTGAATAAACGGCTGTTTGACCTCGTGTTTCACCTGAAGATAACATCACTTCATGGAAACGAGGACTACGTGTTGCATAGTTTAAGCTCGCATTAAAGCTTAGATCATTATTCACTTCATAAATTAAACCGACGCTCGGATTTACGCTTCCCTTATGCGATTTTTTGCCATTCATTGCTCGGAAATCAAAGTGATCATAACGTAATCCAGTTGTTAAGGTAAAAGCACCTAAGCCCCAAATACCTTCTGCATAAACACCGACATCACGTTTCTTTTGGGTTTTCATTTGAACACCGTTTTGTACGGTTAACGAATTAGGTTTACCCTCTTGATCACGATAATTAACACCGTATTTAATAAGATGAGACTGTCCCACTGCGCTTTCTAAATTTAAATTTGCCCCATTAGCAATTAAACGTGTTTTTGAATTTTCACTCGGTTCTTTACGATTGATCATAGAATGATATACATTAGCTTTAGCATTTGTTACAAAGCCCATGTTCGTACCATTCCATTCTAAATTTGTCGTATCATTTTGTGTTATACGATAGCGAGGAGCATTATTTGCCTCATTATTGTCTTGCGCAAAATCAAACTCTTCACGAAGGGCACGAACACCATAATGACGTTCTTGACGATGACTGACTTCGATTCTGTGGTTTTCATTGACATCAAAACCAAGCTTAGCTAATAAGCCACGCTGTCCTAATGCACTATTTTTTACTTTATAGCCATTACCGTCTTTATAATCACGTTCAGTCACAAAATTAGCAGAAATTAATGCATCTACCGGACCAGCTTTAGAATAAACCGTTGCCCCTTTAGACCAGCCACTATTTGAACTTACACCTGCATTAACTTTGAAGCTGATATCTTGTCCTTCTTTGAGCAAATCTTTTGCGCTAACTGTTTCTGCAACAATTGCACCGCTTGTAGCTCCAATTCCAGCACTTGCTGAACCCGTCCCTTTTTGCACATCGACACGTTTTAATAAAGACGGATCAAACATGAAACGACCTTGGTGATGGAATAATTGTGCATCGGTATAAGCACCATCAATTTTTACATCAACTTGATCTTGTCCCATACCACGAATTGTAAACCTTTTAATTCGGTCTCAGTGCTACGCTCCATTGTTTTTGTCGTAATCACATTGGTTTTACTTTTTGCCCCACTATTTTCGGAAACAACATTAATCACATCTAGTTGTTCTTCAGCTTGGGTATTCGCTGCAATAAACACAGCAAGTGGCAATAAGGCAAAATTTGCTTTCTTCATAAGTACACCTTTAATAAAATTAAAATGATAACAATTATTATTTATTTTTATATGTTGAGTCAAGATTTCTTTGCGTTTTTGTTGTCTAAGTTGGCTACATATAAAAAAGCCCTGTATAAACAGGGCTTGAATCATCTTTTATTACTTAGAAAGTATATTTTACTGTTGCGTAATAAGCACGACCAGGTTCGTTATAAGTATGAGCATTGTAATTTGTACTGCTTGATGAACGATAAATACGTTTATCAAATAAGTTACTTACGCCAACACGAATGCTGATTGTGTCTTTCCAATTATAACCTGCACTTAATCCCCAAACTGCATAGCTACCAATATCTTCTGAGCCAGCAAGCTGATTAACGTATTTATTGTTACCATTTTCCATACGGTTTTCCGGATTTTTACGGGATTTTTGTTTACCGTATTGCGTATAAGTTAACATTGCATCCAAACTATCGGTAATTTGATAACTTAAGCTTGAATTCAAGGTATATTTTGGCACGATAGAAAGCGGGTTACCTGTATCTTTATTTTTGGTTTTATGCATATAAGTGAAGTTATTCACCCAGTTTAATTTATCTTGGATTAATGGTAATGTCAGATTACCTTCAAAACCTTCAATCACCGCGCGGTTTGCATTACCCCATTTATACAAATAGTTACCTAAGTTAGTTAAACCAATAAATTCACCATCAGATACGATTTTGTTACGATAGTCATTACGGAAGTAAGCCACAGAAGCAAGAAGTCCATTTTTATCATATTCAATTCCGATTTCTTTATTCCAGCTGGTTTCCGGTTTAATGTCGCTATTACCTTGGAAATAACAAGTTTTATTATTTGGTACATTCGTTGGACAACCTTGGCCTAAGGTAAACAACAAGTAATTCGGATTAGTTTGATAAAGGTTAGGTGCTTTATAAGCTCTTGCTATCCCACCTTTGATTCTCCAATCATCGTTGAGGCTTTGTAAGAAGTTTAATCCACCACTTACATTAGAACCTGAATAGGTGTTGTAATCATAACGTAAAGATGGCGTTAGGATGGTAGATTGGGTTGCTGAAATATTATCTTCAACAAATACTGCCCATTCCGTTTGACTGCTATGACCACCTCGTACATTTGAGATACCACTTGGTAAACGTTCTTTCAAATCATAAACTACTTTATTGCCAACACGTCGTCCGCCGAGTAACTGTGTCATAGAAGCGTCATCATCTAAACTGCTATGCGCACCTTCAAAACCAACTGTCAGCATATGATCTACACCCAAGGTAAATGGAATATAGAATTCTGAATTAAAACGTGTATTTTTAAGAATGGAATCGCTAAAAGCTGATGTACTCGAATAACTGCCCTCTGGACCACCTGCTAAGTATTCTGGTAAACGGCTGTTTTTCGTTTTATCAAAAGTAATATAGGTTTTATTGTCAAAATGATCGAATTTACCTTCATAGGTTAAAGCATAGTTTTGACGATATAAACGAGCAGTTTCAGCTTTGCTCCCTGCCAAGGTTTTGGTTTCAGGATAGTTTTTATTATTGTAAAGCCCTGCTGAGCTATTTTGTGTATCACCGTTATAAATATTACCTTGACGGTTAAAACCAGAATCCAAGGTTAATTTATTTTTCTCATTGATATTCCACACTAAACGGCCATTAATATCTTTATTACGTACACCTTCACGACCGGCAATAGCAGGATCGCCATTAATACCGACTTCATCCGCTTGCGTTTTGTTCCAGTTACCATATAAACGGAATTGCAATACGTCTTTAATTAACGCTCCGCTTAGATTAAAACCGACACGGTTTGTTGCGCCTTCGTCGCTATCTTCGGGTTGGTTGGTGTAATAACTTAAGCTCCCGTGTAAATCATTGGTAACAGGTTTAGTGATAATATTCACCACCCCACCCATTGCACCTGAGCCATAGCGTGCAGCCGAAGGACCACGTAATACTTCAATTTTTTCAATCGCTTCAACTGGTACCCAGTTACTGTCGCCACGAGAGTTACGTTCACCACGCACACCATAACGTTCTGCATTACGAGAGGTGACTGGTTTACCATCCACTAAAATCAATGTATTTTCTGGTCCCATACCACGAATATCAATTTGACGTTTATTTCCGCGTTGTCCTGTAGATGAGTTACCCGTTAAATTAACACCTGGCATAGTGCGTAATACTTCAGAAATATCATTTGTCGCTGGGCGTTTCTCTAAATCTTTTGCTGTCACAAGAGAAGAACCAAGAGATTGTTTTACCTGATCTTCCGCAGTAACTTTAATTTCCTCAAGTTTCTCTTCTGCATAAGAATAGTTTGAAAAAAGCGCGATGGTTAAAGCACTTAATGCGAAGAATGATGTTGTTTTTAAATGATTGGATTTATACATTGAAATGCTCTCCTGGCATATGTGGAATAAATAATGTCCGAGAATTCTAGTACAATATAATTTCAGTGTAAATAACAATTCTTATCATTTATGTTGAATTTAAATAAAATACCTAATTTTTTAACCGCACTTTCTTGCAATCCCAATAAATTCTAGTATTATTCACGGCTTGCCAATTTGGCGGATTTATTTCTCATGTCGGGTTCCCTACCCCCGATTCACCAACTAAAAAGGTTTTAAAATGAAAATTAATACTCCGATCTTCAATGATCAGCAAAAACGTTTTGCTTTAATTTTATTAAGCTTGTTTCACATCTTTATCATCACAGCCAGTAACTATTTCGTTCAAATTCCCTTTGAAATCAATTTAAAATTGACCGCACTTGGTTTTGCTGATGATTTCTCATTCCACAGCACATGGGGCACACTCACTTTTCCATTCATTTTCTTAGCCACTGATTTAACGGTGCGTGTATTTGGGGCGAAAGAAGCACGTTGGATCATCTTTATCGTGATGCTCCCTGCGCTTATCGTGAGTTACATTGTTTCGGTTGTTTTTTCTAATGGACAATATCAAGGCTTAGGTGCATTAAGTGAATTCAATATGTTTGTTTTCCGTATTGCCCTTGCTAGCTTCTGTGCTTATGTATTCGGACAATTATTAGATGTGTTGGTTTTCAATCGCTTACGCCAATTAAAAACGTGGTGGATTGCCCCGAGTAGTTCAATGACATTTGGCTCTCTTGCTGATACTTTTATGTTCTTTGCTGTAGCGTTCTATCAAAGCAGCGATCCTTTCATGGCAGAGCATTGGTTTAGCCTTGGATTTGTCGATTATTTATTTAAATTATTTGTTGGCATTATCTTATTTGTACCCGCTTATGGCGTGGTGCTTGGTATGATTTTGCGTAAGCTTCAATCACTGACAAATTCTCAACATGAATTGAAAATATAACGAGGATAAAAGGCGTGTTAAACACGTCTTTTTATTTCTGTTCATGCACAGATATTTCTTCGGAATGTTGACTCACAAATTACCAAGTATTATGGTAATTATTTGAATGATTATAATAATGCCATTGATTATCTCATTGAACAAGTATGATACCAAGGCAACCCATATCTGCTAGCATCAAATTTGATGCACCGAATAAGAAAGGATGGCTATTTGATGATGGTTGTTCAAATTTTACTAAAATTTGTACTTTCTTTTTCACCCAAACCGTGTCTTTCCAGGCAAGCTCCGACGCATCGACGTTGACGTCATCTTGGCTTTCAATAACAAATTTAGCGCCTTGAATGGTAAAGCCGACAGGCAGAGAGCTGTTGATGATCCAACGTTCGACAGTACCGACTTTAGCCGAAACATCAACACGGCGCGGGTCAAAGCGTTGTTTGTTGATTAAGCCATTCGTGACATCCAATTCAAAGGTGCGTTCTTGGGCGATTTTACTTTCGAGCATAGCCGTGGCATCAGTATTAAATTGCTCATTCATTTTTTTACTGAAAGCTGAGATTTGACCTTGTGGGCGAAGTTCTAAAACGGTGTTATCTGCAAAATCATTTCCCGAACTGAAGACATTTTTGATTTTGTCGAAAATACCACGTTTCGCTCCAGAAATGAGAGATATGTTTTCACCTTTATCTAAATTGACTAACACTTCAGCTCGTTCACCAGGTGCAAGAATGAGAGAATTAATCGCTTTACCTTGAGGTAAAAAACCTAAATCCCTCGCAATGAGCAACATGTCTTGTTCATTATCTAAACGGAGATCATAGGCTCTTGCTAATGACGCATTGAGCAAACGCAAACGCACCCAGCCGCGAGGGACGTCAAGATAAGGCGCTTCTTGTCCATTAACGAATAGACGATTACCGACAAAGTGCGGTTGATTTTGCTTAAATAATTGTAATCCGTCGCCGTTAAATTCCATGTCTTGTAAGATTAATGGAATATCGTCCACACCATATTTATGAGGAAGTTGTGATTTTAGACTTTGATCATCTTCAATTAACCACATTCCCACAATGCCGCGATAGGTTTGATAGGCCGAGTTTGCCAGGGTGGCAGAGCGATACCAGCAAGTCGCGGCAGGTTGCTCTATTGGAATAATTGGTGCCCAAGATTCCCCTTTTTTGAGGACTTTTGCCGCGCCACCAAATAATTCGCCACTGGCTTGTAATCCCTGAATAGAGAGAGCAATACTTTGTGGCAAATTGTTGTGATAATTAAGTTTTGCAAAGGAACCCGATTTGATGCGAATAGTGGGCCCAAGATAATTGCCATTAAAGCCCCATACACTGACACTATGGGAGCCATCCAGCTTATAGCCAGTTTCTTCCATATTAAGAATAATGGGGCGACCACGTTTCGCTTCCATCAACGGGGGAATAGTTAATTTTTCGCGGGATGCCGCTAATACTGATTGAGGAGTGGCAGCAAGTGCGGTTGAAATTGCGGTAGTTTTTAATAATTGGCGACGAGAAAGACGCAACATATTATTTTCCTTGTGCAATTTCATCATCGAGTTCAGCGATACGTTTTTCCATTAAATCGTGGCAGTAAGTAGCAAGTTCGCGAACATTGTCTTTTGTGTAGGATGATACATCAATCGGATCCATCATTTCACAAATCACTTTACCGTTATCCCAACGATTTAAATCAATTTTTTTATGCGTCGTCGAACACACAACGGGGACAATTGGTACGCCAGCTGCAATTGCTGCATGGAATGCCCCTGTTTTGAATGGCAATAAGCCGCGACCACGGCTACGAGTGCCTTCAGGGAACATCCAAATTGACAGGTTGTCTTTATTGATACGACGAGCAAGTTCCGTCATCGTGCTGTGTGCTTTAGAACGATTTTCACGATCTAAGAAAATATTGCCCGTCACCCAATATAAAATACCGAAAAAAGGAATCCAAATCAGGCTTTTTTTACCTACACTCACCGTGCGAGGTAATACCATGTAAGAGATGGTCACCATATCGAAATTATTTTGGTGGTTACCGATATAAATACAACGCGGCATATTCTCTTTATTTTGTGGAAAACGGTGTTCTACTTCTAAGCCAAATAAAGGGTATAAGCGACCAAACCAGCGAGCCACAATGCCCACATTGCTTGGATTTTTGAAACGAATAAAGGAATAGATCGTACCGAGCACACAAATTAAAATACAACAAAGTGCAACGATGAGAATTCTGGCGATTTTTAACATAGAAAATACCTAATTAAAATTTTTGGAAAGTATAGCAAATTACACAAAAATGTGTGCTAATCTAATGAAAAAAATGACGGAATAGTTATGAAACCCATTTATTTTATTGCAGATCTTCATTTGAGCGAAACGCATCCGGAATTAACCGCACTTTTTAATGATTTTATGAAAACCAAGGCACAAGAAGCCCAAGCGATTTATATTTTGGGGGATCTTTTTGATTTTTGGATTGGTGACGATGAAACTTCACCTTTAATCTCACAAGTAAAACAGTTGATTAAAAACCTGACAGGAAAGGGCATTGTTTGTTATTTCATTCATGGCAATCGAGATTTTCTCGTCGGGAAAAAATTTGCACAAGATTGTGGTTTAACGTTATTGCCTGACTATCATTGTGTTGATCTTTATGGTGTGAAAACCTTAATTTGTCATGGCGATACCTTATGTATTGATGATGTGAAATATCAGCAATTTCGTCGAAAAGTGCATCAAAATTGGCGACAAAGACTGTTTTTATGTTTGCCACTAAAAGTGCGGTTAAAAATTGCAGAGAAAATTCGCGCGAAGAGTAAACAGGATAAGCAATATAAGTCGCTGGATATCATGGATGTGAATTTAGCGTTTACGGCACAAACTGTGAAAGAATTTGGTGTTGAACGGTTAATTCACGGCCATACACATCGAGAAGGCATTCATCAGAAAAAAGAGTACACACGAATAGTGTTAGGCGATTGGCGAAAGGATTATGCTTCAATTTTGGAAGTGACAGAAAACGGTTATCAGTTTATTTAAACAAAAAGCACAGGATTAAACCTGTGCTTTTTTGTATTAAAATGCGCTAATTTTCAACCGCACTTTATTCTACTGTTACCGACTTCGCTAAGTTACGAGGTTGGTCTACGTCGGTTCCTTTAATTAATGCCACATGGTATGACAATAATTGCATTGGAACAGTATAGAAAATTGGTGCAACAATTTCATTCACTTTTGGCATGGTGATGATTTTCATGCCTTCACTTGGTGTGAAGCCCGCTTCTTTATCCGCGAAAACATAAAGTTGGCCGCCACGCGCACGTACTTCTTCAATGTTTGATTTTACTTTTTCAAGTAATTCATTGTTTGGTGCAACTACGATAACCGGCATGTCCGCATCAATTAAGGCAAGTGGACCGTGTTTTAATTCACCTGCTGCATAAGCTTCAGCATGGATATAAGAAATTTCTTTTAACTTCAATGAAGCTTCCACCGCGATAGGGTAGAACTCGCCACGACCTAAGAAAAGTGCATGGTTTTTCTCTGCGAAGTCTTCTGCTAATGCCTCAATGTCTTTATCAAACGCAAGGGCTTTTTCAATTTCAGCTGGAAGTGATTGTAATGCTTTCACAATTTCCACTTCTTTTTCGTTTGAGATATTGCCTTTTACTTTACCAATTGCAGTGACTAACATTAATAATGCAGCCAACTGAGTGGTAAACGCTTTGGTTGATGCCACACCGACTTCTACGCCTGCACGAGTCATGAATGCAAGATCAGATTCACGTACTAAAGATGAACTTGATACGTTACAGATCGTTAAGGCAGCCATGTAACCTTTTTCTTTTGCCAAGCGAAGTGCGGCAAGAGTATCCGCTGTTTCACCTGATTGAGAGATGGTCACTAACAAGCTATTTGGTCGTGTGACAAATTTGCGGTAACGGAATTCAGACGCAATTTCAACATCACAGCCTACATCAGCAAGTGCTTCAAACCAGTAACGAGCCGTCATACCCGCATTATAAGAGGTACCGCAAGCCACAATTTGAATGTGTTCAACTTTTTCTAAGATTTCTAATGCGCCATTACCGATAGCATCCACAATCATGTTATTGTGAAGGATACGACCTTCCATGGTATTGATTAATGCATTTGGTTGCTCATAGATTTCTTTTTGCATGAAATGGCGGAATTTGCCTTTTTCTGCGGCATCATTTTCAAGGTTAGATTCGTGTACTTCACGTTCTACTTTTTGACCATTCGCATCGTAAATATCTACGGTACGACGTGTAATTTCGGCAATGTCGCCTTCTTCTAAATAAATGAAACGACGAGTTACGCTTAATAACGCGAGTTGGTCAGATGCCAGGAAATTTTCACCAATCCCTAAACCAATTACTAATGGACTGCCTGAACGTGCTGCAACTAAATGTTCTGGATGTTCGCGATCTAATACCACCATACCGTATGCACCGGTAAGTTGTTTTACGGTTTTTTGTACGGCTTCAAGTAGAGTAGAGGCTGAACGCATTTCCCATTCAACTAGGTGAGCGATCACTTCTGTATCGGTTTGAGAATTGAACACATAACCACGAGATTTAAGCAATTCACGTAATTCTTCATGATTTTCGATGATGCCATTATGGACGACAGCAAAGTTACCCGAAGTATGTGGGTGAGCATTGGCTTCAGATGGTTCACCATGAGTTGCCCAACGTGTGTGCGCAATCCCTGTACCACCGATTAATGGTTTTACTGCAACTGCTTCATCAAGAGCTTTTACTTTACCCAAGCAGCGCACACGGTGTAATTCATGGTTTGGATCCACGACAGCAACACCCGCAGAGTCATAACCACGATACTCTAAGCGGTGTAAACCATTAATTAAAATTTCTGCTACATCACGTTGTGCTACCGCACCAACAATACCACACATAGTTTTTCCTTATTTACTCAAATTAAAAGTCTTGTTTTTCTGACCGCACTTTATGCCACATCTACACAAATTACTTCTACGCCTTGTGCCATTATGGCGTCTTTGTCGGCCTGAGATAATTTGTTATCGGTAATCAGTACATCAATTTGCTGCCAGGTTAATTCCACATTTGGCATTTTTCTGCCAATTTTTTGTGATTCCACCATCACAATCACTTCACGAGATACTTCAGCCATCACTTGGCTTAAGCGAACTAACTCATTGAATGTTGTTGTCCCACGTTCTAAATCAATGCCATCGGCTCCAATAAATAATTGGTCAAAATCATAAGAACGTAGCACTTGTTCGGCAATCTTGCCTTGGAAGGATTCAGAACGCATATCCCAAGTACCTCCCGTCATTAAGAGCGTCGGTTCATTTTCGAGTGAGCGTAATTCGGTTGCCACCGAAAGCGAATTTGTCATCACAACTAATCCTTGCTTGCGATTAAGTTGTTTAATCAATGCGGCGGTTGTACTGCCACTATCCACAATAATGCGATTGTGATCACGAATACGTTCTGCAGCTGCCTTTGCTAAGACTAACTTTCGTTGCGAAAGTTCATTATCTTGTTCTTCTTCGATGATTTCTTGTGGCATTAAAATAGCACCACCGTATTTACGAAGAAGAAAACCATTACTTTCCAATGCGGTGAGATCTTTTCGAATTGTCACTTCAGAGGTGTCAAATAACTGTACTAGCTGTTCTACACTGACTTCACCTTGTTCTTGTAGCAGTTGCATAATGGCATGTCTGCGTTGTTGGGTATTTCGGTGTTGAATATTTCGTTTCATTATTTATGTTCCGTAATAAGTTTCGGTTCGGAATTATATCGACAAAATTATGATTGTAAAGCTAAAATTTAGACAATAAAAAACCCTGACAAAGCAGGGTTTAATTTTAATTCGTTTTAAAACAAATTATTTAATTGCGTCTTTTAATGCTTTACCAGATACGAAAGCAGGTACTTTCGATGCGGCGATTTGGATTTCTGCACCTGTTTGTGGATTACGACCAGTACGTGCTGCACGTTGGTTAACTTTGAATGTACCGAAACCAATTAATTGTACCGGTTCACCTTCTTTAAGGCTGTTGGTGATAGCGTCTAAAGTTGCTTCTAATGCAGCTTTAGCTTGTTTTTTGTTTAATTCAGCTGCACTTGCAATCGCATCAATTAAATCTGTTTTGTTCATAAATTTGTACCTTCTGTTAAATTAAAATTTGATTTTATTTAGCTAAGTCTAGCCGTTATTCGCTAACGCTCGGTAAAGGATAATCGAACTTTTTAGGAAATAAAAGCATGATTTGTAAAAATTGTGACAAATCTCACGTCATTGCTCGATTTTTATACCGATGTTGGAGATTCCGTCCTGCTTAATCTCGTTTCGGAGAGATAAAATTAGATCGATATCTCGTTTTTCGCAGTCTTTGAGTAATCTATAGATTTGCCATTGTAGATCAAGTTCTTCTTCAATTTCTTCATGGCTTTTCAGTTCGCTTTCAGAAAGATTACGGTTTTCTTGGGTTTCTAACAAGGAACAAATTGTGCCTAACGAAATTTGGCTGATTTGAATCGCTTTTTCGAGCGTCTCGCCTGCGATAATGGCATGCAATAATTCACCTAACGCTTCACAAGCATCGAGAGCGGGTATCACACCAAAGAAGTCATAATTATTCACATCAGGAATAATCTCTTCGAGCTTCTCTAATTGGTTTTCGAAATTGATTTTCGCCCCTTTAACGGTTAGAAATTCCCACACTAAATTTAAAATGTTGTGATAGGTCTTTTCTGCTTGTTCCTGTTCGGTCATTTGACAAAACAAGGTAAAATTCGGCGCCATACGTTCGCATAAGCAGGCCATAAAGGTCAGATGTTGCCAGCTTTCAACATTTTCGAGACGCTTGTGAATTGGGTTTCGCATTTTTTTCTCGCTTATTTATGATAGGCTTTAGAAAATTCGTGAATGGCATCCACGAAGATTTTTGGTGCACTTTCCGGCACGTCTTGGTGGATTCCATGGCCTAAGTTAAATACATGTCCGCTGCCTTGACCAAAATCGGATAAAATTGATCGCACTTCTTGCTCGATATGCTCTGCAGGTGCATATAACACACTTGGATCCATATTGCCTTGTAGCGCCACTTTATGACCCACACGCGCTTTTGCATCAGCCAAATTAACTGTCCAGTCTAATCCTAGCGCATCGCAGCCTGTATTAGCCATGGCTTCTAACCATAACCCGCCGCCTTTAGTAAATAAGGTTACCGGTACTTTACGACCATCGTGTTCACGAATTAAACCATCGACGATTTTGTGCATATATTGCAGAGAGAAGTCTAAATATTCACGATGACCTAATACACCGCCCCAGGTATCAAACACCATGACCGCTTGTGCACCTGCTTTAATTTGTGCGTTTAGGTATAAAATCACGGAATCCGCTACTTTATCTAATAAAAGATGTAAGGTTTGCGGTTCGGCATACATCATT
>PPYE01234556.1_pt1 | contig 14231 bp, 17 predicted proteins | sample 1559881 | NCBI WGS metagenome assembly PPYE01 (sample SAMN08240022, study PRJNA423297) | Human gut metagenome, whole genome shotgun sequencing project.
AGGCGACGACAAATCGCTTTGTCCGCCAGCCGTTTGGCCACCAGGGAGAGCGTATGCAGGTGAGTTTTTGTCTGGTCGGCCGGCACCAGCAGCGCGAACAGCAGGTCGACAGGCTGATTGTCGATCGCGTCGAAGGCGATGGGGGTTTCCAGCTGGACAAAAACGCCGACAGCACGCAGCGTATCCTCTTCCAGTTTTCCGTGGGGAATGGCGATACCATTGCCGATCCCGGTACTGCCCATTTTTTCGCGGGTGAGGATCGCTTCGAACACCACCTGCGGCGGCAAACTTAACTGTTTGGCGGCCAGTTCGCTGATGATTTCCAGAGCACGCTTCTTGCTCTGGCAGTGCACCTGGCTACGGGTACATTCCTGGTTCAGGACGTTGCTCAGTTGTAGAGCCGAATCGTTGTTCATCATAATTTCACCTGAGCGCCCCCGCGCCCGTCGCCGATGATATCCAGCGGCGGGCGCAAGGGGGCCCGGACAATTAGTGTTGTTTTAGTTTATCTTTGTGCTTCGTTAACTGTCTTGCCAGCTTGTCGATAAGACCATCGACAGCCGCATACATATCCTGCCCTTCCGCACTGGCATGGATTTCGCCACCGTTGACATGCAGATTCGCGTCCGCAATTTGCGTCACTTTCTCTACTTTTAACACAATATAGACCTGATTGATCCGGTCGAAAAATTGCTCCAGCTTGCTGAACTTCGCCGTAACGAATTCGCGCATCGCAGGCGTAATTTCGACGTTGTGTCCTGTAATGTTGAGCTGCATAGTGTCTTCCTTATCGGTTATGTCAGACCAGTTGTTTACGCTGGTTTGACGGCGGGATGGATAAAGACTCTCTGTACTTCGCGACAGTGCGGCGCGCCACCATAATACCCTGCTCGGACAGCATGGAGGTGAGCTTACTGTCGCTCAACGGCTTCGCGGGGTTTTCCGCGGCGATGAGCTTCTTCACCAGCGCGCGAATCGCCGTCGACGAGGCTTCGCCTCCGCCTTCGGTATTCACATGGCTGGAGAAGAAATACTTCAGTTCAAAAATACCGCGCGGACTGTGCAGATATTTTTGCGTGGTGACACGGGAAATCGTCGATTCATGCATCTCGACGGCCTGGGCGATATCGGCCAGCACCATCGGCTTCATATACTCTTCACCCTGTTCGAAAAAAGCCTGCTGCTGCTCTACGATGCAGCGGCTGACGCGCAGCAGGGTATCGTTGCGGCTTTCCAGACTTTTAATCAGCCAGCGGGCTTCCTGCAGATTGCTGCGAATGTACTGGCCGTCGGCGTCATTGCGGGCGCTGTTGCCCATTGCCGCATACTGCTGATTTATTTTCAACCGTGGAATGCTGTCGGCGTTGAGCTCGACGGTCCAGCGGCCGCTCACCTTGCGCACCAGCACATCCGGGATGACATATTCCGGTTCGCTGGTCTGAATGGACTGGCCAGGGCGAGGATCCAGGGACTGGATCAGATTGACCGCCTCTTTAAGCACCTCTTCTTTCAGGCGGGTGACTCGCATTAGAGTGCGGAAATCATGGTTGGCCAGCAGATCAAGATGGTCGCTGATAATCAGCCGGGCCTCTTCCAGCCACGGCGTCTCTTTAGCAAATTGCGACAGCTGGATCAGCAGGCAGTCGCGCAGATCTTTCGCTGCGACGCCAACCGGATCAAAACGCTGGATTCGCTTGAGGACCGCTTCCACCTCCTCCAGGCCGATCTCGTCATCGCCGATGCTGTCGACAATATCTTCAATCTGAATCGTGAGGTAGCCCGTATCGTCGACGGCGTCGACGATAGAGGTGGCAATAGCGCGGTCGGTGTCGGTGAAAGGCGTCAGCTCAACCTGCCACATCAGATAGTCCTGCAGCGTCTGGGTGGTCTCGCCTTGATAGACGGGAAGCTCGTCGTCCTGATAGTCGACGCCGTTACCCGACGGCGTGCCAGCGGTATAGATTTCATCCCAGCTGGCATCGAGAGGCAGTTCGTCGGGCATCTCTTTTTGCTCAAGCGCATCGACGGTATCGAGGGACTCGCGGTCCTCCACCTCTTTTGCCTCTACCTCGTCGTGAAGATCGGTTTGCTCAAGCAACGGGTTACTTTCCAGCGCTTGCTGGAGCTCTTGCTGGAGTTCTAACGTGGACAACTGCAGCAAACGAATCGCCTGCTGCAGCTGCGGCGTCATGGCAAGCTGTTGGCTAAGCCTTAATTGCAAACCTTGCTTCATGTTCAGGGTAAATATCTCCGGCTAAAACGTCTGTAACCTCTACCCTATCAGAGTCTGAAGTCTTCCCCAAGATACACGCGCTTAACCTGCTCATCTTCGAGGATCTGCTGCGGTGTACCATGAGCGATAAGGTGTCCCTGACTGACAATATACGCGCGTTCGCAGACCGCGAGGGTCTCACGGACGTTATGGTCGGTAATCAGAACGCCGAGACCGCTGTCGCGCAGGTGCTCAATGATGCGTTTAATATCGATAACGGAGATCGGATCCACGCCGGCAAAGGGTTCATCCAGAAGAATAAATTTCGGATTCGCCGCCAGCGCGCGGGCGATTTCGACGCGGCGGCGTTCACCACCGGAGAGCGCCTGACCGAGGCTGTCGCGCAGGTGCTCAATATGAAACTCTTCCATCAGCTCTTTAGCGCGATCTTCCCGTTGCTCGCTGGTTAAATCGTCACGGATCTGCAGGACCGCCATCAGGTTGTCATAGACGCTGAGGCGACGGAAAATCGACGCTTCCTGCGGCAGATAGCCGATGCCCCGTCGCGCGCGCGCGTGCAGCGGCAGCAGGCTGATGTCTTCGTCATCGATGATGATATTGCCTGCGTCGCGGGGCACAATCCCGACCACCATGTAGAAGGTGGTCGTTTTACCGGCGCCGTTCGGGCCGAGCAAGCCGACAATCTCGCCCGAGTTAACGGTGAGACTGACATCTTCCACCACGCGGCGGCCTTTATACGCTTTAGCGAGATTCTTCGCAGTTAAGGTTGCCATAACGGATTAGTTACTCTTCTTTTGCTGGTTGCCGCTTTTGTCTCAGCGTTAATCTTGATCGTCCCCTGGGTCACGACCACGTTACCGGTGAAGGTGACGACATTGCCCTGCATGTCCAGCGACTGCTGATCGGACTCGATATGGATCGGCTGATCGGTATCGCCCGTCTTGGCGAGGGCCGGCAGGCTGGCGGCCAGTAACGCGCCGGCGAGCGCAATCTTAAGGCTGAGTTTGTTTGTTCTGAATTTCATAAGAGGTTCTCACCTTTTCAATCAGCTCGGCATTTTTGCTGCGAAGGTTTCCACGCATTTTCAGGCCGCTGGAATTAAATGTGGTGCCGTATAACGTCACCATGTCATCGGAGGTAACGTCCTGCGTTACCAGATTTATCTGGGCGTTATCCGTCGTAATTTTGCGCAGTTGAGAATCTGGCGCGAGCGCATTCACCTCAACGTGCCCGTAAAGATAGAGCATCCGGTCATTCGTCAGCTTCGCTTTGTCTGCTCTGACCGACCAGGTAGGCACCTTGTTAGTATCAAAGGTGGTCATCACCGGTTTGGTAAACCAGGAGACCTCCTGATCGGAAAAATATTCCACGTGCTCGGCAATCAGCCGATAGCTCAGGGCGCCTTCCGGACTGTATACCACGGTGTCGGTATGTTCGCTTTTATACGTAGGGTCGTTAGGATTGACCTCCGGCTGGGCCGTGTCGTCCGTATTCGCCAGATTCAGGCCGATAAGGATCAGCGCGAGCAGCGACAGTAAAATGATAACCCAACGTCTGGTTTTACTCATATTGATTGCCCTTTGGCCTCATCCAACTTGCCCTGCGCCAATAGTAACAAATCGCAGACTTCGCGTACCGCGCCGCGTCCGCCGTTAATTCGCGTGACATAATTCGCCCGCGGTAGCAGCAGCGGATGCGCATCGGCGACGGCGACGCTAAGGCCCACTTCGGCCATCACCGGCCAGTCAATCAGATCGTCGCCGATGTAGGCGACTTCTTCCGGCCGCACGTGCAGTTTGTCCGTCAGATCGCGGAACGCCAGCAGCTTGTCCGACTGCCCCTGGTACAAATGCGTGATGCCCAGCGTCTGACAGCGATCTTCTACCAGTTTAGCTTTTCGCCCGGTAATAATCGCCACTTCAATACCCGAGGTCAGCGCGCAGCGGATACCATAGCCATCGCGGACGTTAAACGCTTTCAGCTCCTCGCCGTGATTACCCATATAGATAAGCCCGTCGGATAATACACCGTCGACATCAAGGATCAGTAGACGGATCTTCGCCGCGCGATCGACAAACGCCTGGCTTACCGGCCCGTAGCAGGTCGCTAACTGAGCATCAGCATTATTCATTATTTTTTCCTTACTTACACTACGCCCGCGCGCAGCAGATCGTGCATATGTACCACACCCAGCAGATGGTCGCCATCGGCAACCAGCACGCAGGTGATATGACGGGATTGCATCAGGTTTAACGCATCCACCGCCAGAGTGCCGGGGCGGATGCGGATACCTCCCCGGGTCATGACGTCGGCAATGCTGGCATCGCGCATATCAACGCCGGTATCGAAGACCCGGCGCAGGTCACCGTCGGTAAAAATACCGATGATGTTCATATCGTCATCGCAGATAGCGGTCATGCCTAAATTTTTACGCGTGATTTCCAGCAGCGCATCGCGCAGGGTCGCCTGCAGGCCGACGTGCGGGATTTCATCACCGGTATGCATAATATCATTGACCCGCAGCAACAGCTTACGGCCGAGTGCGCCGCCCGGATGCGACAGGGCGAAATCCTCAGCGGTAAAGCCGCGGGCTTCCAGCAGGGCGACGGCGAGGGCATCACCCATCACCAGCGCGGCGGTGGTGCTCGACGTGGGCGCCAGTCCTAACGGGCAGGCCTCCTTCGGCACTTTCACGCACAGATGGATATCCGCCGCGCGCGCCATGCTGCTCTCCGGCCGGCTGGTGATACAGATAAGCTTCACCTGCTGGCGCTTGAGGACCGGGATCAGCGCGAGGATTTCATTCGATTCGCCGGAGTTCGACAGCGCAATTACCACATCCTGAAGCCGCCGACCAGCAGCGCGCCAACCAGTCGTCCCGGCTGCTGCTGACGGCGCCAGCACAGCACTGCGAAGATCAGGCTGACCAGCAGCATCACGCCATAATCGCGAGTGAAGGCTTCGGTCGCAAAGCTCCCCGGCGCGATCAGCGCCGGTAAACCCAGCACCAGTGCGATATTAAGGATATTGGCGCCGATGATATTGCCGATGGCAATATCATCTTCCCCTTTCCGCGCCCCGGCGATGGCGGTGGCCAGCTCCGGCAGGCTGGTGCCTATCGCCACCACCGTCAGGCCGACGGTCAGTTCGCTGATGGCGAAATAGTTTGCCAGCACTGTACTGTTATCCACCACCATGCGGGTCGCCATCGGCATGACGATCATCGCTACCCCTAACCAGAGCAGGGCGACCGGCAGCGACCCTTCGCGTGGCAGCTCCGCCAGCTGTTCGCGGGTCAGGCTATCGCTTCCCTGGCGCTCCGCCAGGCGAGCGATTTTGATGGTGAACAGCAGCCACAGAAGCGCTAACGCCAGTAAAAATAGCCCGTCGAGACGGGTCAGTTGTCCATCGTAGAGCACCAGTCCCGCCAGCACGCTGACCAGCAACATTAGCGGTAATTCGCGGCGCAGAATATCAGAATGCACGGTAAATGGCCTGAGTAAGGCGGCGAGACCGAGGATCAATAAGATATTGGTGATATTAGATCCGAGCGCGGTGCCGACCGCCAGATCGGTCTGCCCGTGCAGCGAGGCCGCGGTGGCGACCATGATCTCAGGCAGGCTGGTGCCGATACTGACCACTGTCATGCCGATGATCAGCGGCGGGATCCCCAACATACGACACAGGATGGAGGCGGCATAGACCAGACGATCGGCGCTGTAGACAACCAGCAATAAACCAATAATTAACAGAGCCGTCGCTAAGAGCATCTAAAGTCCTTTCTTCAGGTATAATCGTCGCCTCGCTGGGTTATCCCTACGCAGCGTAACGAATTCTTAATTTTGACTTTATGTGTGCCAAAAGTAAAACAAATGCCAGCTTTCGCTAACCTGTGCAGGTAAGATTCTGTAAAAATGTTGTGATTGTGGCGCAAGAAAGGGCCATGCTTGCCCGTCAGGTGTTTAGTAAGGATGATTTTATGAGCCAAACTCAGGCGAATTTAGTTGAAGTGCGCGGTATCCGCTTTTCACGCGGCGATCGTGTGATCTTCGACGACATCTCGCTGTCGGTGCCGCGCGGTAAAATTACTGCGATCATGGGACCTTCGGGGATCGGCAAGACTACCCTGTTACGCCTGATCGGCGGCCAGATCCCGCCGGACAGGGGAGAGATCCTGTTTGATGGCGAGAACGTGCCGCAGATGACGCGTTCGCGTCTTTATACGGTGCGTAAGCGGATGAGCATGCTGTTCCAGTCCGGCGCGCTGTTCACCGATCTCAATGTCTTTGACAACGTTGCCTATCCGCTGCGCGAACATACGCATTTGCCGCCTGCGCTGCTGCATACGACGGTGATGATGAAGCTGGAAGCGGTGGGGCTACGCGGTGCGGCGAAGTTAATGCCTTCTGAGCTTTCCGGTGGGATGGCGCGCCGCGCCGCCCTGGCGAGAGCCATTGCCCTGGAGCCGGATCTGATTATGTTCGACGAACCGTTCGTCGGGCAGGATCCCATCACTATGGGCGTGCTGGTGAAGCTGATTTCTGAACTCAACAGCACGCTGGGTGTCACTTGCATCGTGGTTTCGCACGATGTGCCCGAGGTGCTTAGCATCGCGGACTACGCGTATATCGTGGCGGATAAAAAGATTGTCGCCCACGGTAGCGCCCAGTCGCTACGGGAGAATACCGATCCTCGGGTTCGTCAGTTCATTGATGGTATTGCCGACGGTCCGGTGCCGTTCCGTTATCCTGCTGGCGACTATCACCATGATTTATTAGGCATAGGGAGTTGAGCGACTCATGCTGTTTAATGCGCTGGCCGCGCTAGGTCATCGCGGTATTAAAACCACCGCGACGTTTGGACGCGCCGGATTAATGCTTTTCAACGCCGTTGTCGGCAAACCAGAGTTTCGCAAGCACGCGCCGCTGCTGGTTCGTCAACTCTATAACGTCGGCGTCCTGTCGATGCTGATTATCATTGTATCGGGCTTGTTTATCGGTATGGTGCTCGGGCTGCAGGGGTATCTGGTGTTAACCACCTACAGCGCAGAGACCAGTCTTGGCATGCTGGTGGCGCTGTCGCTGCTGCGTGAGCTGGGGCCGGTGGTCGCCGCGCTGCTGTTTGCCGGCCGCGCCGGGTCGGCGCTGACCGCCGAGATTGGCCTGATGCGGGCCACGGAACAGCTTTCCAGTATGGAGATGATGGCGGTGGATCCGCTGCGTCGCGTCATTTCCCCACGCTTCTGGGCCGGTGTCATTTCGCTGCCGCTGCTGACGATTATCTTCGTCGCGGTAGGGATCTGGGGCGGTGCGCTGGTGGGTGTGAGCTGGAAAGGCATTGACGGTGGTTTTTTCTGGACCGCGATGCAAAATGCCGTCGACTGGCGAATGGATCTGGTGAACTGCCTGATTAAGAGTCTGGTGTTCGCTATTACGGTAACCTGGATTGCGTTATTTAATGGTTATGACGCTATCCCCACTTCCGCCGGGATTAGCCGGGCGACAACGCGTACCGTGGTGCATGCGTCGCTGGCGGTTCTGGGGCTGGATTTTGTGCTGACTGCGCTGATGTTTGGGAATTGAGTTCATGCAAACGAAAAAAACTGAAATCTGGGTAGGGGTGTTCTTACTGGTGGCGCTGCTGGCGGCGCTGTTTGTCTGCCTGAAGGCGGCGAACGTCACCTCGCTACGCACCGAGCCGACTTATCGCCTTTATGCGACTTTCGATAACATCGGCGGCCTGAAGGCGCGCTCGCCGGTGCGCATCGGCGGCGTGGTAGTGGGGCGGGTAGCGGACATTACGCTCGATCCGAAAACCTATCTGCCACGCGTGGAGCTCGATATCGATGAGCGCTACAACCATATCCCGGATACCAGTTCGTTGGCGATCCGCACCTCTGGCCTGCTGGGCGAGCAGTACCTGGCGCTGAACGTCGGTTTTGAAGACCCGGACCTCGGGACGACTATCCTTAAAGACGGCGGCACTATCCAGGACACCAAGTCCGCCATGGTGCTGGAAGATCTGATTGGTCAGTTCCTTTATAACAGTAAGGGCGGCGACAATCAGAATTCTGGCAATGATAAGGCCGAGGCAGAAGGTCATACTGACGCGACGCCGGCAGCCGGCACGACGCATTAATTTCAGGAGAAATACGATATGTTTAAACGCTTACTCATGGTCGCCATGCTGGTGATTGCCCCGCTGACCGCCGTCCAGGCCGCAGATCAGTCCAATCCGTATAAGCTGATGAATGAAGCGGCGCAGAAAACCTTCGATCGCCTGAAGAATGAACAGCCGAAGATTAAAGCTAATCCTAACTATCTGCGCGACATCGTCGACCAGGAGTTATTGCCGTATGTACAGGTGAAATATGCCGGCGCGCTGGTGCTGGGCCGCTATTACAAAGAAGCGACCCCTGCGCAGCGTGAGGCCTATTTTGCCGCCTTCCGTGAATACCTGAAGCAGGCCTACGGTCAGGCGCTGGCGATGTACCATGGGCAGACTTACCAGATTGCTCCGGAGCAGCCGCTGGGCAGCGCAACCATCGTTCCGATCCGCGTCACTATCATCGACCCGAACGGTCGTCCGCCGGTACGTCTTGACTTCCAGTGGCGTAAAAATACCCAGACCGGCAACTGGCAGGCCTACGATATGATCGCGGAAGGGGTGAGCATGATCACCACCAAACAGAATGAGTGGAGCGATCTGCTGCGCACCAAGGGCGTTGATGGCCTGACCGCGCAGCTGAAAGCGATCTCTGCGCAGCCGATCACCCTGGAACAGAAAAAATAATGAGCGGGCAGCTGAGCTGGACTCGCGAGGGCGAGACGCTGGCGCTGCACGGGGAGCTGGATCAGGATCTGCTGGTCCCGCTCTGGGAGGCGCGCGCCCAGGCGACGGCGGGAACGGCGATCATCGATCTCAGTCAGACCACGCGCGTGGACACCGCGGGCCTGGCGCTGTTAGTGCATTTTGTGGCGCTGATTCGCCGTCAGGGCCGGGAAGCGCAGCTGGTCGGCAAGAGCGAAAACCTGCAAACGCTGATCGGTCTTTACAACCTGCCTGCCGATCTGATCTCATAATCTTTTCAGTGCCTTAGCACTGAAGCTATTCCGAAAGCCCTGGCAATCTTTTCGCCGGGGCTTTTTGCTTGTTTAAGACCGCGCCACTTTCCTCTAAGATGTTGGGCTGTTTTCACTATCAGATAAATTTGAGCCCATGGAAAATCATGAAATTCAGACCGTGCTGATGAACGCACTCCCCCTCCAGGAAGTCCACGTCTCTGGCGATGGCAGCCACTTTCAGGTTATTGCTGTGGGTGAGATGTTCGATGGCATGAGTCGGGTGAAAAAGCAGCAGAGCGTCTACGCGCCGCTGATGGAATATATTGCCGACAACCGCATCCATGCACTGTCGATCAAGGCCTTTACTCCGCAGGAGTGGGCGCGAGACCGCAAACTCAATGGCTTCTAAGCTGTGGGGGATCCCCTGCAGCGTATGTGAATTTTTAATAGAGAACAGAATCAATGGATAAATTCCGTGTTCAGGGGCCGACTCGCCTTCAGGGTGAAGTCACCATCTCCGGGGCAAAAAACGCCGCCCTGCCAATCCTCTTTTCCGCGCTGCTTGCCGAAGAGCCGGTAGAGATCCAAAACGTACCTAAGCTGAAAGACATCGATACCACCATGAAGCTGCTGAGCCAGCTGGGCGCGAAGGTCGAGCGCAATGGTTCGGTATGGATTGACGCCGGCCCGGTCGATGTATTCTGTGCTCCGTACGATCTGGTGAAAACCATGCGCGCCTCTATCTGGGCGCTGGGCCCGTTGGTGGCGCGTTTCGGTCAGGGGCAAGTTTCTCTGCCTGGCGGCTGCGCTATCGGCGCGCGTCCGGTCGATCTGCATATTAGCGGTCTGGAGCAGCTGGGCGCCGAGATCAAACTGGAAGAAGGTTATGTCAAAGCCTCGGTCAGCGGTCGCCTGAAAGGCGCGCATATTGTGATGGATAAGGTGAGCGTCGGCGCCACCGTAACCATCATGAGCGCAGCGACGCTTGCGGAGGGAACGACGATTATTGAAAACGCCGCTCGCGAGCCGGAGATTGTCGATACCGCCAACTTCCTGAACGCGCTGGGCGCAAAAATCACAGGCCAGGGTAGCGATCGCATTACCATCGAAGGCGTGCAGCGCCTGGGCGGCGGCGTCTACCGTGTGCTGCCTGACCGTATTGAAACCGGGACTTTCCTGGTGGCCGCGGCGATTTCCGGCGGCAAGATCCTCTGCCGTAACGCGCAGCCGGATACCCTGGATGCCGTACTGGCGAAGCTGCGCGACGCCGGGGCTGACATCGAAACGGGCGAAGACTGGATCAGCCTCGATATGCACGGCAACCGTCCGAAAGCGGTCAACGTGCGTACCGCGCCGCACCCGGGCTTCCCGACCGATATGCAGGCCCAGTTCACGCTGCTTAACCTGGTAGCGGAAGGGACCGGCGTGATCACCGAAACGATCTTTGAAAACCGCTTCATGCACATTCCGGAGCTGATCCGTATGGGCGCGCACGCGGAGATCGAGAGCAATACCGCTATCTGTCACGGCGTGAAGCAGCTTTCTGGCGCGCAGGTGATGGCGACCGATTTGCGCGCGTCGGCGAGCCTGGTGCTGGCCGGCTGTATCGCTGAAGGGACCACCATCGTCGATCGCATCTATCATATCGATCGCGGCTATGAGCGTATCGAAGATAAACTGCAGGCCCTGGGCGCCAATATTCAACGCGTGAAGGGCGAGTAACCGCGTCCTGACAGCGCCCCGGGACGTTGTTCCGGGGCGCTGTCGAGCAATCACATCACTTGTCGATCTTCTTCTGACGCATCATCTGCGTTCTGTCGATAAACTCATGAGTCACCGGGTCGTGGTAGCGTGACGGCCAGATGACCCACGGCTGCGTTTCCAGCGCTGTGGCGATAATCAATTCGCCTTTCGGCCAGGGGCGGGTCAGGGCGTTCGCCAGCGTTGAAGAACTTAGTCCGTGCCGTCGCGACTCTGCCGCCAGCGATGTTCCCCGTTTACGTAATCCCGCAACAATATCTGCGGGATGCCAGTCGATGAACTTATCCATAAATTCTCCTGGTGTTAAAGGTCCAGATCGTCCCACATGGGCGATAGAGACACTATACCCGCGTACTATGTAGGGTTCTAACAAGTTCTGTTAAAGCGCCGGAATATTCAGAATCTATCAAGATATTCGGAATTTTAGGGAGAGAAATGGCATTTTACTGGAACTTTCCCGCGCGTCGCGCGGGAAAGGAGGGGGGATTAATGATCGCGCTGGACTGCAATATGCGCCAGCCCAATCAAGGCTTCGCGCCAGGGCGTGTCCGGGAGGATCTGCAGCGCGGCAATGGCTTTGTCAGCTTCTTCTTCGGCACGCTTCTGCGTCCATTCCAGCGAACCGCAGGTCGCCATCGTTTCCAGCACAGCATCCAGTAGATGGCGGCCGTTGCCTTGCTCGATCGCACCGCGGATCATCGCTGATTGATCGGGTGTGCCATGGTGCATGGCGTGCAGCAGCGGTAGCGTGGGTTTACCTTCGTTCAGGTCGTCACCGACGTTTTTACCGAGCCGCTCGCCGTCAGAGCTGTAATCGAGTAAATCGTCGATTAGCTGGAAAGCGGTGCCGAGATAGCGGCCATAATCCTGCAACGCGCGCTCTTCTTCCGCAGTGCAGTCGGCCAGCAGTCCCGCACACTGCGAGGCATGCAGCAGGGTGGCGGTATGAATAAATTCAATCAGCGCGGCAATGGTGACATGCGCGCTCCCCTGATAGCCCACCGCGCGTGCGGCGAGCACAGCAATCATCGGGCGAATGCGTTTGCCGCCGCCGCTGACGATGTAATAGCCTAACTGATTGATAAGCTGAACATCGGAGTTGAGTTGCTCAAGAATCGTCGCATTGACACCCGCCATATCTTGCGCGGTTAACTCATTGATTTTTTCTAAATTCATCGCAAAAGCCGGGCCAAATGTCCTGTTACCATGAATCCAGGTGGGATCACAGAAGGATTAAGACAGAATTAAAAGAAGATATGATTGTACTGAAAAATTGCCGTAGATAAACGTTGTCGTGAAAGTTGTGTTTTTTTTCTGCATTGATCGCTAATCGCTCTTGTCAAAGGCTCGCGTTTTGCGTAATATTCGCGCCCTATTGTGAATATTTATAGCGCACTCTGAATCACATAAAGAGGTGCGCGGAAGCGGAGTTTTATATGTACGCGGTTTTCCAAAGTGGTGGTAAACAACACCGAGTAAGCGAAGGTCAGACCAAATTCCACGCTGGTACCAACGTTGGTTGCGGCCGTGACCACACTCTGTTCGCTTTGACTGACGGTAAAGTCAAGTTCGAAGTTAAAGGCCCGAAAAACCGTAAATTCATCAGCATCGTTGCTGAATAAGTTTTTCGCGTCCCGGTAACGGATGAAAGCCCCGCAACACGTTGCGGGGCTTTTTACATTCGTCTACCGGAAAATTTTTGCAGGGAAACAGGCATGAAGCAGCAGGCTGGGATTGGCATTATTCTGGCGCTTACCACCGCAATGTGTTGGGGAGCGTTGCCGATTGCAATGAAACAGGTTCTCGAGGTGATGGCGCCGCCTACGGTGGTCTTTTATCGCTTTCTGATGGCCAGCATTGGGCTTGGCGCGATCCTCGCGATCAAAGGCAAACTGCCGCCGATGCGAATTTTTCGCAAGCCGCGCTGGCTGGTGTTATTAGCGATTGCCACCGGCGGTCTGTTCGGTAACTTCATCCTGTTTAGTTCTTCCCTGCAATACCTCAGCCCCACGGCTTCTCAGGTCATCGGCCAGCTATCGCCGGTGGGGATGATGGTGGCTAGCGTCGTAATTCTGAAAGAGCGCATGCGCGGCACCCAGGTGGTGGGCGCGTTGATGCTGCTCAGCGGGCTGGTGATGTTCTTCAATACCAGTCTGATTGAAATCTTTACCCGCCTGACGGACTACACGCGGGGGGTAATTTTCGGCGTTGCTGCCGCTACGGTGTGGGTAAGCTACGGCGTCGCGCAAAAGGTGTTATTGCGCCGTCTGGCATCACAGCAGATACTATTTTTGCTGTACACTTTGTGTACGATTGCATTATGATTTATTATCAATGGCCTGGCCCGATGTTTTCGCCAGACCGATGTTAAACCTGATTGGTTATCTCGGTGCGTTTGTCGTGGTTGCGGGCGCGATGTATTCCGCCATCGGTCATCGTCTTTGGGGACGTTGGCGTAAGCGAGAGGCGGTAGTACCGCTGCCCCGCTCAGGCGAATGATTTACGGAGAGTAAAATGAAGTTTGTAGATGAAGCAACGATCCTGGTCGTAGCAGGTGACGGCGGCAATGGTTGCGTAAGCTTCCGCCGCGAAAAGTATATTCCGAAAGGCGGTCCGGACGGCGGCGATGGCGGCGATGGCGGCGATGTCTGGCTGGAAGCGGACGAGAACCTGAACACCCTGATCGACTACCGTTTTGAAAAATCGTTCCGCGCCGAACGTGGGCAGAATGGTCAAAGCCGCGACTGTACCGGTAAGCGCGGTAAAGACGTGACGGTAAAAGTGCCGGTCGGCACCCGGGTTATCGATCAGGGCACCGGCGAGACCATGGGCGATATGACCAAACACGGTCAGCGTCTGATGGTGGCGAAAGGCGGCTGGCACGGTTTGGGCAACACCCGTTTCAAATCGTCCGTTAACCGTACGCCGCGTCAGAAAACCATGGGTACCCCGGGTGATAAACGCGACCTGCAGCTGGAGCTGATGCTGTTGGCCGATGTCGGGATGCTGGGCATGCCGAACGCCGGCAAATCCACCTTCATCCGTGCGGTCTCCGCCGCCAAGCCGAAAGTGGCTGACTATCCGTTTACCACCCTGGTGCCAAGCCTGGGCGTGGTGCGTATGGACAATGAAAAGAGCTTCGTAGTTGCCGATATCCCGGGGCTGATTGAAGG
>PPYE01662312.1_pt1 | contig 14231 bp, 11 predicted proteins | sample 1559881 | NCBI WGS metagenome assembly PPYE01 (sample SAMN08240022, study PRJNA423297) | Human gut metagenome, whole genome shotgun sequencing project.
GGATTGGAGAGAGTCCATATGATAAAAAAGATGAATTTATTCTTTTTAATATTGCTGGTGTTTTTAATGCCATTGACCATGCTTTGCTCCATTTTTTTGATAGAGGCATTGGGAAGTTACATCATAAGTGTATCTTTTTTATATGAGATTTGCTTATTTATATTGATGTATACTTTTCTAAAAATGAACCGTTTAAGCTTTGCAGAAGTTATAAGCATAAGAAAAACGACACGAAAGAACCTGTTATTATCGGTATGTGCGGGCTTGTTAGTCACTTCGTTAGGTCTGTTATGGGTTAGGCTATGTTTAAAATTAGACCTTTTTTCAAGACAGGCAAATGAACCGGGCATGGATATATACACCACAGTTTTTGCAACTGTTTTTCTGGCTCCTGTAATTGAGGAATTATTATTCCGCGGTGTGCTATGGTCTATTTTACAAGAAAACAAAGGAACAGTCACAGCTGTTATTGTGACGACAGTTTATTTTGTTTTTCTTCATCTGACATTGAATAACGTTTTTTCCGCCATTTTAATAGGAATATGCGGGTCGATGTTTATCTTGTTTACGGGTTCAATCATACCGTCAATCGTGATTCATCTCCTCAATAATTTGCTGGTGACGATTTTAGGGTATTCTGATATAATGCACTTGCAAATAGAAAAGTTAGACAGCATTTTGACAATCTCGTCCTTGCTGATTCTTCTTGTGATTTTTGCCATTCTATTGGCTCTGGTAATGTTTTATGGCTTCTTTGTCAATAAAGAAGTGGTGATGAAAAACGTCAAAACATATCAGCCCATTCCAAAAGTTATTGATCGATATTCGATTGCGATTTTATGTTTTTGGATGATATATATGATCGTGGTTGGATAAAATAAAAGTATTTTATTATGATTTTTGCTGAATATGCAAAGGAGGATCTGTTTATGCCTTGTTTTGAAAAGATAAAAAATGATGGAATGAAAGGAAAGGAAGCTTCTATCCTTGCGCTGATGGTGGTTGTGGCAAGTATGGTTGCCATGATTGCGGTAATCTGCGTAAAATCGGTTTCGGTGCTGTTTAAACTCAACAAAGCACTGGACCTTTACATTAAGGAACAGAAATATCGCCACGAAAAAGAAATGATGATGGACCACCTCTATCATGATTATGACGATGAGGAAGATATGTCCCTCTAGCGATTTGTTGAAAAAGGAAACAAAATAACCTTTTCTTTATGCTTCGAGGAACTTTTGCAGCAAAATGACCAAAAAAAAGTCAATATTTATGCGAAGTTTGACGTGTCAGCACTAGACATTTTGCAGAGAATTGGATATACTTATCCTTAAAGAAAAACAAGACATATTGAACTTGCAAATGAAGCAATCTGTCTTGTCAATATTATCCTGAAAGCGAATCCTTTAAGACGGTCCTGTGAGGCTGGCAAGGTGGTTTTGATGGGGTAACCATATCCAAAAGGGAATCTTTTGGAAAAAGTCCGGAAAAGCTGGGCTTTTAATGTGATGGAAAAACCTGCTGTCTGCTGCCGAAAGGTCGCAGGCAGCTTTTTTTATGCGCTGGCTTAAATTTAACCAATGGGGAGGATTTTGATATGCTGGTCGAGAAAACCCAGATCATGGATCAAAAAGCCATGCTGAGGGCAATCACAAGAATTTCGTTTGAAATTATCGAGCACAACAAAGGTGCGTCAAACCTGTATATCATTGGTATCATGACCAGAGGAGCGGAGCTGGCACAGCGGGTAGCAAAAAAAATCTCCGAGCTGGAAGGTACCACAGTGGAGGTTGGATATCTGGATGTTACCGCTTACCGCGATGACAAGCGAAACGGTGAAGGACGCCAGGATCGAACTGATCTTCCGTTTTCTATTGAAGGAAAACAGATTATCCTTGTGGATGATGTAATCTATACCGGCCGTACCGTCCGAGCAGCGATGGACGCTATCCTGCAGCGCGGCAGAGCAAAAAGTATCCAGCTTGCAGCGTTAATCGACCGCGGACATCGAGAACTTCCGATTCGCGCAGACTATGTCGGAAAAAATCTGCCGACATCCCGTGACGAGTTTGTCAAGGTTTCGGTCGAAGAGCGGGACGGAGAAGATCAGGTAACAATCTGTATTGAAACGGATGAATAATATAAAATAAAAGCAGAGGAAAGGAAGGGACTTTTGTGGAAAAAATGCTCATTGCAAATGCCAGGATTTTAGACCCGTCCTGTGAACCACCGGTTGACTTTATCGGTGATATTCTGATTGAAGGAGATCGAATCATCAAGGTCGGTTCCAATCTGGCACAGACCAAGATCGCACAGGGTGCACAGCATATTGATGCTTCGGGACTTTGTGCAGCACCGGGATTTCTGGACATCCACGTTCACCTGCGTGATCCTGGATTTACTCACAAGGAAGATATCATTACAGGCTGTAAAGCAGCTGCTGCCGGAGGAGTAACTGGTGTTTGCTGTATGCCAAATACCAAACCGGTTACCGACAGCGAAGAAGTTCTTTCCTATATTTTGGACAAGGCAAAGGATGCGGACGCGAGAGTTTATCCGATTGCATCCATTACAAAAGGAATGCTCGGCCAGGAGTTAAATGACATCGCAGCGCTGCATGCCTGCGGAGCAGTAGCAGTCAGCGATGACGGCAGACCGGTTGAAAACGGCGGAATGATGTTAAAAGCTCTGAAAGAAGCTTATAAGGCGGGTGTTCCAGTTATCAGCCACTGTGAGGATCTGACCATCATCGATGGCGGCATCATCAACGAAGGACGCATTTCCAAAGAGTTGGGCGTTAAAGGCATGGACCGCGCAAGCGAAGACAGTATCACCGCAAGAGAGATCGTACTTGCAGAAAGTTCTGATACTGCAATCCACATTGCACATGTCAGCACAAAAGGCTCGGTTCAGCTGATCCGGGAAGCAAAAGCAAGAGGGGTCAAGGTTACCTGTGAGACAGCACCGCATTATATGATGATGACCGACGAATTGCTGCTTTCTTACAATGCAAACTTCCGCATGAATCCACCGCTCAGAGAGCAGGAAGACTGCGAAGCGATTGTGGAAGGTGTTCTGGATGGAACCATCGATGCGATTGTGACCGACCATGCACCACATGCGGCAGAGGAAAAAGCAAACTTCCTCAAAGCACCAAACGGCATCGTTGGACTGGAAACCAGCTTTGCAGCAGCCTGCACTGTACTGGTTCATCAGTGCGGCATGAGCCTGCTTGACCTGGTGAAACTCATGAGCACCAATCCTGCAAATCTGCTTCGCCTGCCGGGTGGAACCCTGCGGGAAGGAAGCTTTGCAGACATCGTTCTGTTTGATCCGTACAGAAGCTGGACAGTCGATGCAGAAAAACTGCACAGCAAGAGCAAAAACACTCCGTTTGACGGTCTGGAACTGACCGGACGGGTGGTACGAACAATCCTTGGCGGAAAAACAGTATTTGAACTTTAAAAGATAGATACAGAACAAAGGACGGAGGAACCAAAGGATGAAAAGACTGATTGAAAAGATCGCACAGATGCAAAACCCAAGTGTAGTAGGACTGGACTCCCTGCTTGACTACATCCCACAGCATATCAAAGATGAGAAGTTTGCGACATACGGCGATACCTTTGATGCAGCAGCACAGTCAATCCTCGAATACAACAAGGCTATCATCGACCAGATCTGCGACATCGTTCCGGCAGTAAAACCACAGGCAGCTTACTACGAAATGTACAGCTGGCAGGGAATGTGGGCACTGTGCGAAACTGTAAAATATGCGCAGGAAAAAGGCATGATCGTTATTATGGACGGTAAAAGAAACGACATCGGTTCTACCATGCAGGCTTATGCAAAAGCTCATCTTGGCACAAGCACTGTAAACGGCAAGGAACTTTCCGCATTTGGCTCGGACATGCTGACCGTTAACGGTTATCTTGGCTCGGATGGTGTAAATCCTCTGCTGCCAATCTGTGACGAGCAGGATAAGGGCATCTTTGTTCTGGTAAAAACATCCAACCCATCTTCCGGCGAACTTCAGGATCAGAAGATCGGCGACAAGAGCATCTATGAAACCATGGGTGCAATGTGCGAACAGTGGGGCAGCCAGACAGAAAACAACTACGGCTATTCCCGCGTTGGTGCAGTAGTAGGTGCAACCTATCCGGAGCAGCTTGCTGAGATGCGTCAGAAGATGCCGCACACCTTCTTCCTGGTTCCAGGTTATGGAGCACAGGGCGGCGGTGCAAACGATGTTGCTGGTGCATTTGATAAAAACGGCTTAGGCGCAATCGTAAACTCTTCCCGCGCAATTCTGACTGCATGGAAGAAAGCCGGCACAGACGGCAAAGACTTTGCAGAGCAGGCAAGAAAAGCTGCCCTTGCAATGAAAGAAGACATCATGGGTGTTGTAGGTAAAATTACACTGTAAGTTTTAGGATAGAAACCAATAGAAGGAACATGGAGGTAAGCATATGGATATTTTTAACAATGCGCAACAGGCATGGCTTGTGCTGGAGGACGGTACGGTTTATGAAGGTTACGGTCTGGGCAGCAGTGAGGATGCAATCGGTGAACTGGTGTTCAACACCAGCGTGGTAGGATTCCAGGAGATCCTGACCGACCCTGCAAATGCCAACAACATTATTGTTGAAACATTCCCGCTGACAGGAAACTACGGCGTCAACCACGAGAATGATCTGCACGAAAGCATCACAGCAAGAGGCTGGGTCATCCGTGAGTGGTGTGCACAGCCATCCAATTTCCGCATGGAAGGCAGAATTGACGAATATCTGGAAAAGAAAAACATCAGCGCTATTTTTGATCTGGATACCCGCGCAATCACCAGAAAAATCCGTGACGGCGGCGTACAGAACGCTCTGATCACCCGCACCAATCCAGAAGGCTGCAAGGATGAACTGGTTGCAAAGATCAAGGCATGGAAAAAACCAATGCCTGCATGGGTAAACTACAATGAAAAAGTTTCCTTTGAAAAACTTGACAGCAAATACAGCATCACGATGGTAAACTACGGTATCCGCAAAGATGTCATCAATGCTCTGATGGCAAGAGGATGCAGAGTAACCGTTGTTCCAGCTTCCTACACCGAAAAGGAAATCATGGAAACAAAACCGGATGCAGTTGTTCTTTGCGGCGGAGCAGGTCTGGAAGCACTGCGTACTGACTATGCTCAGAAGGAAAACGCAATTGATGCAGCACAGGAAACTGTTGCGGCACTGATGAAATCGGGTGTTCCAGTACTGGGCATCGATTTTGGTCACCAGATCATGGCACTTGCAATGGACGGCTCGGTTGAAAAGATGCATTGCGGTCACCGCGGCGCAAACTGCCCTGTAACCGAGATTGCAAGCGGCAGAACATTCATTACCTCCCAGAACCATGGTTATATCGTAAAAGATATTCCTGCAAGCGCAGTCGTTAGCCATGTAAACTCCAATGATAAAACCTGTGAAGGTCTGGAATATCCACAGATGAAAGCAATGTCTGTACAGTTTATTCCAGAATCCGAAATCGGACAGAAAAACTTCGACGGAATCTATGAAAGATTCCTTGGAATGGTAAAATAAGCATCTTGGAACAATAATAAGAGGACTATAAACGGAAGAAAGGTTGATCGATATGCCGTTAAGACAGGATATTAAAAAGGTACTGGTAATCGGTTCCGGTCCGATTATCATCGGACAGGCAGCTGAGTTTGACTATGCAGGCACACAGGCTTGCCGTGCACTGAAAGAAGAAGGTCTGGAAGTTGTTCTGGTAAACTCCAACCCAGCAACCATCATGACCGATAAGGCAATGGCAGACCATGTTTACATCGAGCCACTGAACATCGATGTTGTAAAGAGAATTATTGAGATTGAAAAACCAGACAGCGTTCTTTCCACTCTGGGTGGTCAGACTGGTCTGACCTTTTCGATGCAGCTTGCAAAAGAAGGTTTCCTGGACTCCCACAATGTAAAACTTCTGGGTGCAAACCCTCTGACCATCGATAAGGCAGAGGACCGTCAGATGTTTAAGGATACCATGGAAAAGATCGGCGAGCCATGCATCCCTTCCAAGGTAGTAAACACCGTTGAAGATGGTCTTGCATTCATCGACCAGATCAAATATCCAGTTATCATCCGTCCAGCATTCACTATGGGTGGTACCGGCGGTGGTATCGCTTACAATGAAGAAGAATTCAGAGAGATCGCAGGAAACGGTCTGCGTCTGTCCCCAATCACCCAGATCCTGGTAGAAAAATGTATCTCCGGTTGGAAGGAAATCGAGTTTGAGGTCATCCGTGACTCCAAGGGCAACATCATCACCGTTTGCTCGATGGAAAACGTTGACCCAGTTGGTGTACACACCGGTGACTCCATCGTAGTTGCTCCAGCAGTTACCCTTTCTCCAGCAGAATTCTCCATGCTCAGAAAAGCTGCTCTCAACATCGTAGAAGAGCTGGGCGTAGAAGGCGGATGTAACTGTCAGTTCGCTCTGCATCCAACTTCCATGGATTACGCAGTAATCGAGGTTAACCCACGTGTATCCCGTTCTTCCGCACTGGCTTCCAAAGCAACCGGTTACCCGATCGCAAAAGTAGCAACCAAGATCGCAATCGGCTACACTCTGGACGAAATCATCAACGCTGTAACCGGCAATACCTACGCTTGCTTCGAGCCATCGGTTGACTACCTCGTAGTAAAATTCCCGAAATGGCCATTTGATAAATTCGTTTACGCAAAACGTACCCTTGGTACCCAGATGATGGCTACCGGTGAGGTTATGTCCATCGGTACTTCCTTCGAAAGCGCAATGATGAAGGCAGTTCGTTCCGTTGAACTGGGCTTAGACAGCTTTAACCTGCCAAAATTTGCTGACAAGACCAAAGAAGAGCTGCTTGAGCTGCTGCACAACTGCGATGATGAGCGTATCTTCTGTGTATATGAAGCACTGAAGAAAGGCATCCCAGCAGAAAAGATCCATGAAATCACCATGATCGACTGCTGGTTCATCAACAAGCTGGACAACCTCAGAAAGACGGAAGAAATGCTTGCTAACTGCGAGGAACTCAGCGAGGATCTGTACCTGCGTGCTAAGAAATATGGTTATCTGGACAGCACAATTGAACGTTTCTCCGGTAAGAAAGTAGAACACCACAGAAAAGGTGTTTACAAGATGGTAGATACCTGTGCAGCTGAATATAAGGCACAGACTCCATACTTCTACTCCACCTACGATGAAGAAAACGAAGCAGAAGAATTCATCGAAGAGCGCAAATCTGACAAGAAGAAGATCCTTGTATTCGGTTCCGGTCCAATCCGTATCGGTCAGGGTATCGAGTTCGACTACTGCTCGGTTCATTGCGTATGGGCACTGAAGAAACTCGGCTTTGAAGCTGCTATTGCAAACAACAACCCAGAAACTGTATCTACCGACTTCGATACCGCTGACAGACTGTACTTCGACCCACTGACTCCAGAAGATGTTGACAACGTTCTGGAAAGCGAAAAACCATGGGGCGTAGTAGTACAGTTTGGTGGACAGACCGCAATCAAACTGACCAAATACCTCTCCAAGAAAGGTGTTCGCATCCTCGGTACCTCCGCTGATTCCATCGATGAGGCAGAAGACCGTGAACGTTTTGATGAGCTGCTTGGCAGACTGGGCATTCCTCGTCCAAAGGGTGAAACAGTCCTGACCAAAGAAGAAGCAGTTGCTGCTGCAAACAGACTGGGCTTCCCAGTTCTGCTGCGTCCTTCCTATGTACTGGGTGGTCAGAACATGATCATTGCTCACACCACCGCTGAAGTAGAAGAGTACATGGACATCATCACCAGCCATATGAAAGATAACCTCGTCCTGATCGATAAATACATGATGGGTAAAGAGGTTGAGGTTGACGCAATCTGCGACGGTGAGGATTACCTCATCCCAGGTATCATGGAGCATATCGAAAGAGCTGGTATCCATTCCGGTGACTCTATCTCGGTATATCCTGCACAGACCCTGTCCCAGAAACTCAAACGTACCATCATCGACTACACTGGCAAGCTTGCAAGAGAGCTGAAGGTTGTTGGTCTGGTTAACATTCAGTACGTTATCTACAACGATGAAGTTTATGTTATCGAGGTTAACCCACGTTCTTCCCGTACCATCCCTTACATCAGCAAGGTTACCGGCGTACCAATGGTTGAAATTGCTACCCGCATGATGTTCGGCGAAAAACTGCGTGACCAGGGTTACGGAATCGGTCTGTACCCAGAAGCTGAGTATGTAGCAGTTAAAGTTCCAGTATTCAGCTTTGAAAAGCTGCATGATGTTGATACCCTGCTTGGCCCAGAAATGAAATCCACCGGTGAGGTTCTGGGTATTGCTAAGACATTTGATGAAGCGCTCTTCAAAGGCCTGGTAGCAGCTGGTTACAAGATGAAACATGAAGGCGGCGTTCTGGTAACTGTTCGTGATACCGATAAACAGGAAGTTGTTCCGATCGTTGAGAAGTTCGAGAAACTTGGCTTCAACATCTATGCAACTGCAGGTACTGCTCTGACTCTGAACCAGAACATGATCGCTGCAAACACCGTTCGTAAGATCGAAGAAGATGAACCAAACATCATGACCCTCTTTGATCAGAACAAGATCGACTATATCATCACCACTTCCAAGAAGGGAAGAAAACCACAGCGTCATTCGGTACAGATGCGCCGTCGTGCAGTAGAACGTTCTATCGTTACTATGACAGCACTGGATACTGCAAACGCTCTGGCAAATTCTCTGATGAGCAATCGTACAGTAAACGATGTAGAACTGGTCGACATCACAAAGATCTAAGGAAAGCTTTTAGAGCACACCGTTTCAAACGGTGTGCTCTTTTTTTCTTGTGAAATTTATTTTAAAAATTGAAGGGAAGCGGATATTTTATTCCGTTTTATAATAGAAATAACAGAGAAAACCATCATTTTTTCAGGAATTATGGATGCGTTATGTACAAAGTATGAATGAATGCAAACTAGCACAATTTGACGAAAACAGGTAGGTGAAAAATCGTTTTTTCTGAGGATTGTAACAAAATGTGAAGTGTGATATAGTTAGTAAAAGCTGGAGAAAGCGCTTGACTTTTTCAAACAAAATTGATATTATTGTATTAATCCAATAATACAATTAGGAATCCAAAAGGAGACTTGTGTATGTCAAAGAAAAAAATTATCGGAGGCGTATGTGCAGCACTTACTGTTGTAGTTGTGGGAGGATATGTGATCACCAGTCAAAAAGGTGCAGCACAGATGATTGTATCGACCGAGACTTTACAGCAGATGGACCTGAAAAATACCATTAGCCTGACCGGAACGGTGGAAACTCAGACAGGAAGAAAGGTCTACTCTACATTGACCTATCCGGTGGAATCGGTTAACGTAGAGGTCGGTGATGTTGTTCAGGAAGGGGACGTGCTTGCAAAACTCAAGACAGATGATCTGGAGCTTGATATTGCACAGCAGCAGGCAGCAGTAACGGCAAGCAACAATCAGGCTGCACATCAGATTGAAGTCAGCCGCAAAGCATATGAAAACGCAAAAGAAAACTATGAAAATGGTCTGGATTCCAGCGCCATTTCGGCAGAACAGAGCGTAACACAGGCTGAAAACAATGTGACCCAGTCTGAATACAGCGTAGAAAGTGCAAAACTGCAGGTGGAATCGGCAGAAGCTGCGGTTCGGGATGCAAGAGAAAATTATCGTCTGACCCGCGACCAGCTGGAAGGCAATGTAACCGATGCCGAAAAAGCACTGGATAAAGCAGAAGAGGCTCTGTCCGATGCAAAAGCAGCCTATAATGACGCTGTAGCAGGTGTAGAAGGACAGATTGCACAGGCAGAAGCAAACTTTGCACAGATTAAAGCTGACTATGATATGCAGAAAGCTACCTACGATAATATTGCAGGTCAGCTGGCAGAGAATGTAAAGAAAGCGAATGAAGCTTTGACAAAAGCAGAACAGGAACTGAAAGAATATATGGATGCAAATCCAAACGATGAAGATGGTCAGTTATCCACTTATCAAGGTGCTGTGGATAAAGCAAAGCAGGGGGTAACGGAAGCACAGCAGGAACAGCTCAGAGAAAAAGAAGCATTTCAGGCAATTGAAGCTACCTATAATCAGGCACAAACTGATCTGGCAACCGTAAAATCCTCTATCTACGGACAAACAACATCTGCACAGAGCGCAGTTGCTTCCGCTGAGAGCGGAGTTGCTTCCGCAGAAGCTCAGCTGGATGCAGCAAAAGACGCACGCAACGGCACAACGCTGGCACAGGTAGAACAGGGTATCGGCTCAGCAAATCGTGGTGTGGACAGTGCAGAGGTCCAGGAAGATGTCGCAAAGGCTCAGCTGGATGCAGCAAAACAGTCTGCAGAGTCGGCAAAACAGCAGCAGGAAGCAACTAAGAATGCAATTGAGCAGCAGATTGACAGCTTGCAGGACAGCCTGGTTGGAAGCCAGCTGGCAGCAGAAAGCAACCGTGCTCAGGAAATTGCAATCCAGAAAATGCAGAACACTCTGGAAGATGCCAGCATTACTGCTCCGGTTTCCGGTGTTGTTACCGCAGTTTATGCAAAGGTGGGAGAGCCGGGAAATGGCCTGCTCTTTGTGGTAGAAGATACCGAATCCCTGAAAGTAAAAACCCGCATCAAGGAATATGATATCGCAAACGTTCAGGTCGGTATGCCGGTTACCATCAAGTCGGATGCAACCGGAGACAAAGAAATTTCCGGTACCATTACATATATCGCACCAGCAGCTGTTAAGAGCGACACTGGTTCCACTCAGACTTCCAGCAACAACTCGAACGTTGAATTTGAAGCAGAGGTTCAGGTTAACGATAAAGACAGCGGACTGCGCATTGGTATGAATACCAGACTGACAGTCTTGCTGGAAGAAAAACAGGATGTTTTTGGTGTTGCCTATGATTCTGTTGTGAAGAAACAGGATGGAACCGATGTTCTCTATGCAGTCGAGCCAAAATCCACCGAAGGTAAAGATGCTTCCACTTATATTGTAACAGAGGTTCCGGTAACTACCGGTTTGGAAACCGACTTCTATATTGAGGTGTCCGGTTCTAATATCCAGAATGGCATGTCCATTGTCAGCGACCCACAGAGTGTAACGCCGGGAATGGAGGTTACACCAGATTTTGCGGCAGCAGGACAGACAGCTCCGGTCATCGGACTTTCTTCGGAGAGCGAGGCTCAATAAATGGCAAAAACAATTATTGATATGAAGGGAATCGTCAAGAAGTTTTACATTGGACAGCCCAATGAATTGACCATTCTCAAGGGAATTAACCTGAATGTGGAAGAAGGGGAGTTCGTTTCAATCGTTGGTCAGTCTGGTTCCGGTAAATCAACATTGATGAATATTATCGGAGCACTTGACCGTCCAACGGAAGGAGAATATACGCTGGATGGCGTTGCAATCAACCAGGCAGGAGATGCACAGCTTTCCGGAATCCGCAATTCCAAAATCGGATTTGTTTTCCAGACATTTAATCTGATTCCAAGAACTTCAGCACTGAAAAATGTGGAACTGCCGATGCTGTACGCAAGTGTTCCAAGAGGACAGCGAACCGCAAGAGCAAAAGAACTGCTGGAAATGGTTGATATGGGAGAACGTATGGGGCATATGCCGAATGAGCTTTCCGGCGGTCAGAAACAGCGTGTTGCCATCGCACGTGCTATGGCAAATGATCCGGCAATTATTCTGGCGGATGAACCGACCGGTGCGTTGGATTCCGCAACCGGACGTCTGGTAATGGATTTGTTTCATCGTCTGCATCGGGAACAGGGCAAGACCATTGTTTTGATTACACACAATCAGGAGCTTGCGGAGGAGACCCAACGGGTGATTACCATCCGTGACGGACAGGTCGTCGATGAGCACCGAATGGATCATGGAGTCCTGCCGTCTGACAGCTTTTGGAAAGAGCAGCAGAATGATGCTGGGCAGGAGGAATAAGATCTATGACGCAGCTTTTAGAGAACATTTCGCTGGCCATTTCCGGACTGCGCGCAAACAAAATGCGTGCGCTGCTTACCATGTTGGGCATTATTATTGGAATTGGTTCGGTTATTGGTATTGTTATGGTCGGCGATTCGATGACCAATATGATGACCTCCTCCTTGCAGGAAGTGGGTGCAAATAATATCCAGATCAGTATTCAGCAGAAAGCATCTGAGACGGGTATTAATTATTCCGTGCAGACCACGGAACAGGACCTGATCAGCAGCGATATGATTGATCAATTTATGACATCTTACGGTGATGTCGTGGATGCGGTCAGTGCTTCTGAGATGATGGGAAATGGTCGGGCTGAGGATGGGCGAAAGTACGCCAATGTCAGCATCAGTGGCGTCAACAACGGTTACCAGGCGGCAAATCATCTCAATGTGATGGAAGGCAGATTTATTGATGACCGCGATATTAAAGGAATTAAAAATGTAGCGGTAGTGTCGGATAAACTGGTGAATAATATGTTTTCGCCGGGAGTAAGCCCTCTGGGGCAGGAACTGAAACTCCATCTGGGCAAAGATATTTATACCTTCACCATCATTGGCGTCTATGAATACAAACAGGATGCGCTTACCTCTATGATGGGAGCTATGGCATCAGAACAGGACCTGTCGACCAGTCTGTATATTCCAATCACAACGGAATGGAAACTGAGCAATACCATGCAAGGGTATTCCTACATCACAATTCTGACCAAACAGGGAACAGATTCCAGAGCACTGGCGGGCGAATTTGAAAATTATTTTAATCGCTTTTATAAACGCAATGATAATTTTGGTGTTGCATCTGTCAGTCTGGATTCGATTATCGACCAGTATACTTCCATGATGGGAACCATCCAGATTGCGATTGCGGTTATAGCAGCTATTTCTCTGCTGGTAGGCGGTATTGGTGTTATGAACATCATGCTGGTATCGGTAACCGAGCGAACCCGTGAAATTGGAACCAGAAAGGCTCTGGGCGCAAAAAATAGTGCGATCCGGATGCAGTTTATCGTAGAGTCAGTTATTATCTGTCTGATTGGCGGCCTGATCGGAATTGTGGTCGGTATGTCTTTGGGATATGCGGGAGCAGCATTGCTGAAATTCCCGGCACGTCCATCTTTGCAGGCGATTTTGATTGCAGTTGGTTTCTCCATGGCAATCGGTGTCTTTTTCGGATATTATCCGGCAAACAAGGCAGCGAAACTTGACCCAATTGAAGCATTACGTTATGAATAATCAAAAAGCCGCGGAAAAACTTTTCCGCGGCTTTTGTAAAACAAGACAAAGTGTGTTATATTAAAAGTATCCTGTGATAATGAAAATGGAGGAAAAATATGAGTTCTGTTTCAATGCTCTATCAACGCCAAAGTCGAGTTTTGGAATTTGGTTTTGCTGTGTTTTGTGTGCTGATGGCGGGGTATAACCTGTTCTTTTCGACACCTTATTATGTGTTTTTATCTTTGTTAGGATTGCTTTTGGTTTTTGTTCCGCGAATTGCAGAAAAGGTGTTAAGTTTAAAAGAGGACTATCTGCTGCGTTTGACCACCCATCTGTATATTTTATTTACTTATGGGATTGGAATGATCTTTAACGGCTATGACAGGATTCCTTTATACGATAAGCTGATGCACACCGTAACAGGGGTTATTTTTGGACTTTGTGGTCTGGTCGTTTACTATCTGCTCAAACCTCGTGAAGAGAAGATGAGGGTAAAGAGAGCAGAGTTTTGGCAGGCGGCAGTTTTTTCGGCAGGTTTTGCTTCCCTGATCGCGGTTGGATGGGAGATTGTAGAATTTGTAATTAATCTTGTTTTGCACAACGATCCGCAGCATGTACTCGATACAGGTGTAACGGATACCATGATGGATATGATTGTTTGTCTGATTGGTTCTCTGGTATTCTGGTATCCAATGCACCGCTATTATAAACAAGGCAAAACAGGACTGCTTATGGGAGTGTTCGACAGCTTCTATCGGACAAACTTTCATGTGGAAACTGTTCTGGAGGAGAAGGAAAAATAAGGTCTGGTGTGAAGGATTTTCCTTCACACCAAATTTTTTTAGAAAAAAGTATTGACTTTTTTCTGAGATGTGCTATAATAATAAAGCACTTGCGAGTTGAGTGTACGCAGCGAATAACATCTATGGAAAGATGGCTGAGCTGGTCTAAGGCGCACGACTGGAAATCGTGT
>PPYE01276200.1_pt1 | contig 14229 bp, 15 predicted proteins | sample 1559881 | NCBI WGS metagenome assembly PPYE01 (sample SAMN08240022, study PRJNA423297) | Human gut metagenome, whole genome shotgun sequencing project.
ACCTCATCGTCGTGCACATACGCCGGGCGGACGTACTCACGGCTGATGGCATTGAAAGCGAAACGCAGCTGGGAACCGTCGGAATCGATGACGATCTCTTCATACTCGGTATCGACGGAGACGACCTTGCCGATAACGCCGCCGATGGTGATGATTTCGGTGCCCGGTTGCAGATTCGCGCGGAAATCCTGGCGTTCGGCCTGCTGCTGCTTGGCCTTGCGAGACTGCAGGAACATCATGCCGAACATCATGACGACGATAACGATTAGAATTGCGTATTCCAAAGCAAAACTCCTTGAAGGTGGGGCACTCTATGGGACCGTTCGTCCAGAACACAGAGTCTATGCCAGCTTACTGACATCAAGCTGAGAATCATCAGGTCTGAGACCGAGATGTTCCCAAGCTTTGCGCGTCGCCACCCGGCCCTTGGGAGTTCTGATGAGGAATCCTTCACGTACCAGATACGGTTCGCAGACGGTTTCCACGGTCTCCGATTCCTCGCCGACCATGGCGGATAGGTTGTTCAGACCCACCGGACCGCCACTGAAGTTGGTGACGATGGCCTTCAGCACGGCAATGTCGAGCCGATCAAGTCCTTCGGTGTCGATCTGGTACAGTGCGAGGGCCTGCTTAACATCTTCGGGATGCACCGACTCAAGATCATGCACGATGGCCCAATCCCTGACACGACGTAGCAGTCTGTTAGCGATACGCGGCGTGCCGCGGGAGCGCATGGCCAACTGGTGGGCCGATCCCTCCTCAAGCAGGACACCCAGTACGGCCGATGACCGCTCGATCAGTTTTTCAAGCTCGTCATGCGGGTAAAAATCAAGATGGGCGGTGAAACCGAAGCGCGCGCGCAACGGTGAAGGTAGCATGCCCTCACGCGTGGTCGCCCCGATGACCGTGAATCGAGGCAAGGTCAGCGGAATGGATGAGGCTCCCGGTCCCTTACCCACCATCACGTCGACGCGGAAATCCTCCATGGCGATATACAGCAGCTCTTCGGCCGCACGAGGCAGACGGTGGATTTCGTCGATGAACAACACCTCTCCGGCATCCAGAGAACTGAGAATCGAGGCGAGATCGCCGGCATGCTGGATGGCTGGTCCGGAGGTGACGCGAATCGGTACGCCAAGTTCGTTGGCCACGATCATCGCCAATGTGGTTTTGCCCAGGCCAGGAGGACCCGCAAGCAGAATATGGTCCGGCGGGACTTCACGCTTGCGTGCTGCGTCCAGGAACAGTTGAAGCTGGGCCTTGAGGCGTGGCTGTCCGATGAAGCCATCGAGTATGTGTGGACGCAGCTCCTCGTCACTGACCGGCTCATTGCCGACAGGTGAGGCCGACACCATACGCAAGGATTCCTCATTGGCACCGGTATTCGACTGCTCGAATGCGGAGTCGTTCGTCATGATGATTTCGTTCACCTACCTCGATCCAGCGACGTCAATGCGAGCTTCAACACACGTGGTACATCTTCATTGCTCAGAGGTGTTGCGATGTCGTTGCTCCTGCATACCTCCTGCACGGCATGCAGGGCGTCTTGCTGACGCCAGCCCAATGAAATCAGCCCCTCGACCACCTGTTCGGAACCAGTGTCCTCCGGTCGACTGATAACGGACGCCGCCGTCTCGATCTGGCTGAGATCGATGGAACCCTTAAGCTCGAGAATGATCTTCTGTGCGCCTTTCTTGCCGAGTCCCGGCGCCTTGGCAAGCGCGGTGGCATCGCCGTCGGCGACGGCATGGGCCAAACGATCCGGAGGCAGCGTGGACAGCAGGGAAAGCGCCACTTTGGGGCCGATGCCGCTGACCTTCTGCAGCTGTAGAAACATGCGTTTCGAAGCGGGAGTCAGAAAGCCGAACAGGGTGATGGCATCCTGCGAAACGTTTAACGAAGTATAGACCTTGACTTCCTGCCCCGCGTGCATGGACGCCAAATCCGCGGAAGGCATCCTGGTCTCGTATCCGACTCCACCGACTTCAATCAACGCCGAGGACATATCGACGGATTCGACCCGGCCGTGTAACATGCCTATCACTGTGGTGTCTCCTTCGTCAGCGTATAGAACATCTGTTCGATAGTCTACATGCCTCTACGGACGCCTTGCCTATGGGCGGCCTTCTGGGCGGCCTTGGCCCACTGTCGCTGCGCGTCAGTCAGGTGTTGCTCGCGTTCACCGCCTTGCAAGGCGCCTGCCGGGCGTAGTGCGTGGCAAATGGCAATGGCCAACGCATCCGCGGCGTCAGCCGGCTTGGGCAGGGTATTCAGTCCCAACATGCGTGCGACCATGCGTTCCATCTGAATTTTCTCGGCTTTGCCGTTGCCGGTGATGGCCATCTTCGATTCGGTTGGCGTATGCAATGCCACGGGAATGCCCCGCTGTGCGGCTGCCAACATTGCGAGGCCTGCCGCCTGTGCCGTGCCGAGCACGGTATTGCGGTTCTCCTGCGCGAACACACGTTCGATGGATACCGTATCCGGGGCGAAGCGTTCGATCTTCTCGACCAGACCATTGTAAATGGCCAACAGACGCAGATCCTGTGACATCTTCGGGTCGGAACGTACGACATCCACGTGAATAAACGAAAGCCGGCGGTACGCGCCGGCTTCGATCACGCCGACCCCGCACCGTGTCAGTCCGGGGTCGACGCCAAGAATAATCACGTTCGACTACTCCGCATCAAGCTGGGCCATCACTTCATCGGAAGCGGTCCAGTTCGAATAGATATTCTGAACGTCATCCAGATCGTCGAGGTTGTCGATGAGCTTGGAGACCTTCTGGGCATCCTCGAGGCTCAGCTCGACCTCGTTCTTCGGCATCATGACCAGATCGGCGGAATCATAGTCGAAGCCGGCATCCTGCAGGGCCTTGCGTACGTCGATCATCTCAGAAGGACCGGTGACGACGGTGTAGACTTCTCCGTCTTCGGTCACGTCTTCCGCTCCCGCTTCGGCGGCCTTTTCAAACAGATCATCGAAATCGACGCCTTCGGCGGGAACGATAATCTGGCCCTTGCGCTCGAAATTGAAGCTCACGGAACCGGTGGTGGCCAGGGATCCGTTGCCCTTGGTCAGGGTGGAACGGACTTCGGCGGCCGCACGGTTACGGTTGTCAGTAAGACACTCGATGATCAGGCCAACGCCTGCGGGAGCATAGCCCTCATACACGATGTCTTCGTAGTTGGCGCCACCGGCCTCTTCACCGGAGCCACGCTTGACGGCGCGCTTGATGTTGTCAGCCGGCATGGAGGCCTTCTTGGCCTTGTAGATGGCGTCATACAGCGACGGATTACCGTCGGGATCGCCGCCGCCCATACGTGCTGCGATTTCGATGTTCTTAATCAGCTTGGCGAAGAGCTTGCCGCGCTTCGCGTCGATGGCGGCCTTCTTGTGCTTGGTGGTCGCCCACTTGGAATGACCTGACATAATGCTCCTAGGCAGGTTGCGGATGTTTCAAACGAAATGATTCTAAAGCGGTTCTACGACAATGCGCGGGCATAGACATGCAGAACACGGTTCACCACGGCATTCCAGTCGAAATCCTTCGACCTTCGCTCCCCTGCGATGGCAAGATCGGAGCGTTCCCCGTCATCGGACAACAGACGGCAGATGACATCGGCGCAGGATGTCGCATCCCCGTTGGTGAACAGCGCCGCGCTTCGTCCGTCCTGGCTCACGGCGCGAAACGCGGCCAGATCCGAAGACACCACAGGGCATGAGGCGCTCATGGCCTCAGCCAAGACCATGCCGAAGCTTTCGCCACCGGTCTGGGGCGCGACATACAGGCTGAGGGAACGATAGAAGCGAGCCTTGTCGTTGTCCGAAATACGGCCCAGAAATTCGAAATGCGTCAGCAGATCCCCCGAAGGGTCCAGTCGCTTGACCATGGCTTCGCCGTCATTGTCGCCATCTCCGGCGCACAGGAAACGTGCATGGGGATATCGCCTCAGCACCTGCCTCGCCGCGGCAGCGAATACGGCGAAACCTTTGCGCTCCTCCCCCATACGTCCCAGAAATCCGATGGTCGGGGCTTGCGCGGTGCCGGTCCACTGTGGGTCGGGCACGGCATGGGCGAATCGATCATGATGGATGCCGTTAGGTATCACCGTGCGCTTGACGGATTCCGGCAGATAATGTTCGGCCGTTTGCCGAGCCGCGTCACTGACGAAAATGGCTTCGTCAAGGGGCTTGAGATATCGATGCAGGTAGCGTTCGAACACTTTCAGGCCGAAAGGATATGAATCGATCGCAGTGTGGAAGGTTCCGACCAACGGCGGATGACGGTGCATGGTGAACGGCTTATGGCTCAGCGATGGCGCCTCAGGCTCATGCAGATGCAGCAGATCGAAATGACCTTGGCGAATCCAACGTCGCGTCTGCAGTCCTGCGATGAGGAAATAACTCAGGTGCGCTACGGAACCGTTGTATGGAACGGCGAATGACGAACCGTTGGTATGCACCCACAGCGGCATGTCCTTGGTTCGTCTTCCCGGGGCGAACACTTGCACGTCATGTCCCCGGCAGATCAGTTCGTTCGCGAAATCCCTGATATGGGATTGCACACCCCCCGGCGTTTCAAACGCATATGGCGAGATGATGCCGATGCGGAGCCTGCGTCCGTGCAGGAAATCGTCAACATGTTCATCTTCATCAGATTCAGCCATACCCTGCATTCTCTCATTGTCCAGGGGAATTGTCAGCCATCCGCGAACACGGCTCATCGGCATCCTGCAGACGTGAATGGTCGAGATCCTCCCAGAACAGCGGCTGGAGCATGTGCCAATCCTGCGGATGGGCTGCGATCCCCTGTGCCCACAGATCGGCATGTACGAAGACGCCGTGTCTGCTCAGGTCCCGGTCGGCCAGCAGAGGAACGACAACCGTGGAATCAAGCAGGACGTTGCGTAATCGGCCGGTAAGATCATGCTGACCGGTGAGCAGGATACGCATGCCAAGACGTTCGCGAATATCAACGAAGGTGTGGAGCAATTCGTCGTTGGCGAGTCTTTCGGCGACCGTCACCACCGGGGCGACCTCGAGTCGCGCCCAATACCCCGCGTAATCCCAATTGCCTTGATGCCCCATCGCGATGAGCGACGATACGCCTTGCCTTGCATCGCGAACGATGGAATCGAATCCGCTGCCCGTCCCCCGGATTCGTGCCCGAAGCTGTTGTTCGCTCCTTGCACCAACGGTCATCGCCTCACAAAAATACGCGAAGTACGAGCGCATGCCCTGACGTGAACAGTGACGGACACGACGTCGTAGTTCACGATTATCGACCGATCCATGCGATCGGCGCATTTCACTGGCGAACACATGCGTAAGATTACGTTCCAGTTGTCGGACCCCTCCCACGCGGAACACCCATGCAATGTCGGCCGCGCACGTGAAAAACCCTCTCAAAACGGCCTCCGGGATTCGGTCGGACCTTTTGGCCGCGGCGAGAAGAAACCGGTCAGACACGATATGTCTTCTTGCCTACGCGCATTTGTCTTTTCGCCTCGAAAATACGCTGGAAAACGGTGATGATACCGAGCGCCGCGAGTAATGCCATCGCAATGGCCAGCCATAGTCCTTGGTGGGTCAGACCGGTAATGGCCATACCCACCAGAATGATGACCAGCCGATCGGCCCGCGTAGCGACGCCGTTCTTCACTTCGAAGCCGACGGATTCCGCTCGTGCGCGGGCATAGGAGGTGACGAAAGAGGTCATGACGGAGACCATTGCGGCGATTACGCCGACTCGGCTCGTGTAATCGGGGAAACTGGTGTTTGTGCTGTCATACCACCAGTCGCTATGCGTCAGGAAGAAGATGATCACACCGGTGAGCACCGCCCAATCGGCGATGCGATCCAGTGTGGAATCAAGGAAAGCGCCGAATTCGGTGCCGCCGGTGGTGAGCTTGGCAATGGAACCGTCCAATGAGTCGGCCAATACCAGAATCGTCAGGACCACCGAGCCGGCGAACAGGTGGCCGGTGACGCCGGTGGCGATGGCAGCCACGATGGTGCCGACAGCGCCGATTATCGTCACCGCATTGGCGGTGAGCCCCATGGCGATCAACGCCTTGGCGATGGGTTCGATCAGTTTTTTGAATGGGTCGCGAAGATGCTCAAGCATTACGATTCCTGTTCGATCTATGGGAAAGCGGCATACGGAACGGCGGAATCGCTCCGCTGCTTCGTATGCCGCTCCCAGTCATGACTATGGCGTCCGTCTACCTTCAATCGGCGATGGCGGACTTGAAATCATCGGCGCTGTTGACCTGAACGCGCTTCCTGAGCACCGTCATGATCTGGTTCTTGGCCTCGTCGACTGGTACGCCGTTGAGCTGGCTGCCGTCACGGAAACGGAAGCTCACGGCATTGTTGTTCATGTCTTCCTCGCCGACGATGAGGATGAACGGCACCTTGGATTTGGATGCGTTACGGATTTTCTTGCCGAAACGATCGTCGGACATGTCGATCTCGCAACGGACGGTCTCCTCTTCCAGACTTGCGATGAACCGCTGCAGATGCGGGGCGAATTCGTCCGCGACCGGCACACCGAGTACCTGTACCGGGGCAAGCCATGCCGGGAAGGCGCCGGCATAATGCTCAAGCAACACGGCGAAGAAACGTTCGATGGAGCCGAACAGTGCACGGTGAATCATCACTGGACGCTGATGGGTACCATCGGCGGCGATGTATTCAAGCTTGAAACGTTCCGGCAGATTGAAGTCGAGCTGAATGGTGGACACCTGCCAGGTACGGCCGATGGCATCACGGGCCTGCACGGAGATCTTCGGACCATAGAAGGCGGCTCCGCACGGGTCGTCGACCAGTTCCAGACCGGATTCCTTGGCGACTTCGGCCAGCGTGTTGGTAGCCTCTTCCCAGATTTCGTCGGAGCCGACGTACTTGTGAGGATCCTTGGTGGACAGCTCCAGGTAGAAGTCGTCCAGACCGAAGTCCTTCAGTAGTCCAAGCACGAAGGTCAGCAGGTTCTTGAGCTCATCCTTCATCTGCTCACGGGTGCAGTAGATGTGAGAATCATCCTGGGTCAGGCCGCGCACGCGGGTCAGACCGTGCACTTCGCCGGACTTCTCGTAGCGGTACACGGTACCGAACTCGAACAGTCGCAACGGCAACTCACGGTAGGAGCGCTGACGGGACTTGAAGATCAGATTGTGCATCGGGCAGTTCATCGGCTTGAGGTAGTAATCGAAGCCCTGCTTGATGATGTTGCCGTTCTCGTCCTTCTCCTCATCCAAGCGCATTGCCGGATACATGCCATCCTTGTACCAATGCAGATGACCGGAAGTCTCATACAGGCCACCCTTGGTGATGTGCGGGGTCTGCACGAAGCTGTAGTGATGCTTGCGGTGCATTTCACGGGAATAGTCCTCCATGGCGTTGATGACCGCGGCACCCTTGGGATGGAACACGGCCAGACCCGGGCCGATCTCATCCGGGAAAGAGAACAGATCCATCTCGGCGCCAAGTTTGCGATGATCACGCTTGGCGGCTTCCTCCAGACGGGTCTGATACGCCTTCAGATCCTCCTTGGTGGCGAAGGCCGCGCCATAGATACGCTGCAGCATGGGGTTCGCTTCGTTGCCACGCCAGTAGGCGGCGGCGGAACGTTCGATCTTGAACGCCTTGATGTAACGGGTGTTCGGCAGATGCGGTCCACGGCACAGATCCTTCCAGACCACATTGCCATCGCGGTCGACGTTGTCGTAGAAGCTCAGCTCCTTCTCACTGATCTCAGTGGCGGCTTCCGGGTCGAGATGCGCTTCCTTGTCTTTGATGAGTTCGAGCTTGTACGGCTGTTCGGCCTCTTCCGCCAAGGCCTCCTGCTCGCTCACCACACGGCGGCGGAAGGATTGGGAGGATTTGATGATGCGCTGCATGCGCTTTTCGATGTCCTTGAGATCCTCCGGGGTGAACGGCTCGACAACGTCGAAATCGTAGTAGAAGCCATCTTTGATGACCGGGCCGACGCCAAGCTTGGCATCCGGACGGATTTCCTGCACGGCCTGGGCCATGACATGGGTCGCGGAATGGCGCATGATGGCCACGCCGTCCTCGCTGTCGAGTGCAATCGGCTCCACGACGTCACCGTCATGCAGTTCGGTATAAAGATCACGGGGTTCGCCGTTCAGGCGCACCGCAATGATGTTCTTGTCATCCGCGAAGAGCTGGACACCGGTCTGATCCGCAGCCACCTCCTTCGATTCGCCGTTGAGTGTTATGGAGATGGTCTGTTCAGCCATGGGTTGTCCTTTGCTATCGGGGTCCGCGTTACCAATGTGCAGGCCTGGACTTTCTGTATCAACGATGAACAAGATAGGAACGAGTGCAGACATCGACGCGCGGCGACGGTGAATTCCATGCCAACGGCGGGTGACCGTTCATCCTACTGCTCGATGACATGCGCGTACGTGTACTGTGGTGCGGAACGGGTTGCAGTGATTTCCACGTCCTGAGAGGATTTGACCGAGACCGTTGCTCCGTATTTCACTTCCAGACGCGATCCGACGCCTCCGGCGAGATTCACCGCATTCTGTAGGTTGTCGCTGTCCCCTATCGCCTTGATGACGAAAGGGGCCTTCAATATGGTTCCATCACAGTCAAGTCCGTCACTGGCATTGCTGATATAGGTGCTGGTAATTACACGCACATCGTTGATTTCAATGACTTCGGCACCACTGTTGCGCAACTCTTCAAGCAAGGTGAACAATATGGACGCATCGATATCTTGCTTTTGCCCTTGGGAGATACGGATGACGACTCCTTCGCCGGAGGCTGGCAGACGGCCGGAAAGGATGCCATTGGATTCGGCGTTCTGCTTGGCGATTTCAGCGGCTTTGGCGTTCTTGTCGGCGGTATCCTTCAAAGAGTTGAGCTGGCTGGTCAACTCGCTTTTTCGTTGCTCCAGTTTCTGCACCTGCGAACTGGTTTCGCTGATAAGCCGGGTCAGTTCATCCTCGCTCATCGTCTCATACGTGGAATTCGTATTGTTGAGCTGAATGACGTAGCCGAATCCCAGCAACGCGCACAGCATGGTGACCAACACACTCGAATACAGCCGTGCCCGTGTCGATTTCGCATTCAACGACACACGTTTCGGCTTGCGCCGAATCACCGGAAACGAGCCGGTTTCAGTGCTGTCATTATCCTTGTCCTTGGCGATCTGGCCGTGCAGCTTGGCCAACACATCAGGCGATTCGTCGGTATGCCGTGTCATCGTGCATCAACCCTTGAAGATGAAGCGGCGAAGAGACGACACATTGGTGAAGATGCGGATGCCGAGCACGACGATGACGGCCGTCTGCAATTGGGATCCGACACCAAGCTGGTTGCCGAGGAATACGAGCAAGGTCGCGGTGATCACATTCGAGAAGAAGGAAATCACGAATACCTTATCGGAAAAGCTACGTTGGAAATACGCCCGGGCGGCGCCAAGCAACGCGTCCAATGCGGCTACGACCATGATCGGCAGATATGGCTGCAGTTCAACGGGGATGTCCGGCTGCACGAACACGCCTATGACCACGCCGATGATAAGGCCCAAAACAGCTGCCATCTACCTGTCCCTTCTCGCGTACGTCACCTCACCGGTCACCGCTGCTTCCAGTGTAAGCGATGTGCTTTTGCTGACCTGCGGGTAGATGCCGGCTTCCTTGAATGCACTGTACAACGACTTCTGTGTTTTTTCACCCACCGCGTCGGCAAGTGCGTTCCTGTTGCCAATGGCTTCGATTTTGTAGGGGCTTTGCACGGAGCTGACACCAATCAGAATCGTGGATCCCGCAGTACGAATCGAGGTCTGGACCCCGAGGCGATTCCCGTTGATGGCAATCGCCTCGGCTCCTGCCTGCCACAGCAGGGAGACGAGTGTCTGCAGGTCGGAATCGGTGACGACCCGAATCTGATTGCCGCTTTTTTCATGGGACAATGAGGAATCGGTGTTATCGTCACCGACCGATAGAGGGTTTGCGATAGTGAGCGTGATGCCCTCTCCCTGGACCGGAAGCACGCCATTGATCATTTCATCGTCCCGCGTGGTCTGGCTCAACGACCAGTTCGATATCGATTTCGATTCGCTTTCGACCTGGGAACGCAGGGAGTTCACCTCTTTGGTCAGGGACTTGACCTTATCGGTCTGGTCGGCAAGCTGGGATGAGAGCTGCTTGCGCACTTCCTTGCGCGGATCGGTGCTGAGCTGACGCACGAATACGCTTCCCGCCACACCGACGGCGATGCAGATGAGGAACACCATGATCCGTGTGGACCACACCGAAATAAGCGACGGCGATTTGGTGGCCAATCTCGAATCGGTGTACAGCACATCCATGGGACGGTTGGTCAGGTCATCGATCAAGCGTAGCGAATCATCTTCCGAATGACGCCTTCTGGCATGGCCGATCGGTTGCGAATCAGGTTGCACGTGATGTGATTCAAGACCCGCAAAGGAGGCTGAGAACACGGCACGATGCTTCATCGGCGTGTTCTCGGGCGACACTGGGAATGACGCGTATTCGGAAGCATCATGCGGCATGGAAGGTGTCCCCGTCGTTCCTCAACAGCCCGATGCCTTGGCGAATGTAGATATATCCGGCCAACCAGTACAGGCCCACACCCCAAATGCCGGTGGCAAGGCCGCACAAGTGCAATACATCAGTGGCTGAGTTCGACCAGATGTCGGCGAAAATCAGCGCAACGATGGCGATTAACAGCATGGCCGTTCCCGCCTTGCCGACGAAATGCACCGGTAGCGGTCCATAATCGTGCTGCGCCAGAACCAGCACGAGAACCGCCATGATCAGGTCGCGCAAACCCACGACGATCAACATCCACCACGGGATGATGCCTGCGATGCCGAGCGCGAGAATACTGCAGAAAATCAGCAGACGATCCGCGATCGGATCGAGAATCTGTCCTATTTTGCTTACCTGGTTGAACGAACGCGCGATCAGTCCATCAAGACCGTCGGATACTGCGGACAACGCCAAGACCACAAGCGCGCTCACCATCTCATGCCGGGCCACCAACATGGCGATAAGTGGAATCGAAATGATGCGCAGTAGGCTGATGAAGTTCGGAACCGTGAAATAGATATCCCGCGGTTCCGGACTGTACTGTTTCTTGATGATCAGTTTGCTCATACTGCGAGCAATACTACATTCTCGAGGCCTGCAATGCGGTGACGATTATGCCACGAGCACCAATTCCGTACAACTGGTCCATCAGCTGGTTCACCTTGGCCTTCGGAACCACTACGCGTACGGCGGCCCACTGCTTGTTATGCAACGGCGAAATCGTCGGGCTCTCGAATCCCGGGGTGACGGACACCGCGGCGGAGACCTTCTCCACGGGAATGTCGTAATCCATGAGAACATAACGTTGTGCGGTGAGCACGCCCTGAAGGCGACGGCTCAGAATCGTCAGTCGGTCATCATCCTCGTTGAGACGCGGAGAGCGGATAAGCACCGCCTCGGAGTGCAGCAGCGGATCGGCGAAGATACGCAGGCCGGCATTGCGTAGCGTGGTACCGGTGGAAACGACATCGGCGATCAGATCGGCGACACCGAGCTGTACCGAGGATTCCACCGCACCATCAAGATGCACCGTTTCTGCATTGATGCCATGCTCGACCAGATAGTCATGCACGAGCTTGTCAAAGGACGTTGCCACACGCTTGCCTTCAATGTCCTCGAGCGTGCTGATCGGGGATTCATTCGGTGCGGCGAATCGGAACGTGGAGGCACCAAAACCGAGCTGCATGTGCTCTTTGGCATCGGTGCCGGAATTCAGCAGCAAATCATGACCGGTGATACCGACATCGATGGTGCCACGGCCGACGTAGACCGCGATATCGAGTGGACGCAGATAGAACAGTTCCACATCGTTATCAGGATCCTCAACGACAAGCTGGCGAGGATTGCTGCGCAGACGGTAGCCGGCTTCGGCCAACATGTTCCAAGCGGGCTCGGATAGCATGCCCTTGTTGGGCACGGCGATTCTTAGCATTGTTCCTCCTCAGGGGCCGTACGACTCAACGGTACGGCCCGGGAAATATCACAGGTTCCTATAGATGTCTTCGAGAGTGATGCCGCGATCGATCATCATGACCTGCAGATGGTAGATAAGCTGGCTCATCTCTTCGGCGGTGCGATCCGCTCCCTCGTATTCGGCGGCGATCCAGGTCTCGCTGGCCTCCTCCACGATCTTCTTGCCGATGAAATGGGTGCCCTTGTTCAGCTCATCAACGGTCAGGGAGCCAGCCTGCTTGGTGTCCGCCTTCTCGCTCAGCTCGGCAAACAGTGATTCGAAAGTCTTCATGTTTCCTTATCTGTTCCTTTTGGATTTCGCGTTGTTCAGGCCCTGAACGCGGCTTCGGCCTTGTCACGGATGGAGTCGATGGCTTCGGCGGGGCTTTCGGCGCCATACACGGCGGAACCTGCGACCAATACATCCGCTCCGGCTTCGGCTACGATGTGCGCAGTCTTCGGACTGACGCCACCATCGACCTGAATCTTGGTCTTAAGGCCACGGCGGGTGATTTCGTCACGCAGACGACGCACCTTGGCCATTTGGTTGTCGAGGAATTTCTGGCCACCGAAGCCTGGTTCGACGGTCATGATCAGAATCATGTCGAACTCGTCGAGAATGTCGAAGATCGGCTCCACGGGCTCGGCCGGACGTACGGCGAAGCAGGCCTTGCATCCCATATCGCGCAACTGGCGCGCCAGACGTACCGGGGCATGGGTGGCACCCATGTGGAAGCTGACGGAGGCGGCACCAAGCTTGGCGTATTCCGGTGCCCAGCGATCCGGATCCTCAATCATCAGATGCACGTCGACCGGCAGGTCGGTGACCTGACAGATACGTGCCACGATCGGCTCACCCAGAGTCAGGTTCGGGACGAAATGATGATCCATCACGTCGACATGAACAAGATCCGCATTGGAGATGGCCTTGAGGTCACGCTCAAGGTTGCAGAAATCGGCGGACAGAATGCTTGGTGCGATTTGAATAGTCATGGTTCCCATTCTATGGAGGGTAAGCGACTTGACGCTATTGGATATGGGGCTGGCCATCGGCATTTGAGACGGTGGCTCCTTCATTGCCTGATTGTTCATCCGTCGTTCGTGCGGCGGTCGCACTGACCGGCGAAGACTTGGAGGAGCCGGCTTCGTCTCTGACTGCCAATCGCAGTTCGATTTCAGTGACGGTACGAAGCTTCTCGGCAAGCAATTCGGTGGATCGGCCCATCTGCTGCACGATAATGAAGGAAACCACGCCAAGCACGAAGACGGCAAGGGACACCCACACGTTGATGCGTACGCCGAGGAATTCGTGGGCGTAGTCGATGCGCAGGGATTCGATCCAGGTACGTCCGGCGGTGTACCACATGATGTAGATGGAGAACAGGGAACCTGCCTTGAGCCTCTTCATGACTGTGGAGCCGATCCACACGATGATGGCGGCACCGATGAGATTCCATATCAGCTCATATAGGAAGGTCGGATGGAACAACGTGCCGCTTGGACAGGTCGCCCCGTCGTAGCACTGTTCGCTTTGACCGATGGCGGTGCCCGTATCATTGAGTTTGAGGCCCCAAGACAATGTGGTGGGAGCCCCATAGAGTTCCTGGTTGAACCAATTGCCTAGGCGTCCGACGGCTTGCGCGACCAACAGGCCCGGAGCGATGGCATCGGCAAGCAACGCCATCGGATAGTGCTTATGACGGCACCACGCCCATGCGGCCAATGCACCGAGGGCGACACCTCCCCAAATGCCAAGGCCTCCGTTCCAGATACGGAACATCTCCACCCAATCGCCGTTCGCGCCGAAGAAGCGTTCCGGTGTGGTGATGATGTGATACAGACGCGCACCGACGATGCCGGATGGCACGGCGACCAACGTGATGTCGAGAATCTGGTCGAAGTTGCCTCCCAGTCTTTTCCATCGGTTGCTGGTGATCCATACGGCAAGCACGATGCCCATCAGGATGCACAAGGCGTAGATATGAATCGTCACCGGCCCGATGGAGAACTGCGAAATCGTCGGCGATGGAATGTATGCAAGTGTCATGGTTCCCTGATGGTAGTCCGCGCAGCCGATATGTGCGAGCTGCGCGGACCCCTTGTACGGTGTCTTTCAGTGGCGGGCGTTGTGGATGCCTTCGGCAAGTTCCTCGGCCTTGGCTGCAAGGGCCTTGAGGCCCGT
>PPYE01293903.1_pt1 | contig 14225 bp, 14 predicted proteins | sample 1559881 | NCBI WGS metagenome assembly PPYE01 (sample SAMN08240022, study PRJNA423297) | Human gut metagenome, whole genome shotgun sequencing project.
AGGATCACGGTTCTGTCCAAAGAGCAAATACAAATCCGCTTTGTAGGCGGATATGAAATGACACAGTCACTGCAATAAAAAGCAGGTATCTTTTTATCTGAACATAAACTCATTAAATGTTATTAAACAAATAGAATATATAAAGGAAAGTTATAGTGACAGGCCGACTTGTTTGTGAGAAAATATTTGCTTTGAACTTTATAGATATAGAGTCAAAAGTTAGTTCCGAAAGATATTTTGTGTCGATAAAGTTTGCTCATAATAAACTTACCAACTACAAAGCTATTAATCTTTTGTTAAAAATATTCCTTCTTGTATTACCATTAAAACACAAAAAGGACTACAAGTAAAAATCTGACGACTATAAAACTTAAAGGGACGTCAGCATTTTATTATAGTCCTTTTTTCTATTGCAGCAAAAAATCTGTCATTAAGGTTTTTCCGAAAAACTTAATGCTGGTTTATAAATTGTAGGTATAACTATATTAATGATAATTTTGAATATATTTTGCGATGCGGAAACGAGCGTCTTCAAATTGTTCTTTCATTAAATCTTCTAGAACAGGAAGATTTTGTCGGGTAAAGGCTTCCAATATTTTTTCATGCTGATAAGCTACTGTAGTTAAGTCCTCATGATTTTTTTCAATAGGCGAGTCGGCAAATAGTTCCCAAAAAGCAGTCAGTAGCTGTTCTAAAAAGACATTGCCGGTGACTCGAAAAAGCGTTTTGTGAAATTCTCCATCCTGTTCCACAAATGCTTGGCCCATTTCTGCTTTTTCTTTCATGATCCTAACCTGTTCTCCCATATATTGCAATTGTTCCAGATCAATTCTTTGCATGGCCTTCCCTAATGAGTTTAATTCAAGGATACTACGAACTTCTAAAAAATCCATTAGCAGACTGGGTTTGGCCCGTACTAAAATGCGCCAGGTATTGGCAATCTGCTTGCTAATATCAGGCATTTCTATGTAACGACCGCTACCTTGCTGCGAAGTAATAATACCTGTAGCTTTATAGTAGCTCAACAGTTCACGCAGGGTAGTACGACTTATTTCCAGATCTTTAATTAATTGATTCTCAGTTGGAAATTTTTTTCCGGTTTGCAGGTGCTCGACAATCATATCAATTAATTTGTTTTCCGCCTGTTCCCGCGTGGTTAGATCTTCCATAGTTCTCACCTCTTTTAATCATAAATTCATACTATTTAACATTATAGCCGTTACTTGGTAATAGTGTCAATTAGTTCAAAGGATTTACTTAAAAATAGTTTTCCCTAAAACGGTTGAAAGAAGCTGCATTTCCTCCGATGAAAGAGGTTGGAATGGCTTTCGGCATTCCCCACAAGGTATGCCTAATATGGACAAGGCAGCCTTTACTCCTTTGAATACTCCAATACGACTCAGCACAGATATAATTTCATTCACATCGCTTTGAATTTGTAGGGCCTCATGCATTTTTCCCTCCTGATACAGCTTTTCAATTTGAATATATTTTTCCGCCATAAAGCCTACGGTGCTGCCGATTAATGCCCGAGCGCCTGCAGCCAATGCGCTTAGATAAATTTCATCATGGCCGATGATAATGCTTTTGTCTTGGTGTTGCGAAATCATTCTTTGCATCATAAATAAATCGTAAGAGGTATATTTTGCGCCGATAATTTTATCATGTGCAAAAAAATTATCGAAATCTGCTTCGGTAAAATTGACTCCAGATAAGGCGGGAACATTGTAGATGAGCATCGGAACAGAGACTTCTTGTAAGATATCGGCGTAATATTTAAAATATTCATTTTGATTATATTTGAAATAAAAAGGAGGAACAGAAGAAATAGCGGAAACTCCCAATCGATCAGCGTGTTTCGCCAGATCGATTCCTTGTTCAGTAGAAAACATACCGATATTTGCGATTACATCAGCCTTATTACCAACGGTATTCATAACAACTTCTAATGCGTATTTGCGCTCGTCTGCGGATAATAGAAAAGACTCTGCGGTGCTCCCGCCTACATAAAAACCGGATACTCCTTTATCTAGATTCCATTTTACAAGCTTTTCCATGGCATTGCCATCGACTTTGCCCTCTGAGGTGAACGGTGTAACTAATGCGGGGAATACGCCTTGAAAACGTTTCATCATTTAACCCTCCAAATATGTTTTTAAATTTTGTGTTTGGTAGCTTAATATTTATTTTAATTGTTGTCATACAAAATGTCAATAAAAATAATTTATATAAAATAAATTTAATTTAAATATTGACAAATAGTCATACAAATGATATGTTATTGACAAATAGAGCATAATAAAAAATTAAATTTATTGATTGTTTTGTGCTTTATTATCAAATTTCCTAAAAGAATGGGATCCTACAGTTTATCGTAAAGGAGGGAAGTTGGGTGGAGAAAACGAGACATCTTGTAAGCATTAAAAGGTAGAGAGTGGGCCGATGCTTTATATGTGACGGTAAAAAATTAACTGTTAAAAAACAAGAAGCATAATGATTTTGGATCGTTACAAGGATAGACATTTTCTCCGAGGTTAAATTCCATAAGAAAACAAAAAGATTATTCGCAGAAAAATGGAGGTTTTAGATTATGAAAAAGGCGAGATTAAAATCCCTTGCAGCATTAGTTTTGACTTTTGCTTTGACCTTGTCAGTTGGTTGCCAAAGCAGTCCTTCTGAATCTTCGGGCAGCCAAGCGACAGACCCTGGAGCTTCTGCTGAAAGCGGATCCAGTACAGGTGAACCCATAGAACTACATGTTTTAACCAACTGGACTTCCACTTCTCTATTTACTGAACCTATAAATGAACTAATTGATTCCATGAATGAAAGCGGAAAATATAATATTACCTACGAAGGGTTACCTTCTAGCGACGCAAGAACAAAGCTGACGGTTTCCATGTCCGCAGGCACCCCTCCGGATGTGGCCTGGTGTACTTACAATTACGCGATTGTGTTTTCTGACCAGGGGTTACTGATGGATTGGAGTACTGTATATGACGATCCTAAGTATCCTGAGTTTAAAGAATGGTTCAGCGAAGACGTTTTAAACGCGCCGGTGGATTCGTCTGGTAGGATTATGCTGGTGCCCCATGAAGCGGCTATTGATGGCCTGTTCTGCAATATGGAGGTGTTCGAGCAATATGGGTGGGAGTTACCCGAGACTTGGGACGATTTGATTGAGCTTTGCCATAAAGCCAATGAGCAGGGAGTTGCCCCGCTGGTCACCGGAGGGGCGGATCAGAGATTTGCCTGGCTGGCTTCCATTATGCTTGGCAGAACCGGCGGCCTGGACAGCGCGATTGCCCTAACCTCTGGAGAAGCCATGACAAGCTGGGATGATCCCCAATATGGATTTGTAGCGTCTATGGAAAAACTTCAGGAGCTGGTTGATGCCGGTGGATTCGCGAAAGGCGTGGTAGGCTTAAGCATGAGCGAAGCGGATCAGATGTTTGCCCGCGGTGAAGCCGCCATGTATTATGAAGGCGCCTGGAAACCTGCGGATTTCGCCAAAGCAGGCGGGGAGGATTTTGTCAATAAAGTACAGAGAATTGATTTCCCGTCCATGAACGACCAGCCTAATGGCGATAATGACGTACATACTGGCGGCATTGGAAGCGGTTTCTTTATTCCCAGCGGCCTGTCTGAAGAAAAAACAGCGGCGGCCATTGAATTTGTTTTAGCCTTTAATAATCCTGAGTTTAACGTACCGATTATGGAACAGGGTACCTTTGTATGGGCAGGAAACGCAGAGTATGATAAAAGCAAGGTATCGGATTTGATGAATTCTATGATAGAAGCTTATCACGCGGCTGATGGGTTTATCGTATCGATGGATGCCTTAGCACCTCCTGCGGTAGAATTGGCTGTGAAGCAGACCGCTTTCCCTGGAATCATTTCCGGTGAACTCGATGTAAACGGTGCTGTTTCCGCTGTAAACGACGCGGCGAAGCAGTATGTAGAAGAAAATAAATAGCGCGTGTAAAAGGAGAAAGAGGCTGGTAGCCTCTTTCTCCCTCCTCCTTTCAGCAGAAAAGCGAAAGCGAAAAATATTCGTTAGTATTAGTAGAAGGTGGTGGCTTTTATGATCGGAAAAAAGAAAGATCAGACTACCGGCGGAACCAGCGCACAACTTAAGGTTGGAAAGAAACGGACGGTAGTCCTATTGTATCTCATCCTTATTATCTTTGCGATAATCGTTTTGATCCCCTTGTTATGGCTGTTGTCATCTTCTCTCAAAACATATGCCGAGTTAACCGAAAGTCCTTGGGGAATTCCAGCAGCCCTGCACTTTGAAAACTATGTGGCGGCTTGGGAGAATGTTAAGCTTTACCGCTACCTGATTAACAGCTTTGTGGTGACAATTCTTTCTATTATAATCACTGTGGTCACGTGTGCTCCTTTGGCGTTCGTGTTGTCTAGATATAAATTCAAGCTGAATAGGCTGATTTATTATATAGTAATAGCCGGCATGATGGTTCCCATTCACTCCGCGATCATTCCAATTTACATGACGGCTCAAGATTTGAGTATGATTAATAATCTTGGGTATATTAGCTTTATTTATGGCGCGTTCCGAATCCCTTTTTCCGTGTTTATACTAGAAAGCTTTATGAATAATGTTCCCAAGGAAATGGAAGAAAGTGCTTTTATCGATGGCTGCTCTATTTGGAAATTGTTCATAAAAATCAATTTACCTTTGACCAAGGATGGAATTGTGACAATATCTATCTTAACCTGGCTTTCCAGTTGGAGCGAGCTACTGGTTTCGATGCTTTTGCTGAACAAACAAGAATTGAAAACTCTGCCAATTGGATTGATGGGCTTTATCGATGAATATGGTTCAGAATATACCCAGTTGGCCGCTGGCATTGTAATAGCAATCATTCCAAGTATCCTGATTTTTGCCTTCGCGCAGAAAAAAATCGAAAAAGGCTTGACCGCAGGCTCTGTTAAGGGATAAGAAGGGGAGAGCACGATGAAAGTTACGAAAAAGAATGTAGGCACAATACTTTTGTTTTTGATCCCAAGTTTAGCGATTTATTTATTTTTTGTTTTGTATCCGATTGTAGAATCTTTGGTATTCAGTACGTTTCAGTGGGATACGCTTTCCAGCAAGCATTTTGTGGGCTTTAGCAATTTTACTTCTGTTTTCAGCGACAGCATTTTCCAAAAATCACTAATTAATTCCTTGATTTTTATGGCGGGAACGACAGTGCTACAAGTAATCGTGGGCTTTGTTTTGGGTTATATCCTTTATTTGCAGTTACGGCATTACCGCGTTTTTAAAACAGTTTTATTTATGCCTACTTGTTTAGCCGCTGTGGCGGTAGGCTTTATTTGGTCTTATATTTACAGCCCCGGTATGGGCCTTTTAAAGCCGGCGATGGAGTTCTTAGGACTTGGACAATATTACGTGACACCTCTTGCGGAATCTTCTTATGCCTTGATCGCTGTGATCCTTGCCCGGGCCTGGAGCAATACTGGCACCCAAATGATTATGTTCAATGCCGGCTTCATGGATTTGCCTGAGGAAGTGTTAGAGAGCGCTTCTATGGATGGTGTAAGCGGCTTTAAAATGATTTTTTACATGGTGATACCCATGTCAAAGGAAATTATCAAAACTGTCGTAATCTTACAGCTGATCAGCGCACTGAGATCCTTTGATTTGATCTACACCATGACTGCCGGTGGACCTAATCATGCAACGGAGGTTTTGCCTATGCACCTGTTCGCGACTTCGTTCCAAAAATTGAATTTTGGAAACGGCAGTGTGATATCGGTTGTAATTTTTGTTTTGTGTATGCTGATTACCTTACTGATGAGAAAAACAATGTTCAGTGAAAAAAGGTGATGGAAGCTGACAATACATGGACGACTTCAGTTTTAGATGGTATATTGCGACCTGCTAAGGAGGGAATTACGTGTTTAAATTTGGTGTGGATACTTTTATTTGGACAGAAAATTTTTCAAAGGACGATTTATGGATTATCGACAAAGCCAAAGAACTGGGATTTGAAGCTCTTGACATTGCGATTGCCCATCCAGAAACTTTTCCTACAGAATTGGTAAAGGAAAGAATCAACAAGGTTGGGATTCCGGTTGTCACCTCAACCACTTTGAATGCCGGCGCGAATTTGATATCTCCCGATACGGCAGTCAGAAAGCATGGGGTGGAGACTCTTAAACGCTTAGTTGACATCAATAACGCCCTCGGCTCAAAAATCCTTGGCGGGGTAAATTACGCGGCGTGGGGATACTTGACCCAAAAGCCGCGTACGGAGCAGGAGTGGGAATGGTCGGTAACCGCTATGCGGGAGGCGGCCGAATACGCAAAGGTTACCGGAGATATGGTAATCGCCGTAGAGCCTGTAAACAGGTTTGAAACTCATTTCCTGAATACCGCGGAGGATGCGGTGAAATATTGTAGGGATGTGGGAATGGGAAATGTGAAGGTCCACCTGGATTGCTTTCATATGATCCGCGAAGAGGAAAGCTATGAAAAAGCGGTAAAAACGTGCGGAAAAGAATATTTGGGTTATATTCATGTGTGCGAAAGCAACAGAGGGATTCCTGGAACGGGTCTGGTTCCCTGGAGAGAGTTTTTTCAAGCGATAAAAGAGGTGGATTATAGCGGGCCGCTGGTCATAGAATCCTTTGATCCAGGCTTTGAGGAGCTTAATGGAATGTGTGCAATCTGGAGAAAGTTCGCGGAATCTGGCGAAGAGTTGGCGGTAAAGGGCTTACATAATCTTAGGAAAATAGCTTCAGAAATCGATGAATAAACCAGGATGGCTAGGATTTATCGTCAATTCCCTGAAGAGATGCGGTTTATAGTTTCCCACGTGCTGAGAATGTCTTCTCCTATTGATATCTCCTCTAAAATATTTCACCAGAAAATCGTCATTGAGCGGTGGAATCATTTTTGAGTTTGGGGAGGGAAAACGATATAAAACTGACAACCATAAAATATCCTGATTTGCTTGCTTTTAAATCCCAATAGATAAAAAGGTAGCTTGCACAATAAATAATTATCTGTCTGAAATGTTTGAATTCAATTAATAATACAACTAAACAAAATAATTAATAATAAATATTATTAATTATAGAAAATACTTGACAATTAGTCATACAAATGGTAGTATGAAAATGCGGTAAAACAGTGTCGCCAAAAGCGTTATAGAACCAAGCAAAAAGGAGCGGAATGAAGGTATGAACCACAAAATCAAAAAAGTAGACGTACATCTGGTTTCCCATCCAATCACAGGTGGATTTGCGGATGCGACCCGTAAGGTGGAGACAATAGGTTACACGATCGTTCGGATTACAACAGACCAAGGGCTGGAAGGCTTTGGCGTGACCTATCACGAGGTCGGCGGAGAAGCGACTAAGGCGCTTATTATGAACAATATGGCTCCTAAGCTGATCGGCCGGGACCCTTTTGAGACTGAGGTGATTTGGCAAGAGTTTTTCGGTTATCTGAGGGGCGTCGGGAGAAAAGGCCTAATGTTTTGTGCGCTTAGCGCCATTGACATTGCCCTATGGGATCTGAAAGGCAAAATTTTAAACATGCCTCTTTATAAGCTTTTTGGAGGAGCACAGACGAAAATACCGGTTTATGCCAGCGGCGGCTGGACATCATACAGCGACGAGCAGCTTGTCGATGAGATCAAAGGCATGGTAGCGCAAAATTACTCGATGGTCAAATTCAAGGTTGGCGTGGAAGGTGGACACAACTTAAACCGCGATGTAAAGAGAGTGGAAAAGGTCCGTGATGCGATTGGCCCGGATATTGGGATTATGCTGGATGCGAACAATTGCTGGGATGCCGCTACTGGCGTGCAGTTTGCCAACAAGGTAAAGCACTGCGATATCATGTTCCTGGAGGAACCGGTGTTCGCGGACGATATTCCAGGTCTTGTTCGGTTTAAACAGGGCACTGACGTTCCGCTTGCCTCGGGTGAGCATGAGTACACGAAATTCGGAGCGAGAGATCTGGTAATGGCCGGCGCGGTTGACGTTCTCCAACTGGACGGCACGAGAGCAGGCGGCTTTACAGAAATGTTGAAAATAGGAGCTATCGCTCAGGCATGGAATTTGAAATTCGCTCCTCACGCAATGGAGAATATCCATATTCACCTAATCAGTGCTTTTTCCAACGCTCTTTATCTGGAGCGCCTGATTATGTTTGAGGAAGTTACCTCGAATGTATTTAAAAATCCCCCAGTGCCTAAGGATGGATATATGTACATACCGGATTTGCCAGGCCTGGGTCTGGAGCTGAATATGGACTTTATTAAAGAAAGAGACGAAAAATAAAGGAGAGAGAAGTATGAACTTTAAAGGATACCATCATATTGGACTATATACATGCGATTCGGAAAAAAGCCTGAAATTCTATACAGAAGGACTGGGCGGAGAACTTGTTTACAGCTTTTCTTCTGAGGTGGACGGCGGCAAAAAAATTTATTTGGTGCATATGGGCGGCGGCGCTATTGTAGAGATTCTTCCCAGAGGAAATGGGAAGGAAGAGACAGACGCTCACTGGGCTCATATCGCTTTGGAAACTGAAAATACCAAGGCGGCGTTTGAAATGGCGCTGAAGGCTGGAGCGAAGGTGCAGAGCCAGCCTGAAGATATGATGCTTGGAATAATGGCGGTGTGCCTCGCCTTTGTGACCGGGCCGGATGGGGAGGTTATCGAGTTGTTCCAGGTGAAATCTAATGGAGTAGAAGTTTGCTCGCGATAAACTTAATTTGAAGATGGCGGCGATTTTATGAAATATATATTGATTACGGGAGCGGCCCGCGGCATTGGTTATGGCCTTGCTCAGGCGTATGGAGAGGTTGGTTATTATGTGGTTGCGGGAGTGCGAAACTCCGAGACGGAAAACGTTCGGAGATTAAAGGCGACCTATGGAGAAAGATTTCTTGCTGTTGAAATGGATGTGTCCAGTACTCCGTCCGTGATTCAGGCGGCAGAAGTTGTCAAAAGGACCGTTCCTTATTTGGATATTATTATCAACAACGCCGCCACCCATGCCTATGATACCCAGGAAACCTTTGAAACCTGCTGTGTAGATAATTGTTTGGAAGTATTTAATGTCAACACGCTTGGCCCTTTGCGTGTCACACAAGCGTTTTTTCCACTGTTGGAACGGGGTACCGATAAGCTGTTGGTAAATATCTCTTCCAATGCGGCCAGTATTGGAGACACTACTAGGGAAAAAATGCTGGATTACTGTATGTCAAAGGCTGCGCTGAATATGGAGAGCAGGATCCTCCAAAATTCTTTCCATCAAAAAGGAATCAAAGTACTGGCATTGCATCCGGGATGGGTGCGGACAGACTCAGGAGGGCCGAACAATCCGTTGTCTCCTGAGGAATCGGCGGCATATATTATGCGGACGGCTGATAAATACAAGGATATTTTGTATGGGCCTATCTACATTGATTACACCGGGAAACCAATGAATTACTAAGGCGATTCACATATTTCGGGTTGTGGCAATCATTTTTAAAGGAGCGTTGAAAAATGGCGACCATAGATTACAAAAAACTTGTAAATGGTATTCAGTTGTTATATGAAAAGGCTGGTATTTCCCCCGAACACGCCAGGTACCAAGCGGAAAATCTAGTCTCCTGTGAAGCCAAGGGAATCTGGTCGCACGGAGTTGGCTTGGCTAAGAGGCATCTTGAGGATGTAGTGGCGGGAAAGATCAATCTTGCGCCTCAAATGGCGGTAACAAGGGAAACCTTAGCGACAGCGCAAATTAACGGGGATAACGGACTAGGTGCGGCAGTGGCTGTGTTTGCAACGAGATACGCCCTTAAAAAGGCGAAGGAATGTGGCTGTGCCTGCGTTGGCGTTACTAGTGGAAATCATTTTGGTGCCGGGCATTATTTCGCCGAATTAGCGGTTGCTGAAAATGCAATTATTTATATTTATACAACCGGCGACGCTACTATGGCACCATGGGGAGGAACAAAGCGTTATCTTGGAACCAATCCTTATACCTATGGGGCGCCAGCCGGAAAGTATCCCCCTTATATTTTGGACATGGCGACGACAGTAGGCGCTGCCAGAAAGGTGCAACAATGCCAAGAAGATGGAGTGCCTGTACCGGAAGGCTGGGGAATTGATAAAGATGGAAATGCCACAACAGACCCTGTGAAAATTTTGAAGGATGGCTCTATGTTGCCATTTGGAGGTCCTAAGGGATTTGGGCTGGCCGGAATGGTAGACATTATGGGAGGAGCCTTAACAGGCGCGGCATACCGGGATGATATTTGCTGTATGCCCATTGAAGACCGCAAGGTAAACAATGGCTTTTTTATTCAGACCATTGACGTTGCGAGCTTCATGGATCCGGGAGAGTTTAATCGGCGAATGGAAAAATTCGCTGAGGATATCTGTTCCAATCCGCCGGCTCCTGGATTCAGTGAGGTTTATTATCCTGGATTTATGAACGGACGGGAATGGAAAAAAGCAAAAAAAGAGGGCGTGGTGTTAAAGGACAGCGCGCTAAACTCTCTTAGGGCTGCGGCGCAATTGGTAGGACTCAATTTAAGCGATATTTTGGATTAGCAGGAAAGGAGTACATACGGTTATGTACAAGTTAATTATTCGGACGGACGATGTAGGTTATACCGATGTATTCAATATAGGAGCGATTGAAACCTATGAGCATGGCTATTCAGCCCATGCGGAGGTTATGCTGGAATCTCCTGGAACGGTTGACGCTTTAAAGAGGCTGCGGGAAATGCCTTGGGTTAGCGTGGGTTGGCACATTCACTTTTGGAACAGCCCAGTATTGCCGGAAAAGCAAGTATCATCCTTGGTCATTCCTGGGACCAATCGCTTTCGTCATGATCTTTTGATCGCACAGGATGTTGACTTTGAGGAGGCGCTTGCGGAATGCAAGGCGGAAGTCGAGCGTTGCCTGGAAATCCTGGGCCGGGTACCGGATGTAGGTGAAATTAGAAGTTTCGGTACGCCGATTGCCCGCGCGGTGAATCAGGTGATGCGGGAATACGGAATCGTCAGCGACTACGTCAGCAAAATGGAAATTCAGCCGGATGGCAATGTGAATTTTGGACAGGTCGCCCCGGAGTGGAAGGAAAAGCAGATTTATCAGACTGATTTTCGTACCGCGGTTGCACCTGATTTGCTGAAGGAAACATTGAGGGAGTTGGAGAGTTACGACCCGGTGGCCGTGTTTTTGGAGGATCGAGCTAAGCTTTTCACTCTGCCGGAGGGCTCCACGCTGCTGAGCCCTTTTCATGCCGGTTATGTGGACTATTATGTTGCTCGTTTAGGCGACTATGGAGAGTTTATGCGTTATTACACCTTGAGCCGAGTATATGATGTGGAAGCGTTATGTTCCCAACGACTGCACGATTGGATTAAGGATAATCACATTGAGTTATGCAACCTTCGTGATGCCCTTTATGGCACGCACGAATATCAAAATCATCTTCGCAACATAGGAAGCGATTTGTGCGTTTATTAATCGGCATTTATTCCGCCGATACTGATCAATAAGTTGTTGATACCGGCGAAATAAAAATAATATAACTGAGAGGAAGAATATTATGAGCATCAAAAAGCCGAAGAATCCTTACCGCTGTGGTTTGGTTATCCCTGGCAACCGAATGGATCTAATTGAAAAATATCGGTTTGCGGATACCGATATCCTCACATTTGACTTAGAGGATTTTGTGGCGCCCAGCGAAAAGGATAATGCGCGGAAGAATATGCAGAGGGCTGTGGAAATCAGCAGAGACGGATGGGCCGATTTGTTTCTCCGTATCAACAACGAGCCGGAATGTTTTGCGAAAGATTTGGAAGCCTGTGTACTTCCCGGGGTGAAAGGAATCATTATTCCCAAGGTTGAAACGGTAGAAAGAATGCGGGAGATTGAAAAAATAATCGATCGGCTGGAATTCGAGAGAAATATTCCTCATGGCACGATCGTCACCAATATGTTGATCGAATCTACTCTTGGCTATGTCAATATGGAAAGAATTTGCGCCAACACAAAGAGGGGCCATTCCATGAATGTGGGAACAGAGGACTTCAGCCGTGAGATGGGAATCAAAATGGTAGACGGAGATGAACTTGTAATCCACAACGCAATGATGGCGGTGGTCGCGACCGCTTATGGCCTGGTGCCTATGGGGCTGGTCGGATCAACGCTGGATCCAAAGGATGTGGATGGCGTTAAAAAGGTGATCGCCAATTCTGTTAAGGCAGGCCTTAAAGGGGCGTGGACCGGCAATGCTGATATGCTTCCGGTGATTTCTAAGGGCTTTTCTCCCACAAAAGACGAATATGAAAACGCCAAAAAGGTCGTCGAAGGCTTTGAAAAGGCGGTTGCTCATGGAGAAGGATTTGCTACAGTCAATGGGAAATCCGCAGATCTTCCGGTTGCCGTGCGTGCGAAGAAGGTCGTGGACCGTCAAAAAGAGATCGACGCATTCGAGGCCTACAAGCGTACCTTCACTGTGAAATAGGGACTCTGTAGCCCCAACTTTTTCTTATGATCAATATGCACCCATCTTGTCCCAAGATCGGTGTCGTTGAGAAGGCAATCAATGAAAATTATTATGTGAAAAGAGGAATTTTATTATGAGCACTCAAAAACCCCGCAACCCTTACCGCTCTGGTTTGGTTATCCCTGGCAATCGGATGGATATGATTGAAGAATTACATTTTGCAAATACGGATATTCTTACCTTTGATCTGGAGGATACCGTAGTAGAAAGTGAAAAAGAAATCGCTAGAAAGAATATGAAAAAAGCGGTCGAAATTGGAAGACAAGGCTGGGCAGACCTGTTTCTCCGTATTAACAATGAACCTCAGTATATTCTCAAGGATCTAGAAGCGTGCGTTCTTCCTGGCGTAAAGGGAATTATTATCCCAAAGGTGGAAACTGTAGAGAGAATGCGTGAAATTGAGAAGATCATAGATCGGCTCGAACACGAAAGAAATATTGAGCATGGGACGATCATTACCAATATGCTGATCGAGTCTGGTATGGGTTACGTAAACATGGAAAAAATCGCTGCGAATACGAAGCGCGGTCATTCCATGAATGTTGGAACTGAGGATTTTAGCCGTGATATTGGTATTCAGATGTCAGTAGGCGGCAGTGAGCTGGCGATGCCGAATTTCCATATGGCGATTATCGCCAGCGCCTATGGCTTGCGCCCTATGGGTTTAGTCGGCTCTATGATGTCTGATGTTACGAATATGGAGGCATTAGAAAAGGTAATTGCCGCTTCCGTAAAGGTTGGTCTTAAGGGGGCATGGTGTGGCAACGTGAATCAGCTTCCGGTTATTAACAGAGGGTTCGCTCCTACTGAGGAGGAGTACCAAAACGCCAAAAAGATCGTCGAGGTCTTTGAAGAGGCGGTTGCCCGTGGAGAAGGCGTACCCACCCTCAATGGAAAGAGCATCGATAAGCCGGTGGCAGAGCGGGCCCAAAAGATCGTGGATCGTCAGAAAGAAATTGATGCCTTTGAGGCTTATAAACGTACATTTTCCGTTCGGTAATACAGGAGGAGTCTGGTTATTAGAAAAGATTTAATCATTGTAAAGTAATAAACTTCACTTTTATGTTCTTTTGACAGGTATGAGACATCAAAAATCAGAAAACAGAGAAATAGGTTGTAAAAACAATCAAATGTATCTATTCTGAACCGGCGATTCTCATTTTGTTGAGTGTTCCTTTTGATTTTGGGTTCATAAATTCTTTCCGAACGGTATTGAACAGAGGTCGAAATCTGAAACTCAAAAATGAGACAATCCAGATTCCGGCCTCTTTTCCTATACCGCCAGCCCAGCGTTTAAGCCATTTTTAGAGGTTCATCCCTTTTATAGAAATGAGACATCAAAAAGCAAAAAAACAGAAAAATGGGTTGCAAAAACAATCAAATGTATCTCTTCTGAGCCTGTGATTCTTTTTTTGCTGAGTGTTCCTTTTGATTTTATTTAATAAATTTATTCCAAACGATATTAGACCGACGGACAACAATTTCGTCACTCCCTCCCAAGAAGGGGTGACGAAATAGATGTCACCCCGATTTTTTTCAGTATTCATGCGGGTTTTCGGGCTTTTGAGGGCCGATTTTTCAAAATCGCTCCACCGTGGATGTCCAACCCCCAAAAGAGCAAAAAAGGCAAAAAACCGCTTCCTTATTTTTATTAGGGAAGCGGTTTTT
>PPYE01662313.1_pt1 | contig 14225 bp, 11 predicted proteins | sample 1559881 | NCBI WGS metagenome assembly PPYE01 (sample SAMN08240022, study PRJNA423297) | Human gut metagenome, whole genome shotgun sequencing project.
ATTACTCCATTCTACCACTGGGGGCCATATGAACTCTTTTTATTTCCCTAAATTGTTGCGCTTGATAGTATAATTCACCAAACATAAAAAATGCCGCCGCGCTGTCTGCGCGGCGGCATAACTCATTATGCGAAGAACGCGTGGGCGCCGATGGTAGCAACATAAGTGCAGTTGCGGCTGAACCAGCGGCTGGAGGAAATGGAGGGATTGATAAAGTACAGGGCATTGCCTGCGGTATTAGTACCCTCCATAGCCAGCTTGGCGGCGATGACGCACTCCACAGTGGGGGTACGATTGATGCGGCCGTTGGAAGCCGGCGTGAACTGATTCCGCTGGAAGATCACGCTGTAGACCGAGTTGGGGAACTGAGGGCTGGCCACACGGTTGAGCACCACGTTGCCCACAGCGATCTTACCCTCCAGAGACTGGTTGCCGCTCTCAGCGTAAATGATACGGGAGAGCCAGTACAGATCCTCCTGGTCGTAGAAGCTGTCACCGGAAGCAATAGGACCGCTGCCGGAAGTGATCTCGATTACGCTCTCTGCACCGTTCCAAACCACCTTGGCACCCAGGGCCTGACACAGGGTGCGGACAGGCACCAGCACCACACCATTCTCCAGCTTCACGCCATCGGGCACATACAGGTACCGGCCGTTGGCCACAATATACTTGGCGCCGGGGGCGATCTGCAGCTTCAGGCCGGGGGCGGTAACCTCCGCCTGGCCATTGTTCCACACGGCCACAGCTTCAGGATAAAGGGCCTGCACGATAGGCCAATAGGAGACGTACGTCATTTCATTTTCTACCTTGGTGGCAAACTCAGTCACCAGGGACGTACCATTTACTTCAAAGCTGACGCCGCTCTCAGCAGCGTACGCAGGCCCGGTCAAAGACACACAAAGGACCAGACTTGCGAGCGCGCAAAGGGCTCGTTTTTTCATTGTTAGGAATCCTCCTGTTACAGACTGTTACTTGTTGTTCATCTTTTTGTAACCACATTGTAACCACTTTCAGGTCAAAAAGTCAATAGGAAATTTTCCCGTTTTTCCTGAATCCATTGCAGCACAATGTATTCAGCTTTTAAATTTTTTCACAAAGTAAACATTTTATTGAATTATGTAACCAAAGATGGATACAAAAAATAACAAAAAGAAACAGTCTTTTACCATATGTTTCTCCCTGAAACTCTCTGTTGATTTACCGCAATTCCCTGCTTGATTTTATAGTCTGGCCCACGCTTCCTATAGCCGCGCGCAGAGCCCCAGTTTTCGCCTTCCGCCCCATCAAATCAAAATTTTTTCTTTTTTTCATTTTACCCCTTGACGTAGCAAAAAAATCTGCTATAATATAGTCCGTTGCCTGTCCTGTGCAGTCAACTTGTAGAGCACTCACCATGGAGAGATGGCTGAGTTGGTCGAAGGCGCACGATTGGAAATCGTGTAGGCGTTAATAGCGTCTCGAGGGTTCGAATCCCTCTCTCTCCGCCAAAGAAGGACATGACCAAGGTCATGTCCTTCTTTTTATTTTGCTGCCGTCTGGTACGCTATCGTCTCTATTTTTCCTTGACAATTTATCTTCTCCCCTCTATAATATTATTCAGCGCTCAGTTGGTCGGAATAATCTGATCCCCTGTTCAGCGCAGTTCAATTTCATCCGGGTGTGGCGAAGCTTGGTATCGCGCTTGGTTCGGGTCCAAGAGGCCGTGGGTTCAAATCCCGCCACTCGGACCATGCGGAGTGTCCTTATAGGATCTGAGTATCCTGCAAAGGCACTCCGCATTTTATTTACATCCATAGCAACACAAAACGCTAGATTGTGTGGAGGGCTTACCATAATGTCAGAGCATTATGAGCAGCTCCCCCACCACCGAGAATTCTCCTTGACAATTTGTTTCTTCTATTGTATCATGTTACAAGTAATTTGGAATAAATTATGCGCTAGTGTGGCTCAGAGGTAGAGCAGCTCACTCGTAATGAGCAGGCCGTGGGTTCGATTCCCACCACTAGCTCCAAAAAAGGCACGACATATGTCGTGCCTTTTTTGGTATTTTCCGGCGTTCTTGGTGCCCTCGTTGTCAAAGCGCCCGGCGCAGCTTCAGAATAGTTAGATTAATCTCTCCATCCACCGCATCTCCAGAGCCGGAATAGGTCAACGTAAACGTTGTGGCTGCTGGCGCCCGCAGAATAAGAAAGCTCGAGCCTGCCGCACTCCCACCGGCTGTACTGACAGCAAAATAGATCCCTGTCTCCAAATGGGTGGTACCGTTATAAGATGGCGTTACCTGCATATAGTTGGCCTGCCGAAAAACCGCTGATACCTTATAAGAAATCAAATAATAGCCAGGTTCCAGCGCAATAACCGTGGGACTGGCCTGGGTGATCTGCCCGGTTGGATCTGTCACATCCGGAAACACCACCAACTGACTCCCTCGAACAAGCGGATACTGATAATTTACATACGACGCAAACACATCATCTGGAGCGGTGCCGGCAGATCCAGTAGGGCCTGTGGGACCCGTGGGACCTTCTCCCCCCGCAGGGCCAGTTGGCCCCTGCGCTCCCGTCGGCCCTGTGGGGCCGGTGCTGCCCACCGCTCCTGTTGGGCCCATGGGGCCCGTTGCTCCTGTTCCTGCGGGGCCTGTGGGGCCTGTAGGGCCGACAGGGCCCGTATCACCCGCTGCCCCTGTTGGACCTGTTGGACCTGTGGAACCAGCGCCATCGGCCCCTGCAGGGCCTGTAGGACCTACTGGGCCAATACTGCCAGTCGCCCCTGTGGGACCCGTAGGGCCTGTTGGACCGGTACTGCCCACTGTCCCCGCCGGACCCATGGGACCTGTTGGGCCGGCATTGCCCGTTGCTCCTGTGGGGCCTGTGGGACCAGCACCGCCTGTTGCCCCTGTAGGGCCGGTAGGTCCCTGCCAGATACAGCAGGGCGGTCCGCTCAGGCGAAGCGGGTCCGGATTATAATATCGATACTGCTCGTTTTCCCATCGCCGCACGGCCGCTCCCTCGTCTCTCCTTAAATTCTCCGGCAACTCATGAAAGGATTGCCGTCTGCTTCATCCTATTCTCTCCCCTGGCCGCTGGTGCTGTCGACAAAGAAAAACCGGCCCCTGCCGCAGCTGCGGCAGGGGCCGGTTCTGTCTGCTGGAGATCAATACAGCAGGTTCTTCTCGGTCTGAGGATCAAACAGGTGAATGAGCTCAGGACGGAACGCAAAGTTGATGGCGGTACCATAGGGGATACCGGCACGATGCTCCTCAGGCAGCTCGGTGGTGGGAATACGCAGCACCACGTCCTTGCCGGCGGCGCTCACATGGAGGTACACCTCGCTGCCCATCATCTCGGACACATCCACCGTGCTGGACACGGTGTGAGGACCGGCCACAGGGGCAAAAGAGATGTGCTCGGGACGGATACCGGCCACCACATCCATGTCGCCCACACCCTTCTCGGTGAGGATCTTCTGGGCCTTGTCAGCCAGCTCAATCACAGCGTCGGCCACGGCGATCTGATACTTGCCGTCCTTCTTCTGCAGCTTGGCATCGAAGAAGTTCATCTGGGGAGAGCCGATGAAGCCGGCCACAAACAGGTTGGCGGGACGATCGAACACTTCCTGAGGAGTACCGATCTGCTGAATGAAGCCATCCTTCATGATGACGATACGGTCGCCCAGGGTCATAGCCTCGGTCTGATCGTGAGTCACGTAGATGAAGGTGGTGTTGATGCGCTGGCGCAGCTTGATGATCTCGGCACGCATCTGGTTACGCAGCTTGGCGTCCAGGTTGGACAGAGGTTCGTCCATCAGGAACACCTGAGGATCGCGGACGATGGCGCGGCCGATGGCCACACGCTGACGCTGGCCGCCGGACAGAGCCTTGGGCTTACGATCCAGGTACTGGGTGATATCCAGGATGGCAGCAGCCTCACGCACCTTCTTGTCGATCTCATCCTTGGGCACCTTGCGCAGCTTCAGGGCAAAGGCCATGTTCTCATACACGGTCATGTGGGGATAGAGCGCGTAACTCTGGAACACCATGGCGATATCGCGGTCCTTGGGCTCCACATCGTTCATCCGCTTGCCGCCGATGAGCAGATCGCCCTCGGAGATATCCTCCAGGCCGGCCACCATCCGCAGAGTGGTGGACTTGCCGCAGCCGGAAGGACCGACCAGCACGATGAACTCCTTATCCGCGATCTCCAGATTGAAGTCGTGGACAGCGGTCACCTTGTTGTCATAGATCTTCTTGACGCCTTTCAGAACTACAGTTGCCATATACATGGACCGTAAGGGCAATGCCTCCGCAAATACCCTCTCGCTCCGGGAGAGCAAAACTCCCAGAACGTTACGACAGGTCTCCACACTGCCGCACCGCCGGTCCGGCGGATTTTCCTCCTTTTTTTCGACTCTTCCGGCCTATAGGAATGGAGTAGGACCGGAAGGCCTGTATTTGGGGGTGCGCTCTATTCAGCCGCGGACTAATTCGCCGCGGAAGAATACATCTTTCAGTTCCAGATTCTCATCCAGAACAACCACATTGGCCCGCTTGCCGGGCTCCAGGCTGCCGGCCCGGCTGAAAATGCCGATAGCCTTGGCAGGGTTGACCGCAGCAGCCCGCACGGCATCCGCCAGAGGGATGCCAAAAGACACGGCGGTCTTCATACAATTCATCAGATCGGTAACAGAACCGGCCAGGGTGCCGTCCTCCAGGGTAGCATACTTGCCCTTTACCTTGACGGCCTGGCCGCCCAGAGTATAATCGCCGTCAGGCATACCGGCGGCCCGCATGGTATCGGAAATCAGGATGACACGCTTGGCACCGAACATCTTGAACACCGCCCGCACCACAGAGGGATGGATGTGAACGCCGTCACAGATCAATTCCACATTGCACAGCGGAGTGTCCAGAGCCGCGCCCACCACACCGGGAGCCCGGTGGGTAAAGGCCGGCATAGCGTTAAACAGGTGGGTCACCTGCCGGGCGCCCAGCCGGAAGGCCTCCATAGCGGTGTCATAGTCGGCGGTGGTGTGAGCCAGGGAGATGGTGACCTCGCTCTCCATAGCCTCGATAAACTCCATGGCGCCAGGCTCCTCGGGAGCCAGGGACACCAGTTTTACCAGGCCCTGAGAGGCAGCAATAAGGCGGCGCAGCATATCCACATCAGGGGCATGGAGCCAATCGCCGTTCTGAGCGCCCTTCTTGGCCATGGAGAGGAAGGGCCCCTCCAGGTTAATGCCGCACAGGGCAGCGCCGGGCTTGTCGGCAGCTTTATGGGCGGCCGCCACCTGGCAGACCTTGGTGAGCTGATCCTCCAGCAGAGTCATGCCAGCGGGGCAGATCTGAGTTACGCCCCGGGACAGCTCGTACCGGGCCATGATCTCCAGGCCCTCGGGGTCGGCGTCGGAAAAGTCGCGGCCCTTGCAGCCGTGAAAATGCACGTCGGTCAGACCGGGGATCACATAGCAGCCGGTGGCATCATAGGTCTTGCCATCGCTGCTGGAGTTGGAAAGAAGCCGACCGTCAAAGCAGACGTCCCGCTTGACAAATCCCTCCTGCAGGTCAAAAACCTGGCAGCCGGTTATCCGCATACGGGAACACCTGCTTCCACAAGCTTATGGAGGGCAGCCTTATCGCCCACCAGGGTTACGTCGGGATGGAGCTGGAGCACGGAAGCAGGCACGTCCTTGGTGACGGGGCCGGTAAAGGCCTCCTTCACGATGTCGGCCTTCTCCTCGCCGCTGACGATAATCAGGATGCGGCGGGCATTCATGATGTTCTTGATGCCCATGCTCAGAGCGTGGCGGGGCACCTCGTCCCGGCTCTCAAAGAAGCGCTTGTTGGCCTCGATGGTGCTCTCGGTCAGGTCCACCAGATGAGTCTCCAGGCCGAAGTCGTCGCCCGGCTCGTTGAAGGCAATGTGGCCGTTGTGGCCCATACCCAGCAGCTGCAGGTCAATGCCGCCCAGATCCCGGATCAGCTTGTTGTAGGCCTCGCACTCGGCCTCGGGGTTCTTGGCCAGACCGTTGAGCACATGGGTGTTCTCCGGCTTGATATCAATGTGGTCGAACAGGTTATCCTGCATAAAATAGCGGTAGCTCTGCTCATGGTGGGGAGAAAGGCCCAGGTACTCGTCCAGGTTGACGGAGCGGACCTCCGCGAAGGACAGATCGCCCTTCTTGTACCAGTCCACCAGCTGCTTGTAGGTTCCCACAGGGGTACCGCCGGTGGCGAGACCCAGCACACAGTCGGGCTTGTAGATAACCTGGGCGGAGATGATATTGGCCGCCCGGCGGCTCATGGCCTGATAGTCTTCCGATTGATAAATACGCATAATAATGTAACTCCTAGCCTTTCATATCAAAGTGGGGCGGGCGGGTCACCGCCCGCCCCGGAACTTGATCTGGGATCAGCAGTATTTGGCAATGGCAGCGGTGATCATGGCATAAGCCTCGTCCACCAGGTTGGCATCGCTGTCGATCAGGCCGGGCATGGGCTTACGGACGGAGCCGCAGTTCACACCGTTCTTGGCCAGGATGGCCTTCATCACGGCATACAGGTTGCCGTGAGCGGAGCACATCTTGTAGATGATACGGCAGATGTCGTTCTGGATCTCACGGGCAGGCTCCATCTCACCCTTCTGGAAGTGCTCATACACCTTCAGGAAGAGCTCGGGCATAACGGCATAAGTGCCGCCGATACCGGCGCAGGCGCCCATGGCCAGACCGGACACATACTGCTCGTCGGGACCGTTGAACACGATGACCCCGGCATCCTTCCACATCTGGATGTCCTGAACAGGCATGGAGGAGTTCTTCACGCCGATGACCCGGGGATTCTTCTGCATCTCAGCCAGCAGAGAGGGGGTCAGGGCCACACCGGCCAGCTGGGGAATGTTGTAGATGATGAAGTCGGTGTTGGGAGCGGCAGAAGAGATGTCGTTCCAGTAGCCGGCGATGCCATACTCGGGCAGGTGGAAGTAGATGGGGGGAATGGCGGCAATGGCATCCACGCCCAGGCTCTCAGCATGAGCAGCCAGCTCCATGCTGTCGGCGGTGTTGTTGCAGGCAACGTGGGCAATGACGACCACCTTGCCCTTGGCCTCGGCCATCACGTTTTCCAGTACCACCTTGCGCTCAGCCACGCTCTGGTAGATGCACTCACCGGAGGAGCCGCCCACATACAGGCCGTTGACACCCTTGCCGATCAGGTAGCGGGTCAGGGCGCGGACCTCGTCGGGGGAAATGTTGCCGGCCTCATCATAGCAGGCGTAAAAGGCCGGAATCACGCCCTGGTATTTTTTCAGATCGCTCATTTCAATATTCCTTCTCTCAAAACGATAATAAACGAACTTGGAGGATAAATCAACCCTTAAATACGCACACCGCAGGGTAAAATGAATGTACCGGCGGAGCAGCGTCCGGTCAGCGGGATCAGCCCTTGACCGCGCCCATGGCGATGCCCTGGGTGAAGTACTTCTGGAAGGCGATGAACACGGCCACGATGGGGATGGCGGCCAGGGTAGCACCAGCCATGATGAGGCCGAAGTCGCTGGACATCTCGCCCTGCAGGCGGGCAATACCCAGAGAGATGGTCCAGTTGACACGGCTGGTCAGCATGATCAGCTGGAGGAAGTAGTCGTTCCAGGAGTTAACGAAGGTAAAGATAGCCAGAGCACCGATGCCGGGCTTGATCATGGGGAAGACCACGCTGAAGAAGGTGCGCAGCTCCCCGGCGCCGTCCACCCGGGCGGCCTCCAGGATCTCATTGGGTATGGTCTCGGAGAACTGTTTCATCAGGAACACGCCGAAGGGCCAGCCTACGGTGGGCAGGATAACGGCCCACAGGGTATCCGCCAGATGGAGGAGGTTCATCTCGCGCAGCAGGGGGATGACGATAACCTGCTTGGGCAGAGCCATGGCGCAGATGATGATGGTGAAGAGGAGGGCCCGGCCATAGAACCGCTTCTTAGCCAGAGCGTAACCAGCCAGAGCGGCGGTGAGGCAGGTGAGCACCAGCGCGCCCACAGCCATAATAATGGTGTTAAGCAGCCACTGGCCAGCAGGATTCTTGAACAGCTTGGCGTAGTTCTCCAAAGTAGGACTCAGAGGGAACCACTGAGGGGTACGGGCGTTGATGGTCATGGCGTCCTTGAAGGAGCCGGTGACGATCCAGTACAGCGGGAAGATGAAGAAAATTGCCAGGAGGACCAGGATCACGATGGTGATCGCCTTGTAACCGGTGGAAGTACCGGCCAGCTTGCTTTTCGCGTTATTCATCTTCTCACCTCCTTAACCGTTGTCAGTCTTCGCGAACTTGAACTGGATGGCAGAGAAGATCGCGATGATGATGGCCAGGACCACGCCCATAGCGTTGGCGTAGCCGAAGTTCTGGTTGTTGTACGCCATCTGGAAGATGTAGTACATAATGGTGTCGGTGGCATGGTTGGGTCCACCGGAAGTCAGCAGCTGGATCAGTGCGAAGCACTGGAAGGAGTTGATGGTGGTGATAACCAGGATGTACAGGGTGGTGGGCATGATCTGGGGCCACTTGATCTTCCAGAACACCTGGAGCTTGGTGGCGCCGTCCACCTGAGCAGCCTCCACCAGAGACTGGTCCACGTTGCCCAGGGCAGCCACATACAGCACGATGGGCTGGCCAATGGAGGTAGTGAACAGAATCAGGATGATACACCAGATGGCGGTAGCGGAATTGCCCAGCCAGTCATAACCGGTGGTACCAAAGATCTGGTTCAGCAGGCCGTTGTAGGGGTTGAACATCCACTTCCACACCACGGTAACTGCCACGGTACCGGTAACCACAGGCAGGTAGAACACGCAGCGGAAGAAGGAGCGGGTCACTGCCTTCATCTGATAGATGGCAGAGCTGACCCACAGGGAAAATGCGGTAACGGCGGGCACCGCTACCACCACGATGATGACGGTGTTCAGGAATCCCTTCCAGAAGATGGGATCCTGTGCCATCTTGACATAGTTGTCAAACCCAATAAACTTGGTGGCGGAGCTGTCCAGGCCCATTTCCTGCAAGCTGAACACCACGCACATGATCATTGGAATTACCACGAAGCCGATGAAGAAGATCAGGCTGGGCAGCAGGAACAGGTAGGCGGAAATGGTCTCCCGCCGGACCAGGGCCTTGCTCATGCCGGAGAACTGGGACCGTTTCTCCTTCTTGGGCTTCTTACCGACCGTTGCTACGGCGTTTTGTGCCATGAGATTCTCCCCTCTTTTCGAACTTATTTGCACACTTTTCCAAATGGTTCCGAAAAAGCAACTGTGCCCGCCCCCTCACAGGGAGCGGGCACAGAAAGTGCGTCAAATCATACTTGCGCCGCTTAGCCGATGGCAGCGTTGCTGGCGCTGACGAACTCGTCAGCAGCAGTCTGGGCGTCCACGCCGCCGGTCAGGATCTTCTGGAGCATATTCCACCAGTTGGTGCGCTGCTCGGTCCAGCCGCCGATAACGTTGTAATAGTCGCCCATGTAAGGCATCAGAGTGAGGAACTCAGCGGCATCAGCCTCGGTATCGGTACCCTCGTACACGTTGCCCAGAGAAGCACGGACGGGGAAGAAGCCGGTCAGCTGCACGCTCTCCTTGGCCTGCTCGGGATCGTCGCAGATGTAGCGGATGAAGTCCTTGGCAGCCTCGATCTTGGCCTCATCGCCATTGTCGAAGATACCGAAGCCCCAGATGCCGCCGCACAGCTCGGGCTTGCCGTCGTCAGAGGGGAAAGCCATGGCATAGGGAGTAAAAGCAACCTGAGAAGCGTACTGAGCCTTGTTGGAAGCGTTCCAGCAGAAGGTCACAGCAGCGGTGCCGTTGGCAAACTGCTGCAGCTCGTCAGCAGCCTGGAAGCCGGCGTTGGCGTTCAGGGAGCCATTGTCCACCATGGACTTGATGAGCTCCAGAGCCTTCACGTTCTCGGGAGAGTTAGCAGTGTACTCAGTGTGGTCGGCATTGGTGTAGGTGCCGGAGTACAGGTTGTTGACAAGGGCGCGGGTGCCCTGGTCGCCGCCCTGGCCGCCGCAGTAAACGATACCGGGCACGGCCACCAGACCGGAGTCACGGACGGCCTCCATGGCCTTCACGAAGTTGTCGGTAGTCCAGGTGCGGGTCTCCTCGTCGATGTACTGCAGAGCACCGGCCTGCTCAAAGACCTCATAGTTGATGGCCATGCAGTGGGTGGTCATGCACAGAGGATACTCATAGTACTTGCCGTCCAGCTGGCAGGCATTCACAACAGCCTCGCTGGTGGCAGCGATGTCAGCAGTGGTCTCTTCGGTCCACAGGTCGGACAGATCCACCATCAGGTTGTTGGCGCCCCAGTTGGTCACCAGACGCTCGGGACCCTCCATGATGATGTCAGGAGCAGTACCGCTGGTGATAGCGGAAGTGACCTGAGTATCACCGTTGGTGTAGTCCAGCAGCTCGAACTTGATGGACACGCCGGGGTTGGCGGCGGTGTACTCATCGATCAGAGCCTGCATGGTGTCATAGTCACCAAACTTGCCGATGGGGTAGGTCCAGATGGTCAGCTCCACAGTTTCGCCGGAGCCGGAGGGAGTGTTGCCGGACGGGGTGTCGGTGTTGCCGGCGGGGGATTCGCTGGTGCCGCCGCCGCCGCAGGCAGCCAGGCCCAGAGACATGGAGGCAGCCAGCATGAGCGCAAGAATACGTTTCTTCTTCATCATTCATCCTCCTCATTTTTGATAATTTTCGTGATTACTCAGTGGTAACCCGTTGTGTAGATTGTACAGTTCAACACAAGATTTGTCAATAGCGAATTGCACATTTTCTTTCTTCTTTTGCGGTGTCTGCAAATTTTTTTCAAATTCCACTATTGACGGTCAAATGTGTTTGTCCGACAACACTTCAGCCACCAGTTCCTGTCTGGCACGGCAGCCCTCCCGATCCCGGCGGCATACCTCATGGAAGAGTACATCCATCAGATAGAGCTGGGCAATACGGGCAGCTACGGAACCGCCCTGGAGGGGGCCCTCCCGGGAACCGCATTGAAGCACAATGTCGGCATAGGCGGCGCCGGGAGACTTGGGGAACCGGGTAACCAGGATAATCCGTGCTTTCCGGTCCCGGATAATCTGGAGGTTCTTCATCAGCTCTTTGGTGGAGCCGGAGTAGGAGAAATAGATGACCAGATCGCCGGGGGTGAGCTGAGAGGCGGCAATCGCCTGAAGATGGGAGTCCATGACCGCTGTAAAATTCAGCTGAATGGTGCTGAACAGGTGGGCACACTCCTGGGAAAGAATCATGGATCCTCCCTGGCCCATGCACAGTACCCGGCCGGCGGAGACGATCATATCCGCCGCCTTGCGCACCGCATCCGCCTGGATCAGCTCCAGAGTCTGGGCCAGGGCCTCGGAATCGCTGCGATAAACAGCGCGGCACATTCCCTCCACGCTGTCCTCTTCCTCCAGCTCTCCCGCCTCTGCGGCACTGTGATCCATCCGGCCGGCAGTGGCGTTGGCAATGGCCAGCTTAAAAGCGCTGTAGCCCTTGTAACCCAGCCGTTTGCAGAAACGGGAGATGGTGGCCTCGGCCACGCCGGCCTCCTCCGCCAGCTCCGAGATGGACATAAACTGGGTCTGCTGCTGGTGGATAACGGCGTAGTCGGCCACCTTTTTCTCCGCGCTGGTCAGCTGGTAGTACTCGCTGTTGATCCGTTCAAAGACATTTACTAACGGCATTGCCGCCCTCTCAATTCCGCTCCAGGATCTGGCCGATCATCTGATCGCACATGATGAGCATCCGAGGCAGGTGGAAGGGACCTTTGAAGGTGGAACCCTTGCAGGGAGGCTCGGTGGGCTTGCCGTCCCGGCGCAGATAGCCGTACCAATCGCCGTACTCAGGATCAGAGAAGTATTTCTTGCAGTAATCCAGGGTCTTTTCAAACCACTCCAGATACTTCTCGTCGCCGGTATCACGATAGATCATCATAGAGGCGATGAGGATCTCGTCGTGAGGCCACCACAGCTTCATGTCGTGCTCGTAGGCCTCGGGGGGACGGCCCAGGCAGTCAATAAAGTAGAGCAGTCCGCCGTACTCCTTGTCCCAGCCAGCATTGATGGCCTGGTCAAAGATCTTGATGGCGGTGGCGTGCTGTTCCTTGTTGCCCCGCAGGTTGGCGTCCTCCATCAGGAACCAGGAGCACTCGATATCGTGGCCGGGATTGACCACACGGCCCTCGGTCACATCGCCCCGGAACTCGCCGTTGGGACCCACGCTCTCCAGAGTGCAGCCCAGCTCGGGCTTATAGTGGTAGCGGAAGATCTCGTCCACACACTGAGCGGCCCGCTGGTTATACAGCTCAGCCTGCTCGGGGTCCACCCGGCGCAGCACGGAGGTGATGTTCAGGTAGATCATGGGGTTGGCCAGAGCGCGGCCGGAACGGGTCTCAGGAATGGTCTTGGGGCCCAGTCCGGTGGGGTCCTTGATCAGGCCCTGATTCAGATTCCAGATCAGCTCATAGGCGGCACGGGCACGCTCCAGGCACTCCTTGTCCCCGGTAACACCATAATATTCGGCGTTGGCGATGGCGTAGAACCCCTCGGAGAAACAATAGCGGCGCTGACGCAGAGGCTTGCCGTCACCGGTCACGGTGAAGTACATCCGGTTGCCTGCCTCCCGGTTGATGCAGCAGCGCTCCATAAAGTCCAGGCAGCTCTTGCTGGCAGCCAGCCACTCGTCCTTCACCCCATAGGTGTGGCACAGATAGGCAAACATCCAGGCGCAGCGGCCCTGCATCCATACGCTCTTGTCGGTGGAGAAGATCTTGCCTTCCCGGTCCAGGCAGGTGTAGACGCCCCCGTTTACCGGGTCCATGCCATTTTTCAGCCAGAAGTTGACGCTCCGCTCCAGCTCTTCCTTGATCCATTTCTGATGATCCTGCAGACGTGCAGTGATATCCATAATCGCAATTCCCACCTTTCCATTGTTGGGAGATGATCCCCCGTTGGTTCCATCATACCCGTCGGTCCATCCCCCGTCAAGACCTGGGAAGAAAATAATTTTCAGAATCCTGAAAATATGCTTGACAGATTTAAAAAAACTGGTAGCCTATACATATAACGAGCTTTCTGTTTCCCATATATGTTAAGGAGGATGTCTCATGAAACATCTTGGCATTGAAGTCCCTGTCAAACACGTCCCCGAGCTGGACCCCGGTTTCCTCCCCCTGGGCAAATTCTTCACCGCCTTCCTGAAGGACGCCAAAAAACCTCTGGATCTGGCCGTGGAGCGGGCCGGCGGCGAGGTGGCCGTCTACAAGACCTTCATCCACGGTACCCCCGACATGGCTGAGGCCGACCGCTACTATGTGGACCGGCTCATCAAGACCATGCTGTGGTATATGGGCGGCTTCAAGGTGTACATCAGCGGCGACAAGGAGATCTTTGAGGCCATGAAGGCCACCTACTGTGTGGGCGGCAAGCGCTCCTTCGATGCCGACTTCATGTCCAATGTGTATGAGAAGCCTTTTGAGGTTGTGTACTGCGACCAGGTGCCCGCCGAGAAGAGCAATCCTCAGGCCGTGGGCCGTCACCTGGGCGGCTGCCGCATCGGCTTTGACGCCGGCGGCTCCGACCGCAAGGTGTCCGCCGTCATCGATGGCGAGCCTGTGTTCAGCGAGGAAGTGGTCTGGTATCCCAAGATCACTGCCGACCCCGACTACCACTACGAGGGCATCGTGTCCGCCCTCAAGTCCGCCGCCCAGCATATGCCCCGGGTGGACGCGGTGGGCGTCTCCTCCGCCGGTATCTACATCGAGAACCGCACCATGGTGGCCTCCCTGTTCCTGAAGGTGCCCAAGGAGGACTTTGACGCCAAGGTGAAGGACATCTATATCCGCGCCATTAAGGATACCTTTGGCGATGTGCCCTATGTGGTAGCTAACGACGGCGACGTGTCCGCTCTGGCCGGTGCCATGAGCCTGGAAGAGAACAACATCATGGGCATTGCCATGGGCACCAGCGAGGCCGTTGGCTATGTGGACCAGAACGGCAACATCACCGGCTGGCTCAACGAGCTGGCCTTCGCCCCCGTGGACGCCAACCCCGACGCCATGGAGGACGAGTGGTCCGGCGACATCGGCTGCGGCGTGAAGTATTTCTCTCAGGACGGTGTCATCAAGCTGGCCCCCGCCGGCGGCATTGAGCTGGACCCCGCCCTCTCCCCCGCCGAGAAGCTGAAGG
>PPYE01433356.1_pt1 | contig 14224 bp, 13 predicted proteins | sample 1559881 | NCBI WGS metagenome assembly PPYE01 (sample SAMN08240022, study PRJNA423297) | Human gut metagenome, whole genome shotgun sequencing project.
AGCACGGATTGATAAGAATCGAGTCTATTGTCTCACATATGACTATGATTTTCGAGGTACGGAGTATTTACCGTTTACTATTGTCTCACATATGACTATGATTTTCGAGGTACGGAGTATTTACCGTTTACATATTAACAAACTTATCCTAAATAGAATGGAGTTTCTATTTAGAGTAAATTAAGGAGGTGGATGATCTAAGAAAGGTCATCCCCTCCCTAATAATTTTGTCAGCTCATTGCAAAGAATAGTTTTCGATTATTGATTGCTCTCGAAACACTGAGATTCTTTTAGTAAGATATACTTCTTCTAATTACTCTTTTCTATATATTCTCGTAGTTTTTCAATCCGTGCTAATCTTTCAGCAACAACTTTCTCTCCACCTGATTGTTTTGGGATATAATACTTCTTATCTTCTAGATTTTCTGGTAAGCATTTCATATTCGTAATATATCCCTCATAATCATGGGCATACTGATAATTCTTGCCATAGTTTAAATTTTGCATTAATTCGGAAGACGCATTTCTCAAATGTAATGGAACTTGAGTACCTTTTGTTTCTATAGCATCTTTCTTGGCATTTTCATATGCGATATATAAAGAATTTGACTTAGGAGCAATCGATAGGTAAACAACTGCCTGTGTTAGATTGACTGAACATTCTGGCATCCCAATATAATGAGCAGCTTCATACGCATTTGTCGCAACTGTTAAAGCTTTATAATCTGCAAGACCAACGTCTTCAGATGCAAATCTTATTAATCTTCTTGCTATGAAAAGAGGATCTTCTCCAGCTTCCAACATTCTTGCCAACCAATACACGGCTGCATTAGGATCGCTATTACGCATTGACTTATGAAGCGCAGAAATAATATTATAATGTTCGTCCCCATGTTTATCATATATGAAGCTTTGATTGGATAAAATCTTATCTAATACTTCAACATTGAGATATATACTATTTGGGTGAGTATTTGGATAATACTGAATTGTACATTCTAATATATTCAGAGCATTTCTTGCATCTCCTCCAGCAAAAATAGCAATTTTTTCTAAAGCTTCTTCAGTATAAGTTATATCGGCAATTTTTAAGTAATAATCTTCTGTCAATGCTCTTTTCATAATCGCAACAATATCTTCTTTTGACAAAGGAGATAAGGTCACAACATAAGATCGTGAAAGTAATGCCTTATTAATTTCAAACGAAGGATTTTCAGTTGTTGCACCAATTAGAATTATATTTCCATTTTCCACATCTGGTAGAAGCACATCTTGTTGAGATTTATTTAATCGATGTACCTCATCAATAAATAGAATTGTTTTTTTCATTCCCAACCTATTACTAATTGCTTTTTCGATTACCTCTTTAATATCCTTAACACCAGATGTAACTGCACTTAATTTGTATAATTCCGATTTTGTATGACTCGCAATAATATGTACCAATGATGTTTTTCCACACCCTGGTGGTCCCCATAAAATCAAGGATGAAAACGTGTCGGTTTCAATTGCTCGCCTTAAGAATGAGTTAATACCAATAATATCTTCTTGCCCAACAAACTCATTTAAAGAATTTGGACGCATTCGTTCAGCCAATGGCCGTCTCATTTGATCACCAAACGATATTTGTTGAAACATTATTTAACACCTCTTTTCTGTCTAATTTATATTTTCGTATATCACAGTTCTACCATAAACCTCATCATATGATTCTGTTCTATTAGTCATTATAAACTCACCGGATTTATGCACAACTTCCTTAACTCTTCGCAATCCGCAAAAACTATTAGGTGAAAATGTTAATGAATAAGCTCCACAATCAGGAATATACAAAATATCACCAATACTAACTTGACTCAGCTTACATTTCGGATGAGTTTGGTCAATTGGAGTGCAAGTTCGACCTACAACTGTATATTCTTCGATGCATCCACTAGTTACTAATTGCTTTATGATTGGCGGATAAATTCGATAGTCATGTTGCTTAACACCCAAAGCATTTATTCCCATATCAGTAATTATAAATTTTTCTCCCCACGACTCTTTTAAATCAAGAACTTTAGTGATGAGTACAGCGGTTCTTGCTGCCAAATATCTACCACTTTCAAAAAAGTAGTATTTAGCTTTTGAAAAAGCCGCCTCTTTACTGTACTGTTCAAAGAGAGAGGATAATGACTCTGATAATAAATCCATATCTAATTCACCATCCATATCATCTTCAGGGACACCGAAACCGCCGCCAAAATCAAAGTATTCAAATTGCTTACCCGTCTTTTGGTATATCTCAATACATTTTTTTAATAGATAGGCAGTATTGTAAACTATATCCTGTGCTTCAAAGAATTGGGATCCAGCATACATAAAAATTCCATTGATCATATTCTTTTTATCGGCAACTAATATTTCATCAACTCTATCCTCATCAATTCCAAAAGCAGATGGTACTCCCCCCATTTTTAATATAGAACGATTATTACTAAAATTTGGATTTATTCTTATACTACATTGGATAGAGAATTTCTCGTTATAATCTGCTAGCTTCTTAATTTCACTTTCAGATTCAACATTAAACTTTGTTATACCATTGTTCAAAGCCAATTCAATATACTCTACTGTTTTCCCTTGCCCTGATACAATAATCTTTGAAGCAGGTACTTTTAATGAAAGTAAGTACATTAACTCTCCCTCTGAAGCAGTTTCGAAAAAGACTCCTAAATTGCATAAATATTTAATTATATATGGGTTAGGACCTGCTTTCAATGAATACACCATTGAGCATGAATTTGGCAGTGCACCAATAAGCCTCTTTGCATTTTTTTCAATCTCATGATGATCAAAGCACAAAAGCGGTGTCCCAAATTTACTAGCGGCTTCTTTAATTACTGTTACATTAATTTCAGTATTAATCAACAAAAACACCTTCCTTCTGGAAATAGTTTTTCATTCTATATAGTGCTTTTCTATACTCGTTAGTGTTACAAGCCGTAGAAAACCTAATAAAATATTCGTATGTTTCTTTATTACAAGTGGAAAAAGATGATTCTGTCAAGATTGCAACACCTGTATTATTTATTAATTGTTGTACCAACTCAATCTCTGATAATTTAAAAGGTTTATTAAACCAAACACAGAAATTAAATCCACCTTGCATTTCTGTATAATCCAATATAAAAGGTTGGAGTATATCAAGAGTTAATAGGTAATTCGATATAACAGCTTTTTCATTCTCAATCATTTCTGTTATATATTCATCATAATATTTGACATAATCTTCAAAAATTTTCTTAGCAAATACTCGCATTGAGTCAGGAATAATCGCACCAGTATAGAAGAAAATATTTCTAAATAAGTTTCTTATTAATACCTCTTTATACCGTTTTCTATTATTTGTTTTATTTAGATATATACATCTAAACATACATGTTAATGCGATTACAAATACCGGAAAGGTTGGAGGATTCATGATAGAATCCGCTTGAATTTCTGAGACTGCTTTGATAATCTCTTTGTTACCATATATGTATCCTATTCGAAATCCAGCTGTCGCATCTGTTTTTGAAAAGGAATTAACAATAGCCGCATTACTCCAAGAAATATAATTGGTAATCACATTCTCATAATATTCATATTCTTTTTGAGAAATGACCAAATCACAGACCTTATCCCAAACAATGAATCCATCTATAGATTTTATATATCGTACAATCTCTTCAAATTCTGATAACTGATACATATTACCGGTTGGATTATTAGGATTCGAAAAGACAAATACCTTCTTCTTATTTGACCAGTTTTGTTCCTTAAAATCGTTTATCTTTGGTAGTCTCGATTTTTGAACAGATGAATTCAATTCTGTAATTAGAAAACCATGTTTCTGTGCCAATCTTTCATATAGCGAATAGTTCATTCCCACAAGAACAATCTCACAGTCCTGATACTTCTTTTTCAAATAGTCGAAGACCAGCGAACCTGCACCACTTCCACCTATGGTCATACAGATGTCATTTTTAAAATACTTCGGGAAAAAATCTCCTTTACTAGCTAAATAATCTTCATATATTTTCAACGTTCTCGTTGCAGTTTGAAATCCTTCAGCAGATGTATACCATTTATATAAGTAATCTGTTTCAATCTCTTGATACAAAACTTGCTTCCATATTTTTGACAATGGAAATTGATTTGTTCCAGATGATATCATAAAATAATCATTCATATTTTTTTTATGAAAAATAGATGCATGAATTTCAAATTCAGAAAACATAAACGCATCGGGACTATGAAGATACGTTTCATTATTCATTGTTATAATATCAATCCTCCATCAAGAACGAGTGTCTGGCCTGTAATAAAACCACACTCTATTAAATAATTAATTGTTTCGTAAATTTCTTCCATTGTTGCCATTCGTTTCATGGGTGTAGATTCTCTTATTGAGTCGTACGCTTGTGTTGAATGAGATCTCGTATTTACAAAACCCGGTGCAATAGTATTTACTCGTATTCTTGGGGCTAAAACCTTTGCATAATATTCAGAAAGAGCAATTACACCAGCTTTAGCAACAATATAGTGAGGAGATTTCGGAATCCCTCTGATTCCCGCAGTAGACGAGAAATTAATAATACATCCATGCTCTCCATCTGTAATATACTTATTATAATATCTGCCCACATACAGAATTGGCTTTAAATTATTATTTAATACATCATCCCAATCTTCAGAACTAATTGTCTCGTCAGACTGACGTTTGTTTTTTCCTATGAAATTAATAACACAATCAATTCTTCCATAATTATCAAATACATATTTAAACAAAGATTCGACAGCATTTTCATCCGTCATATCTTTTTGAACTATATCTGCCTGGAATAATGATTCTTTATATTGATCAATCCTATCTCTATTATTATGCCACACTAATACTAACTGATAATCAGATGACATCATGTTTGAAATGGAAGAACCTATTTCGCTATTAGCACCGATTAGCATACATACTTTCTTTTTCATCTATACTTCCTTCTCTGTATAAATTGAAGCAACTCATCGACTCTTTGATTGATAGTTGATTCAAAATCAAAATCATACGCCTCAGATAAACTTTGCAACTGCGAAGAAGAAATCTCCATCTCAGTTACATGATGAGCGTCGCTTCCCCAGATAATCTCTACACCTGCTTCTCGAGATAATTTCAAAAGTTCTTTATACTGTTGAACGGTTTCTTGTCTATCATTTTCAATAGCTTCGACTAAAATAGTTTTGTTTGCCTCCAAAAGAACTTTGTTATACTGAGCTGCCTCCACAATCTTTGAAACATTTACCCTAAAATTCCATGAAACAGGATGCGTAATGATGTCAATTTTTCCACTTTTAATAGTGTTTACAATTGCAGCAGTATTATTCATCTCTCCTCTATCAACGTATTGAGTTCTTTTGTGAAGACCTGCCATCGTATAATCAAGTTTTTGTAGAATATCATCTGATATGTCTACATCTCCATATTCTGAAAGAATATTCGCCTCACAGCCATAAATCATTGAAACACCTTGATTATGGCGTGGCAGTCTATACATCATCTCAAAATATCCCATGTGCGGTGCCCCTTCCATGTTGGGACCATGATCTGAAATTCCAATTAATGCATAATGATTGTCATGTGAATATCTGGCACATTCATCTATAGTATTGAAAGCATGTCCACTCGCTATGGAATGAATATGTAAATCACATTTAAATAAAGCCATTTAATTAGTCTCCTTTATTTATTCTTATCAATCATTTTTGTGAAATCTGCAACCCTTTGTTCCAATGTACTGTCGGTCCATGGAGTCATTGCCTTATAATAGTTAAAACATGACCAATCTTCTAATTTATCAGGAGGAACAAAGCCTAGTTCGAGAGCTCTTTCATAAAGCGGCGTACCAGGATATGGTAAATAAATATGAACCTTTGTTTCTATTGGTAAATTAAGTGTCCATAATTTCTCTACCAGTTCAAAAGTCGCATTCTGCTCATCCTCAGTTTCATCCGGATATCCTACCATAAAAGTATACGATCCAAGGATTCCAAATTCCCCTATCATTTTTGCGACTTCCACTAACTGATCTGAAGTAACATGCTTATTTACAATTTCTTTAAGTACTCGATCGCTGCCTGATTCCATTCCCATTAATAAACGCTTACAATTACTGTTTCGAATTTCCTCCAATAATTTCATTCCATTTTCACGATTATGAAGAATATCATTAGGATGAATTGAAGCAGCCCAAGATAAATTATAATCGTTAAGGCTTTGAATTATCTCTCTACACCGTTTATAATTTATGAAGAAATCTGCATCATAAAACTTAATTCCAGTGGCCCCATACTTTGTAGCTAATAATTCGATGTCATTACGTACACATTGAGTATTCATTGTATAATATTTTTTTTGATAAGTACACTCATAGCAAAAGTTGCATGCATATGGACATCCTTGTGATGCAATATAGTTTATCGTTCGATTCGAGATTGTTGCATCATATCTAATATAGTCTTCAGGATCAATCAAAGAAAAATTGTAAGGATACAAATGTGGAATAGTAGCTTTCAAATTTTTAGGACGGCGTACTCCTAAATTAGCATCTTTATAATACACACCATCAATACCACTTGGCTCTTTTTGGTGAGATAAACAATCTGCTAATTGTACAAATGAATCCTGCCCCGTACCTGCAGACACAAAATCTATCAAATTGTTTTCCAAAGTTTGTTCTGGTAAAACATTTACATGTGGTCCACCAAATACAATAAAAGTGTTAGGAAGTTTCATTTTTATTTGCTGTGCAAATAATAACGCGCGTTCTATTTGGCCGCCGCCTGTCATAATTGAAATTCCGACCATATACGGAGAAAACTCCACTAATGACTGCATTATTTTATCGAAAGATACTTTGTGCTCATCATAAATCTTTACCGTATATTTATCTGGATCCATTCTACTAGCTAATGATAGGACTGAGTATGGTATCCAACTACATGGATAATTCTCTTCAAAATCTATCGCCGGATGAATTAAGGCAACTTTATTCATCAGTTTCATCTCCCACAAAAAAGGCATTCTCATAGAGACTGAGGATTTCCAAAAACTGTCTTGAAATTGTCTCTTCATTAAAATACCAATGCTTCTCAGAATTAATCAAACACAACTGGAAGCTATTTGAAGTCGTCACTCTCAATGCCATTAATGCATCATGACATGGATAGTTTTCACAACTCATACATTCATCGCAATACCATGCTCCGTTCTGAGAGTTTTTGCAAATAATTTTCAGACCTGAATTCGTCGAAAATTCATTCATAGGATGGCCTAATCCACCCTGATAAATAATCTTCTCTTTGCCATAACAGGCACGAAGTTCATTACAGATTTTATCAAAAGGAAGATAAAACTGATCTTGTGATGCAGGATCGTTTAATGAGCCAGATAAATCATCAATATAATCTAACAACTTCAACTGCCTTATTCCCGCGCTCTCGCAGAAATCTATCATATCACTCCAATCATTAGGATTGACATCCTGCATTACCACCATATTTATCTTGCAATATATTCTTTTTGCACACTTTCGTACAATTTCAACAAAGTCAACAAAGTCCTTTTTTCCGGTAATTGCCTTATAGCGTTCAGCGCATACGGTGTCTAAGCTAAAGTTTAGAACATCTAATCCAGATTCAATTAATGCATCAATAATACTCGTAATTTTTGTCGATCTAGTAATAACCTCAACTTTATCAAATTTTAGAATATTCTTTAAGTAGTCGACATATTCAACAAGATGCGGCCAGTAAACTGGATCACCGCCAGATATCTTTATCTCTGTTCCACCATTTTCTTTATATATCTCCGCTGCCTTTTTGGCAGTTTCCAAATTCATATATCGACAACCAGAGCACTCAAGGTTGCCTTCACCTGTAGGCCTACAATATACACACTTACTATCACAAAAATCTGTAACCAATACTCTCATCTGCGGCATCTTCTGCATTTTCGCTTTTACCTCCAAAATATAACCGTAACTTTTTCAAGCCAGGATCTAAAATAGTTTTATTCTTCATGATCCTCAAGAATCAATTTCCTTATTTTTTTACTAAATGAATTAAAAACCGTATCATATGCAATATCTATCATATCAAGCAAAACATTATCCGGAAAACCTGATATTTGAATGGTATTCCAATAAGGTTGTTGAACAGGCGGACAGTGATATCCTCTTTTTACTTGTTCAGGAAATAGCATCCTGAACATTTGTCCTGATTCAACAGTGCATTTCAGTGTAATCTTCAAATCATGCTCATAAGGATACAGTTGTGCAAATATTTTACCATTTAGTCTATAACATATTGGAACATCTCCAAACGGATAATCCTCTTCTGCCTTATGCTTTGACATACAATATTTTTTAATTTCAACCACGTTCATAATTATACCGTCTAACCTATAAACAAATATTACATAATAATTGCAGTATTACTCAAATAGCACTTCTTTATTGGAAAAAATCCATATTGTATAGATATACTCCTTATCTAATTCCTGGCTCGGACAATACCCAGCCCTATAACAAAATGGCGAATTATTAGTAAAAGATTTAGTCGAATGGATAATTGGTAGGAAAAGAACTCTTCTTTCCAATAATTATATGGTAATGCTTACAAATTCCTCAATACTATATGTTGATACTATCCTTTTCATAAAAATCCTTTCCATTTCCCTTGATATATGGTCTTATAAATCATTCACTCAAATGAATTATAACTAATATCACAACAACAAACTTAATCTACACTCTTCACCACTTTGCTTCCGAATATAATTATTATCACCGATATCTAGCTATGTCCGTTATTTATAAAACAGGGTAATGAGTATTAATCAAGTAACTCTATGGACTTTCACTCACAATGAGAAGCAAGAATTCTTTCACTTGTTTCAAACTAATAGATACTTATTTAAACTACTAACACAAAAATTATAGCACGATACTCCTTAGTAAACATATTTATTACCGCAACAATCCTGTGTTTTTTTCATTTTTTCAAGAAATGTTATCCTATTATACTATTTTTTGCTCAACAAGAAAAACACTATTTTTCGCTCTCTTTACAATTTCATCTAACCTATACCCTAAATGGACATTGCGTCTATCTATTCAATTTGTTAAAATAGAGTTGTAAAATTAATTGTTGGACAAAATGCAACCAACATTTAAGACTTCAATGGACAAATAGGGGGCTTGATTATGAGCAAAGGCAAGAATATCGCATACGTCAGGGTATCCACCCTGGAGCAGAACGAAGCCAGGCAGCGTGAGGCCCTGCAGCCTTACAATATAGATAAGTGGTTCATCGAGAAAGCATCCGGCAAGGACACCCAACGTCCGAAGCTTCAGGAGATGTTAGAGTACATCCGTGAGGACGACACTGTTTACGTGGAAGAGTTCTCCAGACTTGGCAGATCCACAGCTGATCTGTTAGCAATCGTTCAGCAGATCGAGGATTCCGGTGCGACATTCATCAGTCTGAAGGAGAAGTTCGATACACATACGCCGGCCGGCAAACTGCAGATGACCATGATGGCAGCCATAAGTGAATTTGAGCGTGCAATGATCCTGGAGAGGCAACGTGAAGGAATCGCCATTGCAAAGAGGGAAGGTAAATATAAGGGACGTAAAGCTGTGAATGTTCCGAATATCGGAGACTACTATCAGAAGTACCAGTCTAGACAGGCAACCAAGACCTCCATAGAAGAAGAGCTTGGCATCAGCCGAACAACCCTAGATAAGCTTTTCAAAGAGCATCTAGAAGCACAATAGCAGCATACATACCGTTTCCAGAAAATGGAAATCTTCTATATTAATATGTACAAACAGCAGAAGCGCCAACTACTGATCACACCAATCAATAGCTGACGCTTCGCTTCATTATATTAATATGCCGTATTACTCCATGTCCAAGGTATTATTCTCAGCACAGTCCCAGAAGAAGCTGCAGATTTTTCTGATAGCATCTCCGGTTTCCTTTCGATCACCCTGAAAGACTGGAAAGTCATGAACCAATTCCGAATCCAGATAATTCTGGAGAAGGACATGAACTCCATTTTTCTGCAGGGCTTTGCAGAAAGTAATGCTCTGCTTTTTCAAGAAATCGCCTTCACTGGTAATGAATATGCAGGGTGGGAGAGAGTCCATAATTTCCTGCGATTCCGGGTTCCTGTATTTCCTCATCATAGCATTTTTCATATCCTTGCCATAGAGCATTGCCTTATAGAACAATCCATAGCGATCCTTTGAAGCGGTATAGAATAAACCGCTGATCAGACCCAGACCTTTGATGAATAACCCCGAAAGATCTGTCTGGATTCCAAATTCTTCAGCCAACTTAGGATTATGGATGATTGCAGTCGCATATATCGTAAGAAATGCCCCAGCACTGTCACCAAGAAGAAATACATTTTCCGGATCACCTCCCAGGTGAGGTGCAGAATAAACAATCATCTTAATTGCTGTAATAACTGCTTCCAGCATCTCATCAATGGTATGCTCTGGAATTTTGGGATACTCAATTGCAAAAACCAGAAACTGCTTTCTCGCAAATTCAAGACACATGGGCTGATTGAATTCCTTGTTTCCGGTCATCAATCCGCCACCGTGAATGCTGATAATGATTGGAACTCTCATCTGTACTGTATTGTCGAAGAATACATCCATCCGATAATCCGGATCATATGTCTTTGGGGATATAACATCAGGTGAACCAGCCAGGTAATTATAATTCATGCATGGTATCTGGAAAATGTTCGGATAACGTCCGGTTACGATTGGTCGCTGCTCTTCCTGCTTTTTAAACTTTTTGCGTTCCTGATCACATAGGTATCTCTTAATAGCCTGAATCATAGTCTGCCTCCATTTCTCTTTCTCATGAAAATATCGGTATGGGATTCAATCAGATCAAGCTATCCAGACGACAACTAATCATTTTTGATTAAATCCCACACCTAAATTGTAGAAAAATACGCTAATCATCATTTGCACTGATAGTCCAGACAAGACTCTGCTATCAGCACAAAGCGGCTAACCAGATTAAATCAGGCTTCGTCAAGAAGCTTTTCAACATCCTTCAAAAGCGTCATTGCGATGCGAACTCTCATCATTGCGGCTTCTTTCGGTTTATCCTCTTCATCTTCACCTAACAGATAATCCAGGGTTACGCCAAATGTATTGGCAATCGCCACATAGATATCGATGCCTCCAATTCTCTTGCCAATCTCAATCTTGCTGATATAGCTGTGGGATACGTTCAGTACCTCTGCCAGATCATACTGGTTCATTCTAGCTGCGTCTCTGAGTTTTCTAATCTTTCTTCCGGTTGCTACGGGATTAAATGTCATTGCTTATTACCTCCAAATTTCTGAAATCTTGTTAAGTTGCAAAATTCAGAAATCAGAGGTGGTCCTCGACACTGGACAAAAGAAAAGAAGCTGCAATTCCTGCCTGTATAAGCAAGAACTACAGCTTCATGAGAGAAATGCTGACATTTCACGGGATCAGCCTCCATTGACATAAAGTCAAGAGTATCAGCTCTTGCTTATGCCAATATCAGATATGGCCCATCCCAAACTTATCCGAAAAACATCCCAAAAACATCCGAAGAAAAAAAGTATCCGAAATCCATCCGAAAGTATCGGATGAAAATCGGATACCGTAAATCAGAGGATATTTTGATTAAATTCCCCCTGCAAATCAAAAAAGCACCTCTCTTCATGGGGTAAAGAGAGATGCTTGACCTTCAATTATATATAATAGTCAGCCTCGTATATTTCATCAGGATTTTCATCATCCATTCTGTCAATTCTACTTTTCAGCCTTTCAAATATATCTTCCGGCAAACAAAGCTTAGCATTTTCTAACAAACTTTCTTCATTTTCAATAATCCCCAGCTTTCTATAAGAACGGAGCTTCCAATAGTAACCAACAACGTTATTTGGAATAATTCGCATACTACGTGCTGCATATTCATGAAGCGAAGTGAAATCATTTTTCTTAAAATAGATATTCAACAGACGATTCACTGCCTTCAGATAATGATTCTGCATATGATGACGATTGGTAACCATCCAGCGCGGGCTATCTTTCGTAAGAATAATAGGAGCCTTATATATTATCACCATATCCTCTAAGGTCTTCTGGACAGCATCCTCAGTTGGTAGTACAGATAGCAAGGATTCTAACTTCAAGAATTCCTGTACATCAATACGAATATTAAGTTCAGGATTAAAACAATACCGGCCGTTATTATTTGCTATCAACTGATTTCCGAATAAATGAAGCTTCTTTTTTCTGATTCCAGATACTGCATGACGAACCTTTTGCCCTTCTGAAGCGAATCTTTTTTCCCACACACGATTCTCCAGCTCACGGGCAGGCAAGGATGTTCCATATACCTCAAATGCCATATATGTCAACAGTTCTATCTCCTCCGGAGTAAAATCTGAAGAATCTAAATTTCCATCCATTGAAATAACATTAATGCCTCCGCACAGATTTATATGTACATCCTTCTCAGATTCTATACTCTGATTCTTTGCCTGGAGTTTGATGGAACGCATCATCTTATACTCATTCAATTCCATCATCAGAACATAGGTAAGAATACGTAAAAGTGCTGTCTGTCGGAAATAGCGAGCAGGATTCTTTACAACAACAAAGCCTGTCGAATGCTTATAGAATGGACAGCCAATTACAGAGGTTGTCTGTAAACGATTATATAAAGCGTATTCCGATGGATGAAGGTTTTTAATCTGTTCAACATCTTGGATGCTTATAACCTTATTCTGTTCATAAGCCTTAATCCATGAAGGAGCTGCGTGAGCAAATTCATCTGGAAGTGCAAGATTTCGCTTATCCTTCTGCTTAACATTGTCTTCACCCTTACGATACCACCACTTAAAAAACCAGCTATCAATCTCCAGATCCGCTTCAAGAATTCCAACATAATCAGCCTGATAGAAAGAACAGAGCTGTTTCATAACATACTGGCAGATTTCTTCCGGATTCTTCATGCCATGGAGTGCGGTTTCTGTTTCAATAAGAATTTCCATTACGTCCATGGCACAGGTTACCTTTTCAATGGAATAACCAATCGGATTAGCCGGCTTTGGTTCTCCATTTTTCAGATTACTTAACACAGACAATATTGACCTCTTCTTGGTTTCTTTTTTCAAATAACAATTCCTCCTGAAACTAAAAAGAACCGCAAAACAGAGTTTTCTGTATTACGGTTCAAAAATGTGATCGTATGTAGTTGATTGGTGTTACTCATAATCATGAAGTTCGTCCAAGTCTTTTAAAAACTTGCGAGCGAATTCACGTTTAGTGTTAACGCTCTCCTGGGATGTCATGATCTCGCTCTGTCATGCTGACATGAGATTGCCAGGATAGCTGTCATGGAATGTTTCCTTTGGTGAGGCGGATAACCGCCCCATCACATAAGGAATTAGTTCATATATCCATGCTCTGCCAGCACTTTAAGAGCCGATACGATGGTACAGGCATCTGCCTTTTTCATTCGGCTGTAATGCCGGAGGCGTTCCTCATTCCAGAAAAAATCTGTCAGTGTTGAGAGTTCTGTACCAACAGCCCAGTTGGGGATACAGAGATAGTTCCCGTAGGAATGCTTTCCTACGATCAGGCGGAAACGGCTTCCCCTGGCACAGAGTTCTGCTTCGCACGGGTTTCCTATCTGCAGGATCTCAAGACTGCATTCCCACTGGCGGGGAGAACATCCTTTTCCTTTACAGGTAAATGTAATCATTGGCGTGTGTCACCTCCCAGCATCTCATGTTCAATGATATAGCGGACGAGGTGTTCATCGATCAGGCGTTTTCCCTGCTGGCTGGCATACATCAGGCTTTTTTCACAGATCCGGTTGATCCGGCGTGGAATCCCGGTGGACTCCTTATAGATATCATCCAGTGCTTTATCTGTGAAGATGTCCTGTCTGCCGCCGGCATAAACCAGATGGGACTGGATGTACCGTTCGGTTTCAGAACGGTCCAGATGGGGAAGGACACAGTTGATATCGATCCTCTGACGGACTGCAGCGTACCGTTGCATCCGGAGTTTATCCCACAGTTCCGTCTGCCCGACAAGGACAAGCGCCATCGGGCTGATGGAATCAAAGCGGTAAT
>PPYE01107581.1_pt1 | contig 14223 bp, 11 predicted proteins | sample 1559881 | NCBI WGS metagenome assembly PPYE01 (sample SAMN08240022, study PRJNA423297) | Human gut metagenome, whole genome shotgun sequencing project.
GGCTTTTCCGAGAAAAACGGAGAAGCGCTTTCCTGCCATTCAATCTTGAAGTCCAAACCATATTTTCGACACATTTCTTCGATTTGTTTCTCAAGTGAAGCGGCGGTGTGCTTCGGGTTGTATCGAATATTAAATGTGATGACGCATTCTCCCGGAACAACATTGACTGCACCGGTGCCGGCGTGAATATTGCTGATCTGGAAAGAAGTTGCCGGGAAAGGCGGCAGGCCCTCGTCCCAGACGGTCTGAGAAAGTTCTGTGAGCAGCGGGGCGGCGCAATGGATGGGGTTCCTGACCTTTTCTGGATAGGCAACATGGCCCTGTATCCCTCTAACCGTAAGTTTGCCGTTTAAAGAGCCGCGGCGTCCGTTTTTAATGGTGTCTCCTAACCGCTTTGAACAGCTTGGTTCTCCGACGATGCAAAAATCAGGCGCTGTTTCGCGTCCGGCTAAAACCTGCAGAGCATATTTGGTGCCGTCTTTTCCGTCGCCTTCCTCATCGCTCGTGAGCAGCAGAGCGATAGATCCTTTGAACTGCGGATGCCGGGAGACGAATTCACAGGCGGCGGCAGCAAAACAGGCGTCCGAAGTTTTCATGTCCTGAGCGCCGCGCCCGTACAGAAAGCCCTCATCTTCCGTCGGTTTAAAAGGCGGAAACTTCCAGCCGTCCGGTCCCGGTGGCACAACATCCACATGACCGGCAAAGAGGAATACGGGAGATCCTGAACCGTACTTTGCCCACAGGTTTTTCGTCTTTCCTCGGTTAATCTCTTCACAGGAAAAGCCATAATGCGTGAGGAGATCGGCAAAAATTTTTAAAGAGCCGGCGTCCGACGGCGTCACTGATTCACACGCGATGATTTTTTTAGTGAGTTCAAGAGGGTCTTGCTGCATGCTGAACATTCTCAAATTTAGAGACAGATAAAATGCGAAGACCTCTGTCTTGAAGGACAGAGGCTCTAAACAAAGGGCCTTGAAATTTCAAGGCCCGCAAAATTAGTCGCGCAGAAGTTCGTTAATGCTTGTCTTCGAACGCGTCTTAGCGTCGACGCGCTTTACGATGACTGCGCAGTTAAGGTTGTACTTTCCGTCAGCGGAAGGCAGGCTTCCGGGGACAACGACGGATCCGGCAGGTACTCTGCCGCGATGGATTTCGCCGGTAGTACGGTCATAAATCTTTGTGCTCTGTCCGATAAAGACGCCCATAGAAATGACGCTGTTTTCTTCAACGACGACACCTTCGACGATTTCGCTTCGTGCGCCGATGAAGCAGTTGTCCTCAATGATCGTCGGAGAAGCCTGCAGGGGTTCAAGCACGCCGCCGATGCCGACACCGCCGGAAAGGTGACAGTTCTTACCGACCTGTGCGCAGGAGCCCACTGTAGACCACGTGTCTACCATGGTGTTCTCGCCGATATAGGCACCGATATTTACAAAAGAGGGCATGAGTACAACGCCCGGAGCAATGTAGCTGCCGTGACGCGCAACGGCGGTCGGAACGCAGCGAATACCGGATTCTTTCCATTCAGCCTCAGAAAAATGATCGAAGCGGGAGGGCACCTTATCAAAGAAGGACAGGTCGCCGGCGCGGACCATTTTGTTCGGATAAAGCTGGAAGCTTAAAAGAACAGCTTTTTTGATCCATTCGTGCGTGACCCAGCTGCCGTCGATTTTTTCCGCAACGCGAAGCTTTCCCTGCTGAAGCAGTTTGATCACTTCGTCAACTGAGTTTTGAACTTCTGGCGGAAAATGTTCGGGACGAAGGCCGAAAGATTGTTCAATAATTTGCTTTAATGCTTCCATAGTTATTCCTCATAAGGGTCAAATTCTGCAATTCTTCGGGCGGCCTCTGTGACTTCCGGTACGGTGGCTACCAGCGCGATGCGAATGTAGCCCGAGCCGGGGTTGACGCCATCGACTTCTCGACCAAGAAAACTTCCCGGGAGTACCGTGATTCCTTTTTTCTCATAAAGCCGTCTTGCATAGAGTTTATCGTCTATAGGCGTTTTCGCCCACAAATAAAAACTTGCATCGGGCATTTCTACTTCCAGGGCTTGTTTCAGAAGAGGTACAGCGGCCTGGAATTTTTCAACATAGAGACGTCTGTTTTCTCGCACGTGTTCTTCATCATTCCAAGCTGCGATGCTGGCGTGCTGAACGGCGCCGCCCATTGCACTGCCGTGATAGGTTCGATAGAGAAGGAACGGTTTGATCAGGTTTTCGTCGCCGGCGACAAAACCGGTACGCATGCCCGGGATATTGGAGCGTTTCGATAAGCTTGAGAAGACAATGAGGCGGTCGAAATTCGGCCTGCCAAGAAGTTTGGCGGCACTTAGTGCTCCCAGAGGCGGATTGTCCTCGTCAAAATAAATTTCTGAATAGCACTCGTCGCTGCCGATCACAAAACCGTATTTGTCAGAAAGGTCAAATAGTTTCTTCCAGTCTTCGAGAGAAAGGACCGTTCCCGTCGGATTGTTCGGGGAGCAGACAAAGAGCAGCTGTGTGCGTTTGAGGACTTCTTCCGGAACCGAAGAATAGTCAGGCTTAAAGCCGGTCTCGGCTGTCATCGGACAAAAATACGGTTCGGCGCCGGCTAATTTAGCCGCACCCTCGTAAATTTGATAGAAGGGATTCGGCATCACGACGACCGGATTTTGTCTCGGATCAATCAATACCTGCGTTAATGCAAAGAGGGCTTCTCGCGATCCGTTAGTCGGCAGAATTTGAGAAGCCGTGTCGAGTTTTACGCCGTAACGCTTTTCAATCCAGTTTCCGATCGCTTCCTTCAGTTCAGGGTAACCGCCTGTCGGAGGATACTTTTCAAACAAGGCCTGATGATCGAAGAGAGCCTGTTTCACGGTTTCAGGCGCCGGATGTTTCGGCTCGCCGATGGAAAGCGAGATCGGTTTGAGGTCTTCGGGAAGTTTTGCGCCTTCCAGTAGTTTGCGCAGTTTGGCAAAGGGATAAGGCTGAAGTGTAGTAAGCAGCGGATTCATAGCAACTTTTATTTTTCGTTGGAATATTCACAAAATTTTAGCGAAGGAAGAAGCAGTTGCAGCGCTCGAAAACTACGAAATGAAGCGGCTCAAAAAACAACGGCCCGTCAATTGACGGGCCGCTGAAGAAAAAATCGGATTAACCGCGAGTCGGGTCGTTGGATTCGAACTCGGGCAGTTCAACCGGTTTGACCGGTGTCCAGCCTTCTTTACGGTATTCGGCAACAACCGTCGTGTAGATGCCGCCGCGGACCCACCATTTTGCCTTGAGTCTCATGAAACGCGGGGAAGTGGCTGCAACGAGATCGTCCAGGATCTTGTTGGTGATGGCTTCATGGAAAGCACCTTCCTGACGATAGCTCCACATGTAAAGTTTCAGAGCCTTGAGTTCGACATTCTTCTGGTCAGGAATGTAATCGAGCAGAAGCGTGGCGAAGTCGGGCTGTCCGGTCAACGGACAAAGCGAAGTGAACTCAGGGATTTCAATGTGAATTAAATAGTCCCGATTCGGCTGAGGATTCGGGAAAGTCTCAAGATTCTTGCTAGGAGCAGTAGACATGAAAATTATTTTTCCACTATGTGTTTAATTAGAGGACACAAATTATAAAGTCGCGAAAGAAAAGACAAAACCGTTTGAACCGCCGTGGGTAACTTAGAAAAAACAAAATTGCATCAGTTCGTAATTCAGTGGTTTTCTTCATAAGCCTGTAGAATATTGAGTCTTAAGTAGTAGCCTGCGGCGAACGTGGCCGCGGGTCCAGGATTTAGCTAAAGAAAGATGAATATGGTTGGAATGGGGGTAACGATAGTCCTGATCCTTGCGGTCGGGGGCGTCGGTGTTTGGTATTGGCTTCGGATCAGAGAAACGGGAAGCCATGAGAAAGTCGAAGATAAAACACCTCCGAGGATCCCGCAGGAGCCGATTTTCGGCGAAGATTTGATCAATTCCGGCGACATTAAAGTCGACGAGATAAAGACCTCGCCTCCTGTTGAAGAGCCGCAGCCGGAATCTCAGTCTCCTTTAGGGCAGGAAGAAACCGTCGAAGAAGTTCAGGAAGTCCCCCCGAAAGAAGCCGAAGAGGAAGAGGAGCCGGTTGAAACCTCTCCGGTTTTGGAAGAGATTGACGACAGCGGTCTGCCTAAATATGACCCCTTTGTCACTGAGCTCGTTCGTATTACCTTCAAAAAACCGGTTACCGGCAGTCAGCTGGCTCCGTTTGTCAAAACAGCCATGGAAAATGCGCCGAGAGGATTGCTTCGCATTCTGGCGCTGGAAGCAAACAGCAATCGCTGGTTTGTGCCGGATGCTATCGGTATGTTCTCCGCCATTGCTTTTTATATTCAGCTTGCTTCAGGAAAAGCTTCTTTCGATCAGGTTTCCCTTTCGAACCTGTACCAGCTGGTTTTCCTGCGTATGGAAATGAATCTGGACGGCACTTCTGAAATGAAGGAAATGCAGCTTTTGAACAACCATACGGATCAGCTCAACGCACTCATTAAGAATTTCGGTGTACAGATCACGCTTCTGCTGCGTCCCTTGGAGCCGGTTTCTATCGATGATTTCGAGAAAGAAACGATGCTCTTAGGCTTAAAACGCAGAAGCATGACGCATTATGAAAAACTCGGCGAGCTGGTCTTAGACAAGAACGGCAAGCGTCAGGGCAATCGCAAGGGAACCATCGAGCTTCGCTGGCTTGACGACAGAAATATTGCGATTTCTCTGAATGTTCCGCTGATTGCTCCGGAAAGCGATCCTCTTCGTCTTCTGATGACCGCAGCCAACGCTTTTGCGGCAGTGTTCGACGCTAAGATCGTGGATCCCAAGGGATGCGAAATCTCGGGTGCGACGGTGTCCCTCCTAAAGCAGGAATTGGATCGCTTCCATAAACAGATGCGCGAGAACAATATCGAACCGGGAAGCGTCAGAGCGCATCAGCTTTTGGACTAAAAGTTCCCAAATTTATTCTTTTAATTAAAACATCGGATTCCGTGCGAGTACAGTAAGGAATCCGATGTTTTTATTTGGTCAGGTAGGAAATGGAAGAGCAGGATAAGAAAAAATTAGAGGCAGTCAAACTCCGTATGGAGAAACTGGCTGAGGAGCTGGAAAAGCATAACAAGGCTTATTACATTGACAATGCTCCGACAGTGTCTGACGAAGTCTATGACTCGTTGTTCCAAGAACTGGCACAGCTTGAAAAAGAATATCCTCAGTTCAAGAGTCCTGTTTCGCCGACACAACGCGTCGGCGCGACAGTCCAGAGCGAGCTGAAGAAAGTCACGCACGCCGTTCCCATGCTCTCCATTCACACCGAAACGGATTACACCGCGCAAGGCGCTTACGATTTTGATGCCCGAGTAAGAAGAGAGCTTGAGCTAACGCCTGATCAAACGATTGACTACGACTGCGAATTGAAATTCGACGGTTTGGCCATTAATTTGCGGTATGAAGACGGTGTTCTTGTGCAGGCTGCAACCCGCGGGGACGGCTACACCGGGGAAGACGTTACGGCAAACGTTAAAACGATTAAGACACTTCCTTTGAAAGTGGAGGGCTTTCCGAAGGTTTTTGAAGTCCGCGGCGAAGTGATCATGCACAAGGAAGTATTCCGCAAGCTCAATGAAGAGCAGGAGGCCGCAGGAGCGAAGCTCTTTGCCAACCCGCGCAATGCTGCGGCGGGAAGCCTTCGTCAGTTGGATTCTTCTTTAACAGCTAAACGCAATCTGAATTTTTATGCCTACGGCTACGGCGAAGTAAGCGAAATGCCGGCCGATACACAGTCGGGTCTGCTTGATTACCTTAAATCCAAAGGTTTCCCGGTGATCAGCAATCGGACAGTTGTGCAGACACCGGAAGAACTTGAAGCATTCCATTTGGAAGTTGCTCGTATTCGTCATGACTTACCGTTTGATATTGACGGCGTGGTCTACAAAGTCAACAGTTTCAGCCGCCAGAAACAGTTGGGATTCGTATCCAGAGAGCCTCGCTGGGCCGTGGCGCATAAGTATCCGCCGGAAGAAGTTCAGACTCAGGTTTTAGACATCACTGTTCAGGTCGGCAGAACCGGCAAACTCACACCGGTGGCCCGTCTGAAACCCGTGTTTGGCGGAGGAACCACGATCAGCAACGTTTCTCTGCACAATGAAGAGTTCTTACAAAACATGGGCATTAAGATCGGGGATACGGTGGTGGTGCATCGTGCCGGCGACGTCATCCCCGAGATCGTACGAGTCATCCCGGAACTGCGGCCAAAAGATGCTCGGGATTTCGTGATGCCGGAGTTCTGTCCTGTGTGCGGTTCTCACGCCTATAAAGAAGATGGCGAGAAAGATCGTCACTGCAGCGGCGGCCTGTTCTGCCGCGCTCAGCGAGCTCAAGGCATTCTGCATTTTGTCAGCCGTAAAGCCATGGGCATTGACGGAATCGGAGAAAAATTAGCCGAACAGCTGATCGAACATGATTTGGTGACCACGGTTGCCGATATTTATCGTCTGACGGCAGATAAGCTTGTCGGTCTCGATCGTATGGGACAGAAATCGGCAAAGAAACTGGTGGCTTCGATCGAAGCTTCTAAAAAGACGACGCTTGAACGTTTCCTCTACGCCATCAGTATTCCTGAGGTCGGGGAGGCGACGGCGAGAAACTTGGCGTCTCACTTCGGAGCCTTAAAACCGCTGGAAGAAGCTTCCTTAGAACAGCTGCTTGAGGTAGAAGATATCGGACCGTCCGGCGCGGAAAACATTCTGCACTTCTTTGCCGAACCGGCGAATATTGCGGTGATCAATGACTTGATGGATCGCGGAGTCGTATGGGAAGAAGGAACAGGCACGAGTGATCAGGAACTGCCTTTAAACGGTTTGACGTTTGTTCTGACAGGCACACTGCCGACGCTTTCCAGAGATGAGGCGAGCGACATTATTCGTAAAGCCGGCGGAAAGGTAAGCGGCTCGGTCTCTAAGAAGACGAGTTATGTCCTCGCAGGCGAATCTGCCGGATCCAAACTCGCCAAAGCAGAGGCTTTAGGCGTTAATATCATAGACGAACCTGAGTTATTCAAAATGATCAATCAAGGAGAAAAGGCGGATGGCTAATTTTGCGTTGATCGGCGGCAGCGGTTTAGATCAGTTGTCTCTTCTGGAAGGCAAGGTTATTGAAAAAATTGACACTCCCTACGGTAAGGAGCCGGTCGAAGTTTCCCGGGGAGTGATTGACGGTCTCAATATCGTGTTTCTATCTCGGCACGGAACAACTGAGAAGAAGCCGCCTCACATGATTAACTATCGCGCCAACATTTGGGCACTCGCACAATTCGAGCCGAAGGCGGTTATTGCTTTAGCCTCCGTCGGCGCGGTTTTGCCCGAAGACGACATCGGGGCCATTGCCGTACCTGACCAGATTCTCGATTACACCTGGGGCCGTGAAACAAGCTACAACACCGGCAAGGAGAAGTTTATTAACTTCATCGACTTCACCTATCCCTTTGATATGGATCTCAGGGAAGCGATTGTTGACGCGTCTGAAGAACTGGACCTTCCGATTATCGACGGCGGAACTTATGCCTGCACGCAAGGTCCGAGACTTGAAACAGCAGCGGAAGTAGACCGGATCGATAATGACGGCGGCCATTATGTCGGCATGACACTGATGCCGGAAGCCTGCCTTGCTCGTGAGCTGAATCTTAAGTACGCAGCAATTTGCCAGATCGTCAATACGGCAGCCGGAAGAGGCTCTTCTGAAAAATGCATCGTACTTGCCGATACGAAAGAAGCTTTGACAAAAGCGACCAAGGAAAGTGTGGATTTAGCGCTCACTTCTTTCCGTTCCCTAGCTAAATAGACTGATTGACAAGATGCAAAACCCGCCGAAAAGGCGGGTTTTGCATCTCTAACATTCGAAATTAAAGCTCCAAGGCTTCCAAAACAGCTTTTTCAAATTCTGCGCAGAAGACGGGATCACGTAACTTTGCGCTTTCAATTAAGAAGACGTCTTCGGCTCTTTCGCCTAAAGTCGTGATTCGGGCGGTGACAAGGTTAATTCCGTACTTCACAAAAACTCGAGCGATAGATGCCAAAAGGCCGAGTCGGTCGGTTGTGACAATCGACAGCATATATTGCCTGCCGGCGGCGTCGGGGCGCAGTGAAGCCTGCGGCGAAATCGGGAAGAGTTTGGACTGGCGAGAGGGGCGGCCTCTCAGGGGAGGCGGAAGCTTTTCTGCCAGATCAAGTTTTTCTGCCAGGATTTCCTGGAAGCGTCCGAACTCTTGTTCGAAATTCGGATCTGAGCCGTCGTCAACGACTATGAAAGAGTCGACAACTCGTCCGTCTCGTCCCGTGTGAATACGCGCTTCGGCAATGGATAAACCGTATTGCTGCAGGTTAGAAACAATACGTGCAAAAAGCTCCGGCCGATCCTGCGTCAAGATGAGAATTTCATGAGCATGCTCCATCCCGCGCAGCGGTCTAGAGGCCACGAAAGACTTGGGAGAATCCAGATGCGGGAGCAGTACCTTCGCATGCCAAACGATATTACGCACGGAGTGCTTCATAAAGTAGGCAACGTCAAAGTTATCCCAGAACTGGTTGATTCGGTCTCGCTGCTCAGGTGTGAAGCGAGTCATGCGCAGAGCATCTTTGCGGCGCCGGGAAACCAATAAATCACGATCGATGCCTTTACCCTTGAGGAATCTGGCGGTTGAATAGAACAAATCTTCAAGGAGCTGGGCTTTCCATGCGTTCCAAATCTTCGGTCCGGTAGCTCTGATATCGCAGACGGTGAGCAGATAAAGGCCGACCAACCGCTCCATCGTTCCGACTTTCTTGGCGAAATTTTCAACCACTTCCGGGTCGGAGATGTCTTGTTTCTGAGCAACCATACTCATGGTCAGGTGCTCACGGACCAGAAATTCAATATAGTCGGCGTCTTCCTCGGCGATTTCAAAATCGCGGCACATCTGCCGAACGATTTCCGCACCGATTTTGCTGTGGTCTCCGCCCCGGCCTTTGCCGATGTCATGGTAAAGAAGAGCAAGGACTAAACGCCAGCTCCCTTTCATTGCCATCATGAGCTCGGTACAAAGCGGCAGCTCATGAGCATTTTCGCTGTGCGTAAAATTTCGGAGATAACGAATCGCAAGGAGTGTGTGCTGGTCCACCGTGTAAGCATGAAACAAATCATGCTGCATCTGTCCCACGATACGGTTGAAGTTAGGCAGCAGTTTGCCCAAAACACCCCATCGATTCATCTCTTCCAGTGCGTGCCATACGCCTCGTCGTCCCTGTATGATTTTTAGGAAGGTCTGACGGTTGACCGGGTTTTCCGCCCATTCTTTATTCATCAGGGAATGGGCTTCGAACAAAGCCCGATAGAGTCGGGATGACTTCATCGGAATGTCCGGATGACGCTCTTGAATCAAGAAGGCCTCTAGAATTCTTTCCGGGTTCTTTACAAATACGTCCGGTGACTCGAGACCGAGCACATCGCCTTGGCGGACAAAGCCGCTGCAAATGGCCTCACCGGTGTGTTCCGGTTCGTTGGAATAGCGTTCTTTAATGGCTTGGAGGATGATGGAGTTAAGCTGGCCGATGGTTTTAGCATTGACGTAGAAATGCTGCATCATCACTTCGCTCGGGCGGCGGCCGACAGTACCGACAATGCCCAAGGCTTTTGCCAGCGGTTCCTGAATTTCAAAAATTAATCGATCCTCATGGCGATTCGTGAGCAAATGCATGTGTATCCGGAGCCGGTAAAGACTCTTCGTTACGGATTCCAGCAGCCCACATTCACGACGTGTGATCAACCCTTTTTCGAAGACCTCCTGCCAGGTATTTCCCAGCCGTGCAGCTCGGAGCACCCAGATCAAAATATTTAAATCTCTAAGACCGCCCGGAGCTTCTTTTATGTTCGGCTCCAGCGCGTAAGAAGATTCATGGTACTTCAGGTGTCGCTGCTGCTGTTCAATGAATTTTGCCCGATAGAACTTTTTGAGATTCAGACTCTTTTCCATCGTCTCGGAATAAGTCTCAAAGAGTTTGGCGTTTCCCGAGATGAGACGGGATTCGAGCATAGCCGTCTGTGCGGTGATGTCGATTTCTGCCTGCTCAAGGCATTCTTCGATTTTCCGAACAGAGTAACCGACGGTCAAACCCAGCGACCAAAGATTGCCGATCACTTCCGAGATCGTTTTTAAGTCCTTATCTTTGACGTCATCCGGAAGAAGAAAGAGCAGATCGAGGTCGGAGAAGGGGAACTGCTGCTCTCTGCCGTAGCCGCCGACGGCAACGACGGCGACCTCTTCAGACAGACCGTTGAGTTTGAGAATCTCCAAGACTGCCTCATCGGCAGCCTTGGAATGAGCGGAAAGGTAGGCTTCGGCGTCAACGTCCGCCAAAAACTTTTTTGCTAAAACCTCTCGATGATCTTTAAATTTTTTGACGATTTCGTTGATTTCCATAGCCTTGGGATTTTTTCTTAATAAGTTAGGCGGAAGGTTTAACCCACGAGGGAGGAGGCGGGCACTTCGGTGAGACGGTTAGAACTTCGTAACCGGTCTCTGTTACGAGCACAGTGTGTTCCCACTGAGCCGAAAGACTTCTGTCCTTAGTGACAGCAGTCCAGCCGTTCGGGAGAATGCGGAGCTCTTTTCTTCCGGCATTGATCATCGGTTCGATCGTAAAAATCATTCCCGGCTTCATTTCTGCGCCGGTCCCGAGTTTGCCGTAGTGGCAGACCTGCGGATCTTCGTGGAAACCGACACCTACGCCGTGGCCGCAGAACTCTCTGACAACACTGCATCCCTGAGGTTCGACAAAGTGCTGAATCGCGTAGCCGATGTCGCCGAAATGGGCGCCGGGACGTACGATTTCGATGCCTTTCCACATGGAGTCGAAAGTGACATTAATGAGGTGCTTAGCAGCAACGGAAATGTGGCCGACGGAGTACATGCGGCTTGTGTCGCCGTAATAACCATTTTTAATAACTGTCACGTCAATATTTAAAATATCGCCGTTTTTGAGTACTTTCTCATTCGGTATACCGTGGCAGATCTGATGGTTGACGGAAATGCAGGTGGCTTTCGGATAGGGATTGGTACCGTCCGGATCGTAGTTGAGACAAGCAGACGTGTCTTTGAGCACGTCTTCCGTATACCTGAGCATCAAATCATCGAGATATTCGGTGGTGACGCCCGCTTTAACAAACGGTTCAATATAGTCGAGAACCAAAGCCGCATCGCGGCAGGCTGCCCGGATACCTTCAATTTGTTCCGGGGTCTTAATAAGAATATTGTCAAACATTGATGAAATCTGACTCGAAAAGTTTTTCAATGCGGCAATTTTAGTGGATTCATCGGGTTAAGGAGTTATTCGAGCCTTATATAGGCCATCGAAAGAAAGGAGGAAATAACTCCTCAAACCGCCGTCAAAACAGCGTTTCAGCGCTTTTGCTCAGGAATGTGGTTTCAAAAGGTTGTAACGCCTCTTTTCAATCGGTTAACTACTTGAAAAATCATGATAGAATTCCGCCCCGATCCGAACGGAAACGTTTGGACTTTTTTGTTAAATAGCGCAGTCTCACAACAGGGTTCCATTCGGAAAACGTGAGGCTGTTGGAATTAAACCCTAAAGGAATTAAAGATATGTCATCTCTGAGCATGCGTGAACTGCTCGAAGCCGGTGCACACTTCGGTCACCAGACTCGTTTTTGGAGCCCCAAAATGTCTCAGTACATTTTCGGCTCTCGTAACAAGATTCACATCATCAACCTCGAAAAGACTGTTGCTAAGTTCGACGAAGCTGCCAAGTTCTTAACAAACCTGGCTGCTCAGAAAGGCACCATCCTTTTCGTCGGCACAAAGCGCACTTCCCGCGACGCCATCGTTGCTGAAGCCAAACGCGCCGGTATGCCTTATGTTGATCAGCGCTGGCTGGGCGGTATGCTCACCAACTTCAAGACGGTTAAGGTTTCCCTGAAGCGTCTTAAAGAAATGGAACAGAAAGTTGCCGACGGCGCTCTTGAAAAGATGACCAAAAAAGAAGCTCTCGATTTCACTCGTGAACTCGAAAAGCTGAACAAAGCTATGGGCGGTATCAAAGAAATGAACGGTCTGCCCGACGCTCTGGTCGTTGTTGACGTTGGCTATCACAAGATTGCGATTCAGGAAGCTAACAAGCTTGGTATTCCTGTTGTCGGTATCGTTGATACGAACCACAATCCTGCCGGTGTTGACTATGTCATCCCGGGTAACGACGACAGCGCCCGCGCTGTTGCCCTTTACGCTAAAGGATTTGCTGACGCAATTCTTGAAGGCAAGAACAAGAACCTTGAAGACACCGTCAAGGCTGCTAAAGACTCCGACTTCGTTGAAGAAGCCGCTGTCGAAGAAAAAGCTGAGTAATTCGCCTCTTCTTGTTTGAGTACCGAGGGAAGGGGCGTTCGCGCCCCTTTCTTTTTAATCAATTATTTTTTAAGGATAAAACAATGGCTGTTATTACTGCCGCAATGGTTAAAGAACTTCGTGTTAAAACCGACGCTCCGATGATGGAATGCAAAAAGGCTTTGACCGAAGCTGACGGCAACATGGAGCAGGCTGAAGAAATTCTTCGCGTTAAGCTCGGCAACAAGGCCACTAAGGCTGCCAGCCGCATTACAGCTGACGGTGTTGTCGCTATCTACATCGACGAACCGGGCAAGATCGGCGCTATCGTTGAACTGAACTCTGAAACTGACTTCGTTGCTAAGAACGCTGACTTCATCGCTTTCGCCAACGACATCGCTAAGCTCGTCGCCGAAAACAAGCCGGCTGACGTTGCAGCTCTTTCCGTTCTTCCGCTCAACGGCTCTACCGTTGACGAAGTCCGTAAAGGCCTGATCGGTAAGATCGGTGAAAACATCTCCATCCGTCGCTTCCAGATCATTGAAGGCAAGGGCAAGCTCTCCACATACATCCACGGCGGTGCCAAGATCGGCGTTATCGTTGACGTGGTCGGCGGCAACGACGAAGTTGCTCACGACGTTGCTATGCACATCGCTGCTTCCAAGCCGAAGGCTCTCGACAAGGACGGCGTTGACCAGAACCTGATCGAAACAGAACGCCGCGTTGCTGTTGAAAAAGCTCGCGAAAACGGCAAACCCGAACACCTGATCGAGAAGATCGCTGAAGGTTCCGTTAACAAGTTCCTCAAGGAAGTCACACTTCTGTCTCAGCCGTTCGTTAAAGACGACTCCAAGAGCGTCGGCGAACTCCTGAAGAGCAATGGTGCTACAGTATCTGCATTTGCGCTGTTTGTTGTCGGTGAAGGTCTTGAAAAACGCAACGACGACTTCGCTGCCGAAGTTGCTGCTCAGGCTGCTGCCGCACGTGCCTAATTGTTGAACTTTTTTCGGAGTAAACGATGAGTAAGTCTGAAACGCCTAAAACCAAACGAATTCTGCTGAAACTCTCCGGCGAAGCCCTCATGGGGGACAACGCCTTCGGCATTAGCCGCGATACGCTTAAAAGCATCGTCGGCGAAATTAAGGAAGTAGTTGACTTAGGCGTTCAGCTTGCGATCGTTGTCGGCGGCGGCAACATCTTCCGCGGAGTCGCACTCGGCTCTACCGGTATGGATCGCGCCACTGGCGACTACATGGGCATGCTGGCCACCTGCATGAACGCGATGGCGCTTCAGGATGCATTGAGGAACGCCGGCGTTGAAGCTCGCGTCCAGTGCGCTCTGGATATTGACCAGGTCGCCGAACCGTACATTCGCGGCAAGGCTCTTAGCCATCTGAAGAAAGGCCGCGTTGTGATTTTTGCTGCCGGTACCGGTAACCCGTTCTTTACAACGGATACGGCGGCTGCACTGAGAAGTGCGGAAATCGGCGCAGATATGGTTTTGAAAGCCACTCAGGTTGACGGTGTTTTCACCGCTGATCCTAAGAAAGATCCCAACGCAAAAATGTACAAGTCTCTGACTTTTGACGAAGCCATTCAGAAGAAGCTCAAGATTTTGGACGCTACTGCGTTTACGCTTTGCCGTGACCAGGGCATGCCGATTCGCGTCTTTAATCTTCACAAGCCCGGCGCACTTAAGCGCGTCGTGCTTGGAGAAGACGAGGGAACACTCGTTCACGTTTAACCGAAAAACGGATACAAAAAAGCTCCGGACCTGAATCCTGAATTCCCGCTTCTAGATAACAAATATCGGAGCGGGAATTTTTATACCCAATCGCTCCATAAGCATGCGGTCCT
>PPYE01681484.1_pt1 | contig 14222 bp, 9 predicted proteins | sample 1559881 | NCBI WGS metagenome assembly PPYE01 (sample SAMN08240022, study PRJNA423297) | Human gut metagenome, whole genome shotgun sequencing project.
GTGAAAGTAAAGTATTTAGTGTGATTGCTACTGTTTCAGGTTATGGAAATGTTACTAACTCTTTAGTTGTTGGTAATAAAACAACTGGTGTTAATGTGACTGTTCCTGAAATCAATCCTGACAAAACAGTTGACAACGAAATTCTTAATTTCGGTGATAATGTAACCTACACTGTAAAAGTTACTAATGACGGAATTGGTGATGCTAACAATGTAGTTATTACAGATGTTTTAGATAAAGGATTGAAATTCTTAAATGCAACTGGAAATTTCACATATGATGAAAAAACAGGCACAATTACCTGGATTGTTGATTTGGATAAAGGCGAAACCAAAACATTCAATGTAAATGTTACTGTTTTAGGTTATGGTGTTTTACCTAACACTGTTGCTGTTGGTAATAAAACAGCTGTCAGAAACATAACAGTTCCTGAAATAATCACTGTAAAAGAAGTTAATTCCTCTGATATTCATATTGGAGATGAAATAACCTACACTATTACAGTTTCCAACTCTGGAAAAATCAATGCAACAAATGTTGTAATTAGAGATATTCTTCCTGAAGGATTAAAATTCATTAATGCTTCAAACGGCGGAGTATATGACCCTGTTACTGGAATTATTACATGGATTTTAAACATCACAGCTAATTCAACTGTTGATTTGACTGCTGATGTATGTGTAAACAAATCAGGAAATATTACAAATACTGTAAATGTTGGAAACAAAACTTCCAACTGCACTATAGAATCCGGAGATATTGTTGATCTGGAAATACACATAGTTGCTGACAAATCCGAAATATATGTTGGAGACAATATTGTCTACACAGTTACTGTCATAAATAATGGACCAAGCGATGCAATAAATACTATTGCTAATATATTAATACCAAATGCATTAAGCATTCTCTCATATAATGCAACAAAAGGAACATTTGACATAACTTCAGGCAACTGGTCTATAGGAAACTTAACAAATGGTGAAAAAGTCGTATTAACATTTGTAGCTAAAGCATTAAACGAAGGCAATTCAACAGTATATGTCAATGTAACAAGCGAAACCTTCGAAGTAATCATGGAAAACAACTACGACAATGTAACTGTTAAAGTCCTTAAAAAAGCAGCTCCGATCGGTCCGGATAAACCGGTTCATCCAGATGGTTCATCTTCAGATAATGAATATGGCAAATCTGTAAACTTACCGAATACAGGAAATCCACTTGTAATATTGCTCTTATGTATTTTAAGTGTAATATTCGTCGGATCTAGAAAAAGAAAATTATAATTTATTTGTGGTTTGGGTTTAACTACTCAAATCAGCTTTTTTTTATTTTTTAAGATTAGCTATTTTTTCATTGCTATTAATGGATTGCTCTTATTATTTTCTTAGAAATTAACAGTAACTTGTATATAATCAGCACAACAAATATTAAAAATAATTTGAGTATTGTTGTGATAATATGGCTAGTCAAAGTGAAGCAGCTCTAGAAAATAATTTAATTAAAACCTTAGTTGATGGAGGTTATGAGCAAGTTTTAATTAAAGATGAAAAAGAGTTAGAATCTAATTTTAAACAGCAATTGGAAAGATTTAATAACACTACTTTTACTGATGATGAGTTTAAAAAGATTCTTATTCATTTGGAAGGAGGTTCTATTTTTGAAAAAGCTAAAAAGCTCAGAGACCAATATGAACTTTCTCGTGAAGATGAAACATTCTATGTTAAATTTTTAAACAAAAAAGAATGGTGTAAAAATATTTTTCAAGTTGCAAATCAAATTACAATGGAAGGAACATATAAAAATCGTTATGATGTGACTATTCTTATTAATGGTTTGCCTTTAGTTCAAATTGAACTTAAAAAGCGAGGTGTTGAACTAAAACAGGCTTTTAAACAAATTCAAAGATATCAGTTACATTCATTCCATAATCTTTTTAATTATGTACAGATTTTTGTAATAAGTAATGGTGTGAATACTAAATTTTTCTCAAATAACTCAGAACTAAATTATAACTTTACATTTTTCTGGAAAGATAAAAATAATAACAATATCAATAATTTAGAAGATTTTGCAACTACATTTCTGGAAAAATGCCATTTATCTAAAATGATTTCACAATACATTGTTTTAAATGAAACAAAAAAATCACTGATGGTTTTAAGAGCATATCAGTATTATGCAGTTGAAGCTATTCTTGAGAGTGTTTCAAATAAATCTAACGGATATGTATGGCACACAACAGGTTCAGGTAAAACTTTAACTTCATTTAAAGCTTGTCAAATATTAACCAGTAGGGAAGATATTGATAAAGTAATGTTTATTGTTGATAGAAATGATTTGGATTATCAAACAACTAAAGAGTTTAATAGTTTCTCAGCAGGTGCAGTAGACGGGACTGATAATACAAATGCTCTTATTAAACAATTAAAAGGTAAAAATAAACTTATTATCACAACAATACAAAAGTTGCATCGTGCTGTAAAAGGTAGGGCAAAACAATTAGAAAACTATAGGAATCTTCGTATGATTTTAATGTTTGATGAGTGTCACAGATCCCAGTTTGGAGATATGCACAAAGACATTACAAATTTCTTTACCAATATTAACTACTATGGCTTTACAGGAACTCCAATTTTTGCTGAAAATGCAAATAAATCAAGAACCACTCAGGATTTATTTGGAAAACGTCTGCATTCCTATTTAATTAAAGATGCTATTCATGATGAAAATGTTTTAGGATTTGCAGTAGATTATGTTGGAACATATAAAAGCAGGGTTAAAACTGATATTGAAGTTGAAGCTATTGATACAGGAGAGGTTATGGAATCTGAAGAAAGATTGGAGAAAATTGTTGATTATATTATTAAATATCATAATAATAAAACATATCACAAAGAATTTACAAGTATGTTTTGTGTTTCATCAGTTCCGGTTTTAAATAAATATTATAATATTTTTAAAAAGAAAAATCCTGATTTAAAAATTGCAGCTATTTATTCATATGGAGACAATGTAGATTTGGAGGAAGGTAATAGACATCCCCGCGATAACTTAGAAAGCCATATTGAGGATTATAATGAAATGTTTGGAACTAATTATTCAACAGATGATTTCGGTTCATATTATGTTGATGTAAGTAAAAGAAGTAAAAACAAGCAAATTGATATTCTTTTAGTTGTCAATATGTTTTTAACTGGTTTTGATAATCCTTTATTGAATACATTATATGTTGATAAGAATTTGCAGTATCATGGTTTAATTCAAGCATTTTCAAGAACAAACAGGATTGATAATGTTAAAAAAACACAGGGAAATATTGTCTGTTTTAGAAATCTTAAAAAAAGAGTTGATGAAGCAGTTAGACTTTTTTCAGATACTGATGCTGAAGGTTATGTAATAACTTTACCTTATAGTGAATATGTTGAAAAATTTAATTCCTGTGCAAGCAGACTTTTAACATTAGTGCCGGATGTACAGGATGTTGATGGTTTAGAAGATGAAAAAGATGTTGAAAAATTTGTTTTAAACTTTAAAAATATTCTTAGGGTTTTAAATAGGATGACTACATTTGCAGAATTTAGTTATGATGATTTAAAATTAACAGAACAAGATTTAAATGATTATAAAAGTAAATATTTGGATTTATATGCTAAGGTTAGCCGTAGAGAAAGTCCTGAAAAGTCAAGTATTTTAGATGATATAGATTTTGAAATAGAACTTACAAGACAGGATAACATTAATGTTTCATATATAATAAATCTTTTAAAAGACTTGGATCCAAAAGATTCTTCATTTAAAAAGGATGTCCACTTGATTCATGATTTAATGCAAGCTTCACATGAACTTAAAAGTAAAGCAGAGCTTATTGATAAGTTTATACATGAAAATATTGTAGAATCTAATGGGCAAATTGATGTTGATGAGGAGTTGCCGCAATACTTTGAAAAAGAGAAAAATAAAGAAATTAATGAAATGGTAGCTTCTGAAAACTTATCTGATGAGGAAACTAGAAAAATCATTGAAGAGTATGAATATAGTGGTAAATTACGTGATGATGATATTAAACAGTCATTTAATGAAGATATTGGATTTTTAGAACGCAGACATAAAGTTAGCTTGTTAAAAAGTAAAATAATTGATTTGGTAGATAAATTTGCACTGATTTAATTTTTCTTATTTTTGTCCTAATTAATTAGGACAGAAACATTTATATGGTAGAAAGTATAAAGTATATCTTGTCCTGTGCGAATAGGACAAAATTAATTTAAGAATAAAAAAACTTGCCATATAAATATGACAAGTAAATTGATTGCACTTTAATCTATTTATTTCAACATTATTAAACCTTTGTTTAATTGTGAAATTCAAAATAGAAATATAAAACTTGTTTTCATATTTACAGGCAGTTTTTTTCTAAATAAAAAAAACAAAGGTCTTAAAATGAACAAACAAACTACTCAACAAAAAGTACAAGAATTAAATGATGACGGAATAACTTTTGATAGATTTAATGATAAATTAGTAATTCATAACAATAATCAGGAATATCTAATTTCTGATAATGTATTGGAGGTTATTATACAACATGGAATTAAAAAAACAGTATTTAATGAAGAAGACATATTTAATCTCTTCAGAAAATATGAAATATACGAGCCATTAACAATTGCAGACTATGAAAGAGTATTGGAAGAACATGAAATTCTTAAAAATGAAATACCAAATGCCGAATCAATAGAAAACAGCGATGCTGTAAAATTTGGATTAAACTATTTCATCAACCATGAATATGATAATGGGGGATTATACCAAACACTGAAAATCATCGATAGCTATGATGAAATTTCTGAAATGCCGTTAATAGGATTCCAGTTTGAAAACAATTATCGGGCTAAAATATTAGAAATATTTGGAATAAACGATTTTGGAAATTTTTCAAGAAAATTATATAATAAACAATATGTTTTACTTGAAAGTGAATTTGATAAACTGCTACTGACAAGAAATAAACATTCAAGGGTTGTAAATGGAGTTAGATATAATGGAATAGATGAAGTTCCCTTACACAAGATAATGGAGTACGGGGAAATTTATAATAATATTTATCGTAACCTTCGTGTGAAATGCGGATATAAATTCAATCAAAAACCTTCAACATACAAATTAATAAATCCCTTGTCCTTAGTTAAATATGCTAAAATAGAATATCATGATAAGGTTGGTTGCGAATTCAGACATATGGGATTAAAATGTTCTATATAAAAAATTTGGGGGAATTTAAATAGAAATAAAAAGATTATCACAGATAGCTGATGTTTTTTCAGGAGTTAGATTATCTAGATATGGTGATGAGTATGGAGAATCACAAGTTGTGGTTCACAAAACATACTCTGATAATTTTTTAAAGTTTGACTGTGAATCTAAAACAGTTTCAGATAATTATCTTAAAAAATTTGAAAAATACTTTTCAAAAGAAAATGATATTATTGTTCATAGTTTTGATTTAAATAAAGTAACTAAAATTACAAAAAATGGAATCATAATTCCAAGTGATTATATAATCATAAGATTACATGAAAATATAGATTCTGATTTTATGGTTTTTCTTTTAAAAAGTAGTATATTCCCGCGTGAACTAAATAAGTTAAGAGAAGGTTCAGCGGGAAAATGGATTAAAATTAATCATATGAGGGAAGTTAAACTACCAATTCCAGATTACAATAATCAAAAAGAGTATGGTAAATTATTAAGATTATTAGAAGATAAAATTCAATTAAAATTAAAATCAGTAGAAAACAATAAAAAAGCACAAAAAGCAATATTGGATAAATTAGTGGGGGATTAATAAATGTCAGACAAACAACAAAATTTAGAAACAAAATTATGGGCAGTAGCAGATGTATTACGCGGAACAATGGATGCAAATGAATTCAAAAATTATATTTTGGGATTTATTTTTTACAAATATTTATCTGAAAAAATTGAGTTAAGATTAACAAACGAATTAAAACAGGACGGTTTGGATTTTGAACAGGCATATGCAATAGATAAATTCAAAGAAGATTTAAGACAGGAAGCTATTGAAAATTTAGGATATTTCATAGAACCTCAGGATCTTTTTTCAAATTTAGTTAAACAGGCCAGTGTTGGAGATGAGGACTTAATTCAAAATGTTGAAAGGGCATTTAAAAAAGTGGGAGATTCATCAATTGGTGGAGAAAGTGCTCAGGATTTTGAAAATCTTTTTGATGATGTGGATTTGCAGTCATCCAAACTTGGAAGAAAAGTATCCGATAAAAATAAGTTAATTGGACAAATAATAAAACACTTATCTGAAATAGATTTTGAACTTGAAAATGATGAAAATGACATTCTTGGAGATGCATATGAATATCTGATAAGTCAATTTGCATCAGATGCAGGTAAAAAAGCAGGAGAATTTTACACTCCTCAGGAAGTAAGTAAGATTTTAGCAAAATTAGTTACAGTTGGTAAAAACAGATTAAAATCTGTTTATGACCCAACATGTGGTTCAGGTTCACTTTTGCTTCGTGTAAGTAAAGAAGTAAGAGTAACAGACTTTTATGGTCAGGAACTAAACCAAACAACTTATAACTTAGCTAGGATGAATATGATTCTTCATGATGTAAATTTCAATGATTTTGATATTCGCCAGGGAGACAGTTTAGAGGAACCGTTGTTTATTGACGAGAGATTTGAAGCAATAGTGGCAAATCCACCATTTTCAGCAAAATGGAGTTCAGATAAAAAATTCTTGGATGATGAAAGATTCAGTGCGGCAGGAAAACTGCCTCCAAAATCCAAAGCAGATTATGCATTTGTAGAACATATGATTTATCATTTGGATGAAAACGGAACAATGGCAATAGTATTGCCTCATGGAGTTTTATTTAGAGGAGCAGCTGAAGGAACAATTAGAAAATTTTTGGTTGATGAGAGAAATTACCTTGATGCAGTAATAGGATTGCCCGCTAATCTATTTTATGGAACAAGTATCCCGACATGTGTTTTAGTATTTAAAAAATGTCGTGAAGAAAATGATGATATATTATTTATAGATGCATCTCAAGAATTTGAAAAGGTTAAAAATCAAAATAAATTAAGAGAATCAGATATTGATAAAATAGTTAACACATACATCAATCGTGAAGAAATAGACAAATACTCACACAGAGCTTCACTTGAAGAGATTAAAGAAAATGATTTTAACTTGAATATTCCTCGTTATGTTGATACTTTTGAAGAAGAAGAACCCGTAGATTTAGATGAAGTATGCAAAGAACTTGAAAAGATTTCTGAAGAAATGAAAGAAGTTGATGCAGAAATTAAGAAATATTGTGATGAATTGGGCATTAAAGCACCATTATTTTAGGGATTGATTTTGCATGAGTGAAGAAAAATTAGTTCCTAAATTGCGATTTAGCGGATTTGATGATGAATGGATAGAAGAAAAATTAGGAAATCTTGTTCAAATTAAGAGTGGTGAATGTACCAAAAATTTAATTACTGGAATCGATAATTCAATTCCTTATTTTAAAGTAGAACAATTAAACAATTCTTTAAAATATCAAATTAAAACCCCCTATTTTATTAACGATAAGTCAAAAATTGTAAACAAAGGAAGTATTATTTTTCCAAAAAGAGGGGCTGCAATTTTATTAAATAAAATACGGATTTTAAATCAAGATTCTTTCATGGATACTAATCTTATGACACTTACACCAAATAATAAATTATATAATGAATTTTTATATTATTTCATTTATAAAGAGAATTTATCTAAAATTGCTGATACAACATCCATTCCTCAATTAAATAATAAACATATAAAACCCTATCCGATTAAATTACCCTCATTTGAAGAACAACTAAAAATTAGTAAGTTTATTTCTAGTGTTGATAAAAAAGTAGCTTTGTTAAGTCAAAATCTTGAAATATTCAATGATTTTAAAAAAGGTTTATTGCAACAGATTTTCACACAGAAATTAAGATTTGATGATAATTGTCAATACAAAACAAAACAGGTTAAGGATTTTTTAATTGAAAGTAAAATTGAAGGTATTGATGATATAAATAAACGATTAACGGTTAAATTAAATCTAAAGGGAATTACCGTTCGTGAATCTAAAACAATTGAAATTGAAGGTGCAACAAAACAATTCATTAGAAAAACTGGGCAATTTATTTATGGTAAACAGAATTTGCATAAAGGTGCTTTTGGCATTATTCCAAAAGAACTTGACGGGTATCTAACTTCCTCAGATATTCCTTCATTTGATTTCAAAGGGGGGATAGAACCTAAATGGTTCTATTATTATTTTGCTAGAAAATCGTTTTATGAAAAATTAGAGAATTTATCTACCGGAACAGGTTCCAAAAGAATATCTCCAAAGGAATTTTTAAATATAAAAATTATTGTTCCAGAATTTAAAGAACAGCATAAAATTGTTTGTTTAAATTTTATTCATGGATAAAAATTAAATTATAAAATAGAACTATTATGACTTTAAAATCTTAATTCTATTTTATAAATCTTTTTTTAACTTAAATATTTTCTATGTGAGTTTTTCACATTGTTCTGATTAACCATAGCATAGTGCATTGTTGTATCTATTTGTACATGCCCTAATAGTTTTTGTACTTGTTCTATTGGCATTCCTTTGTCAATTGCATTTGTTGCCATAGTTCTTCTGAATTTATGGGGGTGGACTCTTTTGATATTGGCTTGTTTTCCAAGTTCACGTATTCTTCGCTCAACACCATTTATTCCTAAACGGTTATATGGTTTTTTAAATGAAACAAATAATGCAGGATTTTCATCTTTACGTGTTTCTAAATAGTTCATTAAATGTATTTTTGTTTTAGCATCAAAATATACTGTTCTTTCACTATCACCTTTTCCCAAAACAATACATTCGCGTTCATTAAAAAATACATCATCTATATTTAAATTTACAAGTTCTCCAACACGTATTCCAGTTGAATTTAAAAGTTCAACCATTGCAAGATCTCTAATATTAGTACAGGTGTCTCTTAATATTTCGAAGTTTTCATCAGTTAAAACTTCTTTTACAGTTTTTCTTGTTTTTATTTTATGAATACGTCTTACAGGATTTTTGACAATATAGTCTTCGTCTTCTAACCAGCTAAAAAAGCTAGATAAAACTCTTCTTATATTGTCGATGGTTATTTTGGATGAATTTGTTTCTTTTTTATAGTTTGCAAGATATGTTCTTAAATCGTCTGTTGTAATGTGTTCTATTTTCTTTTTAATTTTATCAAGCATTTTTATTATTGTTGTCCTATAATATGTTACTGTTCTTTGTGAACAGCCTTCTACTTGTTTTGCTGATAGAAAATTTAAAACAAGGTCTTGATTTTTCTTAGATTCAATTGATGTTAAAATTTTGTCTTTTTTTATTACATCAAAATGTTCTAAATTTTGTTTTAATGTATTTTCTAATTTTTTCAGTTGGTTTTTATCTAAAAAAGGTTTCATGTCTGTTTGAATATTGGTTATAATTTTAGTTTTCATTAAAACACCATTTTTAGATATGTTTCTTATTTTGTAATAATGATAAAATTAATTGTACAACAAACATTTGCTGCAACAACGATTTTTTAAACATATTCATTTGCACAATTTGATTTGAAATTCCATTAATTTTTTCATCAAATTTCTCCAACAAACAAACATTTGTTGGAGAAGTCCTTTTTTAAATTCTTCTGTTTCTTGAAGTTGAATTTTAGTATATTTTAATTTTATATCAATATAGGTAAATATCTCAGATATTTCATTTTGTTCTTCTAAAGTAGGTATAGGTAGCTTAATTTTTTTTATAATTGAGAAATGTCTTTTATATCCTTCAGGTTTGATATTAAAATGTTCTAAAGCATAAAATAGATATTTTGGATTGGCATTAAATTTTGGAATTAATAGCTTAACTCCATCTGCTCCAACAATAAATGGTTTATCTCTAAATTTAACAAATGTAGTATGATCTCCATAAATAATAATTGGTAATTCTTGACATAACTTAGTTTTATCATTAAAGTATCCAGCAATTTCATCTTGACCTTGATCGATGACTTCAAAATCTCCTTTATCCAATATATCAGCACTTTTAATTTGATATTTTTTAGTTGAAACAGACTTAAATATCTCACTAAAATTCATATAATTCCAATCATCAGTAAAATTAAATCTTAATTTCTGTGTGAAAATCTGTTGCATTAAAAATTTTTTGAAATCCAAATAATATTGATGTTTTTGTTCTAATAACTCAATTTTATTATCAATTAGTGATATAAAATCAACAACATCATTTTGTTCATTTTTAGATGGTACATTTACAGTTAATTTAGATAAACTATTTTTACTTATTCCCAATACAGAAATACCATTTGCAATTATTTTAATTTTTGTTTTAAGTGAATTAGTTGAAAATAAATAGGCTTTAAAACCATTAACTGTTATATTATTGTTATCACGAGCTAATATTGTATGCAATCCTGCTAACACTTTTTCATCGTCGATGTTTTTCACTTCAATAGCTTTTCCAATATCTTCATAATCTTCTGAAGCATCAGCGATAATTAGATCTCCATTTTGTAAATATTGATCTTCAGAATATTTAGACAAATCTATTTCATTATTAATAAATGGAATGTCTTTATTATCACTTACAGAAACAATTGATGGAAATTTTGTGTGAATATCTCCATAATGAATATTTTTAACACTTCCAGTATCATAATTCAATTTTTCTCTTGAAAATGAATTGGTGGAATAGAAAGTCAAAATTTCACCTAATGTATAGGAATGCCATTCACTTGAATAGCTTGGAAATCGCAATTATTATTTTTAAATCTTATTTAATGATCATTAAAAAAGCTATTTTTACATATGAAATTATAAAACAAACCATAATTGAATTTTTTAGTTTTCGGATATTTTCTGTTTTTTTAGTTGAATCCATATGCTGATTTGGATTTCTAAAAACACATCTGAATTTCATAAAAATGTCATATATTTTAATACAATCATTACTATAACTATTAATATTGATTGTAGGTGAATTCATGTTCAATAAAAAGTATTTTATTTTAGTTTTTTTTGTTTTTCTGATAGCTATAACTTCAGTCAGTGCGCAGGATGATGCTGTAGCTAGTCCGGATTTAAATGAATTGTCATTTAATGATAATGTGGTGTTGGATACTAACACTGATGCAGAACACTATGCAGACGGTGGAGTAAGACAGGACACAGGTCAGACTGCTGATGATTTGATTAATTTAAGTGAATGCAGTTCAGCTGTTCTTCAGGTAAGTGATAATGAAGGAGTTATTTGTGTCAGGCGTGATGCTGCAAATGCTGCTGATATTTATATTGAAAGCGGTAGCTGGGGAGATATTGGTTATCTGAAGCAATATAAAACCAGCAGGGGTTATTTTTCACATGCAATTGTCACATCCAATGGCTGGCTTATTGGTAATGGCGGTGTAACAGACGGTTCTGTATTTCGCCAGATTGAAAGCATAGCTTCTGAAATGGTTGTCACCAATCAGATTACAAATGACTATCTTTCAAGAATTTATAAGATAATGTCCAGATATTCTTTAGGTCATTTTGTAATTAAGGCAGCTGACGGAACTTATGGTGTTGTTTTCAGTAATTTGTATCATGTTTCTAAACTGCAGCCTGGACAGTATGTTTTATGTCCTAATGTTTATTCCATGTCTCAGAAAGGCAGTTACGACAGCAGTCTGAATCCGGTTGATGCTGCAGTTAAAAAAGTTTATACTGACAGCTATGGTGTCAATAGGAGAAATATAATGACTTATCACTGGAAGCTGACTGCTTCTTCTAATGGACTGTCCTATGGAGTAGATTCCTATGCATCAAATGATGATGGTAGAGGTGTTGGCCGCTCAACATCCAATATGGCAGATAATGTTTATTACTTCAGTAATTTCCATTCAAGAAATTCCCTTCCCTTAGCCAGAGATAAAGTGTTTTTGGGAACTCATGTTTTTGAAAACAGTATTGAAGTTTTCAGATTACTGACTCCCGTCAGCTCATGTCCTGTTGGAGATAATATTGAGTTGAAATATCAGGTTAACTATATTGCTCATTCAAGCCCTGTAGTTCAGTTTGCTCTTCCTGAAGGATTTGATTTTAATAATGCAAGTGTATCTAGGGGAAATTACAGATTGGATTCTGGCCGTATTGTAGTTTGGAATTTAAATGACTGTGATATGAATAATTACATCACAATTTCTCTTAAGGCACTTAAATCAGGACAGTTTGATTTATACCATTCACTGGATAACAATTTTGTCGGAAGCGATAAATTATTTGCAAATGATTATGGTGCTGTACTTTGTGCAGATGACGTAAACAAATATTATAGAGGTCCTGAAAGGTTTAGCATATGCTTAAAGGATGTTAATGGCAATCCTATTGTTGGTGAAAATGTTATTATTAATATCAATGGTGTTGATTATAAAAAAGTTAGTGATGATAAGGGCACTGCTTCACTGGCCATTAATCTGGATTCTGGTGAATATCTTGCCAAAGTAAGTTATAATGGACGTTTCGGCAGTGATTCCAAAAAAGCCAATGTAAAAGTATATGAAACTATCTCAGGAAATGATATTGTAAAGATGTTCAGAAATGAAACCCAGTTTTATGCAAAATTCATTGATAGTTCGGGAAACCCTTTAGCTAAAAGGGCAGTTACATTCAATATCAATGGTGTGTTTTATACAAGAAACACTGATGATTCAGGTTATGCAAAATTAAACATTAACTTAAGACCTGGAACCTACATTTTAACGGCATACAATCCTGTAAACAATGAGAAAAAAGGTTTCAACATAACTGTCAAAGCTCTTATCTGTGAAAACCATGATATAGTTAAATATTATAAAAACAGCACACAATACACAGCAAAAGTCTATGATAAAGACGGAAGTTTAGCTATTGGTAAAAATGTAACATTCAACATAAACGGAGTATTCTATAAAAGGACAGTTGATGAAAATGGTACAGTAACACTAAACATCAATTTGAGTCCTGGAAAATATATTGTAACTGCAATATATGAAGGATGCGATGTGGGAAATAATGTGGTTGTTAAAAGTGTTCTGCTTACTGATGATTTGTCCATGAAGTTTAAGGACGGCAGTAAGTTTAATGCAACTGTTCTTGACGGTCAGGGAAAACCCTTAGCTAATCAGACAGTGATATTCAATATAAACGGAGTATTTTACAATAAAACAACAGCAGATGATGGGGTTGCAAGTTTAAATATCCGACTTCTCAGGGGAGAATATATCATCACTTCAATATGGAACAGTTATCAAATTGGAAATAAAATTACAATCAGTTAGGAAAAATATTCTCTTAACTCTTTTTTTTATTTTTATTAACTTATTCCAATAATTTAATCATTCCAAAGCCCATTGAATTTTTTTCACCTATTCCGACATCATAAGCAAATTCAATCAGGTCCAGGTCACCTTCTAAAATAAGATCATTATAATCCTCCAGGAGGATGGAAATTTGATGTATCTAGTTCCACTATATTTAATACATAATTTGAATGCATTTTAATACTGCCGCAACTATTTCCATTATTATCTTCAAGTATCGCATATATAGTATCGGCATCATAATATTTGTATTCTACTATATGACAATCATATTTTTCACAATATTTCTCAACAGTCATGCCATGTTGTGTTTGGATATCTGCATAAATATAAATGCCTATTCCTACAATAGCTATTACTGCTATTAATCCGATTACAATTAATTTTTGAGTTTTCATTTTTTATCAAATCACTTATTATTTTTTTATTTCACTTTACTGTGTAAGGTAATTGTGGAGAATATTTGAAACACCACAATCATTATTTTAATGGATAACACTTCACAGTATACAATCCACTAGCCATTTATATTATTTATGTAGTGGGGATTTTATAAAAATTATTTAGTCATGAATATTAAATGGATTGATAATCTTCAAATATGCAATCCTTTAGTACAACATTGTATAACTCTTTTATTGTTTTATAATATAAATCTGTTTTCGATGGTAATTATTTCTTATTTCTTCAAGTATTTTTTTAAAGATTACTTTATTTTCTAATGTGTCGAAATAATACTACCTTATTAATATGTCTATTAG
>PPYE01643969.1_pt1 | contig 14217 bp, 13 predicted proteins | sample 1559881 | NCBI WGS metagenome assembly PPYE01 (sample SAMN08240022, study PRJNA423297) | Human gut metagenome, whole genome shotgun sequencing project.
GAAACCAAGACTTGGCGTTTAAACGAACGTCATTATGGTGCATTACAAGGATTGAACAAGAAGGAAACCGCTGAAAAATACGGTGATGACCAAGTTCATATCTGGCGTCGTTCATACGATGTTTTACCTCCATTATTGAGTGCCGATGATGAAGGTTCAGCTGTTAACGATCGTCGTTACGCTGACTTAGACCCTAACATCGTCCCTGGTGGTGAAAACTTGAAGGTTACCTTGGAACGCGTTATGCCTTTCTGGGAAGACCAAATCGCACCTAAGTTATTAGATGGCAAGAATGTAATCATTGCTGCCCACGGTAACTCATTACGTGCCTTAAGCAAGTATATCGAACAAATCAGTGATGATGATATCATGAACCTTGAAATGGCTACTGGTGAACCAGTTGTCTATGACTTTGATGAAAAGTTAAAGGTTCTTGGCAAGGAAAAGTTAGGCAAATAATTTAATAGTTATTTACTGATTTTGGAGCACTCCGCTGTCTCAGGGGAGTGCTTTTTTGGGCGCTGAGGTCGGATAACGTGTGATGGGGTTGGCAGTTGGTGGCAAATGGACGCTGAGTGCTGAATTGAAAACTAAACTTTTTGTTTCAGAAAGTAACCGGCCTTATATATTTAGATAAAATCAATTATGATCAATGATGGTGGCGTATTGCTTGAAGGTTTGGGGATTTAAAGGGGGGACAAAGCTGGATGAATATTAAAAGGTACGGGGTCGATGCGCCGTTTGCACTACTGATCTATACCGTTTTTGGTGTGGGACTACTGTTGCATGCCTACGTAAATCGGTTGAACTATCCGATTGGCATTGAAATGACGCTAGGAATTATATTATTTTTGGGTGCGTTGATTTTTTTGCATACCACGGCACAGGGGAAGTACCGGTTGTTTGATGAGGCGATGCACCGCTTAAATCTAAAACCGGACAGTCAGGTCTTAGATTTAGGCTGTGGTCGGGGCGCACTGTTGACTCGGATTGCACAGCAGTTAGGCCCAGCCGGGAAAGTAACGGGCTTGGATTTGTGGTTGTCGCGGGACCAATCACATAATAAGATGGCCGTGACGCAAAAGAACGTGGAGGACCTTGGCCTAGCCAATCGAGTTGATTTGGTGACTGGGGACATGGCTAAACTAGACTTCCCAAACGCGAGCTTTGATGTGATAACGTCCAGCTTTGCCATCCATAATATTAAGAATGAACAAGCTCGGATCAATGCTGTCAAGGAAGCCATTCGGGTTCTAAAACCGGGTGGTCATCTGATGATCATTGATACGGGTCGCAATATCAACGAGTACGGTCAGGTCTTTCAAGACGCTGGCTTGCAAATCACCCAGTCAATGAGTTTGGGATTTAACGGTTGGTGGGCGACCCCGCTAACTGATAGTTACGTGGTCGCTGGCAATAAGCCAACAAGTAACACGGCAAAATAGAGATTAAAAAGAGAATAAGAATAATTGTTAATAACACCGCCTATTTGTGGGTAAGTTAAGCATTATCTGGGGATAAGTGGTGAAAAAGATGAAAATTGTGGTTAATTAAATTATCCACAGTGCATAACTTTTACGGCATAGAAGTTATCAACAAGTTTGTTAGTAAAGAAGAGAAATTGATTGCGGGGTTAAGTGGAAAAATGAGTGAAGCAACAAGTGAAGTAACACAACGTGAAATGGTTCGGATTATCAGTCAGTTCCGGAAGCAAGGTTTCAAAGGAAACTATCTGAGTTTTCAACATGTCGCTGACGAAGGCGCATCGTACTTCGTTGTGATGGGCGATGAAAATAACGGTAATCAAGGATTGTTTAAAATCGACTTGTTGACTGGTGAAATTGCGTTTCAGTACATGCTGGATGAAGACCATGTCGTAAGTAAATAGTGATTCATTGAGGGACGGAGCAGCTCCACGGGAGACGCCGTCCCTTTTTTTGTACGCGGGTTTTGAGGATGAAAATTGTAAAGATTGAAATGGTACTAAATGTCATAAAACTAGCCATGTCTGGTGTCATTTCAAAAAGTTGATAGCTTAATTAAATAGGACGAGAACCAAAAACAGGGTTCTCGTCCTATTACTTATTCAATATAAAATTAATTTTGAGCGGCTTGTTGTCCAGCTAAACGCCCAAATGTTTGTGCGTGACTAGCAGCAAGACCAGGCACACGATCTGGATAACTACCAAAGAAGAAGCCACCACTATCGTTACCAGCAGCGTAGAGATGGGGGATAGCATGGTATTGATTATCCATGACTTCCATTTGTTTGTTGATTCTTAGACCGTCGAATGTGCAGAGAATTCGGCCTCCAAGAATACAGCCATAGTAAGGCTTCTTGTTAACGGAGGTTAAGCGATAAGCTTCTTTACCGAAGTCCTTGTCAATATTATCATTAACTAGTTCATTGTTACGTTTAACAGATGCTTCAACATTGGCAACGGGGAGTTGAAGATGTTGTGCAAGTTCTTCAATTGTATCGGCTTTAACAACGAGCCCTTTATCAACGTATTGTTGAGTATCTTCACGTAGCTTTTCGGCACTTGCCATGTATCCAGGAAAACCAACTCTTGCACACCCCACCATGTGGAATTGCTTAGCATATTCGTCGAAGTTGTCATCCCAAATCATGGCGTATAGGTAGCCTGGTTGTTTACTAGCAGCATTGACAATAAATTGATAAGGAACAGATTCGTTAGCAAAGCGTTGTCCCCGCATATTTAGTTTTAGCAAAGGATGGCTGCCTAACCATAACCAGTCTTTATAGGTCGCTGTTTGGACGTACATGTCATCCGTTTTAGTACCAATTGGAACTAAGCCCCGGTCAAAAATACATTCGGCAGGCTCCTCGTCTTTGATTGCCCCGATATTTAGTGCTGAGGTAATTCCGGCACCATTACTACGCGGGCTGTCGTTATAAACGTTTTTCTTTAGGGCGAGGGGATTCCATTCTTTTAGTAATTGTTTATTAGCAGAGTACCCTCCAGTACATAAAATGACCCCCTTCGAAGCATTAATCTGAATGTATTCTCCGTTAGATAAATCCTTGACGATTGCACCAGAGACTTGACCATTAATTGTTAACAGTTTAATCAATGCAGTTTTAAAACGTAAATTTACACCCATTGATTCAACTTTTTCTTGGAACCATTGTCCGTATGACGCAAACGTTTTATCGTCGATAGTTGGATCGTTTTCAGTTGGAAATCCAGTGTATGCGGAGCTGGTGACCATTGCATCGGGCTCTGAACGTAAATGAGCACCGTGTGACTTTAAGATATTATCTTCGACCCAGTTAACGGCCTCAGCGCTATGATTGGCCCAGTGGTAAATTAATCCTTCATCAACATTGTGTTGTGCAAAGGATGCCAGGTATTCAACGAGGTCATATTTGTTGATTGTTAAACCCGCACGTTTTTGTGCGTTAGTTCCGACACCACCTAAGCCAAGACGTAGTAGGTTAATGCTGTCTTCTTTTTCAATAACGGTTACTTGGGCTTGCTTTTCGGCTGCAGCAGCTGCGGCCATCATACCAGCATTTCCCGCACCAATGACTAAAACTTCTGTATTTAAAGTTCGCTTAACATCAATGTCATTAACTTCATAATGATCAACATTTTGTAAATTAAGCATTTTAAAGCCTCCAAATTGTGAATGATTTATTTATTTTTATACATTAGAAAAACTTTTAATTTGAGGAACTTATAAGAGGTACCGCTTACATAGTTAAAAATATCACAAAATTATTTAGTTGTGAAACACAAAAATGTTATCATTAATAAGTAAAACTGATTATTAAAGGGAGACAGAGAAAATGAATATTTCACATTTGAAGGTTTTCATTAACTTAGCAGAGACGTTGAATTTTTCATTGACTGCAAAGACAATGAATTTAACACAATCTGCGGTTTCACAGGCAATCAAATCAATTGAAATCGAACTTGGATTTTCCCTATTTAAGCGTACTAAACGTCAGGTGAGTTTAACAAAGAGCGGAGCACTGTTTTATCGTCGGGTTACAACCGTCTTGAGTAATTTTGATAAAGCTGTTATTGATAGTCGTGAAATGTACCAACGTGAGAAAAGTACATTAACGATTGGAACAACAGGCACGAGTTTTGAGTCTCATGCGCTACCTCTAATGATTAAAAATTATCGTAAGGCATATCCTGATGTGAAGATTTACCTGGAATATTTTAATCATAATCGGCTAAAACAACATTTATTAAATAAAGAGTGTGATTTGATTTTTACAACGCAAGATGATCTTTATGATACACCTAAAATTGCTTTTACTAAGCTTGTTGGTGGGTACTTTTGTGCTTTGGTTCCGGTTGGGAATGAATTGAGTCAGCGTTCCGAATTACCATTAGATTCGTTTGAACAACAAAATTTGATTCTTTTAAATGATAATTGGTGTCCGCCTGAACAGTTAAAATTACAACGATTATTGCAAAATAGTTATCCAGATCTTGAAACAACATTTGTGGATAACGTTGCAGTGGCGAACACCATGGTCGAAGCAGGGCTAGGAATCACGGTCATGCCAAATTTCATTAGTTGTACCGATCGGCAACTTTTCAAGATGATCCCGCTGGATTATTCGGTGGATTTAGCATATGGTACAGGAACACTAGTACAGCTACCTTCAGATGCAGCAAGTGATTTTACCAGATGGTTGGTCAAATATGATACTTTTGCGTAACATGGGAGATTAGAGGATGAACAGAGGTAGCTTATAGTGAAAAAATCAGGTCTACCGATTGTAGATATCTGTTGCTCTCATGAGACTGTTACAGTGAATGAATTGTGACACAGTTAAAATATGATTTTAAAGGAGTCGAAGAATAACCATGCTAAGAGGACTATCCCCTTTAACTTGCACTAATTTGATTAGATTGGTGCTCTTTTTGTTGACAAATCCTGTTATATCAGTGATTTGAGACAAAACGGACGAAGAAAAATACTTTAAAAAGTTGAGAAAAATCTTCTACCACAGAATGCAAAACGTTTCCGAGTGAAAAACTGGCGCTACGGGAAAAGCGTACTTAGAATTTCGATAAAATGTTTTATGGGATGTTGTAATATGTAAAAGTAACAATTATGATAACCGGTTGACATACTAGTCTAAATAATATATGATGTAATCGTTTTCAAAATAATGTCAACCGGTTGACACAAACGATTAGGGGTAGTTAATATGTCTAAAGGTAAACTCAGTATGTTCAAAAATACGTCGTATCTGCAGAGCTCCGTAACGATTCTTTTGTTTTTTACATCATGGGGCGTTTGGTGGTCATTCTTCCAGTTATGGCTGACATCTACTAAAAATGGTCTGGGATTGTCAGGTAGTGCGGTTGGTACGATTTATTCGGCAAATTCAGTAGTGACTTTAATTTTGATGTTTGTCTATGGTGCACTACAAGATAAATTACAATTAAAGCGGACGTTATTAGTCGGATGTGCGATACTTGAAACTTTGATTGGTCCTTTCTTTACTTGGATTTATGCGCCACTACTGAAGCACAGTTTTGTAATCGGTATCATTATTGGCGCTATCTTTTTATCTGCAGGGTTTTTAGCTGCATCTCCAGTTTTTGAAGCCTTTATTGAAAAAATTAGTCGGAAGTTTGATTTTGAATATGGTCAGGCACGGGCATGGGGATCATTTGGTTATGCACTCTCAGCGCTATTAGCAGGCTTTTTGTTTGTAATCAATCCCAAACTCAATTTTTGGTTTGGATCCCTATTTGGATTATTTTTATTATTAAATTTACTGTTTTGGAAACCAAAGCAATCTTCCAAGAAACATACAGCAAGTGTTGTGAATAACGAAAAATCGGCACCGACTTTGAAGGAAATGGCTGGTGTACTTAAGGTACCACAATTATGGCTGATAATTATTATCGTAATGTTTACTTGGACTTTTTATACTGTGTTTGATCAACAGATGTTTCCCGAATTTTATACACAACTATTCGCAACACCAGCACTGGGACAAAAGATGTATGGGACATTAAACTCGATTCAAGTTTTCTTTGAAGCAATCATGATGGGTGTTGTGCCAATTATTATGCGGAAGATAGGTGTTCGGAATACGCTGTTATTAGGAATGCTAGTAATGTGCATTCGAATTGGTGGTTGTGGTTTGGTTGTTGATCCGGTAGGTGTTTCATTGATTAAAATGTTACATTCGCTTGAGGTGCCATTATTCTGCTTGCCAATTTTTCGCTATTTTACATTACATTTCAATACGAAGCTTTCTGCAACGCTCTATATGGTTGGATTTCAAGTTGCAGCTCAAGTCGGTCAAGTTATTTTGTCCACGCCACTCGGTGCATTGCGTGACCAAATTGGTTATAGCGCGACTTTCCGAGTTATCGCAGGAATCGTTTTCTTAGCAGCCGTCTTTGCCTTTTTCGTTTTGAAAAAGGATGATCAAGACGTTGAAGGCCAACCATTGGAACGTGAAGAAGTTATTGGCTGAGTATATTACAAGTCAGGATAAATTGGAAATGAGGACAAAAATGGAAAATACAAAAGTAATGACTGTTAACAATAATCGTTATCGATTAGGTTATCATATTATGGGACCGGCCGGATGGATTAACGATCCCAATGGATTTTGTTATTTCAAAGGATATTATCATATTTTTTATCAATTCTATCCATATAGTGCTGAGTGGGGGCCAATGCATTGGGGACACGCACGAAGTAAAGATTTAGTTAATTGGGAAAGCCTTCCAATTGCATTAACTCCCGGCGACCCGGAAGACCGTAATGGGTGCTTTTCTGGTAGTGCCATTGTCAAGGATGATACGCTATATTTAATTTATACGGGCCATCATTATTATGATGGCGATGATAACCCTGACCATTTTTGGCAGAATCAAAATCTTGCATTCTCTACAGATGGTATCCACTTTGAAAAGTATGCGCACAATCCGATTATTGCGACAGCACCAGACGACAATACGCAGCATTTTAGAGATCCTAAGGTTTGGCAACGAAATGGACAATACTATTTGGTTCTTGGTAGTCAGGGCTCAGATAAGCTAGGCCGCACTTTATTATATCGGTCTAAAGACCTGAAAAAGTGGAATTACCTGGGTCCCATTGCTAGTGCTCGCCCGGAAGCTAACGAAGGCTATATGTGGGAATGCCCAGATTTATTCACATTGGCAGAGCAACAGGTGCTATTGACCTCACCACAAGGTATTAAAGCAGACGGGCATCGATTCCTAAACTTGCATGAAACGGGTTACTTTGTTGGTAGGCTTGATTATGGTCGACCAAGTTTGGCAGATCGAAGCAATTTTACAGAATTAGATCATGGGCATGACTTTTACGCGTCCCAAACCACACTTGCACCGGATGGCCGCCGAATCGTTATGGGTTGGATGGCAATGTGGGAATCCAACATGCCAGAACAGGCCGATGGTTGGGCTGGTGCCCTGACAGTCCCCAGAGAACTAACGTTAAAATCTGGACATTTGTGGATGCGGCCAGCCAGAGAATTAAAAGCACTGCGGACAGCAACCATGCTTGATCAAGTCATGCATCTAGAACAGCCAGTCACACTACGACCAAAGCATCGGCAGGCTGAAATCAATATGACTGCAGATTTGACAACGACAAGTGCAGCGGTAATTCAGTTACAACTAAAAACAAATCAGGAGCTAGTTACTTTAACGTATGATCAAGCCAATAACCAACTCGTTTTAAAACGTGGTGACCGACCTGACAAACGTTATGCGCACCTCACACAATCGTCAGCAGAATTACAGTTAAATGTTTTTATGGATACAAGCTCATTAGAGATCTTTGTAAATGATGGGGATGCTGTGTTTACTGAGCGTTTTTATTCAGAAACACAACCACATTTTGAAATTACTAGTAATCAGGTTATTCAAGGACACGTGACACTTTATGATTTGAAAAACCATACGGTAGCGTTTTAGGGGGATAAGAATTTATGTTAATTGGTAGTATTGAAGCTGGTGGAACGAAATTTGTCTGCGCTGTGGGTAATGAGGATTATCAAATTAAAGATCGCGCAGTTTTTCCCACGACTACACCAGCAGAAACATTAGCAAAGGTGATTGATTATTTTAAACAGTTTGATTTGAGTGCATTAGGAATTGCTTCTTTTGGTCCAATTGAGATTCGAAAAAACTCGTCAAAATATGGCTATATTACCAATACACCAAAGCCACATTGGAAGAATACGAACTTTGTTGGCCCACTTCAACAAGCTTTAAACGTACCAATGACGTGGACGACTGATGTGAATGGTTCAGCCTATGGTGAATACATTATGGCATCCTTGGCAAATGAGCACACTGACTCGCTAGTTTATTATACGATTGGAACGGGAGTTGGTGCTGGGACCGTTATTGCTGGTCAGTTATTGGGGAGCTTAGGACATCCAGAGATGGGACATGTATTTGTGAAGCGGCATCCTGATGATTTGAATTTTAGCGGTATTTGTCCCTTTCATAGTGATTGCTTGGAAGGACTCGTGTCAGGGCCGACCTTTGAAGCGCGGACAGGCCGACCTGGCAAGGATGTTTCTTTGAATGATCCTGTATGGGATATCATGGCTAACTATGTTGCTCAGGCCGCATTACAAACCACACTGACGATTCGTCCAGACAAAATTGTGTTTGGTGGTGGCGTCATTAGTGAACCATTCTTAATCAAAATTCGAACGGCTTTTGAACAATTATTGAACGGGTATCTGGAATTACCACCATTAGATCAGTACTTGGTCATGCCAGCAATTGTTAATAATGGTTCAGCAACGATTGGTAATTTAGCATTGGCACTAAAATCATTAAATGCGTAATGGCTAGTACATTTAACCTAGAAACCTATAGTATAATGAAAGTTATACTGGGGAGTGGGTTATAATGGCGAAACTAGAAGACGTTGCAAAATTGGCTAATGTTTCAAAAACAACGGTCTCGCGAGTGCTTAATCATCGCGGTTACTTGAGTGAGCAGACGATTAATAAGGTCCATCAGGCAATGGCGACCCTTAATTATCGACCTAACGTTATTGCCCGGCAATTGTATAAAAACCAAACGAATCTAATTGGTATTTTGTTGCCAACTGTAGCTAATCCGTTTTTTGGTGAACTTAGTGTTGCCTTAGAGCGTCGTTTGTATCAACAACATTATAAAGTGTTGATTGGTAATTCGATGAATGATTCCGATAAAGAACAGGATTATCTAGAGCAATTGTTGAATAAACAAATTGATGGCCTTATTGTTGGTACACATAATCGTGGTATTCGGGAATATCAGGAGATGAATCTGCCAGTGGTAGCCATTGATCGAATGGTGAATACGGATATTCCAATTGTTGCTGCCGATAATTATGCTGGCGGTAAATTGGCAACAGAGCTATTACTTAAGGGTGGTGCGACAAAGATCATTCATGTCAACGGTCCCAAAAAGTTGGCAGTAGCTGCACACCGGCGTCGTGAAGCGTATGAAGATGTCATGCGGCTACACGGATTGACACCGATAACGTATGAAATTGACTTTAATATTGCTGAAAGTGATAAGAAAGCGCAATTGCAGCAGATTTTTAGTGATTACCCAGATGTTGAGGGCATCTTTTCATCAAATGATACTGATGCGGCGTTATTGTTACAAATTGCAGCTGAAATGGGTCGGCGTGTTCCTGATGATTTTCGGCTAATTGGCTTTGATGGTACTCAAATCGTTCGCGAATTGTTGCCGCAATTAACGACCATTATTCAACCAATAGACGAGATTGCCACCCAAGCGGTTAGTACTTTACAACGTCGAATCAAAGGAGAACAGACTGATCATGAGATTATTTTACCGGTGAAGCTGTGGCCAGGAGCGACGATTTAAGGCTTGTGGAGAAACACTCTATTTACATTTGCTACGTCGCAAAAGCGTTGCTGAAGGTTTCGCCAGCGTTTGAAATTTTAGATGCCACCCAGCGTGCCTTTTTTATTGAAATGGGGAGCCGCACCGGTGGCTTGATGATTACGAATGCAATTCAGCATAAATACGGGTTAGTTATGAATGAGGCGGCTTATAAGTTGCAAGCGGGATTCAATTATCAGTTAAGCCCGCAACCACCGATGACGGAGTCCGGCTTCCTAACAGTCTTACCGCAAAATGGGCGCTTGGTGAAGTTTAATGTTGCGCCATTACGCCCAGAAGTCCAGCATCTCGAGACTAACTTTGAGATTGGTCGGGAATACGACGAGATGGATGAATCCACTGATTACATCGCGATGGTTCAATTTGATGCACCGAATGATGATGCGATGCAACATAAAATCGAAAAGATAAATCGGATCATCAAGCACAATTTAGTTTGGGAGTAACCGAGCGTTAACTGGTGTCGTTCGGTTGGTAGCCCAAATAGAGTGAACTCACTAGTATCACCGAGTGACTGGAACAGACATGATATTTAGAAGCCTTACCGTGCCGTTCAGGTACAACTTGGTAAGGCTTTTAATATGCAGCAAGGGGTAAAATTTCTACTTTTGACGCATCGTAAACTTTTTGCTCTTGTGTTGATTTAATTAATAGTATCCTATTGTTATGCAGAAATATGGCGTAATCAATAAAATGGAAGGAGACGGTCATGTGCAACGAACGCAGCAACTTTTAACTACTTTAGTAACTAGTTACACCCAGCTATTAGGTCCCAATTTAGTCGGAATCTATTTACACGGTTCATACGTACTTGGTTCCTATAATGAGGATGTCAGTGATTTAGATTACGTTGTCGTGGTGCGTCACGCGTTGACTGCCACGAACAAACGGGAGTTGATGAGCGTTACTTTGCACAAACTATGGCCATTAGCACCCAAAAAAGGGTTAGAATTTCACGTTATGGTCCAATCGGCGTTGCGACCGTTTCAAACGCCAATTCCCTTTGATTTTCATTTTTCAAAATATCATTATCAAGATTACGTTCAATCACCAAATCAGTATATACAAACGATGCATGGGACTGATCCCGACCTAGCAGCCCATTTAACAATTATGAATCACTATGGTCAAGTCTTAACCGGGCCGGCCATTGCGGAAGTGTTTAGTCCAATTCCACCCGCCGTTTACTGGCAGGCTTTAGTTTTTGATATTGCGGATGCTCAGACCGAGATAACAGTTGATCCGGTGTACGTGACATTAAATTTATGTCGGGTTTTAGCTTACCAACGGTCGGGACTGATTCTGTCAAAAAGTGGGGGTGGTCAATGGGGATTAGCCCACCTAGATTTGCGGTGGCGGCCATTAATCAACGCCGCCCTCCAAACGTACAGTGGCGACTTGCCATCAATTCGATTTGATTCGAGTACCCTAACAGATTTTGCCACCATGGCTTTAACCACGATTTTATAAAAAACTGGTGAAACATGTCATAAAGTGAACCCCCTTAGTTGGAGTAAATCCAAACTCAGGGGGTTCACTTCACTGTTTTTCTGACTACGGTCTACGCTGCTTCGATTTGTATCTTGCTTAAGTAGTTTTCAGACGAATCCTAGTGTCACCTATCACCGGGTTACTGGAACAGACATGATATTTCAAAGCCTTACCGAGCCGTTTAAAGACGACTCGGTAAGGCTTTTAATGTGGCTGAAAATCAGCAACAATCGCGTTGCCAGGTCTATCAACGATGATTCTAACTTTCTAGCATAGGAGTGTGCGGCCACTTTCATGATTGATAAGTAAAACTTATGAAAAGGCGACGTTTTTGGAATTGGTCGATTATCATTTTGCTTGTAAGATATCACTTGTAAATTAAATCAAAAACAAGTGAAGTTAGAAAAGGAGATTTAAAACGATGTATGAAGATTTAAAAGGTAAAACAGCTGTCATTACTGGTGGTTCTAAAGGAATTGGTCATGCCATCGCTGAAAGGTTTGGCCAAGAGGGCATGAACGTTGTGATTAACTATAACAGTGATCCAGCTGGTGCTGAATCAGCGGTAGCAAGCGTTGAAAATAAAGGCGGCCATGCCGTTGCCGTTCAAGCTGATATTAGTACTGAGCTAGGGGTGCAGTCTTTATTAGATGCTGCGATTGAGAATTTTGGTGATTTGGATGTCTGGATCAATAATGCGGGGATGGAGATTAAATCACCGACCCATGAGTTAAGCCTAGATGCTTGGAATAAAGTGACAGCAATTGATCAAACCGGTGTGTTCTTGGGTTCACGAATTGCTTTAGCCTATTTTAAGAAGCACGGTAAGGCGGGCAATATTATTAATATGTCTTCTGTTCATGAACGGATTCCTTGGCCAACTTTTGCGAGCTATGCGGCAGCTAAGGGCAGCGTTAAACTTTTTACCCAAACTATCGCTATGGAATATGCAAAGGATAATATTCGGGTCAATGCGATTGGACCCGGTGCAATCAATACACCAATTAACGCGCAAAAATTTGCCGACAAGGCGCAATATGATCAGACCGTAAAAATGGTTCCGATGGATCGAATTGGTGATCCGGAAGAAGTTGCTGCTGGTGCTGCTTGGTTGGCCTCCAACGAATCGAGTTATGTTACGGGGATTACCCTCTTTATTGATGGTGGGATGACCCTATACCCCGCTTTCAAAGATGGTCAAGGTTAAATCTGATTTTTAGAAGTTGGCAGACATGGCTGTGCGTATCAGCGTATCACGAGTGTCTTATGAGTGATTCAACGTTAACTGGAGATTGAGAGAATAATTTAGGTGTGAAGGGTGTGAAAAGTTATGGGAATCTTATTAGCGTTGATCCCCGCAATTGGTTGGGGAATTCAACCTTTAATTGCACGGAAAGTTGGCGGCACGCCCGCTAACCAGATTGTTGGGACGGGATTGGGCGCCTTGCTGATTGGTCTAATTATTTGGCTAATCAACGGGAGCGTCTCTGGGACTGCTTTTTGGCTCAGCTTTGGCGCCGGCTTCTTATGGTCATTGGGTCAAGTTGGTCAGTATATTTCATTTACACATCTTGGTGTGACCCGGACAATGCCAATTTCGACTGGGCTACAAATTATCGGAACGTCATTGATTGGTGTTTTGGCTTTCGGCGAATGGCCAGGAAACACCGCCAAACTCATTGGCGCAGTTACAATTTTGCTGGTGATTATTGGTGTGGCGCTTACCGCAATTACTGATCACAAGGGTCAAGGCGCAACGTCAATTGGATATGGACTGTCGATCTTAGTTCCGACTACCATTGGCTATTGGGCCTATGGTGCACTACCGAAGATGATTCATGCAGCTGGAATTCAGTTGTTTTTCCCGGAAATGTTAGGAATCTTCGTCGGTTCACTAATATATGCGCTAGTTAGAACTAAGGGCGCCGCTTTAGGTCAAAAAGAGACCTGGCAAAATGGGTTCATCGGAATCGTCTTTGGTATTTCATCATTGGCTTATATTTTTGCTGCACAATCAGCAGGTGTCGCGACTGCTTTTGTGATTACGCAGTTAAACGTCGTCGTTTCGACGCTGGGTGCAATGTTGCTTTTACATGAAGGCAAAAGTCATCGCGAACTGAGATATACGCTGGTTGGCCTTGGGCTGATTGTGATTGGCAGCATGATGACAGCGACTTTATAAGCTGAGTAATTGGAGATTATAAACTATGAGTATTTTTGATGATTTAAGAGCTGGTCAAATGATTAATATTGGTAATTCGCAATACCAAAAAGAAGTTCATGGCGAAATTGACCGCTGTAATGACCTTTGTCATGAAATCAATGCGACGATGCCTAGTGATCGAGAGCGGCTTGTGAAATTAGAAAATAAATTATTACATGGCCAGATACACGACGGGACGTTTTTTACACCACCAATGTTTATTGACTGTGGCAATCAGGTCCATCTTGGGCAGAATGTTTACGTCAATCATAATTTGACGATGATGTCGTTGGGCACCATTACCATTGATGATGGTGTCATGATGGGTCCCGGAGTTGGTTTGTTTACGGTCAATCATGACCCGGCTAATATTCGGAACGTTATGACCAAAGAAATTCATATTAAAAAGAACGCGTGGCTTGGCGCTCGCGTCAACGTTGCCCCCGGTGTAACGATTGGTGAAAATGCCATCATCGGTACGGGCGCCGTTGTTACAAAGGATATTCCTGACAATGCGGTTGCAGTGGGTGTCCCAGCTAAGGTGATCAAGTATAACAAAGTACAACAGTAACCAATCATTTTTAGGAGGTTGTGAGA
>PPYE01776852.1_pt1 | contig 14213 bp, 16 predicted proteins | sample 1559881 | NCBI WGS metagenome assembly PPYE01 (sample SAMN08240022, study PRJNA423297) | Human gut metagenome, whole genome shotgun sequencing project.
AATACAGTGAAAGAGGGGCAGTCTGTTGAGATTACCTTGGGGGATAATACTTATCAGGGTACTGTAACAAAAATGAGTCATATTGCGGTGCAGAATGAAAAAGGAACGCCGGTCATTTCAGCAACAGTAAGCATTGATAATCCGGATGAAGATATTTTCCTGGGAGTAGATGCAAAGGTTAAGATTTATGCGGCTTCTGCGAAAAATGTGGTGACTCTTCCTGTGGAAGTGGTCAATATCGGAAAAGAAGGCTCCTTCTGCTATGTGATAGAAGATGGACTGGTGACAAAGAGAAATATTACCACAGGAATCAGCTCAGAGGATTATGTGGAAATTACGGATGGAATTAAAGAAGGAGAAGAAGTAATCGCAGATCTGGGTGATTACACAGAGGGAATGGAAGTACAGGCAGTTCCTGAACAGACAGGAGAGGATGCTGATGAGTAATCTGTATGAATATATCAAGATGGCAGTCCATAATATTATGGCAAATAAGGGACGTTCTTTTCTGACTATGCTTGGCATTATCATTGGCATTGCTTCTGTAATTGCCATTGTATCTGTGGGTGAAGGAACCAAGAATCAGATGAACAGTGAAATTGATGATATCGGCGGCGGGCAGATTGCCATCAGTGTCAGCGATGAGGCACAGACAGATGAGGAGTGGATCACTGCGGATGATGTGGAAGCAATCCGGGCGGTAGACGGTATAGAAGGAGTAAATGTTTCGGATTCATTCAGTGGAGAAACTACCACAGGTAAGGGAAATTTTTCTCTTATGCTGACGGGTGAGGGACCGGATGCAAAGCTGTTAAATAATGCCACCATGAAGCATGGAGTATATTTCGGGGAAAATGAAGTCCAGGAAGCAAAAAATGTCTGTGTGCTTTCCGATGCAGATGCAAAAAGACTCTTTGGCACAGATGATGTGGTTGGAATGACTGTAGATGTCAATTGTTATGGACTGACCAAAAGTCTTCGTATCTGCGGGGTGACAACCCAGAAAGAAAATGGAACCTTTGTCAGTTATACTTATGAGGGAATGCCGGTGACTATTAATGTTCCCTATACTACAATGAATGAATTCACCGGTGTATCCGATTACTTTTTCTCAGTAACAATGCAGGCAGATAAGAGCTTAAACAGTCAGGATGTTGCTGACAAAGTGGTAAAACTGATGGAAAAAAGACATCAGTGTGCAGGAAAAGATTACTTTCAGGTACAGAGCTTTCAGGATATTATGAGCTCTATGAATCAGATGCTGGATATGGTGACTGCTTTTATCTCCTTTGTGGCGGGAATTTCCCTTCTGGTTGGCGGTATCGGCGTTATGAATATTATGCTGGTTTCCGTAACAGAACGTACCAGAGAGATTGGTATCCGTAAGTCACTGGGAGCGAAAACCTCTTCTATTATGATGCAGTTTCTGGCAGAGGCGGCAATTCTGACGGTGATTGGAGGGGTGATAGGAATTGTTCTGGGTGTGATTGGCGGATATGTGATCTGTTCAATCATAAGCAGCAGCATGGGAATGTCCATCACTCCGGGAATCAGCCTGAGTACAATTATGGCGGCGACTTTGTTTTCCTGTGCAGTAGGAGTATTCTTTGGAATTTATCCTGCGAAGAAAGCAGCAAAGCTGAGCCCGATCGAGGCTTTGCGGCGGAATTAATGAAAACAGGACTGCGATGGTATTTTGGTGTACCTGTGTACTGATATCATTACAGAATAGTTGTAAATTGTTATAATTTTGCGAATCAAAAGAAAAAAATAAAAAATTCAAAAAAAGTGTTGACAAATGCTCCAGTATAGAGTAGAATACTCATTGTTGTGAGGGACACGAGATAAGAACTTCACAAGGATGTGCGTTTAGCTCAGCTGGATAGAGCGTTTGGCTACGGACCAAAAGGCCGGGGGTTCGAATCCTCTAACGCACGTAAAACCGCTAGAAATCAAGGTTTCTAGCGGTTATTTTTTTACTTGACAAAGCTACTTGACCCTTTGGTTAGTTCCGATCGCATAGCCCCGGGAGTAATACGACCGGAAGAAAATTCCATCCAACTTATATACATCTGATCCCATTCTCTCATAAGTATTTGCAAGGTGCAAATAATTCTGAGTTGTATCATAACTGCTATGTCCAAGATAAAGTCTTAATGATTCCAGATCACCACCACCAAGAATAAAAGATGTTGCAAATGTGTGCCGGAGCAAATGCGGCTTCAGACGGGAAAGCTCTGTCTCCTTCCTGATCCGGCTGAAAAGTGACTTGATTGCATCCAGTGTGAATGGTTCTTCCGGATTATGCAAAGAACAAAACAGGGAATCATGTTCTAAAGTACGAGGCCTGTAAAATGTCAGATATCTATACAATGGCTGTCGAAGTCTTTTCGCCAGAGGAACAATCCTGTCTTTATCACCTTTACCATTCAGTACAATAATATAGGATTCATCAAAATTTATTGATCTGGTAGTTAAATTCACAACATCACCTGAACGTAATCCCTCATCTAACATTAAATGAACAATGCAGTAATTACGAAGTCCGGTATAAGTCTTCTGGTTAAAACAACTGTCAATTTTCTGTACTTCACCATCAAATAACGGTAACACCAATTTAGTTTCAGACTTAATGATCTTAAATCCCTTAGTTATATCAGTCGGTATGTACTCCTCATAATACAGAAAATGGAAGAAAGTTCGAAGATCTACAGAATATGTCCGGATAGATCTCTTAGTTATGGGCTGATTTACTGTAGGCTTTAAAGGATGGGATTCAAGCTTATTCCTGGAACGCAGGAAAGCAACATATTTTTTTAAATCCATAGTAGTAACAGAATCAAGCATGATCTCAGATATAGGACAGCCCCGGTCACCTTCCAGAAACTTAAAGAAGTATGAAAGCGTATTCTTGTAATTCTGGATAGTCTTTTGCTTACAATAAGTTGCACGATCAAAGATAAACAGATCATAAGCTTGTTTTAAAGATATACTCATAAGTACCTCCTTTGTATCTCATTTTTTCGCACGTGCAACTCTGATCAGAACGCTGCAGCGTGACTTTTGAGATACATAATTGTAATTGTATTTTTCAGATGCTTATGGTATTATGTCCGTAGATACTTCACCAGTATTGATATTGACTATCTGATACTCATGAGTAACACTACTTACATAAGTGTCCGCCAGTTCACTGCTATTGAATTGGCGGGCTTTTTTCTGTTTGTAGCGGTTTGCATCATGAATATCATTATCATTCAGCTGGCAAAGTGCTTCAACACAATCCTGCACCACGTTATCATTGTTGATCCCCCTGGTATAGATACCGAGAGTTACAGCAGCATTAATTACACGCTTTTTCATTATGTCACTGTTGAGCTGCCTGCAGTACTGCCGAATCAACTTCACATCTTTTGGTCTGACATTCACATCTATCATCCTGCAGCTCCGGAGGGCTGTCCAGAAAGCACACAGGTCACGTCTTGATTTATTGGAATCCCCTTCCGGTTTGACCAGGCGGAACACATAAAAGGTCAGATAGTCAGCTATGATCTTCCGGTTATCCAGATAATCATAAATCCTTTTGGACGTTTCCCTTGCACTGTTATCCCGGAACGGTACCAGTTCATACGTCTTGGTATGCTTTCGCATTGTCTGGTATTCCACGTTCATGATCAGGTTGATCTTCGGTGTCAATGTATCTGCAAGTTTATGCAGCGTATCCGGAGACATGGTAGCTTTACCCTCCACAACATCCCTGCACTGCTCCTGAAGTTCCGGATCAGAACCATATTCACTGTAATATTTCAGTCTGGCAGTATCCAGATATTGCCAGGAGTGCTTTTTATAACATTCTTCATAACAATACAGGTCATAGCGGTTGATCAGACCATTGAACAGCCATACCTTGAAGAACCATGGTTTATAATTCTTTTCAATGACCTCTTTACTTTTCAGGTAGATACGGATAAATACCTTGTCAGAACGTTTTCCCATTGATACATAATCAATCTCATATCCTTCTGATCCGACTTTGGCAGTATGTATCAGGGCATCCTTGAACCTGTCCACTCTCATCTTGTAGAAGCTCTCAGGTGAAAAGAACTTTTCTGGATTACTTAAGTAGTTGCTATGCCAACAGTAGTCAATCCTGTTTTCCTGACAGTATGCGATATGTAAACCGAAGTAATCACAGATCTGTTTCACATATTCATAAGAGCGTTCAAAGGCTTCATGAACTCCATACATCCACAGCATATAAGATCGGAGTTGTACAACGATCTCAGACGTAACTGAGAAACCACCATCAGAACCATGAGGAACAGAAGGAGCAATGAAAATATCAAACCATTCCGGGCATTCCAGACGAATACTGAAAAAACCAGCGTAAGAGCCAGCGCACAGATTAAGGCTACGGTCAAACCCAGGAAAGAAGATCTGTACAAGTTGTCCATACCTGGAGTCAAGGATTGATTTCTTCTGCTCAAAGAATTTACGAAACCTGAGAACGGAATCATCAGATGAGTCATTTGTAAAGTCCTCCACTAATTTCACAGAATAATAAAAGGTATCAATGTTATGCAGGAATTTCTTTTGTTTAAAGTCAAACCAGTATTCCCGGTTTTTATCGTCCAATTCCTGGTATATTTTTGTTGAATTTAAGTGTTTCTTAATGTCCATTTTACACCTCACTTTAGTTTACTAAAGTTTTTCCCCAGATGGCAGTTTGGGGAAATTTTAAAATTGCCATTTTCGCCAGTATTTACAAGGGTTTTGCATGAATTTTGTATGTATTTTCAGACCACGTATTACAGGCCCGTGGCAGGGGGCAGTAACGGAACTCCGGCAGCGCTGCCGCGCGGTCAGACGGGTCCCCCCGACCCCCGTCTTCCCACACAGCAGGGCTGACGGAGTTCCTGGACAGCCTCCGGCTCCGGGACTGCCAGACGTTTCTGAAATGTATCTCAAAATTTCTGCAGTAAGCCTGGCAGCTCCGGAGAAAATGAGATACATCACTCCGGGGCATCCAGCATCAGGTAAGTATCATATAGCGAGTAATATTTCCGCTTGCATTTGAAAAATTCACTGCTTACCTTCTCCTTCATCGGGTACCAGACCTTTACACTGACAAAAAGTTTGGGAGACAGCATGACCGCACACAGGAACATTCCCCGAAGACCAAAGTTACTTACCTTTCTGTGAATGTATTCATACTCGATCAGACTCCGGATCTGGCGGTCTATCATCCGGTCGAACTGAGCGACCAGGATAATGTCATAGCCATAATGTCTATGCAGCGTAAAAAACGACAGCCATTTATCACGTCCGGATTTGCTCCAATCCCTGGCATTAAACATCAGCTGACACTCATCAATGACCAGAAGCAGGGAACCCTCTTTTACTTTTTTGCCCTGGAAATGTTTCTGGGAGAACTCGATCAGGAAGTCCGGAGTAATCTCAAGGTTACTCTTGTAACAGAACAGATCACGCTTTTTCTTAGGAATACGGTTTAAGTTAATGGGGAAGTTGCACACAGTCGGGCGACCGGCACGGAGCAGATGATACAACCGTTCTGCTACATGCAGACTCTTCCCTGATCCGGGAGTCCCGGAGTATAAGAAAATCATACGATCACCTCAATCACTCAATCAATTTAATCCAACGGGCTAACACACTGTACAGATAGAAGAGTGCGATAGCAGCAAGCCAGGCTGTCCCAATCTTGAGGCAAGTCCCCACCGGGACAAAATAGTTCAGATAGCCAAGATAGGGAAGCTGTGACAGGTTATCAATGGCATCCGCAAAGGGAGAGAGCGGAAGCAGGGACAGGATCACAGACAGCAGCTTGTCCAGGATCTCTTTCATAAACTTAATCATAAAATCATCACCCCTTAATCATCTGTTGTCGAGTTATCATCAGCAATCCGATTATAAAAAATATGATCTCAAAGATCCGGAAGATCTTGATCACAGGTTCATAGTCTGACATATCAAGCTTGAACACATGATGATAATCAAGGATCTTCTTACCGGTCCAGGGATTTTCTAATTCCAGATCTAAAGGAAACTCAAACACCGGAGCTTCCGGCTCTGCTTCAAATGCCTGAATTAGATGGATCAAATCAAAAGGAATACAGAACGGGAAAACAAGCCGGAGATCTGCTTTATAATCATCTGGATTTACATCAGTGTTTGTATCATCTGGCTTTGGAGCTGTTGTTGGTTTCGGATCTGGATCAGGGTCTGGATTAGGATCAGGGTCTGGGTTAGGATCCGGATTAGGGTCAGGATCGGGTTTAGGATCAGGATTTGGATTAGGGTCAGGGTCTGGTTTGGGATTAGGATCCGTTGATGGATTCGTATAATGATTTTTTAACCAGTCCAAAATAATAGAAGGACGCTCATCATCATTCGCATTATTTCCACGATTCTGCAAATCCTTAAGATCATCCAAAGAAGGAATCTTAATTGCAGGCGCAGGAGCTGTTGCAGGAATAGAAGGAGACTTATTATTATCATAATCATTTTTTAAACTAGGACTAACCCAAATAGCAGTTTTCGGAGGTTGCTTTTTAGTATTAGCACGTAGTTGCTCACGCCATGCCTGAGCTTCTTTATTAGTCTTAAATACAGGAAAGTTATAAGAAGAAAAATAAGGCACATAATAACCAGCCATAGAAGAACTCTGTTTAACTAATTCCCCATTAAAATATTCTTTATAACCATTAACAATATCAAAAGAAGTTCCAATAATACAAGAATACTTTCCCCCAAGCAAAAAAATCCCACCTTCACCTTTCGCATAATATGGAAAACCACTACTTAAAAGTAAATCAACTTCAGTACTAGAAAGAGAAGAAGAAACATTTTCAGGTCGACCCATCATCTTATCCCAAAGGCTAGAAATCGCCTCTTTCAAACACCAATATGTTGCCGCCCCTAAAGCAAGATAACCATTCTTCATAGATGCCTTTCTCAAAGTATCCCAACCCGGCGGAGTAACTTTATCCGGATCTATTGGAGCAACAGTTACAGGAGGGGAAGGCTGAGGTTGATCAGGGGAGCTTTCCGGTGTTGGGGTAGGAGATAAGCTTTTCTCATACATTTCTTTCCATTTAGCGGACGCATTACCATACAATTTGTTAATAGTCTTATCCAGTTCATCAATCTGATCCTGAGCTGCCGGGCTGTCAAGCATATCACCCCAATCATAATTATCCCAATCGATATCTTTTCCAAGATCCTTTTCAATCTCTGACTGCCTGGGTTTCAACAATTCTTTTACACTGATTGTAAATCCGGCACCTGCAAGAGCTGCTGTGATCCATTCCAATGTTTCAGAAGCTGCTAAAGCTCCCGCTGAAAATTCCGCAGCCGGTACTGTTGTATATGATCCGATCAGTCCGGTACCCAGAATAGTTATGGCCAGTATCACAGCCACAAGTCTTTTCTTTATCCTTTTCAAGTTTCCCCCTTTCCTGTATCTCGTTTCTTTGCTGCAGGGATCCGGATCCGGCTCATGCTGCGTTATTTTTGAGATACATTTGCATAAAAAAGGTGAGGAAGGTGTCTCCCTCCCTCACCTTACACCAAGTAAGTAATCCGTTCTGAAAACCGTCAGGCTTTATTTGCAACTTTCTTAAATGCTTTGATACCAAATCCAACAAGGAGAAGAGCTCCCATGATCGGAAGTGCAATCGGAAGGATCTTTCCGACAAGGCTTGTCATAGAACTTCCAACGCTGGTAAAGGATGTTGTCAGTGCTGTCTCAACAGAAGAAAGACCAGTACTAGCATCAGCTGCAAATGCAGGAACAGCAGTAGCAACTGCAAGAGCTCCGCCCATTAATGCAGGGGCAATTTTCTTTTTCAGATTCATGAATTTCATAGTAAAAAACCACCTTTCCTTAAACTTTTTTAAATATGTGAACAATCCCAAGATACGCAAACCCTATTATCATGAAGATGGCGCCGCTCAGGGCTCCGATCGGGATTGATTTCACCGCTATCATGTTGTAATCCTCAACAGCGAGCGTTAAGCTTTCTGTCTGCTGGGGAGCTTCCGAGACTTTTGGTTCACCGTCTGTTATCTCAACAGTGTCTTCTGTCTCTGCTTCCGGAGTTGTTAATAATTCTTCTTCCATCATGTTCTCCTAAGGTCGGATATAAGAAGCAAGTATATGTAACAGGAGAACCCCGATGATCACCCCGAGCATACACATCATGGCAGGCATAGCATTCTGGATATTCTTTATATCCTGTTCAAGCTTCTTATTTTCCTTGACCAGAGTCTCCATTAATTCCTGTTGCTTTTCATTCTGTTGGATCAGCTGCTCAAGTAATGCAGTATAATCTACTGTACCAGCGTTCGGAACTTCTTCCACTCCCTGACCAGGTTCCTGCCCTGCAGTATCAGGGGAACTGCCAGAAGTGTCAGTTTGATCAGCCACAGTGTCCTGCTGATCCGGTACTGGTACCGGTGTAGCAGCCGGCTGTACTGCCGGGGCTGGTATAACAGGTTCCGAAACTGTTCCCTGATCCTCTTCAAAAACAGGACCGTCTGTGAATATATCCGCCATGCCATTCAGTCACCTTCCTATTTCTTTTCAGGCTGTTCCGGCAGGATCTGTACACGGCTGCAGAAATCAAGATCTTCCACAGTCAGGACAGGTTTGCCGTCACTTCCGATCTTCATTCCCATTGTTGCATCATAGATACCGGGTACAAATGTGATCTTCTGTCTCATGGATGGGTCAAGGGAACATTTCGCCCTCTGCTGTCCGACAGGTCCGCCTGTAGCATCCACCCGGGAAATCATCTGCTCACCGTTCTCACCGTACATGAAATAGTTCAGTGTCATACCGGAGCTTCCGTTATCCATTTTCCAGACACCTGCATAAGTTACTAAGATCTTCATTTTGTTCATAATCATGAACCTCCTTTGAAAAATTCTGCCAGACCTGTATAAGAGCAGAAAAGGCATTGGTTAATATGTAATCCCACAATGGGGCTGTTACCGACCCCGGAAATCCGGGGAAAAGAGATAGTTAATGTTTAAATATATGTGAACCCTCCGCAGCGTTACGCCGCACAAGGGGGAGGGTAAAGATAATTGTCTGTCCCTGGTATACAGGAGAGCCCCGGCAGATTGAAGTAAAAAGCCGGATTTCCCTGTCGCACCGGGGATAGGATACTGCACGTCCAACAAAGCCAAAAGTAAAGGTTAAACCCTCCGGGCTCCTACGGAGACCTTGACTTTTGTCTCCTGAATGATAAACATAATGGACGCTGTAAAAGCTGGATTTCCCTGTCCAGAGTGTCCCGTCCCTCCCATTAAAACACCTTTTCCTTCCTGACTCATGCGAGCCAAGGAAAAGACGTTTTAAAGGTCAGTCCGTACATACTGCCGGAATAACACAGAGACGGAAGGAGGGAAAATCTATAATTGTCTGTCCCCGGTATGCAGGAGAATCTCAGCAGATTGAAGTAAAAAGCCGGATTTCCCTGTCGTACCGGGGATAGGCTGCCGCCCGTTCAACAGAGCCAAAAGTAAAGGTTAAACCCTTCGGGCTCCTGCGGAGACCTTGACTTTTGTCTCCTGAATGCTAGGGACAGCGGCCGCTGAAAAAGCTGGATTTGTCTGTCCCGGTGTGACATATCCCTGATAAGGGAAAGGACTCAGGACAGGAGTACATGAGGGTAATCAAGAAGGATGCTCACCCTGCAGGCTTCCCATCCTTCCTGTCTGATTCTCTGTACTGGCTGTGTCCAGTCTGTCAAGGGTCGAGATGAATGAGCTACGCTCACCCTTGACTGACTTACTGCGCAGAATCAGGAGAAGGGCAGTTCCGGATCAGCGTCTTTATCTTCCAGCAGTTTACCCATAAGATCAGACAGATCATTTGCCCGCCATTCCAGATTGGTGAGAGCCTTGCGGACATCTCCGATCTCAGAGGAAATCTTCCGGAGAGCATCCAGTTTCTTATACTGTTTAACGATCTGCTGGTCTAAAAAGGCAATCTTTTGTTTTTTGGTTTCTTCCTGTTCCATACAGAACAGGACAAGGTTCTCGAACTTCTGGTTAAAGCCGTCCCCTTCGAAGTTAATCACATAGTCCATCACCTGATCAGACAGGCGAACGGATTTGAGGTTATTTTTCTTTGCCATAGGAGTACCTCATACACGACTTACATCAATGTCAGATTTCTTTACTACATAGGTATCTTTATAACCAGCCATCACACTTACATCTCTCATCAGTGAAGCGTAATGCCTTGCATCGATCTCTGATGTAAAGGCTGCCTTTAACTGACGGGCTAAGTCCTGTGGAAGGTCTTTTCTTTCCTGATATACTAACCATCCCAATAACATTGAAGCACCTCCTGAAAATTTATAGTCTTGCACTGTTTGGACATAATTACATTACTGGCAATTTAGAACAAAACATGTTGTAGAAAACAGCTTGTAATGGTAAAATTTAATATTAACAAAGTAACAAAGGTGTCACTTTTTACAGTTTTGATTATAGTCCACAATTGAAAACTTGTCAATATAAAAATGCCACAAATGAAAACTTTTTATATGGGAGGATATAAATGTTAGATTCAACTGCAATAGGTAATAGAATTAAAGAAAAACAGGAAGAACATCATTATAAACAAAAAGAAATTGTTGAAAAAACAGGGATTTCTAAAAGTGCAATCAGTAATTATATTAGCGGAAATAGAGTTCCTGATACAGAAACTATTTTAAAATTAAGTTATATTCTTGAAACAAGTGTTGAATGGTTATTAACAGGAAAGTCTACAAATGAAAACTTCACAAAAGAAGAAAAAAGTATAATTGCAGCATATAGAAAAGCTGATCCAGCAGAACAAGGAGTTATTAAGAAAATTTTAGACATTCAAGAACAGGAAGAAAAATTATCTCAATCCAAGATTGGATAACAAAAAAGACCTGGTAACAGGTCTTTAATGTCCAATGAACTCCCAGATATCAAAGTTAGCAAGATCTGGACAGTTAGCAAGAAGAAAAATAAAACCGATAGCAACAAGAGCAAAAATAACCACAGGAACAATACTTGATTTTTTCTTTTTAAAGGAAGAACCTGTTGAGCTGCCTTTAAATTCATATGACTTATAATTGGAATATGTAGCAGTCTGAGCCATATACACACGATTTTCCTCATAAATCTGTTCAAGTCGTCGTTTCTCAGAGCGTGTCATGGAATTACCTTTAGCCATTAAGCGGTACATCTCCAATTGACGCTCTTTGTGTTTCTGATCTTCTGAAATTTGCTTCTTAGAACGTTTTTGATGATATTCAGCTTCACGTTCCTCCGGTGTCCGGTGCATATATTCACGATCCATTAACCCCATAGTAAATACCTCCTTCTTTGGAAATATTATACTATACAAAGTATCACAAATACAGCATTATCTTTAAGAACAGGCTTATTCAGAACAGATACAAAAGTATCAGACTATAAAAAAGGATTCAAATTCCCGTGATTTTTAGATGCGTAGCTACGGACCAAAAGGCCGGGGGTTCGAATCCTCTAACGCACGCTAATAAAAAATAAGACAGTGCAAATGCACTGTCTTATTTTTTTCAAGTCCGGGTCGGACTCGAACGGGTTCGATCTACGCTTCGCTCCGGTCGTTGCTAAACGCGTGCCACTGGCACGCAGCAACCTCTAACGCACGTAGAACCGCTAGAAATCAAGGCTTCTAGCGGTTATTTTTTTGATTGGCCAGTCCTGAAATTACTTCCATGAGAAGCGTTGGAAAATGTTCTGAAAGGAATTTTATAAAGGTTAGGCATGGACGTGGAAAAGGGCTATACAATAAATAAATGAAAAAGAAACGCTGGTTCCGGTAAATACCGGTTCCGGCGTTTCCTTTTATAATTTTCGGATCATTGCGCTTCCATGCAGATCGCATACAGGATCTGCAAACAGATGGTTTTTCAGACAGAATTCCCCGACCGCTTTTCGACATCCGGAAAACTGTGTACTGTACACATCGTGGATCAGGAGAACTCCTCCGGTGGCCAGGCGTTCATAGAACAGAGGAAGTGCGGCTGCAGTTGGAGCATAGAGATCTGCGTCCAGAGATACAAAACAAAAAGTTTCATCTGTGACATCGGAAAAGGTATCCGGAAACCATCCTTTGTGGATCACAGTACGTGTAGGATTAGGCATAACATGAAGAACAGAGTCAATATCAGTAGAAGAAAAATCACCTGTTTTGGCACGGGACAGATTACCGGAGGCTTCTATTGTGATATCCTTTTCTGAAAAGCCCTCAAAAGTATCAAAAAGATGGATTTTTCGGTCTGGAAAGGCTGCACTGATCAGGGAAGAAAATTCACCTCGAAAAACACCTAGTTCTGCAACATTTCCCGGAATATCCAATTGATAGATCTGCTCAGATAAAAGACGCATAACAGCAACCCGTGCGTCAAACATGCGAAGGACGGAGGGATCACGAAAAGGTCCGTGATAACCTAAGTTTTCCATCTGCTTTATCATAGAATTGCGCCGTTCTTCATCCAGAACTCCCAGGATGACCAGATCCGGGAGAAGTGCTGCTGCAGTATCCGGAGAACAGACTGGAATATTTCCAATATATGATCCGTGTTTATGGGGGTCATTATCAGCAAAGCACAGGAGCTGACAGGGACTGCTGAGAAGTCTTGCGGTCATTTGTCCAATTTGTCCGGCACCAAATATTACAGTTTTATATACTGATTTTGCCATCATTTTGATGTATCCTTTCTGTCAGCGCGAACCTGGATCATCTGTCCTGTGATGGAGATGGCGATTTCAGCCGGTGTTTCTGCTTTGATCTCCAGTCCTATAGGTGAGATGATACGGTTTAAATCTTGTTCATTAATGTTGTATTCTTCAATCAGACGGCGAAATACAGCAGCTTTTTTTGCACGGCTTCCAATGACGCCTATATAACATGCAGGTGTAGCGAGAAGCTGTGCCTGTACAATGGTATCATAGGAATGTCCACGTGTCATGACGCAGCAATAATCAGCAGCTGTAATAGAAACATACTGGTCCAGATGGTTGAAATCACAAAGTATTGTTTCAACTGCTCCTGGGAAAAGAGCAGGATTTGTAAATTCCGGCCGGTCATCCAGGACAACACAGCGAAAATCAACGCTTGCAAGGATTGGGACAAGCTTTTGTGAGACATGTCCGCCGCCGAATACATAGACAGTTCCTGAGGTTCCAATCTGTTCAGAAAACAGATCATAATCTTCACTGTGATATCGGTGTGGCTTTAGAGACAAAGAAGATAATACAGAAGAAGGAACATTGGCAGTTCCGATGAGACCGCATGCAGGACTGTAAAGGCTCACACCGGAGGTGGTGAGAAGATCGCAAATCAGCCAGAAATCTTTTCGCTCTTCATAGAATTTTTCAGCAGTTTCCGTGATTTCCATAATAATCGGATCGTTATGATCAAGATACTGGAAAAAGGCCGTAACATCACCACCACAGATCATACCAATATTTTCAACATCTTTATGATTCAGCCGGAATTCATGCTCGCAGGATTCCTTTTTTTCAAGAATATCCAATGCCATACATTCAGCACGATATTCTACAGCTCCACCTCCGATGGTTCCGGAAATTCTGCCGTTTTTTCCGACCAGCATGCGGGAACCGGCACCTCTTGGTGTAGACCCTGAGGATGCTGTAACGGAAACAAGTACAAGATCGTTTCCCTCCAGGAATTGTTGTTTTATTGTCTGAAATAATGTTCTCATATAATAAAATACCTCCTAACTAAATTAAGTGATTTTTCTGCTCCAGTTGTGTACGTCTGCCCGCCTGAACTAAAGCGTGATATGGCAGAGTGATTGTATCATGTCCTGCAGTTTGCGGGCTTGTTCTAACTGCTGCTCATGAGCTTTGCGAGCTTCCGGACTTTTGCATTTACTCATGCTGTCGGCAAATCTTTTTTCTATGGTTACACGCTGTGTTTCCTGAATCAGTTTATCAGCCAGAAATACAATAGCTGCTTCATCCAGCGTGGCTTCCAACAGACCATGGTGCTGTGAAATGATCTGGCTGATCTCAGGATAACCTAACTGTAAGAAAAGTTCACCGCCTGTTTTCGCGTGATGCCTCTGAAGTCTGGCAATATCATGCAGAAGTGCACCGGAGCGAACAAGCTTCTGGTCAAAGATATAACC
>PPYE01483479.1_pt1 | contig 14212 bp, 14 predicted proteins | sample 1559881 | NCBI WGS metagenome assembly PPYE01 (sample SAMN08240022, study PRJNA423297) | Human gut metagenome, whole genome shotgun sequencing project.
ATAACAAAGCCCGGGCTTGTGAAAGTCTGGGCTTTGTGCATAAAAAAAGGTTGTGCCAGCGTTTTGACACAACCTCCTGAATCCAGAGATAAGATATCCTATTGCCTAGAAATAAATCTTATAGCTTATATTAGGTATCATGCCGAGTCCGTCCTTCTTTTCTATTTCATTGGTTTTCTCATTATATTGGTAGAAGTGCATTCCGGTACGCATACCTACATTTAAGACTTTTACAGAGAATTCATGGGATACTACCTTTTTATTTATTCTGAAACTAAAGGAAACATCTCCATTAATAGACGGACTGAATCTTTCGCTGTATGCTTGAGTTTCATCAAAAACAATGTCGTGTTCGGCCTGACTTCTTTCTTTATTTACAGGCGTATATCGTCCTCCGCCTTGAAAATATAATCGTCCGTTAAGGCTTAATACATTTTGTTTAAGTTTGCCGACCATCCATTCTTTACCGGCAAGTAAATTCAGCAAATAACCTTTATCCAGCCTTGTATTTCGCCAAACGTTATCTCCTCCCCTATATTTCGATTTAAATAAAGAACCTGTAATCATATAGTAGAATCCATTCTTCATATACTGTTCCAGTGTTATGTCTATTCCGTAATTTCTGCCTTTCCCGGTGTTTACCAATATCCTGTCTAAGTAAAATTCCTCATAGTTAATGACTGAGAAAGAGGATTTTTCCTCTACCGGCACGTGAAATAGATACTGGAAATAAGGTTCTACCTTCAAATGCAGGTTTTGATTTATGTTCCAGTCATAAGTAAGTCCGAAATGATGTGCTCTGGAGAGATCCATATATCGGTTTGACAGCTTCTTACCATTGACAACCTTTTCCACGTAATAATAATCCAGCTTTTCCCTACGGCTATGCAGACCATAAGCTAATGCTAAAGATTGTTTCGGATTTATTTTCCACTTCAAAGCCACCCGTGGTTCTATTGAAAAGTTATTGTTTAAAGTAAAATACTGAGCTGTAACTCCTAAGCTGGTTGTCAGATTATTATTCAAGTTGATAACCGAACTGCTATATGCCGAGATGGCGGTACTTTTTCCATTACCTTTTGAAATTTGTTCCATAGGTCTGTTCAAACCAAAATAACGACTGACCTGATAATCGAGATCATAGTTAAGCTGCGTGATGGTAACTCCTGTTCTATTGATATGCCTCGGACTGAATTTCATATTCAGATATGAATTAAAAATAAGATCCCACCTGCTGTTTCGGATATCTGCCACCGGAACTTGCTTGTCATCCGTTTGTTGATCGACCACTGTGTGATCTCTGGAATAGGTGGCAGATAAAGAAGAACGAATATACGTGTCTTCATTAACAGAATATTTGTGTACCAGTCCCCCCGACATTTTTTCAAGTTCATCTTTTCCCGACTGTCGGTCTGCCATCGTTTCCCATTCCGAGCGATCTTGTGGCTTCTCTTTATTTCTATCAATCAAGCCTAATCCCCAGATAGAAAAGGTACCGGCCCGGGAAGTAGGAAAATTCAGTTTAAAGGCTAAATCCTGATATTTGAGATTCAAGTCATCGGCGGAAGCCAGCGATGTAGTCGAGAACCGGTAATTGACAAGGTAAGAACTACCTCTCTTTTTATTGATAGGCCCCTCTGAGGCTAAATCAATTCCCATCAGCCCGACTTGAAAAGCGTGTTCATACTTCTGATTATTTCCATTGCGCAGGTGCATATCGAAAACGCCGGATAGCGCATTGTTGTACTCGGCAGGGAAAGCTCCGTTGTAAAAGTCGGAGTTTCCAATCATTTGTGTGCTCAAAGCTGATAAGAACCCTCCTCCCAAACCTGCTAAATCGGCAAAATGTGTAGGATTAGGAATCTCAATGCCCTCCAGCCTCCATTGTGTGAATTGCGGGGAGTTTCCTCTGATGGCAATTGCATTGGTACCGATGTCTCCTGCTACTCCTGCAAAAGCTGCACTGAGTCGTGCCGGATCGTCAAATCCATTAGCAAATCGTCCCGCCTCTTCCATACTGATCATGCGTCCGCCTGTGATAGCTATCGGATTGATCGTCCGGTCTTTCTTTATTTCCGGTTTTACGAGGACTTCTGCCAGATATTGAATATTCTCGTCAATGGGAATTTCTACATACACTTCTTTGGACGAGCTCACCGATACCTCGCTGATAATACGGGTATTGTAGCCAGTAAAAGATGCCAGTATATTATAACGTCCTACCGGAACATCACGAATTCGGAAGTATCCCAGACTATCGGTAGAACTACCGTAGGAAGGATCTTCCTCTATGCAGACAGAAGCGTATTCTATTGGAGTGTTGGTTTTGGAATCCACAACGATTCCTCTTATGGTTTGCGTTAGTTTTTGTGTCTTTTCATTGGTCATTTTAGGTTTCTTTTCCGATAAGGAGATAATGATATGATATCCTTTGATCTTATATGTATATCCGGTCCCTTTCAATACTTGCTCCATTGCTTTATCAATGCTTGCGGATTTTAACGACAGAGATTGTTTCTTGCTCAGGTCCAGATCGGATTGTTCATAAGCAATGCTGTATCCGGTCTGTAATTCTATTTGTTCGAAAGCTTCCTTTAGGGATATGTTTTTATTTTGGATTGTGATTTTCTTTTCTGCATTTTGCGGAATAGCCGTTAACGACAGAAAAGAAAAAAACAAAAGAATGATCATCTTATCTAGCTTTTTATTAGCATTTATTCGATCCATTATTATATATTTGTATGTTGATACTTCATTTTACTTCGCTGTTTAATGAGGATAGACATTTCAGAACTGGGTAGAGGGTCTCAAGCTGCTTCCCAGTTCTTTTTCTTCATAGGCTGTTTTTTTATTGTTGGGTTAATACTATTTTATTTCCATTCTGCTGATAAGTAAATCCAATGATGTCTGCTAATAGATTCAGCATTTCATCCTTACTTTCACCTTTCAGAAATTTGACGGTATATCGTTTGGATGCGGGAATATGCATCGAATGGCTCTCAATTGCAATATCATAGCGTCTTTCCAAGGTGCTGAATATTTCTTGGGCTGTAGCATTGATAAATATGAGTTTTCCTGTCATCCAGCTGTTTGTTTCACTCGTGTTTACTTCTGTAATCCGGATGTCTGAAGTCTCTTTATCGTATGTCAGTTGTTCATTCGGCTGAAGTATATGCGGATGCCGGGATGGAGCATTGACTTCTACCTTGCCGCTTGTCAGGGTGGTCGTGACTTTTGCCTCATTGGAGTAGGCTTTTACATTGAATTTTGTACCGAGAACTTTAACTGAAAGCTGCGAAGTTTCTACTACGAAAGGCTTGGTAGTATCTTTCTTTACTGTAAAGTAGGCTTCACCGTCGAGAGTTACAAGTCGTTTGTCGTTTGCAAAAACTTCCGGAAAAGTAACTGTACTTCCTGCGTTGAGCCATATTTCGGAACTGTCCGGCAGAACCACCCGCTTTTGTTCTCCATATGCGGTGGATATCTCCATCATTTCATTCTTAAAAGGCATGTAATAGAGTATCCCCCCCGCAAGCATCAGAGCGGGAATGATAAGCGCGGCAATACGGGTGAATTTTTGATATGAAACAATGTTCTCAAGATGTTCCTTATTATATCCGGTTCTTAGATTTACCCGTTCCAATGCGGAATAGGTGCCCGGATCGGATTTTACATCCAGTTCATTCCAATACTCCAGTGAGGCTTTTTCTTTTGCCTCTATGTCTTTATCTTCAATAATCCACTTCTGTACTTTTTCCTCTGTCTCGGGAGAAAAACGGGCGGAAAGAAACTTTCTGATAATTCTGTTGATATTACTTTTTTCCATTTAGCTGTACTTTACTATATATACAGCCTGACAGTAAAAAGCTCAATAAGAAAATTGATATTTTTTCCGAAAATCACGCAAGAATTTCTAATGTGTTAAGAATAAACTTTTTATGTAGGTTGCAAAAATTTGAGGTAATGAGAAAGCAACCGTTCTGATTTCTACGTATTTACACGTTTTGCAGTTGTACAACTCAACTGTATAGCAAAGGTAATGGATTTTTCCGAATGACCAAAAGGTTGGATGGGCTAATTGCAGATAAGGTATAAGATTTCAGTATTCTGCATTGTTTTGCTTAAACATTACCCTATCATTACCTATAAAGAGCCTCTATGATTGAGTCGCAAGATTTCATTCATAGAGGTCTTTATTTTCCTGCTACAAGTTTAGTAGTTGATTTATCTATAAAGCCAAGCGGCATATAGTTTTCTCTGTTGTCGGTTGCCCACCTCCTAAGCTCGTCTGCAAAGGTAGCACAGCCCGTCTTTGAAAGCTGAAAGGTCGGAGCGGCTACAGCCGTTTCTGCCAGAATCTTCCTCTCATTCTTCGAGCGTATTCCGACAGAAAACCTTTCATCTTTCAAGGCTGTACTCTGAAAAGCAGACGGCAACGGAGATTAGCAACCGACAGGAATGAAAAGAAGTAGATGAAAATAAGATAGCGTGCAAAAAGGCTCACATACTGATAACCTTTTCACACGCTATTTAGATTTTCATCATAGGGGGACTATTTTTACACAGATGATGAAAAATGGCAAGCGGAAGAATCGCTTCCCTCTAAGAATAAATTAAGGAGATTGTCGCATTTGGTAAGCTACACCACGATAACATCTCTCCATCACATCATCAATGTCACTTCGCTTGTACAATACCTTACCACCGAGAGCATAGTATGGTAGTGTTCCATTAGCTCGATACTCGGCAAGGGTTCGTCTGCTCACTTTCAATAAGTCTGCCACCTCCTTATCGCTCAAATAATTCTCATTGTTCAACTTCGGAACAATCTTCTCTGTTACCGATTCAATTCCAACTAACAACTGGTCGATACTGCTATGTACGGATTGAATCCATACATCGTCTTTCATTTTTAACTCGTTCATAGGTTACCTTGGATTTAGTGTTACTTAGATTGTCTTGTTTCTGAATTTTGCCTCCTTGCGTCTATCCTCCACCTTGGATATGATACTTACCACATCTTCCTCCTTGTAATAGGTGATGTTCCCTATCTTGGTATAAGGAAGCGTTCGGTTATCTCGCAAGGTCTGCAAGGTGCGCTTGCTGATTTTCAATACTTGGCAAACCTCATAGGTGGTCAACCATTTCTTCTCTTGCTTGTCACCCAACAGGTGAAGCAGTTTTGCTACTGCTTGAAACAGTTGCTCCATCTTGGCGGCAAGTGCTTCGTGCGTCTTTTTCTCTGTGCCTACAATTTCCATACATTCAAAATTTATATTGTTATTACTCATTTGTTGCTCGTTCTAGGTGCAAATAAAGGACTCTGTTTTCATACCGCAATGGATTTCAAAAAAGTGGCGGCGTTTGTCTTAGGTTGGCAGTGCCACCTATCGGAAAACACTCCATTTTCCTACTTCCCAATGCAAATAAAATATCCAGAATCCATATCTCAATGGCTCTTACAATAGGTGTCATCGCATGTCCTCTTATTTCTACACGGCTACATATACAGCCCCTATCATGTAGATGATATCTAACTCGAATCACAAGCTCTACTCATTCAGCGATATTAGTGTACGCAATCGAAAAACAACCTATACTGACGGATATTAAAAACCAAAGCGATGGATGAACACGGCTTAACGGTTTCGTCAGCGTTTCAAAGTCGCTTTGCGATATAGACCGATTTGCAATCCGTCTATAAAACGCTGTCGAAACCTACCGATGATCATCCATCACTTCAGAGAAGAAAGCAGGATTGTAGCAAAACCAACTACCGATGCTCGGCAGTCCGTCTTGCCACAATCACACCATATTCAATTAAGGACTTAATCAGAAGAATGGCTATCCAATGAAAGCACAATCCCCCAAGCTATATAATTAGCAGAATGATGCAATCTGTACCGATTGTCAAAACAACCAAAGTGCAATACTTACCCAAATAACACAACGTTCTCCAATAGCTTGACGCAGATTAGTTTACGCACTTCCTTTGCCGATGATAATAGGTCAAACGCATGCAAATAGACCACAGTGTTAACCCCAAAAAGAAAAAATTATGGCAAAGAAAAAAGTGTATTCCAAAGAGGAATTAGATGAAATGATGGGTGTTGCCCTTTCAGATGATGATTTAGATGCTTACAGAAACAATGCTATTTCTCAGGCAATGGCAAGATTCAGAGAAGAGGACATTATGCAGACTCCATCATCACGAAAGCGACAACAGTCAGAAGCAATGGAGAAGGAAGAGCAGGAGATACGAGTAACTGATAATCCTCAGCCCTCCATAGAGATTAGTGATGATGAGAATGCTATCGAAGAATGCAACCAGGTAGAAATGGTGGAGCAGAATTTATCTCCACAGCCTGCGCCTATACAGAGAAGAGTAAGCAGCAAGCAACGTAAACTCTTGTTGGAAGAGTATAGGGAAACCTTTATGCAAGTTCCCCATATCGAAGACCGAAAGCCTGTGTTCGTCAGTCGTGAGGTAAGGGATATGCTTGATGAGTATGTTCGCAGATTCGGCAGACAAAAGATGAGTGTTTCAGGACTTCTGGAGAATATGGCTCGCCACCACCTCGCCCTCTACGAAAGTGAGTTCGAGCAGTGGAAGAGGTTGTAGTCACAAGGAGAAGGTATCATTTAATGATTTGATTTAAGCGCTGTTTTTCAGAAGTTCCAACGGGATTCTATTTCGAGGCACTAAAAACTACCTCCCTAATGGTAGTTTAGGTAAGCAAGTGGGTGTTTTGGTCAGCCCAAAACCACTTGCTTACCCTCCCGATGGTCGAGAAGCCTATGCATCCCGTTGGTCTGAAAAGAGTATAGTCAGTAACCAAGTAAATTCAGTAAACACAATGAGAAATTATAAGAATAAAAGCATTAAGAACAGAGGCGGTCGCCCAACCAAGGGGATCACCGAGAAGCTGAAGTACCGTATCACAGTGAAGATGGCAACATCGGAGTACTATGCCTTAAAGACAAAGGCAAAAGAGTCGGGCTTATCCATCAGCGAACTTGTAAGGGAAGCACTCAATGATTGCTCCGTCAAGGCTCGCCTCACGGTGGAGCAAGCCGACCGCATACGCAAGTTGTGTGGTATGGCAAACAATGTAAATCAGCTCGCACATCAAGCCAACATACACGGCTTTGTAGTGGCAGAGGTTGCCTGTAAACGAATGGTATTCCTGATTGAAAAACTGATAGACCTTATTCGCCTATGATTTCCAAGATAGTCAAAGGAGGAGATTTCAAAGGAGCGGTAAACTATATCCTCGATAAGCGAAAGGAAGCCAAACTCATACATAGCGAAGGAGTATTCACGGAGAGCAACGAAACCATAATCAAAAGTTTCGAGGCACAGGCTCAATTGAATCCAAAGGTCAGCAAATGTGTGGGACACATTTCACTTAGCTTTTCAAAGGAGGATTTACCCAAGTTATCAGATGAGTTGATGGTGCAGATAAGCCGAGAATACCTAAAGAAAATGGGTATTACTAATACGCAATTTATCATCGGAAGACACTTTGACAAGGAGCATCCGCACCTTCATATAGCCTTTAATCGAATTGATAATAACGGCAAAACCATCTCCGATAAGCACGATGTAGAGCGTAGCATACGTATTTGTCAAGAGATAACAAGGCAATATGGACTCTACTTCGCAAAGGGTAAAGAGCGTGTCAAAACGCATCGACTCAAAGAGCCTGACAGGACGAAGTATGAAATCTACAACCTGCTGAAATTGGAGGTAGGCAGATGTACCGATTGGGCAACCCTATTGAAACGGTTAAAGGCTAATGGAGTGGATGTGCAGTTCAAGTACAAGGGGCATAGTTCCGAGATACAGGGTATCATCTTTACCAAGAATGGCTATCACTTCAATGGATCGAAGATAGACCGTGCATTCAGCTATTCCAAAATCAACAATGCCATCAACCACAATGCTTATGAAGAAAAGAGAGGTATCGAGCAACCTAAAATGGAGCAAACAAGCTACCATGATAATACATCTGGTGAGCTTATCAGTGGTTCATTAGGATTGTTTGATGTCGCATCCAATTCCAATAGCGAGCAGGAGGAGGCAGATTTCCGCAGGCTGATGCAGCAAAAGAAAAAGAAGAAAACGAGAGGATTCAAACTATAATCATTAACCAATAAAATTGAATTTATATGCAAGAGAAGCATTCAATTATCATCGCAATGTTGGAAGAGTTGCTGACCATCAGCAAGAGCCAACGCACACAGCAAACAGTTAATGCCGATGTCGATTTGACACCAATCAAAGAACTTATCGAAAACGGCAATAGAGAAAACAAGGAGTATCACGATGCCAAATCTACAAAGTTTGCAGGAGCGGTAGTCAATGAACTATCCAAACTTAACAAGCGAATGGATAGCATCAGTGGGCAGGAAACGCCAGATTTTGAGGAGGTGAAACAACTGCTTATAGAGGCTACCGACAAGATGGGTGAGATAAAGGTAAAGCATAATATCAATGAAAAGAAATTCTCATTTGCACTTTACACCAAGGAGTCGTGGATGCTTCTATCAATGATTGTCATCCTTTTGGCAGCAGGAGCATCGGCAATTTATCATTTGTCAAGACCTAATATTCAAAGAGATGATGATGCTCTCAAATATCGCTACATCAAGATGAAAGGTGCAGCGAATCCAAAGATGATCTCCGAGCTGGAGGACATCTTTGAACTCAACAGGGATAATGCTCAAATTGAGCAGATGCGTGAAGATGTGGAAACCTATGAGGAGGCTGTTCTCAAACAAACTGCCCTTGCCGAGCAAGCAAGGCTCAACGAGCAAGCAGCAAAGGAACAGGAAACAAAGGCTAAATCCATCAGGGAGAAGCAGAATGAAAAGAGTCCTCAATCTAACAAATCAAAACCATAGTGCCTATGGCAAGTATTAAAGTTAAATTCAGAGCGTCTTCTGTTGAAGGTAAAGAGGGTACAATCTACTATCAAATTATTCAGAATCGTGTAATCCGTCAGTTAAAGACGGATTACCGACTCTTTGCGAGTGAATGGGATAGTAAAAACGATATGGTAATTATTTGTGGTAGCAGTCGAGATAATCATCTTCAATCTATTCAGGCAAGAATGGATTGGGATATAAAATGCTTTGAAAGGATTATTCAACATCTTGACAATAAGAGATTAAAGTATTCGGCAGACGATGTGGTTGGCTCGTTTCTAAAAGGAGCTAATGAGCAATCGCTATTTAGTTTAATGCAGAATATCATTGCTCAATTAAAGCAGATGGGCAAGCAACGTACATCAGAAACATATAGAGCCACGCTAAAAAGTTTTATGCAGTTCCGCGATGATAAAGACATCTTGATTGATGAAATCACATCTGATACGATGTTGATGTATGAAGCCTATTTACATAACAAGGGGCTAACGAGAAATAGTACCTCGTTCTATATGCGAATATTGCGAGCTGTGTATAATCGTGCTATTGAAAAGGACTTGACCACAGATAAAAAGCCATTCAAACACGTTTATACAGGAATTGATAAGACCGTCAAGCGTGCTATTTCACTAAAAGCAATCAAGCAGATTAAGAACCTTGATTTATCATTGCAACCCTCGTTGGACTTTGCCCGTGATATGTTCTTATTCTCTTTCTACACTCGTGGAATGTCGTTTGTGGATATGGCATACCTCAAAAAGAAAGACCTTAATAATGGTGTATTAACCTATCGCAGACGCAAGACAGGTCAGCAACTCTCTATCCGTTGGGAGAAATGTATGCAGAAGATTGTGGAGAAATACGATAATCCACAATCAAACTACTTGTTACCCATTATCAAGCCAATGAATGGTGATGAGCGTACACAATACGGAAATGCATTATATCTAATCAATCGAAAATTAAAAAGCATAGGCAATACGGTGAATATACAAATACCTTTGACACTGTATGTTGCACGTCACTCTTGGGCAAGCATTGCTAAAAGTAAGAATGTTCCAATATCTGTAATTAGTGAAGGTATGGGACACGATAATGAAATGACGACTCAAATATACTTGGTTTCGCTTGATACAGCAGTAGTAGATAATGCTAATAGCATGATTTTAAATCTACTATAATATGTTTTGCAAAATCAATTATCTCTTGTTAAGAGACAAACCGTACATTGCAAAATTAAGTAAAATATTGCAATCAAGGGATTAATTTATCAAGAAAATATTATGATCATAAGGAATTTATATAGAAATGTTTAGCATATACACGATAAGCCCAAAACTATACTTCTGAAATACACAATATAATGCTTACCGATTTGTCTCTTAACAAGAGATAGACTGTACATAACTATTTAGATAGGATAGATATGACAGAAAACAAATATGTAAAAGCATTCATGAAAAATTTTATGGCGACCTTTCGTCGTTATAATAATGATAAGTTTGCTGTAACTATTAATGGACTAAATTGTTTCATTAAGAAAAATAATGATGAGATTTATTGCTTAATACACCAGTTGGCATCATACGGAGTAGATATCAAGTTTGAAGGAAGCAATGAAACAATTGATGTGGTAGACGTCTCTTGTATTAACCTATCCTCTAATGGGGATTTAATGACCACAGAGTTTAGGATACAAGATACATCTACCTTAATAGCTCTATCAAGTAAAACTGATATACCTCTAATTTGTCTAATTGTACTAAAGTCAGTATCTATATTGATATGTAAGATTAAAACATTATATAAAGCAATAGTCTTAGATTTAGACGACACATTATGGAGTGGAACATTGTCTGAGGTAGGAATTGAAGAAATTATAACAAATATGACTTCTGAGAAGGGTAAACCTTTTATCAGTTTTATGAAATTTGTAAAATATCTTGCAGAAGAACTTGGCGTTTTTGTCGCAATTTGTTCAAGAAACAATTCTGAGATTGTAGAAAAAGCAATAGACAAACTTGATGATAACACATTTCCAATAAAAAGATACATAGATTGCATTATTGCCAACAATAACGATAAAAGTTTGAACATTGGTTTGATAGCCAAAGAATTATCAATACTTCCAGATGCTATTGTGTTTGTAGATGACAACAGCATTGTAAGAAATGAGGTAAGAAAGAATCTGCCAGAAGTCTTTGTTCCTGATTGGAGCAATCATGATGAACTTACGACAATATTAACTACAGTATGTTGCTTTGATAGAAGTTCTCTTTCTATTAATTCTCAAAAAAGGAAATATCAATTCAAGACAATTAAAACAGAGCGTTTGCAAAATTCATTGCCCCAATTGTTTGTTAAGGTAAATAGCGATGACGCTAATCACACTCAAGCAAAGGAATTATACAATAAGTCTAATCAATTCAAACTCATATCTGAACAAATTGATTATGAGCATACACAATCTTTATTTTTTGAAATTTATAGAAGTAATGGCGAGAATTTAGGAATATGTTCAACAATAACATATACCATATTGGATAACTCTGCTTGTGGTATCTTAAATTGGGCAATTAGTTGTAGATACTTTGAGATAGGATTAGAAGAGTTTGTCATTTTATATTTATTGGAATCTATGGGCTTTAAAGATGTTCATTTTGCCTGTCAAAACGATAAAAAGAATTCTAAAATTCATGCATTTATTGAAAAATATTATGGTGATGTATTTTTGGATAGTGCTGATAGCATTCCTAATGAAGATGATATTGTAATGGAACATTTTGAATACGATAAAAAATTTAAGGACTTACTATTAAGATTAAAAAATAACAATTGTGGATTCGAACTTTATTGGGTTAATGAAGACAATAACAGCAAAGAAAAATTAATAGAAAATACTAACTTAAAAATGCTATAACATGGTTAATTTACAAAAAATATATACAATAGGCTATACACTATTTCAGTCTACAAATGGGATTAACATAGATTCAATGTTCGATATACTCCAAAAATATCACATAACACATTTAGTTGATATACGTTCTATTCCATATTCTAAACAGTACCCTCAATGTAATGCAGATATAATGAAAATGTACGGTAAGAGATATAATATCCCTTATATTCATGTACCAGAACTTGGAGCTAAATCATCTCCAGAACAAGATGTATTCTCTAAAGCATTCGATATATTTTTTACAGACATTTTCCCTATATCTAAAAGCAATAGACCCGAGAAAACAGAATTACAAATAGATGATGAAATTGTTGATTTCCGAAAATTTAGAAATGATGACTACTTTTCTGATGGACTTAAACGAATTGAAATGGCATATGATAAAGGCTATACTATTGCTCTAATGTGTAGCGAGAAAGATCCGATGAATTGTCATCGTTATTTCTTGGTTAGCAAAGCATTAGAACAAAAATGCCATAATTGGCTAATGGTAGAGCACATTATTCAGAATCAATCGAATGATATTTTAACTATTACAAATAAAGATTTAGATAAGAAATTGGTTGAAACTATTTTAAATAGGGCTGATATTAAAAAACTTGATATATTAAGTTCTTCTATTTTTGGCGATGCGATAATTGAAAATTATTTCGGTCGAACTCAACAAGATAAAATAGATGATTTTTGCGACCGATATTGGAATCTAATGCACGGGTGGAAAAAGTATAATGTAACAAACAATAATACAGAAGATTATGATAACTTTATTTAACATTGGATTTGCACAAAAAACAGCAGAAGAGTTTTTTGAAAAGTTAAGAGTTAATAAAATTGAGTGTTTGGTTGATATAAGGCTTAACCCTAATGGACAATTGTCTCGTTTCGCCTTTGAAAAGGATTTACCATATTTTTTGGATAAATTGGTTGATGGGTGTCAATACACACATAGAATAGATCTTGCACCCAAAAAAGAACTTTTGATGGAGGTGAGAGATAAAACAAATCCAATGAGTAAAAATTATAAATTGTTTGAAGTTGCTTTTAACCGACAACTCAATAATGAATCACGTATAAGTGATTTTGTTGCAAAATTTGGCAAATTCAACCGAGTTGTTTTACTATGTTCGGAACCAACTATTGAAAAATGTCATAGGCGTTTAGTGAGTGATATGCTACTAAAAAAATTTGAGGGAGAAATTAAATTTGGAGGGAATTTATGATGAAAAAGAGAGTTCTTTTATTAGCCGTTAGTTGTAAAAATGGTGGACTATGTCCTGGAGGTGTAGATATTGATAATCCAAAAGAATGGATACGCATTGTAAGGGATGACGGTTGTGCTGGTGCTGTCCAAGGACACGATATTGATTTCGCTAAACCACTTGATGTTATAGAATTTGATGGTCGTCCAATGCCACAAGGCAAACAAAAAGAAAACTGGGTTATAGATAATCACTCTTGCCGAAAAATAGAAACAAAAGACATAAGTATTTTAAAAGATGTTTATCATAAATATGGATATCATGGCTTTTGGGGTAATTATCGATCTTCTCTTAATGAAGTTGAATTTGAAGCTATTACGTCTCCATCGGAATCAATATTATTAGTCACAAATGTAACAGTATATATGAATGAGCATGATAAAGCTAAAATTGATTTCGAATGGAGTGGTTCATTATATCCAATTAAGTGGATTTCAATGACAGATCAGGATTATTATCCAAAAATAAATAGTGGTGAAACAGTAAACATAGATAAAGCTCTTATAGTTATTTCTATTCCCAAAGAATGTGATTATGTTGTTCCTCAAACAAGTGAGCGAAAGGCTTTTAAGTTTGTTAGCAAAATATTTCCATTGAATGTATGATAAAAATTAAAACAATAATCGGGATATAGCGAATAGCATATCCCGATTATTGTTACTTTCTACTTCCTTTTCTTGCCAAGCATTTTTATAGTTTCCAAATAAGCCTGTTCCACAGGAGAAAGTGTGCGAATCTCAAATTTTCGGTATTCTGTTTCAGCTTTAGCCATAGCTTGACTATGACTAATAGAGCCTGCACCTTGCAGTAGTGCTCCACCTGTAGATGAAAGTATGGAATCTAAATGATGAATATAATCATTCATGTACATAGGCTGTTTCTTCATAGCCTGAATCTCAGCAAAATCGAAGTATCCCGATACAAGGTTGTTTAGTATCTTCAGCTCATCCTCTTTCAAATAGTTCTTTGCTATTTTGGCATGTAAGCAATCAGTAACCCCCGTATCCTAGACCATAATAGTTCTTCATACCTTTGCGTGTGAATTATAAAACGTAAAAGA
>PPYE01000830.1_pt1 | contig 14211 bp, 6 predicted proteins | sample 1559881 | NCBI WGS metagenome assembly PPYE01 (sample SAMN08240022, study PRJNA423297) | Human gut metagenome, whole genome shotgun sequencing project.
ATGTATAATGATTATTATAACACCTTGGACTTCGCCGTTGAGAAAGGCATGAAAAAAGGGATGGAAGAAGGCATGGAAAAAGGATTGCAAAAAGGATTGCAAAAAGGATTACAAGAAGGATTGCAAGAAGGACTGCAAAAAGGGAAAGAATCTACGGCACGTAATATGAAAGCCGAGGGAATAACCCCTCTTATCATCCAAAAATGCACCGGCCTTTCCCTTGAGGAAATAGAGCGACTATAAAACAAAATCCCTTCAGCCTCCATCCGTTTTTAACGTATAGTTATCAAAGGGAGAGACTGAAGGGATTTTTTATATTTATAAACGATCTAAAAGCTACTCCTCACGCTGCTTCTTCCATTCCTCCGCACACTCTTCCAAGGCCTTATACCAAGCCTGGCCGAACTTACGGATCAAGGGCTCCTTGAGGAACTTATAAACCGGCAATTGCTCTTTCTTTCCTAAGATCTCCGCTGCCTTACAAACGCTCCAGCGATGATAGTTCACGGCCTTGAAATCCCGATACTGAGTGACACGTATCGGGTAAAGATGGCAAGAAACAGGCTTATAGAAATCCGTCTTACCTTCCCGGTATGCTTTCTCAATAGCGCATTTACAAGTACCATCGGCGTCGTAACAGGTAAAGACACAATCTTTGCCGTTCACGATAGAGGTAACCGTATCGCCTTCCTCATCGATATAAGCTACGCCTTGCTTATTAATGACCTCTTGAGCTTTCGGGGATAAATCATCCCAGATAATGGGCAATACTTTCTGGAGCTTCGCCAACTCCGAATCCTCTAATGGAGCGCCGGAATCTCCTTCCACGCAGCACTCCCCCTTACATTTGGAAAGATCACATAAAAAATAACGCTCAATAACGTCAAGACTTACTAAAGTGTCATCTATCTGGATCATAAGATGCGCCTAGCTCTTATTTAATCAATGACTTGCCAGTCATCTCCTTCGGCTGTTTCAAGCCCAAGATGTGAAGGATTGAAGGAGCCACATCGGCCAAGATACCATCCTCTACTTTAGCGTCCTTGTTGGCTGTCACATAAACGAATGGAACAGGGTTCAAGGAATGAGCCGTATTCGGAGTGCCATCCTCGTTCAAGGCGTGATCCGCATTACCATGGTCAGCAATGATGATTACCTCATAGTCGTTGGCTTTAGCGGCCTCAACCGTATCGTGCAAGCAAGCGTCGATCGTTACAACCGCTTTCTCGATCGCTTTGTAGATCCCCGTATGGCCTACCATATCACCGTTGGCGTAGTTCACTACGATGAAATCGAATTTCTTCGTATTGATAGCATCCACCAATTTATCTTTCACCTCGAAAGCGCTCATTTCCGGTTTTAAGTCGTAAGTAGCCACTTTAGGAGAAGGGACCAAGATACGCTCCTCGCTATCGAACGGAGTCTCGCGGCCACCGTTGAAGAAGAAAGTCACGTGAGCGTATTTCTCTGTCTCGGCGATATGCAACTGAGTCTTACCTACGTTTGCCAAGAACTCACCCAGCGTATTATTTACGTTCTCTTTGTCGAACAAGATATGAACACCCTTGAAGCTAGCGTCATACGGAGTCATACAGAAATATTGCAAGCCCGGGATCGTATGCATACCGGCCTCCGGCATATCTTGCTGAGTCAATACAACCGTAAGCTCTTTCGCACGGTCGTTACGGTAGTTGAAGAAGATCACGACATCGCCTTCCTCGATAACAGCAACCGGCTTTCCGTTCTCAACGTGAACGATCGGCTTGATGAACTCGTCTGTCACACCCTCAGCGTACGACTCTTCCATCGCTTTTACCATGCACTCGGCTTGCTTACCCTTACCTTCAACCAATAAGTCGTAAGCCTCTTTCACGCGTTCCCAACGTTTGTCGCGGTCCATAGCGTAATAACGTCCGATGATAGAAGCGATCTTACCGCCGGTAGTCTTCAGATGATTCTCCAACGTCTCGATAAAACCTTTACCACTCTTCGGGTCCGTATCACGGCCATCCATGAAGCAATGTACATAAGCCTTGCTGATTCCGTATTCCTTGGCGATATCCGTCAACTTCAAAAGATGCTCCAAAGAGCTATGTACACCACCATCGGAAACCAAGCCCATGAAGTGGATCTGCTTATTATTCTCTTTCGCGTAGCTATAAGCACGTTTGATCTCCGGGTTCTCCATGATCGTATTCTCGCGGCAAGCGATGTTGATCTTCACCAAATCTTGGTAAACGATACGGCCAGCACCGATGTTCAAGTGGCCCACCTCAGAGTTACCCATTTGTCCGTCAGGCAAACCAACGTTCTCGCCAGAAGCCTGTAACTGTGAGGCTGGATAAGTTTTCAATAACTCGTCCCAATATGGAGTCGGCGTGTTAAAGATCACGTCGTCTTTACCTTTGACACCAATTCCCCAACCATCACAGACAATTAAAAGTGCTTTTTTGCTCATGATTGCTAATTTATTATATTGATTATGTTTTTAACCTTTACGATCGCGAAGATAATCAATTCCATCGTATTATTGTTTTTCTCAATGTATTACTTTTGTGGCAGGAATGGAAAAGAATATACAAGACAAGGATTTGGGAGTCATAACGCTCCGTACCACTCCCCGGGCCACTCGATACACGCTCAAGATATCAAAAGGAAAGATAACCGCCACGATGCCACCCGGGGGAGACGAGAAACGTATGATCGCTTTTATCATGGAGAACAAGGCCCGGCTGGTAAAAGCGCTCCAGAAGCATCCGGCCCGGCCCCTGCTCGACGAAAGATCGGAGTTACAGGCTACGACATTCCGCTTGCATATCTTCCGCACCGAGCGAAGTAATTTCTACATGAGATTGGAGGATGGAGTACTGCATATCGCTTGTCCGAATGAGACTCGTTTCGAGGAGGAAGAGGTGCAATCCTTATTGAAATCCATGCTGGAGAAGGCGCTCCGCCACGAGGCGAAACGGTTGTTGCCGGAACGTATCACGCTATTGGCTAGACAACATGGATTTATGTTGACCGGGGTGAAAATCAATAATAGCAAAACGCATTGGGGAAGTTGTACAATGAAGAAGAGCATTAACCTCTCGCAATCATTAATGCTTCTTCCTTGGCATTTGGTGGATTATGTATTATTGCATGAGCTTTGCCATACGATAGAGATGAACCATAGCGAAAGATTCTGGAAACTGATGGATAAGGTGACGGACAATCAAGCGATTCGTTTACGAAGCGAATTGAAAAACTATCACATGTTGTAGAGACAGAGCACGCTCCGTCTCTACAACTAGGTAATTTGTTAGAAATTGGCTCCTACTTGCAGAATGAAAGTCCGGGGTGCGCCGACATCCATCGGGCGGGCGCTATAGCGCTTGTTTAAGAGGTTGTTCACCAGTCCTTGTACATGGATATTCTTCGTCACTTTCATCCCGACACGCATATCCATGACGAAATATCCTTTATTGTTCTCTGCCCAATAATCATGTAAGTTTCCGAATAGCATCGAGCGCATATAATCCATCAGGTTAGGCTCCGCTTTCGTACGCTCATCGACCATAAAATAATCGACCGCCAATGTCTTGCTTTTCCATGACATATTCGTTCCGATATTAAACTGTTTCCATTCCAGATCAAATACCCCCTTTACGGAATGTTTCTGGCGATATTTTAAATACTTGCTGTCATTCGATTTCGAACGCATCGCCATTAAGTCATCATTCGCTTCCTCCTCCGCGTTCCGTGAATCCACGTCCATATCGATCGGATTCGTATAAACATACCCCAAAGTATATGCCAGACGAGTATCACGGTTAAACTCATACACACCCGAGGTAGACAAGTCTACCCCATAAATCTCCGCCCGGCCTACGTTCGTGAACTGAGCGCCGATTCCTAAGCCGTCGCCGCTAGAGAACGCATTGAACAACTTGGAAAGCCCATCGATATAATCGAAGGTCTTATTATTAAACAGGCCGAAACGGAACTCGATCATATCCTTGTAACGGGTATAAAAGCCGGCCACATCGATAAAGCCCTTCAAATTGCCGAACTTATAGCCTTGCTTGAAACCAAGTTCGGCATTATAACCTTGCTCCGCTTTCAATTCAGCGTTCGGGAAAGCTCCCACACCTCCGATATCCTTCAGGATAAACTTCTCCGTAACGGATGGATAACGGTATCCCTGTCCGAAAGATGCCCGGATAAAACTATACTCACCCAATTCATAATTCAAGCCTCCACGGAAAACAGGTTTTACCGGAACCTTCGCCCCGAAAATCTTCGTCTCCGCTTCCCGGTAGAAATCATCGACCCGGTAATACTCCAGACGAACACCGACCGAGACGTTCAAACGATCGATAAACTTATGATCATATTGCAGGAAGGTAGCCACATTATCGCTACTATGCTGCCCGGTCACTTTCGAATCCGCATGAATACGCTCATAAGTACCTCCAACCGTGAGTTGTGAATGTTCGAACTTCTTGCTGAATTGGTAATCCAGATTATAGGAATAGGTATGATCCGTAGCCTCCGGCGCTTTTTTCTCCATCGGTTTCATGGCATCTACCAACCAAGCCCCTACGTTATTCTTATCGGGTAGCGGAGTACGTCCCATCACCCAAGAAATCAAGTCCATATAATCCGCCGAGGTAGCTGTCGGGAAAAAATGATTTCCCAGCTTGCCCAATTCAGCCATCAATCCGCTCACCTTCCCGTTCATCACCTCCGGTAAATACGGTAAGAAGGTCGGCAACAACTCGGTTTGCCAGTTTTGCGCTATATTGATAATCTCCGGGACGGATGAGATATCAAAACCCATATTATTCGTTATGTCAAAAAGAGACTTATCCGTAGTATGCGTGATGATACGGCTTCCCCGATGGAAGAAACGCCCCTTGAAACGATGAGTCGTCCCTTTTTCCGAATTCGTATAATTCAAGAAGGGATCTATATAAAATGTATTCTCACGGCGTCCCATATTCGCCAGCGGAGATTGAATATAGGGCTCCTCCGGAGAACGCCAGATAAAGAAACCGGTATAATCGTTATACAAATAATTCACGTTCACGCCATAGTTCAACCCTTGTACCCGGGGATCGTGATACGTAAGATTCCCACCGACCCGGACACGGCGGTTGTAATTATCCTGCCGATACCCGTCGTCCAAGAATGTATTAGCCCCCACTGTCAAATCAAAATTCTTGATCCTACGGGAATGAGAGAGATCCAAGCCTCCATATAAAGGCGTCCCGTCTTGGCGTGGCTTTCCATACAGACCTCCTTGTACGTTCACCTGTGTTACCGGATCCAATCCGGGGCGTTTCGTTTTCACGTGAATCAAACCATTCAAGGCAGAAGAGCCATATAATACGGAAGAGGCCCCTTTCAGTACCTCTACTTGATCGACGTTCTCCATCGGGATCATATTCCAGTTTATCTCGCCGGAACCCGGAGTTAGCACCGACATTCCGTCCACCAGAATCAAGCAACGGCTACCCACGCCATAGGTCCATCCCGTACCACCGCGTACGGAAGGTTGCCGGTCCGTCACGTCCACACCAGAGATATTCTTCAATACGTCCGTTAAATCTTTCGGAGACTGACGAGTGATATCTTTCGCTTTCAGTAATTCCATAGAGACGGTAATATCGCTTAGCTTTTGCTCATAACGCCCGACGCTCACGACGACCTCGTCCATCATGTTTGAGTTTGTTCGCAAGGATACGTCATGCGTCAAGAACTCTCCCGGATCTACTTTCACGGGAACGCTCAACGTTTCATATCCCAGATAGCTAAAAGTCAATACAGCGTCGCCATCCGTCACTTTCAGCTCATAATAACCGTTTATATCAGACACAGTTCCTCTCGTACCCCCTTTGTCCTTATAAAAAACGTTTACCCCGGCTAAAGCTTCCTTGCTCTCCGCATCCTTAATATACCCTTTCACGTCTTGGCCGAAAGAGGCATGGGTTATCAAGAGAAGAAATAATATCAATTTGTAAGTATTCTTCATATCCAAATTATATTTCGCACAAATATAAAGGTTTATTCCATACCGCTAGACAGGTATTTAAAAACAGACCAAGAAGTCCTGTAAATAGACTATACTCTTTTTATTGCGCTAAGGAGAACCGTAAACTAATACCATAGTTTGAGTTCGAAGTCGGGTAAGATGAGGTGGACACGATCGGCTCATTGATCTGTAAATCATAGAACGCTCTCAATGTCAAGGCACGACTTAACCCGTAATCCGCGGAGAACTGGATGGTCTTGGCGATATTCCCGCTGGTAGCCTGCGTAAACTGATCCTCAATCTTACGGATCAACGATTGCATTTTACGGTAAGAGAAATCTAAGCGGATCGTAAGATCATTACTGAAGTCGCGTGTCTTTTTCATTTTCAACACCTTGTTAAACTCAGTCAACTTATATCCTACTCCTATCACGAATTCGTTGGAAAGCGCTTCCACCAATTGGTAAGAGGAAATATTCAAGCTTAAGTTACGAGTCTTGCGCAACTCAAATTTACCTGTTATATTATTCAATAAAGTAGCGTCCACACCAAACAACGGGCTGAATCCTTCCGTGATACTCACGGCCGCTATATCATAAGGAGACGACGGCGTAGGATTACCTGTCTGGATATCGCGGATATATCCCAAACCATCCTGCCCGGCATCTACCCAATCCAAGAAGGAGGAAAACGCACCTACGCTATAGGAACAACGATATTGATGACTTAACATCATACTCTTAAAGTATTTGCGGATAACCGGTATACGGATCAAGCCATCATACGTAACACGCCAGTTCGGTAGCAGGCTCTTAACAGACGGGAAGGCTGACAAGCCTACCTTATTCGGGTCCTTACCCGTATAAGCCGCCAAGAAAGCAGGTACCAATACCTCCATGGAATTCAGGCTTACGCCTCCCCCTACGGCTGGATCATAAGGTTTTCCCGCTAAAGCATGCCCCGCCATAAAACCGGAGCTCGGATAAACCGTACCGGAATAGGTATCCATCAAACGCTGGGCGATCACGCTACGATGAGCGATAAATTTATCGAACGCTTTCGAGGAATAACCGTTATTAGCGTTTCCGCTGCCGCCGAAAGCGCTCCCCAAGGCAATCGTAGTCATCGTGAAGCTACCTCCCATCTGCTCGGGCATACCGTCTTGCATATAATAGATATCGGTACTACGGGTATCTACCCGGTTTGCGTTCAAATCAATCTTCAAGCCGGCTATAGGTTCTAGATTCGCACGAATCGTAAGATTCTTCGCGCTATTGATCATGGCGGGAGTCGTCATATTCTCATTCTTTACCAGCCAGCCCCGCTCGTCCGCCTCGTCGATAAAGCTCCTTCTTACCGCTCCAAAAGCAAAACCGAGTCCCGGAGCCAAAGTTCCTGTACGCCGTTGTCCGAACATATCGCCAACCTCCGGAGCGTAACCACTCAACATCATACCGTCTATCAACGAATATTGTATGTTTACCCGACGTACCATCATCAAGAAACGGCTACTATACTCAGCGACTTTCGTCAAGGTTCCTTCCAAAGGCTGAGGACCGGGCACGATTGTCAGCTTCAAACGGGCCGTATCCTTATTCAAGATCATGACTTGGGCGTAATTGATCGGCTTGTATTTAATTGAATAGACCTTCCCGTCCGCTCCACGTGCCGTGATACGAACCTTCTTCGTAAACATTCCATGCTGCACGATCGTTCCACTATCCGGGCTCAATTGGATCTCTTTCTCTAGTTTCACCTCTTTCTTCTTTTTCTCCGGTTGACGAGCGCTTACCCGGGAAGAGGCCATAAATTTCTGGTTGATCTTCTTCAGATATTTATTCTTATTGTACAATGACTGCAAATTGAAACTACCCTGCCAGTCAAATTGACGTTGGTTCTTTATTATATTACCCTGTTCCAACTCAATACTAGCGACATTGGCTCCACGATCCCAGTTGTACGTGGCATTATAAGTCAATGAACTATTTACCCAGTCTAATGCCGGTATGAATTGCAATGGCATATTCCAAGTGACATTAAACGTTTGGTCATATTTCAAAGGAGTACCCAAATCACGGATACTTTGCTTCACGGAATCCTTCCATACCTGATAATCATCCGGATTCAATTTCTTATTCACTTGAACATTCGGTTCCTCGATGCGGGCATTCGTACCGGAAGTAAACGTCATGCTCAGATTATTCGTAAAGTCCCAACGCAAACTGAAGGCACGGTCCCACAAGAAATTGTGACTGAATGAGAGCAACTGGTTACCTCCATCCGTAGAACTTGTCAAATCCCTTAGCTTAATCTCATAGTAATTCCGCATCATCGCCGTCTGGAAACTAATATTCGACGGGACGTAATTCAGTCCGAATTGCTTGATATATTTTGTATATCCATTATTCTTCTTCAGCTTCTCGAAGGGTCGGAACGGTTTCACGTAAGGCGTATAATTATAAGCGAAATTACCCCGGTAATCCTTGGTTGTCTCATATTCGGTCTCCGGATTCTTCTTACTGTTCTGGCTATAAGAGTAACCTAACGAGAAGTTAGCCGGATCATACGGCATCGGATTCTTACTACGGATATCCACCTTTACGTTATTGAAAGAGACGCTCTTAATCGTGGTCTGGTCCAAAGAATAACTCTTGATAGAGTCTTTCTCGGCTTGGGTCTCTACCGCATCCAAAGCGTCCGAAAGCTTAATATCCTCATTCAACGGATCATACTCAGGAGTTGTAGTCTCTTTCGAATAAGCATAGTAAAAAGGTATGCTAACCTTTGCTTTCTCAGGGAACAACTTACCCAACTCAATCGAGGTCGCCACACTATATTGCGAATAATCATCCATCCGACGTTCGGCCAGCGACTGATCCAACGCACCAAAGCCGGCGGTTTCCATTCGTCCACTTACATTGACCGTACCCAAATCGGATAAAGCGACGTTCAGATTCGCATTAGCGGCCCAACCACCTTTCTCATCGAAATCGGTCATACGAAGTTCGTTTACCCAGACCTCACCGCTCTTGATATCACCCGTATTATTACGTACGCCGATCATGATCACTTTCACCTCCGCTAAGCTAGGGTTACCGATGATACTGATTTTATTACGCGTATTATCCGGATCATTTTTCGAATAAACCTTTTGGTAGCTTATATTTCCCTGTCCTTGACGTTTCAATTTATTTCGCTCCAACTTCAAGTCGGTCAGCGTCTCCAATTTAAAATTCAAGGTATTATTTAAAGGCCATACTTTTTCTTGATCCGCGCTATTGTTCGTATTATAAAGAATAGTACTATGGGGAGTCAGATCCAAAGGTACCTCATACTCATAATAATTATTCTTATAGTCAGAACCTAAACGAATAAATACAGAGAAATCACCATTCGACAAAGTCTTGCTCTCATCAATCGGCGCTTCCGCATGAGCGAACATTTGTAATCGTTTATACCGGCGAAGGTCATAAGCGGTAGATTTATAAACCGCACGTGCATCCGCAGGAGATAAATCCGTTATTTTCATAGACAATGCCTGCTCGTTCTGTTGAAGCAACTGAGGCTGGCTGGAATCGAACATACGGCTGATACCCGGAGGCAACACATAGTTGACCGGCTGACGCTGCCCGTTCTCCTCTATATTTACAGAAGATACGACGATCTGTCCATCAGACTTTGGCGGAATAAGAGGATTTGACAAATCCTGCGTATAAGTACGCCAATCACCACGAACCAATTCCAAGGTACCGAAACGCAGAACCGTAGACTTACGGAATCCTGTCATATACATACGCATGAAACGGACTGTCTTGAAATCCCGGATCGCTCCAACCCTCTTCTCATAATCTTTAATAGGAATCTTAAATAGATACCATTTTACTTTCTCCTTATCACCATTCATTAAGGTTACTTCCGGAGTACGCTCATCGACGATGTTGTTTACACCGACCTGCAAATCTTTTGGACGGAGAGAGATCTTGTACTCAAAATATTTCTCTGTCTCATTCAACGTATTATCGCCATTGATATCTTCCACATCCGGTGTACTCTTTCCGGCTGTAGCATATCTTTGATCGGATTCTTGTGAGTTTCCCTCTGTACCGTTATATCGTTTATAGCGAGATAAGATATCCAACTCCTTAGCATCGTAATCATCCCCACGGAAATAGTGATAATTATCCCCGGCAGGATCGTTAAAAGGAGAAAACGGATCATCCATCATCTTAGAGATTGTCTCACCGGATAGTTTCGCCCTCAATTTATTCAAATAATCCGCATACGTAGGGAAAATTTGCTCTTCCTCCGTAGAAAGACCGTTCAAACCGACATCTTGCAGCTCACGATTTTGGGCATCAAACGCATATCCCGTACTTTGCGTGCGAGGCACCTTACCCCAAACAGTCGTATCAACTTTCGACATATCACCGTCCACAGGCATGCCATTCTCAAAGAATTTCCGCTCATCTTTCAAAATATCCTCGGAAATCTCACCCAAGTTAAAGTATAGGTCACCACCTTCGGCTGTCTCGTCCTCAAGATACGGGTCTAAAAGCCAGAATTCGATATATTCATAATTGGCAGATTCCAAATCGCTAGGCTCGATCTTACGCATTACACCGCCCCAACGTTTTTCCGGATTACCCAACGTACCGTCCGAGTTTACATTTTCCGCATCTAGGTTATACGGACCACGCTCATTCGGGTAAAAAGCGAGGTTTAATACAGGCAAAGTCGTATTATCATTGGTTCCCAACTCTTTATTCGGGAAGATCTCTTTATAACTGACTCCACGGGTGTAATGATTCGATAAATCATCATTCGTAAGATGTCGAGGGCGGGAAGAGGAACTCTTCCGAGTGAAGATTCCGTCTACCGTATACCAAGCCAACAAAGCTCTGTTTTTACCATAAGCGATATCGTTCACCTTCTCCGCTTCCGGAAATTTAGGATTCGAATCTTCATAGGGGGTACTCGCCAAGTTCCAAGCATACGGGTTCAAAAGATCCATACCACTTTGTGTAGACTCGAAGTCATCCAAATAAGAGTAACCACCCGTATATTGATTCTCATAATGTCCCGCTATTAAATGAGCGAATTCCGCATTGAATGAGATTTGGCTAGGTTTGGTCAATGTCAACAAGGGTAACTTATCAAATACATTTGTCAACCACTGGCTCTCGGCTTTATAAGAGGTATTCAAGCCCCATAAAGTATTCTTTATAGACTCATCTCCCAAAGTGGTTTTTACCGTAAGAGGCATTTCCGACATATGCATAACCGTGGCACCGACCATGAAGTCCTTATTGAACTGGTAATTCAAGTCTAACCCGATCATCGTCTTTCGCTGCATATTAAAAGTAGACTGGTTCTCCAGAGATACGCTAACGGGTGTCCCACTCGATATAATGCTCTCATTCAAGATCGTCACACGTCCTAAACTGTAATCTACCGTATAATCCACATTCTCGGTCAGTGTAGCTCCTCCTGCCGTGACACGTACGGATCCACGGGCCACGTTAGTAGCTCCCAAGTCGATCTCCGAACCCGACGAGGCTTTATACTCACCACTTAAAAGAAATTTATTTTTCTCGGCGATCTGGCGGGCAACGGTTAATGTCGAGTCATACAACTCTTGGAATACATATTTACTGGCATAGGCATTACCTACCTTTTCCCGTAATTTCGAGCCGAAAGGTTGTACACAAGGGAATATAATCTTACCGGTCTCCGCCTGTATCGTATAACCGTCAATAAAATCGAAGAAACCATCCGGATTCGGATTGTCATAGGTATCCAAGCGATCCAGCCCTAATACCCGAATCAAGATTTGATTCGCACAATTACCTTCCGGAAGATAGTTTACATACGTACCGGTAGAATCGCTCTGGTAGGTAACGTTCAACTTAAACTTCTCTTTCTGCACCGAATAAGCACCCAATGAGTATACGTTCTTCATCATCAAGTCCCAGAACATCATATCCGGCGACATCGTGATACCCTTTAGCAACTTCACATAAATACAGTCGCTCGTATTCTCTTTATTATCCGTAGAGAACTCACCGACTTGATAGGTCTTGCCATTATAGATAAAACTAAAAGCGACACCCAATACCTCATCAGCCTGTAACTGAGTCCTCAAAGAAATATAACCCAATTTCTTGTTTAATGTATACTCAGATGACTCTAGCAAACGGGCACTCTCGATTTTTTCAAAATCCCGTCCTCCCTCCATGGAGCCTTTCAACGCATCATTAACCATACTTATCTTTCGGGCATCCGTAAATTGAGTGGTTAAAGTCGTATATAAATTGTTTGCGGAATTATTCGGACGTCTGTCCGTTCCGGAAGGCATCACCAACGCAGTATTACCGATATTACGAGATTCATTTTCTCCCAAATCGGTGAAAGCTACGATATTACGGGACTGGTCATAATTACCGCGTTTATTGGTTACCCACACTTCTATCTTGGAGATCTCGATACCGGAGGTGACGGTAGGCAAAGACTCCATAAACTTATCGTAGTTATCATAGAAATAATGGCCCAAGAAGAAGTGACGGTTCTCGTCGTATTCATCCACCTTGATCTCGAAGGGCTTCGTCTGCACGCCCCCTTTTGAGCTAACCGTCTTGGATTCAGATTCCTGCTGGGCAAATAAGGCGTTCACTCGCAACTTACCAAATTGTAAATCCGCTTTCATACCAAATAAAGCCGCACCTCCATTAATCAAGGAATTGCTGGTATTCATGCTCACGTTACCGGCTTCTAACGACTTGATAATCTCATCCTCCTCGCCTGTATACGCCAACTTCAATTTTTTGGAATCGAAATCAAAAGAGGTCTCGGTATTGTAATTCATTCCGAAATTCACCTTGCTACCCACCGAGGCTTGTACATTCAACTGCACACTCTCGTCAAAATTGAAGAAAGTACGTTTACGGGAACGCTCCGGAAGAGAAGGATCATTATTCTTATTCGTCTTCAATCCCATCGTGATCTCGGCCGAACCTTGTGTTCTTACACGTACTCCACCGGGGCCGAAAATACGTTCCGCCGCACCGATATTAAACTGCATATCGGTTAAGTTAAACTGTTTATTCGTAGCTTTTTGGAATTCTTCCTCGTTCTTTTGGCGGAAATAGGAACGAAGTGATTGTTGCATAGAATAATCTTGGTATTCCGCTGGGGTTAAACTCATCGGCGTACCAATCTCCATATCGCCTAATTTCGTACGGACAATATACGTATTCGTCTTTAAATCATACTCAATCGTAGTCTTGACATTCTCCGGATCACGCAAATCGGCAGGTGATTGTTTCACGATATCTTGATATTCCTCCGGTGTAGTTTTAGCTACCGGATAACGGGGAGGAATCGTATCCTCCGGAGCTTCCAGCAACTCCAATTCCGGCAAAGATGATGTATACGCAAGGTAATCAGCATTCAGCGAATACAAGCCGACACCAAACAATAATACAACGATCCATATGGAATATTTCAGTATTCGTTTTCTCATTTTCTCATTTAATTGTCAATTGTTAATCGTTAATCCTCAATTGTCAATTATCAAAGCATTCTAAGCGCAGTTTTAATTACTTGTTCCACAGCTAAAGTGGGCGAGCCTTTCAAAATAGCGGATACCGCTTTTTGCGAAGCCGCTTTCTGGAAACCTAACATAACCAATGCGGCTACGGCCTCCTCGGTTACCGCTCCATTAGAGACTGATGCCTCCGGCAAGTTTCCGGCCATACTCTCCATAGGTTTCACCTTATTTTTCAAATCTACCAAGATACGCTGGGCCGTCTTCAAACCAATCCCTTTCACGGCAGTCAATGCGGCCTCATTCTTCGAACCGATCACTTGAACCAATTCGGATGGCGGTAGAGAAGAAAGGATCATGCGTGCGGTATTCGGTCCCACTCCAGAAACGGAAGTAAGCAAAAGGAACAACTCCCTTTCGATTTTCTCGGCAAAGCCAAATAGTAAATGAGCATCTTCCCGGATTACCTCATATATATATATTTTTCCGGTAGTCTTGTTCCCAAACGCACTATATGTATTCAAGGATATATTCAGCTCGTAGCCTATACCACCACACTCCAAAATCATACGTGTAGGTGTAAGTTCCACGATTTCACCCTTTATATATTCTATCATCTATATATCTTTTTAATATTCCGTACCTATTATAA
>PPYE01187915.1_pt1 | contig 14210 bp, 9 predicted proteins | sample 1559881 | NCBI WGS metagenome assembly PPYE01 (sample SAMN08240022, study PRJNA423297) | Human gut metagenome, whole genome shotgun sequencing project.
CAGTATTATCTGCGCTTTTGGCTTAGCATCTGCCGCACCTCGCTCGCCGTATCGGTACTTAGAATTATGCGGTATTGCCTAAACATTATATTTTAGAATTAAGGAGTACCCCTGCATGAAACAACAGCCCCCCGAACGCACCAAGCGCCTGGCCGTTATTGCGGCAGCAGCCGTAATTCTGGTTATGGTGCTGCTGATTATTGAAACATTCCGCCTGCTGTTGCCGGGGTTATGGACTGCATTTTCCAGCGGGGACGAACAGGCTCTGAGCGATTATTTGACAAGTGAGGGGCGGCTGCGCAGCTTTTTGACGCTGTGGTTCCTGGCGTTCGTGCAGGTGGTATCGCTGGTAATCCCGGCCATGCCGGTCCAACTGGCGGCGGGGATCGCCTATGGGCCGTGGAAAGGCTTTGTGACCAGCTTTTCGGCATCGGTGGCGGCAAACTTTCTGGTGTTTCTGCTGGCGCGCCGCCTGGCAAAAGTCATTGAACTGCTCACAGCAAACAGCCCCAAGGCGAATAAGTTGCTGAACAGCGTGCGCAACAGCAAGAACCCCTGGTTTTATACCATTCTGGCGTTTATCACACCGGGGCTGCCCAACGGTATCATTCCCTATGCCGCCGCTCACGCCAACATGAAGCCGAAACAGTTCTTTGCGGCTATCTGCATCAGCATGCCGATCCCCACCCTGCTGACCTGCCTGGCAGGCAGCTACCTGGTAACGGGGGACTGGCTGTTTACTGTATTGATCGAGGGCGGTATGTTTGCCGTGGTGGGCCTGCTGTTCCATAAGCGCAGCGCCGTAATCGGCCACGCCCACGAAGTAAAGGACCGGCACACAAGATAACACAAAAGAAGCCTCTCCGGCGTGCGGCCAACCCCGCACGCCTTTTTTGTATGGCGCTACTTGTGTTTTGCGGGTGTGGTGTGTATAATTTACTATGTATTACTATGGAAAAGAGCGAAGAAAAATAATAAAGAAAAAAGAATAATGAATAATGGCTGTGTGATGCCCACAGCATCACATTGAAAACAGGTTCGGCGCTCTGGCAGGGCTGTTGCATGCCAGAGTTTGCTGCCTGTTTTATCTGCGCCGCCGCGGGCGGCGCACCAACATTATTCTTTTTTAATTTGATTTAATTTTACGCGTAGCGAAACGAGGCTTTCTCATGCTGTTGGACCCTGAACTGCATTATCTGGATAATGCCGCAACCACCATGGTGGACCCGGAGATTGCGGGTGCCATCCATGAAGCACTATTAAAGGATTGGGCGAACCCCTCCAGCCTGTACGAACCGGCGGTAGAAACCCATGAAGCCCTGACCACGGCCCGCGGGCAGATTGCCCGCACCCTGGGCTGCCAGGCCAAGGATCTGTATTTTACCTCCTGCGGCAGCGAGAGCAACAACCTTGCCGTGCAGGGCCTTGCCATGGCACGCAAAAACTGGGGCAGCAAAATTGTGGTTTCCGGTTTTGAGCACCCCAGCGTGCAGCGGCCCATCCGTGCACTGAAAGACCGCGGCTTTGAGGTGGTGGAAATCCTGCCCGAAGCAGACGGTCACCTGGATGTTGCCAAACTGGCTGCCGAGGTGGATAAAAATACCGTTCTGGTCAGCTGCATGGCGGTCAATAATGAAACCGGCACTTTGCAGGATATTGCCGCTCTTTCCACAGCCGTCAAGGCCAAAAACAGCCGCTGTGCGGTGCATGTGGACGCCGTGCAGGCATGGCTGCGCATCCCCATTGACCTGAAAAAGTGGAAGAATGTGGATACTCTCTCGGTATCCGGCCATAAAGTGCATGCCCCCAAGGGAATCGGCGCTTTGTTCATCCGGGACAGCGTGCGCCAGACCCTTTGCCCGCCCTACCTGGGCGGCCACCAGGAGCGCGGCCTGCGCCCCGGCACCGAGAATACCCCTTATATCGTTGGCCTTGGCCTTGCTGCGGCAAAGGGGGCCAAAAACCTGAGCGACCGCAATGCGCATATCCGCGCCCTGAACGCCCAGCTGCGCACCGGGCTGGAAGAGCTGGCCCAGCAGGCACCCATCACCCTGAACTCCCCGGCGGATGCCGTGCCGGAGGTGCTGAACTTTTCCACCAACTGTGTCAACAGCCAGACCTTTATTGAATATTTGAGCGGGCGGCACATTTATATTTCCGGCGGCTCCGCCTGCGATAAAGGCGAGCCGAGCCACACCCTGATGGCGATGGGCGCGCCGGATCTTGCCGTGCGCACGGCGCTGCGCGTCAGCTTTTGCGGGGACAACACCCCCGAAGATGTGCAGGCCCTGCTGGACGGCCTGAAAGACGGCCTGAAAGAGTTGCAGCACATCTGAAAAGATAAGGCTATTGAATAAAACCATAACACCAGACACGAAAGGTTTGCCATAAACATGAAAGAAATCATCCTTGCCTATCAGGGCGAAATGACCCTGAAAGGCCTGAACCGCAGCAAATTTGAAGCCCGCCTGGCCAAAAGCATCCGCTACCGGCTGGAAGACCTGGGCAAATTCAAGGTGACCCAGGCGCAGTCCACCGTGTTCATTGAGCCACTGGAAGATGACCTGGACATGGACGAAGCGTTCCGCCGTATTTCCAAAATTTTTGGCATTGTCAAAATGAGCCGCGCTGCCTGCTGCAGCAAGGATTTTGACGAGATCTGCGCCACGGCGGAAGCTTATCTTGGCGAAACGCTGCGCGGCATCCGCACCTTTAAGGTGGAAGCCAAGCGCGCGGATAAAACGTTCCCGATGAAAAGCCCGGAGCTGTGCCGCGAACTGGGCGCTTACCTGCTGGGCAAGCACCCCCACCTGCGGGTAAACGTGCATGAGCCGCAGCTGGAAATCATGGTGGAAATCCGCGATAAAGGCGCATATATCCATGGCCCCAAGGTGGAAGCCGCGGGCGGCCTGCCCGTTGGCACCAGCGGCCGTGCGCTGAACCTGCTTTCCGGCGGCATCGACAGCCCGGTAGCAGCTTATTGCATGGCGCGCCGCGGGCTTGCACTGCACCACATCCACTTTGCCAGCCCGCCGTACACCAGCCTGCGCGCCAAACTGAAGGTGCGCGCCCTGGCCCGCGAACTGGCAGAATATACCGGCAACTGCCAGCTGTTTGTGGTGCCCTATACCAAGCCGCAGGAGTATATCCGCGATAATGCGCCTGATGTGTTGTTTACCGTGCTCATGCGCCGCAGCATGCTGCGCATTGCCAAACTGGTGGCCGACCAGAGCGAGATGGAAGCTTTGATTACCGGCGAAAGTCTAGCACAGGTTGCCAGCCAGACCATGCAGGCCATTGCCTGCACCGACGCCGCGCAGAACCTGCCGATTCTGCGCCCGCTGATCGGCATGGATAAGACCGAGATCATTGCTATTTCCCGCAAGATCGGCACCTTTGATACCTCCATTGAGCCGTATGAGGATTGCTGTACCATCTTTACCCCGCCGCACCCCAAAACCAAGCCCAGCCTGGCGGAGATCGAAGCCGCCGAAGCCGGAATGCCCGGCCTGGCAGAGCTGGAACGGATTGCGGCGGAAACTGTGGAGAAAATCCCCATCCGCATCGGGGATGACCCGGAGTTTTAACAGCGCCAGATAAAAATTACCCTTGGATAAAGGACGGAACAAACCATGACTGCGGAGATCATTTGTGTAGGAACCGAGCTGCTGCTTGGCGATATTGTCAATACCAACGCCCAGTTTTTGAGCCGCGAACTGGCGGAACTGGGCATCAGCGTGCTGCATCAGCATGTGATTGGGGATAACCCTGGCCGCCTGCGTGATTTGGTAAAGGAAGCCAAAAGCCGCAGCGATCTGCTGGTGTTTTCCGGCGGGCTTGGCCCCACGGAGGACGACCTGACCAAGGAGACCGTGGCCGAAGCCTTTGGCGATACCCTGCACTTTGATGAAGCAGAATGGCAGAAGATCGTGGACTTTTTTGCCCGTACCGGCCGCGGCGGGCGCACCCCCACGGCCAACAACCGCAAGCAGGCCATGGTGCCCACCAAGGGGCACAAGCTGCCCAACGCCCATGGCACCGCACCCGGTGCCTGGTTCGAGGATGACGGCTGCATTGCCGTGCTGATGCCCGGCGTTCCACGCGAGATGAAAGCCATGTGGGCGGAGGATATCCGCCCGGTGCTGCTGCAGCGCCAGAACTGTACCATCCACTCCAAAACGCTGCGGGTGCTGGGGGGCGAAAGCAGCATTGCCAGCAAGGTTTCCCCGCTGTTCGCCAGCGAAAACCCCACGGCAGCCATTTATTGCAAAACCGGCGAGAGCGAGATCCGTGTGACCGCCCGCGCCGCAACCGAGGCGGAAGCCGAAACGGCCTGCGATGCCCGCATTGCGGAGTTCCGCAAGATTTTGGGTCCCAATGCGTATGATGTGGATGTGCCGGGGCTGGAATACACTGTGGTGCACCTGCTGCAGCAAAAAGGGCTGCATGCTGCCACCGCGGAAAGCTGCACTGGCGGCCTTGTGGCAGAAAAAATCACCAATGTGCCCGGCTCCAGCGAGGTGTTCGGCTATGGCTTTGTGACCTATGCCGAAGCCGCCAAGGCAAAGCTGCTGGGTGTTGACTCGACTTTGATTGAACAGTATAACGTGGTTTCCGGCCCGGTGGCCGTGGCGATGGCTTACGGCGCTTTGCAGGCATCGGGGGCAGATCTGGCCGTGGGCATTACCGGCATTGCCGGGCCCGGCGGCGCACTGCCGGGCAAACCGGTAGGTACCGTCTACCTGGCCGGTGCGGATGCCCGCAGCGGCAAAGCCTGGCTGATGCGCCTGGAACTCGGCGGCTATGCCGAGCGCAGCATCATCCGCACCCGCGCCGCCCTGTACGCCCTGGACCTTCTGCGCCGCATGGCCCTTGATATCCCTCCCGAAAACGCCTACCCCGTCCCCTTCAAAGATGTCAAACCCGAAACCCTTGATATTTAACAATAACTTTAATAGGCAATGAGAAAGCAAAAACCACCCACCAATTACTAATTCCTCATTCCTAATTTCTAATTTGTTTTCTGCCAACTTTGTGGCACGGCAAAACTCCTAACTCCTCCCTCCTGACTCCTAAGGCAATACCGCATAATTCTAAGTGCCGATACGGCGAGCGAGGTGCGGCAGTTGCTAAGCCAAAAGCGCAGATAATACTGTTTCCAAAGCGGAGATGAACTCCATCATTGAGAACGCCCAGGCCGAGGGCAGCCCCAGCCTGCGCCTGCAGGAGCGCGATGGTGAATACCTTGTCTGCGTGCAGGCATCAGCCCCCACCCAGGCAATGGCGGATGAATACTGCGAAAAGTGGGTGCAGAAACTGCGCACCCGCTTTGGCGATGCCTGCTATGGCTTTGAGGATACCACCCTGGCCCAGGCTGCGCTGGATGCCCTGCTGAAAAAGCGCCGCCTGCTTGTTGCGGCGGACGAAGCTACCGGCCGCCTGTTGGGCAACGCCCTGCGCGGCCTGCAGCACAGCGAAGCAGCGTTCGATTTTGGCAACCAGACCTACCTGAACCCGGCGAACGCCCGCCGCATTGCCGCGCCGGAAGCTCTGCTCAAAAAGTTCCCCGGCGATATGGTTCAGGCCGCTGCAGGCCGCGCTCAAAGCGCTTTGCTGCTGGCCAATGCGGATTATGCCGCCGTGTATATGCCCGCAACAGTGGGGCAGGCGCCTTTTGTGCTGCTGTGCAGCCGCATCGGCGCGGCAGCCTGTGCCCTGAGCCCCGAAATCTCCGATATGGCAATCGCCAACCATATTCTGGACTTGGCCCGCCGCCGTGCATTGGGGATGCACCTGGGACCTTCCGCTATTACCTTCAAGCCGGGGCGGGAGCGCCCGCTGCTGCTGGTCAGCGGCGAAGGCCAGCCGAGGCCAGGTTTCCGCTTTACGCTGCGCCGCAAGGCTGCCCCGGCCAAACCGGCGGTTAAGCCCAACGCCCCGGACAGCTACGATGCAGAACCGGTCCCCGATTACGATGCGCAGCCCACTGAACCCAAACCGCAGGCTACCCCCACCGGGACCATTACCTTTGAACGCCCCATCGCCCAGCCTGCCGCGCCGCAGCCAACACCGGATCCTCTGGACCTGCGCACCGCAGGCCCGCAGGCCGCCGCCGAAGCGCGCGCCCGCCGCGCCGCAGAAAGCGAGCTGGACCCGGACCTGGAACTGTGTGCCACCCGCACCATCAAAATTTCCCGTGCAGATTTGGAGCAGGCCATGGCGGCTCAGCAGGCAGCAAAGCAGCAGGAGCAGCCCAACCCGGAACCGCCCGCTACACCGCAGCCGGAACCCCTGCCGGAGCCGGAACCAAAAGCTTCTATCCTGGATGATGATATCCCGGATTTTTCGGCAGGGTTGGATCCCGCCGCGCTGGAAGCAGCCCGCAAGGCGGACGAAAAAGCCCCGCCGCGCAGCACCGATGAATTCCAGCGCGCCGCCAGCCAGTTGTTTGAAGACGATGAGGATGACGGGGAGAATGACGGGGAGGACGAAGAGCCCACCATTACCTTCCCTGGCCGCAGCAAAGCCAAACCGGCAGTGCCGCGCCCCCTGGCAGCGAAGCAGGAACCCAAACAGGATGCTATCCACAACCGCAGCCTTGCCATGATCGAGCGTGCCGAGCGCCGCCACCGCCGCAAAGCGATTGCCGCAGTGGCTGTTATTGCCCTGCTGGTTCTGGTGGGTGCTGCGGTGCTGCTGGGGCTGACCCGTGGATGCACCGTGAAAGCCCCTGCCTATAAAAATTACGGCACAGAGCAGTTTGATACCCAGGCGCAGGCATATTTGAAATCCGCTGCGGCAGAAAACGAAAAAATTATCGGTTATCTTGCGTTCCCCGGCCAGAACGGCCAGCTGGTGTACAGCGGCTCCCAGCCGGGCGATGGCGCTGCCATCAGCGGCACCAACTACCTGAACGCTTCCATGCCGTCCAACACGGTGCTTTCCTGCGCGGATGCCTCGCTGGCAAGCCTGACGGACCAGACAAACTTCAGCCAGAATGCCGAGTTCACCCTGTACCTGAGTGATGTGACCTACCATTTCCGTGCTGTGGCAGTGTATAATACCGATGCCGCAGGCACCGAGAATGCCTTTACCCCCGCCAGCTATGGGGAACTTTCGGATTATTACAGCTATGCGGAATTCAGCCAGAGCATTAAGGAACGCAGCCTGTTTGATACCGGCAATACCCCCGGTGATAAGGAAACCTTCCTGACCCTGATGAGCACCGGCGGCACAAACGGCACGTTTGTCTGCGTGACCGCTGTTCTGTTGCCGGATCAGGCCCAGTAAGCTTGGATATACCCAGGAATGATTAAGCCCCCGTTCCCGTACATATACTAGGGTGTGGCGGAATAAACCGCTGCAAGCTGGATGGGGAAGGGGGTTTTTGGATTGAAAGAAGAAGCGGCACTGGCCCGTACGGTCATCAAAAAGCGGCTGGCCGGGCAGCCGGCACCGGATATCTGGTTTTTGATCATTTTGATGCTGTTGGTGTGCTATGGTTTGGTGATGCTGTTTTCAGCCGGGTATGCGGTGGCGCTGTACCGGCGCGGGGATGCTTATACCTACATCCGCCCCCAGCTGTTGTTTGCGGCGTTTGGTGCGGCGGCCATGTACGCGGCCAGTCTGGTGGATTACCACATCTGGCACAAACTGGCGTGGCCAATCATGGGGGTATCGCTGGCGTTGCTGGCAATCGTGCTGTTCATGCCGGAATATAACGGCTGCAAGCGGTGGATCGTGCTGCCGGGGCTGGGCACCCTGCAGCCCAGCGAGATCGCCAAGTTTGCGGTAGTGCTGGTGTTTGCCCACATCATCTCCCTCAACCATGACAGGATGCAGACCTTTGCAACCGGGGTGCTGCCCTTTATGGTTATCCTGGGGGCGGTTACGGTGCTGATGCTGCTGGAGCCGCATCTGTCCGGCACGCTACTGATTTTGGGCATCGGCGCAGTGCTGATGTTTGTGGGCGGCACGGGCTTAAAGTGGTTTGCCCTGGCAGGCATTGCCGGGGCCGGGGCCATTGCGGCGGCGGTGGTGCTGCTGCCGGAGCTGGTGCCCTATGCCATGGGGCGGCTGTCCTCCTGGCGGGACCCCTTTGCCGATCCGCTGGGCGAAGGCCACCAGACCATCCAAAGCCTGTACGCCATTGCATCTGGCGGCGCGGCCGGGCTGGGGCTGGGCAACAGCCGCCAGAAATACCTCTATGTGCCGGAACCACAGAACGACTTTATCTTTTCGATTCTGTGTGAAGAACTTGGCTTTGTGGGCGCGGCTCTGACGGTGGTGCTGTTCCTGCTGCTGTTTTTGCGCGGCATGTCCATTGCAGTGCGCGCGCGGGATAAATTCGGTGCGCTGCTGGCCGTTGGCTTTGTGGTGCAGGTGGTGCTGCAGGCGGTGCTGAACATTGCCGTTGTTACCAACACCATCCCCAACACCGGCATCAGCCTGCCGTTTTTTTCTTCCGGCGGTACCAGTTTGATGATGCTGCTGGGCGAAATGGGCATTGTGCTCTCCGTTTCGCGCCAGGCGGACGCCCGGTAACGGGAATGTGCAAATTTTGTGATGGGGATTTCACAACTTTCGGCAGTTCTGCGCTATTGAAACTGGCGGAATAATACGGTATAATAACCAAAAAAGATTTGTAACTTTTTTGCAATCTTCCCAAAAGAAAAGGAATGCTATGCAGGAAATCAAAACAAACCCAACGGTGCGGCACACCACGCCCCTGCAGCTGCTGGCGGCGTTTGCAGCCACGGTGGCAGTGCTGTTTGTGCTGCTGCTGGGGGCGTGCGCGCTGCCGGCCCAGCCGGTGCTGGAACATGTGTATGATTCAGCCCAAACCATCCAGCAGGAGGGGCTTTACCCTGAATATTTCGGTTTTAAGCTGTTCCAGATGGATAACTATACCGATACCATCATGCTGTTTGAAGCGGCCGCCATGGGCGAGCAGGATCCCTTGACCGCCATGATGACCGCAACGGCCTATAACGTGGATAACTTTGAAACGATGGCCAGTGACCTTGCTGTCTATTGCGAGCGCACCATTCCGCTGGCCACCGGTGCCCAAAAGGCAGTGCAGCTGGTGCCGTTCTCCTATGCGCGGTACTGGCACGGCTACCTGATCTGGCTGCGGCCGCTGCTCTGCGTTATGTCCATCACCGGTGTGCGCGTGGTGCAGTATTTGGTGCTGTTTGCGCTGCTGGCGGTTATTTTGTGGCAGCTGCGGCGGCAGTGCGGGCTGCGGGCCATGGTGTGGTTTGCCGTCAGCCAGCTGGCGGTTACCGTGTTCTGGGTGCCGCATCAGGTGCAGTATTTTACCACTTTCTGTATTGCGTATGCGGGCTGCGCGTGGGTGCTGGCCAGGCCGCGCCGCGCCGGGCAGCTGAGCATTGCCCTGGTGGTGCTGGGTACCTGTACGGCGTTCTGTGATTTGCTGGTCACCCCCATCATCACGCTGGGGCTGCCGGTGGCGGTGTGGCTGTGCTGCCTGCCGCAGCGGGCGGCATCCGGTGCCAGGCAGTGCCTGCCGGTCATCGGCGGCAGCTTGTGCTGGGGGGCAGGCTATGCCATGTGCTGGGGCCTGAAATGGGTGCTGGCCACCCTGATTACCGGGCAGGATATCATCGGCGATGCCATCCACCAGGCCGGGGTGCGCACCACGGCGGATACCTGGCACGGCATGGAGCTGAGCTGGGGGAACATCTTCCGCTTTGTGGGGGATACATTAAGCCAGCGCGGACTGTTGTGGCCGGTGGTGCTGGTGGTTATTTTGTGCATTGCGGCGTTTTTACTTTGCCTGCGCAATAAGGAAGCTTTGCTGCGCGCGCTGCCCATTGGCCTTACCGCCCTGATGGCACCGGTGTGGCTGGCGCTGCTGCGCACCCATTCCATCCAGCACGGGTGGTTTACCTGGCGCAGTTTAACGGTCAGCATTTTTGCGGGGCTGGCTTTTCTCTATTATTCCTGTGGGATACGGGCGGGCCTGCGGCGTTTGCGCGGCCAAAAACAACAAGGGTGAAAGTGGTTATGAAGGACGAAGAAAACAAGATGCAGTCTGCTGCCCCGGAGCAGCAAGCCCAGCCGGGAACTGAAAACGAACCCAAGGCGGAAACCACAGCACCGGAAACGCCGGACAAAAAGAAACGTCCCCTGTGGCTGAAACTGCTGGCGGTGTTTGCTGCGGCGCTGGCGGTGCTGGTGCTGCTGGCGGTGCTGTACATTAACGGCAAGTTGGATCTGATTCATTACGATGACGGCACGGTGGACAGCATTGGCACCGTTGATGCCGAGGAGGACCAGGACCTGGATACCACCGGCCTGACCCAGGCCACAAATGACGAAATGGAGATGCCGGAGGGCAGCCCCTTTGCGGACGAAGATGTGCTGAACATCTTGTTGGTCAGCACTGATGAACGCACCGATGCCGTGAACGACTGGGATGCGTTTACCCATCTGAACGAGCTGGACGGAACAAAAGCCACCACGGAGTTCAGCTCCGATGCCCGCGCGGACAGTTTAATTCTGTGCTCCCTGAACATCAAGGACGATACCATCAAACTGGTTTCCATTGAGCGCGGCACCGGTGTGCCGATTCTGCTGGATGGGTACGAGGGCCAGTACGACTGGATCACCCACACCTTCCGTTACGGCGGTGTCCGCCTGACGATGGATACGGTGGAAGACTGCTTCAACGTGCAGGTGGACCACTATGTGCGGTTCAATTTTAACTCCTTTGTTCAGATTGTGGATGCCGTGGGCGGCATCGACCTGAACCTGACTGAGGACGAAGCCAAGGCGCTGAACTGGGAGGTTCCCTCCAACTCGATGCTGATCGTCAAGAAAGTGGAACCAGGCTGGAACCACTTTGACGGCTATACCGCATTGCAGTATGCCCGCCTGCGCGCCATTGATGATGACTGGCACCGCGTGGCCCGCCAGCGCACCGTCATCCAGGCGGTGCTAGACCGGATCAAGAGCGCTTCGGTCACCGAGCTGAACGACCTGCTGGACACCGCCCTGCCGGTGGTGCAGACCAACTTTACAAAAACTGAGATCGCTGCCTTGATGGTGCAGCTGCCGAGCTTTTTGGGCGTGACAGCAGACCAGATGACCATGCCGGTGCAGGGCACCTATGGCGTGCGCAACGGCATGGATGACCGCCCCATGATGGATCCTGATTGGGCTGCCAACATTGCGGTTTTGCAGAACTTTTTGTATACTGATATGACGGCAGAGGAAGCCATTGCTGCCGGTACCGCTACCCCGGAAACGGCTGACGGTGAGGAAACCGCTGTGCCCGAAACCGTGGAAGTGCAGAGCAAAAAGAATGACACCGTCCACACCTACCTGAAAGACAACACGACACCCATTTACTGGGATTACCCGCTGGAAGATGCCGATTTTGGTAATGCGGATTACCGCGTGTTTCTGGCCGGAAAAACCCGCGGACAGCCGCAGAACACTGCCATGCGCAAGGCGCTGTTCCAGTACCTGCACGAACAGCAGGGGGTGAATGTTCAGCTGGTGGAAACCGGCGTGGGCGAAACCCAGGTGCTGGAGCAGTACCTGCGCACGGGCGATGAAAACTGGCTGAACCACTACCTGAAGCTGCAGGGCAGCTGTGCGGATGCGGAAGCCGAATACTGGCGCTGGCTGTACCAGTATAACCGCCAGCAGGGCGGCACTATCCATGTGGCAGGGCTGGGCACCGAGCGCAATACCGTAGTTTCGATGTATGGCCTGCTGGCTTTGGCAGATACGGAGATCGAACCGGCAGAGAGCATTGCGGACTTTGTGCAGGCCCTGCGGGATGAGGATATGACGACTGCCCTGCAGCTGTTCAAGACCGCTATGGAGGAACAGCCCGATGCGATGGCAGACTATTTTGGCGATGCCTATGCCCAGGTACAGCAGCTGTATGCCAACCTGCAGGTGAACACCACCTATAAGGGCAGGCTGGACCGCGACGACCTTGCCATGATGGACAACATGAACTTTGTGCTGCGCCAGTACCCGGACGATAAATTCTTTGGCCAGCTGAGCAACGGCCATGTGACCCAGAGTGCCTGGAAGGACGGCAATTATATTGCCAACTACAGCCGTTTCGGCATGCTGCTGAACGGCGAAGACTCCCCCGTGCAGGGCAAAGTCTGCTCCATGCTGACGATCTATACCCAGCGCGGCAGCAGCGGCCTGCTGGGCGATGATGCCGAGAACGACTATTACGACCTGAACGCGCTGGCGGAAGCTGCGGGCAAAGAATTTATTGCCACAGGGGCGGATTTGTTCCTGGCGCTGGACAACGAGGACACCCCTTACACCGAGCAGAACGGCCTGATCAAGCCCGAAGTGCAGGCCGAAGAAAAGCCGCTTATGGATTATTGCCAAAAACTGATTGTACTTTTTGACACAGAAAATTAAAATTCCCCGTTGACAAGGCCGCGCCTTTGTGCTATAAATACTTTAAACCAATGAAGCGAAAGTAAAACCACAGGCGCACGCACAGAGAGCCCCCGATGCTGGGAACGGGGTGGTAAGCGGAGTGGATAAATGGTTCGCCGAGGGCACGGGGAAAAGCTGGGCTGAGTATCCGTTGACGGAAGCCTCCGTTACAGGGCAGGGGAATGTTAGTTCTCCGCAGAGCGGCTGTGCAGTTTATGGCACAGCAAGCAAGGTGGCACCACAGATTATTTGATTGATCTGCCCTTGCACAGAAAGCTATTTCTGTGCAAGGGCTTTTTGTTATACCCGGCACAGACCACAAACAGGAGTAACACCATGAAAAAGCAAAGCATTACCACCATGCGGGAGCGATGGCGCCGGGCAAACTGATTGCCCGCCCCGGCACTGCCGGGAACAAACCGCCGATACACCTTAAATGTGAATGATAAAAAGGAGCTTTTACCATGAAAAAGTTTGTTGCTGTTCTGTCCGCCGCCGCTATGCTCGCCACCCTCGCCGCCTGCGGTTCCACCGCCGCCACCACTTCTACCGCTACCTCCAGCGCCGATACCGCAGCAGCTTCCAGCAGCGAAGCTGCTGCCGCAGATGATACCGCAAAGTCTTACAAAATTGCGGTGGTCCAGCAGCTGGACCACGCCAGCCTGGATGAGATCCGCACCGCTGTGGAAGCAGAGCTGGACGCCAAAGCCGCCGAAAAGGGCATTACCATTGAGTACAAAGATTTTAACGGCCAGAACGACGCTACCACGCTGAACCAGATCGGCACCCAGGTGGTTTCCGATGGATATGATGCGGTGGTGCCCATTGCCACCCTGGCAGCTCAGTGCATGGCCAATGCCTGCGCCGAAGATCAGATTCCTGTTGTGTACGCCGCTATCAGCGACCCTGCCGCTGCAGACCTCACCGGCCTGGATTATGTCACCGGTACTTCTGACGCGCTGAACACCCAGTTCATCCTGGATATGATGCTGGCAATCAACCCGGATGTCAAGACTGTTGGCTTGCTGTACTCCAATTCCGAAGCCAATTCCACCACCCCCATTGCCGAAGCAAAGGCTTACCTGGATGAAAAGGGCATTGCTTATGTGGAAGGCACCGGCAACACCAACGATGAAATCATGAGCGCCGCCGCCAATATGGTGGGCAAGGCTGACGCTGTGTTTACCCCGACCGATAACGTGGTTATGGCCGCCGCAGCTGCTGTTTCCGAGACGCTGACCGAAGCGGGTATCCCGTTCTACACCGGTGCCGACAGCTTTGTTACCGCCGGTGCCTTTGCAACCTGCGGAGTCAACTATACCGAACTTGGCACCTACACCGCTGATATGGTGCTGGATATCCTGGAAAGCGGCAACGTTCCTGAATACCATGTAATGGATGGCGGCATCATCACCGTCAACACCGAAACTGCCGCCGCTCTGGGCATTGATTACGCCGCTTTCAGCGATATGGTCAGCCAGGTTGTGGAAGTTACCACCCAGCAGTGATAAAATGAATAGAGAATAATGAAAAAAGAATAATGCAGGTGTGGTGCCTGCGGTACCACAATAAAGCAGAAAATGCAGCTCCGGCAAGCGAAAACGCCCGCCGGAGCTGCATACCTGATTAAAAACGCCGCCGCGGGCGGCGTACAGCCATTATTCATTATTCTTTATTACTTATTATTTTTAGGCAACACCGCACAATTCCCGCCTGACGGCTTAAGCACCGCTCCGGCGGCTGCGGCACGGCATCTGCGTTGCCAA
>PPYE01108007.1_pt1 | contig 14208 bp, 9 predicted proteins | sample 1559881 | NCBI WGS metagenome assembly PPYE01 (sample SAMN08240022, study PRJNA423297) | Human gut metagenome, whole genome shotgun sequencing project.
AGCAGCTGCTGCCGGCGCAGACGTACAGCTCCCGCCTCGGCGCCTGCCGCAACCCGGTCGTGGACGCGTTTTTGTATACCCGGGTGCAGGATGCGCAGGCCAGGGGCGTCCCGGTGCGGGCGGATGTGTCGCTGCCGGTGGAGCTGCCGGTGTCGAACACCGACCTCATCGTCGCCTTCGGCAACCTGCTCGATAACGCGCTCGAAGCCTGTGCCGGCATTCCGGACGCGCAGATCACGCTGCGCGCGCACATGGATAAGGGCTACCTCGTCATTCAGGAGTCGAACTCCGTCCGCGCCCGGCAGCCGCAGGGCAGAAAGCCCCGGCGCATCCCGGAGCTGGAGCGCGGGGTGGGCTTTCGCGTGCTCGGCAGCCTCGCCGCGAAGTACGACGGCAGTTTCCGGCACACGTGCGAGGACGGCGTCTACACCGTCACGCTCCTGCTCAGCGCGGGCGCTGCGGGTGTACCTGCCGTACCCGCGCACGTGTAATTACAGATATGGATCCGAAAAGGCTCCGGCTTCGGCCGGAGCCTTTTGTTTTGGCGCGCAAAAATGTGTTATTTCTGCGCGGAAATATGCCGATTGTGCAGAGCGCATGTAAATTCGCGGCCGAAATGCTATATTTCTCCCATGAAGGAACGGAGCGCGCGGCGCGCTGCTCTGCGAGAGGGGGAGAGATCACAAGTGGCCGAAGTATTGAATATATGTATCGTGGACCCCAGCACGATCTGGCGGCACACGGCGAGAGAGATCCTCTGCCGGGAGCTGGACGCCAATGGGGTGCGCGCGTGTGTGGATGAATTCTACGCGCCGGAGTCGATGACGTCCGATGGCGGATGTGCGTACTACGACGTTGTGCTGGCGGATATTTCCGACCGGCAGACGCGGGAGCAGTATTTGCGCTTTTTCCGGGACCTGCGCCTCACGAGCCCGCAGACGAAGCTGATCTTCCTGTCGGCAGATCCGCTGGCGGCGCTGGACGTGTTCGAGTGTGATCCGGATTACTTTGTCTGCAAGCTCGAGATGGAGACGCGCCTGAGCGCCGCCCTGCGCTTTGTGCTGCGTCCGTGCGGCGGGGAGCTTGGGCCTTGCCTGATCGTGGGCTCGCGCGCGACGCGCCATGTGCTGTCCATGCGCGAGATCCTGTACTGCGAGCACGCGCAGCGTCAGACGAAGATCGTCATGACGACGCGCACCGTGACGTGCTCGGAAAAGCTCAACGAGATCTATGGGCGGCTCGATCCCGCGGACTTTGTGCAGACGCACTGCAGCTTTCTGGTCAATCTCAGCTATGTCAAGGAGCTGCGGCGCTCGTGCGTCGTGCTGCGCAACGGCGTGACCGTCCCGCTCAGCCGCGCCAACTATGCCCACGTCCGCCAGGCGCTGGCGCAGCACCTTTCGCACGCGCTCGGGGGCGAGCGGCCGCTTTTTACGCTGTCCGCGCGCTGACGCCGCCGCGGCGGATCTTGCCCGGAGATTTGTGCGGCCGCTCTTTTGCGAGGAGCGGCTTTGTGATTGCAAAAAAGAAACACTTTTTTGGCAGCGGGCACGGCCTGACTGCAGCGCACGCGCTGTCCGCAAGAGGTGGGCAGCGCGTGTGTTTGCAGCGAGAAGTATTTTCTCCGCCGCATATGCTGCGCTTGAAAAGTTCCGCCTGTGATCTGTCAACGGTGGAGAACAGAAACAAAACGGTTACAAGAAATGGCGCTTATCTCACGCATGATAGTTAATGATGGCGAAAAAGTGGATAAAAGTGCAGATGTGCCCACAAAGCGCATAGAAAATGGTAGCATCGACTGTGGATTGTTGGGGAATTTCCGGTTTTTTGTCGACATTCCCGAAAGGATAAGGAGCGCAGACGCATGGCAAAACTGAAGGTAAAAACGACGCAAGAGCAGACCGTGGAGATCCGCGCCAGTCTCTCCCTGAGTGAGACATTTTTAGAGGCCGAGGCAAACGCGATTGCCTCCGGACGTTTTTCATGTTTTTTGCGGCTGAAAATGCGCCGCCGCCGCTCCGCATTGTATGTGGCGCCGGCCGGCCTGACACTGGATGCGTATCTGGCAAATGGGCTGACCCGCACGGCGTTTCTCAAAATCATCACGCAAACGGCCGCAGCAATCCGCGCGGCGGAGCGCGCGCATTTCAATCTTGCCAATCTGGAACTGGATACACGCTACACGCTGGTCAATGCGCTCAGCGGGCAGCTCTATTTTCTGTATCAGCCGATCCGAAGCAGCCGGCAGCAGAACCGCAATGGGTTTTTGCGCGAGGTGTGCAGCAGGAGCACGTTCCCGACGGAGGCGGACATGGACTTCCTGCGCACGTTTGAAGAGCTGGTCTCGCGTCCGCGGACGGTCACGACGCAGGAGCTGGAGGCCTATGTGCGCAGCTACAGCGGCAAGCGGGAGCCGGCTGATCCGGTGCAGACGGGCAGCGGTGTCTCCGTGCCGTTTGTCGTGCCGCCGTTTCAGAGTCCTGCGCCGATCCCGCCGTGGGAGATGGCCGATGCGCCTGCACAGACACCGCCGTGCCCGCAGCGTGGTACGCTGCCATTTCGGCAGCCTGATGGGATGCAGCCCGGCACGCAGCCGCTGCGTCCGGAGGAGCGCGGACAGGTCGCGGAGCTGCTTTGCCGCAGAACCGGCGTGCGTACACAAATCGCGCAGCAGGTGTTCCGTATCGGGAAATCCTGCACCGCGGCGGATCTTTGCGTCGATGACAACCCGACAGTCAGCCGCCGCCATGCGGAGATCCGGGTGCGCGACGGCGCCTGCTTTCTCGTCGACCAGAACTCCACCAATCACACCTATGTGAACGGCGAAGAGCTTGTGCCGCAGACGGAGTGCTTGCTCACGGAAGGCTGTGTGATCCGTTTTGCAGACGAAGAATTCATTTATCAGATACGGCGAGGGTGAACAACATGAGAGTGATCGCAGCGGCAGAAACGGATGCCGGTATTTGCAAACCGATCAATCAGGACGGCTACTACAGCGACGGCATCTATAAGCTGAGCGTGACCATCCGCGACATGGCCGACAACACGACCACGCAGGAGGCCACCTCGCGCTCGTGACCTCCGTCACGCCGGAGATCAAGGGCGGCATGGATGACGCCACGGGTCTGTACCGCTACGTGTACGAGCTCGATCGCAATATGTTTGCACAGGACGGCCTGTACAAGGTGCAGGTGCGCTCCACCGACGAGGCGGGCAACCTGTCCGAGAACATTGACGAAGTGGACGACAACGGCAACGTGACCACACCGGAGAAGTACCAGTGCACGCTCTCGTTCGTCATCGACAACGTCGATCCTGAATTCAAGCAGATCACCGGTCTGGAGAAGAAACGCTACCGCGAGGACAGCCACGAGATCAACTTCGCGGTCGCTGATACCTACGGTCTGGCGCGTGTCTCCGTCCTGTCCGGCGAGACGGTCGTTGCGGAGTATCTGTGCGCGGCGGAGATCGACGCGCTCGGCGGTGAGACCAAGCTGGCCGCCAACCAGAAGCCGATGCCCGACGAGCTGACGCTCGAGAGCGTGTCCGGCGACGTGATGCTGCAGGGCGGCAAGAGCGCGCAGACGATCACGTTCGTTGCGGTCGACAAGGCCGGCAACACGTACACGACCGGCAGTGCGGATCAGAAGCCGCTGGGCTTCCACCAGAAGGTGACGATCAGCACCAACGGCTTCGTGCTGTACATCCACAACACGTGGGCAGTCGTTCTGACGGTGGTCGCGCTCGCCGCGATCGCGTTCGGCGTCTGGTACGGCGTGAGCAAGAAGAAAAAACGCGAGGGCGCTGCAAGCTGATTGCGCGTCTGAGCAGGCATAGCGCGGCTGCATCTGCATGATGTGGCCGCGTGGCCGGCAGGAAGCGGCAGCGCCGCTTCCTGCGCGGTCTGCCTTTTGCGGCGGCGATATGCGCGCATGCCGCCGGCGCAAAGAGCAGACAGTCAAGAGGGGGGAAACACACGTGCGGTTTCAAGACGATGGTTTGTTGACAGAGATGCCGTGTAAGTCACACGTGGCATATCTGCTGCATGACGTCAACGCTTTTTATCCGACAGGGTTCGAGGTGCTTCAGAACATGGATGGCGGCGGATTTCTCCGCTGCGTGAAGATGCAGTTTAATGCACAGCTGCAGTTCGTGTACCTTACCTGCAGGAACGGCACGGAATATAAGCCGATGGTGTCCTTGCTCAACGGACTGCATCCGGACGGGTTCCTGCGCATGGTGCGCAACCTGCTGGAGGTAATGCAGCACGTGGAGGAAACCGGCTTTTTGGGCGTGCAGAACATTGTGCTGTCGCCGGAACGGATCTATGTCGACCCGGCAACGATGAACGTGCAGCTGATCTACCTGCCGATCGCGGCGGCATATGTGGCGACGACCACACAGGATGCTGCGGACGAGCTGAGCGCAATGCTCCTGCGGATCATCTATGCGCAGCCGGAACTGGAAAACGCGGGCGTGCGCAGGCTGCGTCAGGCGCTGGCGAGCACCATGCCGACCCTGCGGCAGCTCTACAGCGCGGCGTTTGGCGATGTGCCGGCGCCGACACCGACGCCGACGCCGCAGCCCGCGCCGGCTCCGCAGCCGACGGGCACGGGGGTGATGCTCCTGCAGGCGGTGCAGCACACCGAGCCGCTGCGCATCGCGCTGCCGAAGTGCGATCTGCTTGCCGGGACGCGCGTCGGCGCGGGAGAGCTGGAGCTGCACGGCAACCCATACATCAGCGGACGGCACTGCAAATTCTCCTATCAGAACGGGCAGTACTATCTCACCGATATCGGCAGTTCGAACGGCACGTACCTCAACGGGCAGATGCTCCCGCGTGATGTGCCGCAGGCGCTGAAGGACGGGGACACCATTACGATCGCTACCAGCGTGTTTCGGGTCACGCGGCAGGAAGGCGGTGGGATGCGATGAAAAAGCAGGTCGTGATCCTCGCGGATCGCAACTATGAGCAGTATCTGATGATGCTGCAGCTCAAGTTCGTGGAGGAAAAGAGCGACGAGGTCGAGCTCATCGTGATCACGGACCAGGCCTATTATCAGGAGTACTTCAGTATGCCGCGCAGCGCCGGCGTGCTCATCGTCGACAGCAGCTGGTACGAGCCGGACATCCATCGCCACACGCTGGCGCACGTGTTCGTGCTCGGAGAGAAGAGCTCCAAGAGCGACCGGGCGGTGTTTATCAATAAGTATTCCAGCGCGAAGGATATCTATAACGAGGTGGTCTCGCTCTCGCCGGACGTGTTTCGGCGCGCCTCACAGCAGCGGGGCACACAGGTCGTTGCGGTCTCATCCGCAATGGGTGGGATCGGCAAGACGGCGGTCGCGCTGGCGCTGAGCAAATGCCTGGCCGAAAACTATAAGCGCGTGCTCTATCTGGACGCCGAGGAGATCCAGAACTTCCACTTTTTCCTCAGCGACCGCTCCGAGCTCCCGCCGAGCGCAGTGCGCATCTTCAGCCACGCGGATTCGCAGATGCTGCAGGAGCTCACGCCGTATCTGAAAACGGAGTCATTTTCGTATATCCCGCCGCTGAGCGTGGCGCTCTCCTCCGCAGGCGCAGAGACTGCGGTCTATCTGCGGCTGATCGAGCAGGCGAAGGCTTCGGGGGCGTATGACTTTGTCGTGGTGGATTCCGGGAGCGTGCTTGACGCCTTCCAGTCGCAGCTGTACGCCGCGGCGGACCGCGTCCTGCTGCTGACGGGGCAGGATGCATATTGCGCGTTTCAGACCCGGCGCTATCTGGCGAATCTGAATCACCGGGATGTGGAAAAGTACCTGCTGGTCTGCAACCGTTTTCGCAAGGGCATTCCGAATGAGTTGGTGTCCGCCGCCTGCACGCTGCCGGTGACGGAGTATATCGAGGCGCAGACTGCCGAAAACTGCGGCCTGCAGGAACTCAGCAAGGCCGACGGCCTGCGCAAGCTCAGCTATACACCAACAAGAACCAGACCAGCGCAGAGGATGCGCCGACGGAGCTCAAGGCACTGGTCGACTATATCCACGACTATTGCGAGCACAACCACATTTCGAAGCTCAGCGGCATTTGCCTGCCGGCGCTGCCGGACGTGCTCGACAGCGGAGAGCTGCACGACTTCCGGCCGGAGCCTGCAAAGGGCATCGTCGTCCCGATCGGTGTGTACGACGACCCCGACAACCAGCGGCAGGAGAATTATGAGATCAACCTCTCGGACGACAATACGTACATCATCGGCTCGGCGCAGACAGGTAAGACGACGCTGCTGCAGACGATCATTCTGCAGATCATGCAGCTGTATTCGCCGCGGGAATGCAGCATTTACGTCGTCGACTGCGGCGCGATGGCGCTCAAGACGTTCGAGGCGTCCAACCATGTCGGCGGCGTTGCGGTGGCTGCAGAGGAGGAGCGCGTGGCAAACCTCCTCAAGATGCTGACGCGGCTGGTGCAGCAGCGTAAGGAGAAATTTGCCGAGCAGGGACTCGGCACGTATGCCGCCTACGTGGAGGCCGGCTTCCGTGATCTGCCGCAGGTGCTGCTGGTGATCGACAACTATGCTGCGTTCCGCGAGTACTACGGTAGTTACGATGAGACGATCCTGTTTCTCTCACGCGAGGGACAGGGCGTCGGTCTGAGCCTGATCATAACGGCGACGCAGACCAACGCGCTCAACTACAAGACGCTGTCGAACTACGGCACGCGCATCGCGTACTCGTGCAACGATTCCGGCGAGTACATGAACCTGTTCGACCGTTGCAAGGTTGAGCCGAAGGACGTTCCGGGCAGAGGTCTCTGCTCGCTGGAAAAGCACATTGTGGAGTTCCAGACGGTGCTGTGCGTGGAGGGCGACAAGGAGATCGACCGCGTGCAGAATATCCGCGAGCGCATTGCCGCTACGAACGCAGACTATGCGGGCGTGTGTGCCGCGCCCATCCCCGAAGTGCCGGCCGTCCTGCGCATGAGCGAGCTGGCGGCGGCGCAGAAGACGCTGTATCAGCAGCCGTACCGGATCCCGATCGGCATGGACTACGACGAGGTGTCCTACCGGACGCTCGACCTTTTGACGGTGGGCAGCTTTGCCATTGTCGGCCGTCCGGGCAGCGGGCGCAGCAACTTCATCCGGCATCTGCTCACGGCGATCCGCATGAACGTTTTCGGCAGCCTGACCAGTGCATATATCGTCGACAACGCCGAGATGAAGCTTGAGGCGTGCGGCGAGTACGGCTTCGTGGAGCGCTACGGTGTTGACGAGAACGACGGCGTGGCCATGGTCGAGGAGATTTACGAGCGGCTGGTCGAGCGTCAGGCAATGCTCACCGAAAACCGCGGCACTGCGCCGGAGCAGCTGCTCGCTGACGAGCCGCTGCTGCTGCTGGTCGTGAACAACCGTGGCTTCTATCGCAAAATGGGCGAGGACAAGGAGACCTACAAGCTGCTTCTGGAGATCCTCAAGACGTATCGCCGACTGAAGGTCGCCGTCGTCTTTGCGGATGTGGACAACCAGACGCCGTCGTACAGCGGACCGGACATCCTCAAGCAGATCAAGGAGGCCAAGCAGCACTTCTTCTTCGAGGATGCCGCCAACATCAAGGCCATCGACCTGACTGTCAAGCAGCAGAAGGAGCAGGCGAAGCCGCTGAAGACCGGCGACGCCTTCATGGCCTTCGGTATCGTCATCGCCTGCGGCGGCGGCGGTGTGCCGGTCGCGCGCGACGCGCACGGGGACTATTTCGGGGTCGACGCCGTCATCGACAAGGACTTTGCCAGTGCCTGCCTGGCCGAGGCCGTGGGCGCGGACTATCTGTTCATCCTCACGGCGGTCGACCACGTCTGCCTGAATTTCGGCACGCCGGAGCAGCGCGCGCTCGATGTGCTGCACGCCGGCGACGCGGAGCGCTACCTGCGCGAGGGGCAGTTCGGCGCGGGCTCGATGCAGCCGAAGGTCGCCGCCGCCGTGCAGTTCGTGCGCAGCGGCTGGCGGCGGCGCGCCGTCATCGCCTCGCTCGCGCAGGCACCGGCCGCCATGCGCGGCGAGAGCGGCACGCGCATCGTGCCGTAACAGGCGATAAAAGCGAAAAAGCCGGTCTTTCCCATGTGGGAAAGACCGGCTTTTTCCGTGCCTTGTTCAGACGTAACGGATGTAATCCGCCTTGCGCGCTGCCGCCTCGGGCGCGGGACCGGCGGCGTAGCCGAGCGCGATCGCGCCGACGCCGCGCAGCGTCTCCGGCAGGCCCCAGTCGCGCAGCAGCGCCTTGCCGTCCGGACTGTCGAAGATCTCGCGCTCGCGGTTGACCCACACGGAGCCGAGCCCCTCGGCGTGCGCGGCCAGCATGAGGTTTTCGAGCACGCAGCTGCCGTCGGCCATGTAGTTTGCCTTCCCGCCGTCGCCGAGCACGACCACGATCACCGGCGCGCCGTAGTAGGGGTCGACGTCCTTGCCGATCACGGTGGCGTTGAGCTTCGTAAGCCGGTCGCGGTAAGCCTTCGTCTCCACGGCGACGATCGTCGCCGACTGCTCGCCCATGGCGGACGGGGCATAGGTGCCGGCCTCGAGCACGCGCGCGAGCACGTCCGCGGGCACGGCGTCCGGCCTGTAGGCGCGGATGCTCCGCCGGGTACGGATCAGGGTCAGAAAATCGTTTGCCATAGAATAACCTCCCGAATGATGATCGTTATGCAGGAATGTTTTAAAATAGTATACCACATTTTTCGCCGATGTGCTATAATATTCAATTGACTCTAACCATTGGTTTTTTGCTTTTGACTACCTGGCGCGCGAAAGGAGTTTCTCCAACCATGCAGAAGATCGCAGCTTTCATCGTCAAAAAACGCAAGCTCCTGCTTGCCGTCATGCTCATCCTGGCGGTGGTCTGTGCGGCGCTGATGCCCTTCGTCGGCATCAACACGGATATGACCAAGTATCTGCCGAACAGCTCGCAGATGAAGATCGGCATGGATCACATGAACGAGGCGTTCCCGGATGCGGTGCAGACGTATACCATCCGCGTCATGTTCCGCGGGCTGGATGCGCGCGAAAAGCTCGCCATCCGCGAGCAGCTTGCCGAGATCCCGAACGTGCAGAGCGTCGCCTACGAGCCGGACAGCAGCGATTATAACCGCGATGATGCCACGCTCTACAAGCTCTCGACGCTCTATGACTACAATTCCGACGAGGAGGCGCAGATCGAGCGCGACGTGGCCGAGTGCTTTGCCGGCTATGATGTGGCCGTGCGCAGCGACGATACCTCGGCGCCGAGCATTCCGCCGATCGTGTTCATCCTCTCGATCGTGCTTGTGACGACGATCCTGCTCATCGCCTGCCCGTCATACTTTGAGCCGGTGCTGTTTCTGCTGACGATCGGCGTAGCGGTGCTGCTCAATCAGGGCACGAATATCTTCCTCGGCGAGACGTCGGACGTCACGGCGAGCATTTCGGCCATTTTGCAGCTTGCGCTCTCGATGGACTACTCCATCATCCTCATGAACCGCTACCGGCAGGAGCTGGCCAAGGGCGACGACCGCGAGAGCGCCATGACGCGCGCGCTCACGGCAGCCTTCGGCTCGATCACCGGCAGCTCGGTCACGACGATCGTCGGCCTGCTGATGCTGGTGTTCATGCGCTTTAAGATCGGCATGGATCTCGGCATCGTGCTGGCCAAGGGCGTGCTGTTCAGTCTGCTGTGCGTGTTCACAGTGCTGCCGGGGCTGATCCTGTGGGCGGATAAGGTCGTCCGCAAGACGATGAAAAAGCCGCGCACACCCAAGCGCGAGCGCAAAAGCGTGCTCGCGGGACTCGGCCGCTTCAGCTACCGCTGCCGCGGCGTGATCGCGGCGGCATTCGTGCTGCTGTTTGCCGGGGCGTATATCCTGCAGCTGTCGACGCAGATCTCCTACACACTCACCGACCCCGACCCCGTGGCCGAGGTGTTCCCGCCGGACAACCCGCTCGTGGTGCTGTATAACAATCAGGATGAGGCGGCCGTCGCCGCGCTGGCCGACCGGCTCGAGGACGACCCGAACGTCAAGAGCGCCATGTCCTATTCCACCACGCTCGGCCGCCAGTGCACCGCCGAGCAGATGGCCAACGCCATCGGCGCGCTCGAGGCCGGCATCCCGGTCAGCGCCGATATGCTCGGCATGATCTACTACGACGTGCACGGCGGCGGGCAGAGCGTGACCATGACGGCGGCGCAGTTTCTGCGCTTCCTGTCGCAAAATGTCGCCAACAACGCCACCTTCGCGCCGTACATCGACGAGAGCCTGACGGCAAACCTCCAGACGCTGATGAAGTTCTCCGATCCTGCGGCGCTCACGCAGCAGCGCACGGCGGAGTCGCTGGCCGATTTTCTCGGCATGAGCGCGTCGGACGCAAAGCAGCTGCTGCTCTACTACTATATGCAGCACGGCGGCGCGGACGGCAGCGGCACGATGACGATCCCCGCCTTCTCGAACTTCCTCAACAACGAGGTGCTCACCGATCCGACCATGGCGGGCATGATGGATGACGCGGCGCGCGCACAGGCATCGCAGCTGCAGACGTTCACGGATGTCACCGCCATGACCACGCCGCGCGACACCGCCGGTATCGCCGCGCTGCTCGGCATGGACGAGTCGACCGTCAATACGCTCTTCATTGCCTACCACGCGTCCCGGGGCGACCTGTTCTCGGGCGGCCGGTGGGAGGTGTCGATGCAGAACATAGCAAACTTCCTCGTCGAATGCGGCGGCCTGCTCGATGAGGCGCAGGAGCAGCAGATCACGCAGCTGAGCTGGATCATCAACGGCTCTGTCTACGGCACGCGCTACACGGCGCCGCAGCTTGCGAGCGTCCTCGGCATGGATGCCGCGCAGATGCAGCAGCTGTATATGCTCTACAACAGCCGCCACGGCGACACGAGCGGCTGGACGCTGTCGGTGCAGCAGTTTGTGAACTTCCTCTGCCAGGAGGTGCTGCCGGATGCGCGCTTTGCCTCCCAGCTCAGCGGCGTGGACACCGCGCAGCTGCAGTCGGCGCGCACGGTCATCAACGCCGTCGCCTCCGGTCAGGCGTACACGGCGGCGGGGCTGGCAAACCTCTTCGGCGGTCTCTCGAGCCAGATGGACCGCGGCACGATGGAGCTGCTGTTTCTCTACTATGCGAGTGTCAACCGCGGCCAGGCCGACTGGACGATGTCCATGCAGGAGCTGTTTGACTACCTGCATGATCAGTTCCTGACCGACGCGCGCTTTGCCTCCTTCCTGACCGACGATATGCGCGCGCAGATCACCGGCGCGCAGACGATGCTCACCGATGCGGTCGCGCAGCTGCGCGGCAGCAATTACTCCCGGCTCGTGCTCACGACGACGCTGCCGGTCGAATCGACCGAGACGAGCGCGTTCATTTCCGGGCTCATGCGCGAGCTTGACGCCGACACGACCGGGGACCATTACCTCATCGGCAACAGCGCCATGGGCTACGAGATGGAAAACAGCTTCCACAGTGAGCTGCTGCTCATCACGCTCCTGACGGCGGTGTCGATCTTCCTTGTCGTCGTGTTCACGTTCCGCTCGCTGATCATTCCGGCGCTGCTGGTGCTGCTGGTGCAGTGCGGCGTGTACATCACGGTCATGGTCGTCGGCCTGCAGGGACTGGAGATCTATTACCTCGCGCTGCTGATCGTCGAATGTATCCTCATGGGTGCGACGATCGACTACGGCATCCTCTATACGAGCTATTACCGCGAGATGCGCGCGAGTATGCCCGTGCGCGATGCACTCGTCGCGGCCTACCGCGGCAGCATCCACACGGTGCTGACCTCCGGCTCGATCCTCGTGCTGGTCACGGCGGTCGACGGGCGCTTTTTCGGCAACCTCGCCGTCGAGCAGATCTGCCGCACGATCTCCATCGGCGCGTTTGCGGCCATTTTGCTCATCCTGCTGTTTCTGCCGGGGGTGCTCGCCCTGTTTGACCGCTGGGTGCTGCCGCGCGACCTGCGCCGGCAGCTTTACCCGCCGAAGGCGCGCGGCGCGCAGAACGCAGAGCAGGCGCACAAAATGTAACGCCATCAAAAAACAGCGAAGCACGATCGTGCTTCGCTGTTTTTCAGCCTGTCAAAAAGTATTCCTTTTTGACAAATGGGTTTGCGGCCTGACTGCAGCGCACGCACTGTCCGCCGTTGGCGGACAGTGCGCACGTTTGCAGGCCGAGAAGTATTTTCTCCGCCGCACATGTCGCCGGAGAAAATGATTGGAATATCTTTCGCCGCTGCGGCGGCGAAACTCTGCGAGGCTTCTGACAAGTCGTGCTTTGCTGTTTTTGAGACTGTCAAATACTTTTTGACAGTTTTAAAAGTGCAGGACCTTGATGAGCAGCAGCCACGCCAGCCCGTAGTAAGCGGTCACGGCGACGAGGTCGTTGACCGTCGTGATCAGCGGACCGGAGGCCACGGCGGGGTCGACGCCGAGGCGCTTGAAGAGGATGGGCACGGTCGTGCCGATGATGCTCGAGAGCAGCATGGACACCAGCAGCGCCGTGCCGGTGCAAAACGACACAGAGAAGGCAAAGGCCGCGGCCGCGCCCTTCGCCGCCATCAGATACAGCCCGATCGCGCCGAAGGACAGCAGCCCCAGCAGCAGACCGTTCATCAGACCGACGCGCGCCTCCTTGCCAACCAGCGCGAGCTTCTGCCGGGGACTGACGTCCTCGTCCATCAGCACGCGGATGGTCACGGCCAGCGACTGCGTGCCGACGTTTCCGGCCATGTCCAGCACGAGCGACTGGAAGCAGATGATGACGGTCAGGTGCGTGACGACGCGCTCAAACAGCCCCACCACGCTCGAGACCACAAGCCCCAGCCCCAGCAGGATCACCAGCCACGGCAGACGCTTGGCCACGCTGCGGCGCAGCGGCTCCTCGAGATCTTCTCCGGTGGTCAGACCGCCGAGCTTTGCATAGTCCTCGCCGAGCTCGTCGGCCACGAGCTCCGCCACGACCTGCGCCGTCAGCGCGCCGCACAGGCGGTTGTCGGCGTTGAGCACGGGGATGGAGTCCTCGGAATAGGCGCGGATGCGCTCGACGCAGTCCTCGATCAGCTCGTCCGCGTAGACATAGGGGTAGGACGTCATGAGAATGTCGTCGAGTGCGGTGGTTTCGCGCGCGATGATCAGCTCCTTGAGGTCGATCGCGCCCACAAGCACGCCGTTTGCATCAACGGCATAGAGGGTGGAGATGTTGTCGGTGTCGGCGGCCTGACGGATCAGCTCCTTCATCGCCTGACGCACGGTCATGTCGGCGCGGATGCTGACAAAGTCGGTGGTCATGCGGCTGCCGATCTCGTCCTCGTCGAACGAGCTCAGAAACGACAGGTCGCGCTTGACATCGTCGTCCATGAGGTCGACGAGCGCGCTGCGCTGCGCGCGTTCGAGCCCCTTGAGGTAGTCCGCCGCGGTCGACGGATCGAGCAGCGGCAGGATCTCGAGCTTTTTGCGGATGCCCAGCTCCTCGAGATAGGTGGGCATATCGTCCTCGGTGTATTCGAGCACACCGGCCAGCGTCGGCGCGTCGAGCAGGGCATAGAGCCGGCAGCGCTCGTCCCGGCGCAGCAGCTCGAGCGCCTCGGCGATGTCGCGCTCGTGGTAATCCTCGAGCCTGTTTCTCAGCTGCCCGGGCGCAAGGTTGCCGCGCAGCAGCGCCGCGATCTCGCCCTTGTAGTCCGGGTGGCGGTCGCCGGGGGTGATCTCCGGCGGGGTGTTGTTCTTTTCGGACATATCGTCTTCCTCCTTTGTGCAAAAGCTTCCGGGGTCAGAGGAAAACGGGCATGAAAAAACCGCCGTCTCATTCCCTCTTTACCCCTTGGGTATGCAGCTCGGGAAGGACAGCGGGTCCGGTCGCGCAGTGAGGCCCTGTCAGAACACGAACAGCGCCTGATGATCGCCTGTGCACCGGAGCTCTCTGCCCCTACTGTGACCCTGACTGCAGCTGTCCATGTTCTCACCTCACTTGTGGTGTATTCGGTCTGAAACCGAGGTCATTATAGCATCGTGACCCGGAATGTCAAGCCGCTTTTTGCAGGGGACTGGACATTTGCCCCGCGCCGTGCTATCATGGCGCATCCGGACGGAAAGGAACGAATGTTTTGATGATCAACGTGCTTTTTATCTGCCACGGCAACATCTGCCGCAGCCCGATGGCGGAGTATATTTTCCGCGACATGGTGCAGCGGCAGGGGCTGG